>Ga0184612_10001817_pt1 | contig 10366 bp, 9 predicted proteins | sample PLM3_60_coex_FD_133163 | JGI IMG/M metagenome (GOLD analysis project Ga0184612, IMG submission 133163) | Groundwater sediment microbial communities from an aquifer in East River, Colorado, USA - PLM3_60_coex | ecosystem: Environmental > Terrestrial > Soil > Riparian zone | place: USA: East...
AGGCGGTCGAAGCGAAGGAAGCCGGTTGGCTCGACGCCCTTGACGATGAAGCCGATCTCGTCGAGGTGCGCGCTCAGCATCAGGCGAGGGCGGTCGTGGCGACCACGCTTGACCGCCGTGACGTTGCCGTAGCGGTCGACATCCACCTGGTCGGCGAGGCCAGCGACACGCTTCTGGAAGTAGGCGACCAGGGGCTGCTCGAATCCCGAGACGCCGTGCAAGGCGAGCAGGTCGCGCAGGGTCGCGCGCAAGCCGTCCTTGGTGTCCGACCCGTTGCTCATGCCCTGATCCTCAGTTCGCGACCAGCTCGCGCGGGGCATGGGTGACCGACTCGGCCCCCCGCGCCGTGATGATCGAAGTCTCGCCCAGCGACATGGAGAGCCCAGTGCGGCTGTTGAGCAGGATCATGTGGATGAAGAAGACCATGCCGGGCGCCAGCACTTGCGGATGATCGGCGTAGATCATCGGCTCGTCCATCCAGGTCGGCGGATAGGTCGCCCCGAGGGTATAGCCGCAGGCGTTGAGCATGTGATCCTTGTAGCCCGCTCGCGTCAGGACCCGGGCGTGGGTGGCGAAGATGTCGCCGACCGTGCGGCCAGGGCGAAGCGCCGCCCCACAGGCGGTGAGCGCCTCGCGGCAGGCGCGAAACATGTCCCGGTGGCGTGGATCGACACGGCCGGTGACGACCACGTTCATGAGGCACGCGTGGTAGTGGCGGTAGGCGGCGGCGAACTCGAACGTCACCTGGTCGCGGCGGCCGATGGGCCCGTGACCGGTGTGGTAGCGGACCAGCAGGGCCTCGCGGCCGCTTCCCATCGGCCACCGGCTGGCCGACGGGTCGCCGTCGCCGGATAGGATCGTCTTCATCATCTGGCCGTAGATCGCGCCGGGAGCCGCGCCCGGCACCGTGAGCCGGTTGGCCACCGCCAGCGCCGCATCCGCCAGCTCGCCGGCGCGCCGCACGTACCGCAGCTCGGCTGGGCTCTTGACGAGGCGAAGCAGCCGAACGAGATCGCTCGCGTCTTCAGTGCGGCAGAAGCCATGGAGGGCGGCGTCCACCATCTGGCCTCGCTGCGCGGTCAGCCCGTAGGCGTGGTATTCGACGCCGAGCCGCTTGGCGCGGCACCCATGGCTGTCCAGCATGTCGCGGAGATCCTCGCCCGGGGTCGCCCCCTGCCGGTCGCGCCAGATCCGCACGTCCTCGACGACCGACGTGATGCGCGCCTGCCGGAGGTCGGCCGAGCGCGTGCAGAGGGCCAGCGAGCCGTCCGCCCCCAGGTACATGCCCTGGAACATGCTGTAGCCGCTGGTGTCGTAGCCGGTCAGGTAGTACATGCTCTCCTGCCGGAAGAGCAGGAGCCCGTCAAGGCCGCTCGTGATCATCGCCCGGCAGGCACGGCGCCGCCGGTCGGCCAGTTCCCTGGTGCTGAAGTGCAAGGCCACGGGGCCGGATCAGGTCCCCGGCGGCTCGCCGCGTCCCCGGAGCAGGGCGCTGGCGCCGAGGACGGCGGTGGTGACGCCGATCAGGAACGAGCTGACCGCGGCAATGGTGGGATCGACCTCCAGAAGGAGGCTGTTCCACACTCTCACGGTCAGCGTCTGGACCTCGACTCCCGAGAGAAACAGCGGGATCAGCAACTCGTCGAACGAGGTGAGAAACGCGAAGAGCGCCGCCGAGACCACGCCGGGCAAGATGAGAGGCAGCGTCACCCGCCGGAGCGCGGTGAACCGGCTCGCCCCGAGGCTGAGCGCGGCCTGCTCGAACCGGACATCGAACCCCTGCAGGGTGGCCGCCATGATGATCACCACGACGGGCAGCGCCAGCACCGTGTGGCCCAGGGCCATGGCCAGGATGCTGCCGGTGGCCTTGATCCGCACGAAGAAGAAGTAGAGGCCGATCGCCGTGATAATCGTCGGCACGATCATTGGCGAGAGCAGGAAGGCGTAGATCGCCCCCTTGCCACGGAATCGGCCCCGCACCAGCGCCAGCGATGCGAGGAACCCGAGCACGGTGGCGAACACCATGGTGAGGAACGCGACCTGGGTGCTGACCGAGATGGCCTGCCGCCAGGCGGCGATGCCGAAGAAGCGCTGGTACCACCGGAGGGACAGGCTAGGTGGCGGGAAGCGCAGGTAGTCGGCGCCGCTGAACGAGACGATGATGATGATGACCACCGGGGCGATCAGGAACAGGAGCACGGCGCCGGCGAGCGCGGCCACCGCCACCGCGCCCGGCCCCGTCCGCTGGCCCTCCATTATTGGCGACTGGGGGGGAGCGATCGCCGCTCCTCCCCCAGACCCCCCCACCGAGATCGGAGGCATCCCGCCAGACGGTTGGACGATCTCCGGAGAAGCAACATCAGCTGCGCGCCTCGAAGATCCGCTCAAGCCGCACAATGCGGTTGTAGCCGACGAAGCCGATCAGCGTCAGCACCAGGAGAATCACCGCCAGCGCCGAGGCGAAGGACCAGTTGAGGGTGAACTCGACCTCCCGCTCGATGAGCATGGCGATCATCACGTCCGAAGGCCCGCCCATCAGGGCCGGCGTGATGAAGAAGCCCAGGCTGAGGATGAACACCAGGAGCGTCCCCCCGGCGATCCCGGGGAGCGACAGCGGCAGGAACACCCTCCGGAAGGCCTGCCAGCGCGACGCTCCCAGGCTGTGGGCGGCGCGGATGAACCCGGGCTCGATGCCGCGCATGACGCTGTAGATCGTCAAGACCATGTAGGGGAGCAGCACGTAGGTCATGCCGATGAGGACGCCGCCCTGGTTGTAGAGGAGCGGCAGCGGCGCCTCGGTGAGGCCGAGCCACGTCAGGTACTGGTTCACGACCCCGTTTCGCCCGAGCAGGACCATCCAGGCATAAGTCCGGACGATGATGCTGGTGAAGAACGGCAGGACCACCACGATCATGAGCAGCCGGGCCACCCGCGGGCGCAGTGTGGCCAGCAGGTAGGCGAGCGGATAGCCGAGGGCCAGGCACACGAGCGTCACCAGCGCGGAGGTCCGGAACGTCCGCCCGATTACTTGGAGATAGACCGGGACCCGCCAGATCTGGCCGTAGAACTCCAGGGTGTATCCGGCCTTGGGTTTGTAGACGCTCCGCTCGACGATGCCGAGGAGTGGGTACACGAACAGCGCCAGCAACACCAGGACCGCCGGGAGGAGGATGAGCAGATAGCGGACGGCGTCACGGCGCTCGGGAGCGAGCGACGCATCGACCGTGGCCACCGCGTCGGCCGCCGGCCCAGGCGCGGGGCTCATGCCTCGCCGCGGGGGAAGAGCCGCGTCTCGTCCGGCGACCAGGCGAGCGCCACGGCCTCGCCTTCGGCGGGCTGGCGCAGGCCCAGGCGGTTCGGCACCTTGACCGTCACCGCGCCGTCAGCGCCCAGGGCGACCCGGTACCGGGTCGCGTCGCCCACGTAGATCGCCTCCTCGACCGTGCCCTTGCAGGTGTTGACCGCGTCAGTCTGCAACGCACCGGCCGGACCCTCCACCGGCACGAGCTTCTCGGGCCGGATGGCCGCGGTCACCGGCTGGCCCGCTTGAAGCGGCATCGCGCCGACGCCCCGGAACTCGAGCCCGCCGCCCGCGCGGACCAGCCAGCGCCCGGCGGTGGGCGCGCCGACAACCACGCCGTCCACGAAGTTCGACTCGCCGAGGAAGTCCGCCACGAATCGGCTCGCCGGCGCCTCGTACAGCTCGGCCGGCGTGCCCACCTGCTCGATCCGGCCGCGCTGCATCACGGCCACGCGGTCGGACATCGTGAGCGCTTCTTCCTGGTCGTGGGTGACGTAGATCACCGTCACGTGGAGGTGCCGCTGGATGTGCTTCAGCTCGAGCTGCATGTGCGCGCGCAGCTTCTTGTCGAGCGCGCCGAGCGGCTCGTCCATCAGGAGCACGCGCGGGCGGAACACCAGCGCGCGGGCCAGCGCCACGCGCTGCTGCTCGCCGCCCGAGAGCTGGCGCGGCAGCCGCCGGTCGTAGCCTTGGAGCCGAACCAGCTCCAGCGCCTCGCCCACGCGCTGGCGGATCTCGGCCCGCCGCGCGCGCCGGACCTGGAGGGGGAACGCGATGTTGTCGAACACGGTCAGGTGCGGGAACACGGCGTAGCTCTGGAACACCATGCCGAGCTCGCGCTTCTGGGGCGGCAGCCCGGCCACCGGCTTGCCGTCCACGAACACCTCGCCCTGCGTGGGGTAGGCGAAGCCCGCCACCATCATCAGCGTGGTGGTCTTCCCCGAGCCGCTGGGGCCGAGCAGCGTGAAGAACGACCCGCGGTCGATGGTCGCGGAGACGTCCTGCACCGCGACCACCGACCCGAAGGTCTTCGTCAGCTCGTGGAGTCGGACCTCTGCCCCGCCGCCTACCCCTTCTGCAGGAGCCACTGCGACCAGCGCTCGCTCACCTTCGATCGGTTGTCCGCCCACCACTGGGCGTTGTGGAGGAACGCCTTCGGCTTGTGCTCGGGGCTCGACGGCAGCCGCGCCGCCACGTCCGCCTTGACGTGCTTGAAGGCCTGGCGGTTGGTGGGCCCGTAGGGGATGAACCCGGCGTGAGCGGCCTGGATCTGCGGCTGGCAGGCGAAGTCGATGAAGCGCTGGGCGTTGTCCCCGTTCTTCGCCCCCTTCATGATGCCCCAGAACTGCACCTGGAGCGCGGCCTCGTTCCACTCGATCGCCAGCGGGGCGCCCTTGTCGGCGATGGCCTGAAGCCTCCCGTTCCAGATCGACCCCAGCACCACTTCCTTGTCCGCGAGCATCTGGGCCGAGAGCGCGCCGGTGTCCCAGAACTTCCGGATCGACGGGCGCACCCAGTCAAGGGACTTGAAGGCGCGGTCGAGATCGATCGGATAGAGCTTGTCCTTCGACACCCCGTCCGCGAGCAGCGCGAACTCGACGTCGATCGCCCCGGCGGCCAGGTCGGTGAGCATCCGGGGGCCGGGGAACTTCTTCGCGTCCCAGAACTCGGCCCAGCTCTTCGGGTGCTTGCCGGTCGGGAAGACCTGGGTGTTGTAGGCCAGGACCGTCGAGAAGTAGATGTCGGCCACCATGGTGTCCCGGCGGTGGTCCATGTCCTCGGGGTTGGTGAGCTTCCAGGCCTTGTAGTTGATCTTCTCGAGCGCGCCCTTCTGGTTGAGCGAGAGCAGGCCCAGCTCGCCGGCGTCGACCACGTCCAGCTCGATGTTCCCCGCCTCGAACATCGCCAGCAGCTTGCCGAGGCTGGCCGGGACCTTGACGACCTCGATCCCCGTCGCCTTCGTGAAGGGCTCGAAGATCGCCTTCACATTGGCCTCCTCGTAGGCGCCGCCGATGGTCCGGATGACGACCTTGCCCGCCGCCCCCGCCCGTCGTGTCCAGACGAACGGTCCGGTGGCTGCTGTGGCCACGGCCGCTGCGCCCGTCAACCAGGTCCGCCGCGTGAACCGCGCGCCCGATCCGCCGCCGAGCCCGAGGGCTGGTCTCCCGCCGTGTTCCTCGCTGCGATCCGTCATCCTGTCCTCCTTGCGAGTGGTGATACGCCAGCCCGCGTCCGGACGTGAGGGCGTGGGCTGCCCGCTGGCAGCGGGGCAGCTCGGATGTCTTCGGCGACTCCCAGGCGGCCTCTCCCGCGCGGAGAACGGCCTCCCGGACCCTCCACGGCCTCGCAGAGTGTGTCCGGTCGTAGCATGGCGCTTCGCCCGGTGTCAAGCCGACCGCCGCGCGTTCCCGCGCGATGGGACGCGCGTCCCGAGCTGGCGCGATTGCGACTGACGAGCGCGCCAACTATCATGGCTGCGCCGCTGGCATGGCGGCGCCGCTGGCATGGCTCCGACAGTGGTCGAGGGGGGAGGTCTGAACGTGAGCGACGAAGCACGGCTTGTCTTCTCGCGGGCCGAGTATGGGGACCGTCTGCGGGCGGTGCGCCACGAGATGGCCGCCCGTCGCATCGACGTCTTGCTCGTGGACGAGACGGAGCACCTGGCCTACCTCGCGGGGTGGCACGCCTCGGGGTCCCGCTACCACGGTTGCCTCGTGCCGTCGGACGGCGACCCCGTGATGGTGTTCCGCCGCCTCGACGAGCCGGCGTTCCTGGAGCGAAGCTGGCTGCGCGACCGGGTCTGCTTCCCCGACACCGAGGCCCGTCGAGGCGGTGGTCCGGACCATCACCGCGCGGGGATGGGCCGCCGCTCGCCTCGGCGTCGAGACCGACTCGCACTATCTCACCGTGCAGACCTACGACGCGCTGCGGCGGGCGCTGCCCGGCGCCACGTTGGTCGACTTCTCGACCGTGCTGCGCGAGCTGCGGCTCCGGAAATCGCCGCGCGAGATCGAGTACCTCCGCCAGGCCGCGGGCATCGCGGATCAGGCGATGCGCGACGCCGTCGCCGCGGTCGGGGAGGGCCTGAGCGAGCGCGACGCAGCGGTCGCGGCCAGCCGGACCTTTCTTCGCCTCGGGGCCGACACCGCCCGCACCGGCCCGATCACCGCCGGCGGGCGCTCGGGAACGCTACACGGTCTCCTCGGCGACCACCGGCTGAGCCGGGGGGACCTCCTCCACATGGAGCTCGTCCCCTCCGTCAACGGTTACAGTGCCCGGCTCATGCGGCCGACGGTGATCGGCCCGCCTTCGGCCGCGCAGGCGGACACGGCCACGCGACTGATCGAGATCCAGGACGACCAGATCGCGGCCATGAAGCCCGGTGCGGTGGCACGGGATGTCGATCGCGTGTGCCGCGCGCGGGTCCTGGGCGCGGGCCTCCGCGAGACCTACGACAACTTCACCGGCTACACGCTCGGCTACTACGGCGCGACGCACCCACCGCGGACGAGCGACTTCACCCGCGCCTTCGTGCCCACCGCCGAGTGGGTGCTGGAACCCGGCATGGTCTTCCACATGTACACCGGCGCCCGCGGCATGGCCTTCAGCGAGACCGTCCTCGTCACGGAGGGCGGCGCCGAGCGCCTCACTCGGCTCGAGCGGCGTCTCTTCGCCCGATGAGCCCGCAGGCGGTCAGGCAGCGAGCCGCCGTTCGAGCCAGTCGCGGAAACGGTAGTAGCTGCCGACAATGGGCAGAAACCAAGGATCGCCGGTATAGGTCGGACGCGTGGGGAACGGCAGCGCATCGAATGCGCACGGCGCGACCGCCTTCCCGGCGATCTTGAGCGCGGTCTGGTGTCCGAGGTAGGTGGCCATCGCCACGCCGCTGCCCTGACACCCCGCCGCGTAGTGCACACCCTCGTGCACGCCCATGTGCGGGATGTGATCGAATGTGAATGCGACGTTGCCCGTCCACGCGTGGGTCACGCGCGTGCGGGCCAGCTCGGGCCACACGCTCGCCATCATCGCGTGGAGGCGCGGCGCCGCCTCCCGCGCGGTTGCGCGACGGAAACTGGCGCGCCCCCCATAGAGAATGCGCGTCCCGTCCGGTGACAGCCGGTAGTAGCTCAGCACCCGGTTGGTGTCGACGATCATCCGGCCGCGCGGGATCAACCGCCGCGCCGTCTCGGGCGGCAGCGGCTCGGTCGCGATGATGTAGCTGCCGAGCGGGATGAGGCGACGCCTCAGCCAGGGCGTGACGGCGCCGGTGTAGCCATTGGTCGCCACGATGACCTCGCGCGCCTCGACGACGCCGCGCGAGGTGCGGAGCGTGAACCCGCCGGCTCGCCGCGTGATCGCATCGACCGGCGTCTCCTCGGCGACCAGAGCCCCCGCGCCGCGCGCAACGTCGGCCAGCCCGCGATGGTAGAGGCCGGGATGCAATGCCCCCGATGCCTCGGCCACCATCCCGCCGTGGTAGTGGTCGGTATCGATCTCCTCCCGCTGCCGATGGCGCGGCACGAGCCAGGCCGCAGCACCGGTGAGCCTCTTGATCGTCTCCACCCGGCTCGCGAGGCCCGCATACGCGGATGGGCAGTGGGCGCCGACGAAGCGGCCGGTGCGCTGGTAGTGGCAGGCGATCGCCTCGCGCTCCAGCAGCTCCTCCAGGAAAGGCAGGCATCGCGCGCTCTCCTCGAGGAGCGCGGTCGCCCGCTCCGGGCCGAACGCTCGCGCCAGCTCGGCATGGCCGACCTTGAGGCTGCCCGCCACCATCCCGCCGTTCAGCGAGCTGGCCGCGTGCCCGATCCGCGCGGCGTCCATGACCAGGACCCCGACGCCGTGGCGCCGCAGCTCGAGCGCGGCCGAGAGGCCGCAGTATCCGGCGCCGACGATCGCGACCTCGACGCGATCCGGGGCCGCCGGCACGGCCGACTTCGACGGAGGCGCGGCCTCCCACCAGTACGGGGCATCCTTGAAGTCGGGCGTGGAGATGTCTGCCGCCGCCATCATTCGCCTCCATTGGGACGGGCCGGGCATCGCCCGACCGCCGTCCGGGACGTCTTGGATCGCGTCGCGAATTCTCGCACACGATCCAGCCCAGCGGGGCAGAGGACGCGGCCGGCTGGTCGCAGTCCCACTTCCCGGGGCGGCAGCTAGAAGAGCAGGCGGTTCGGTGCGTCACCCACCCTCGACCACCCCTCACCCTCGACCACCCCTCACCCTGCCCTCTCCCCTGAGGGGAGAGGGGTATAGGGGATAGAATTATTTGTAGAACTTGTCGGGGTCGGGGTCCTGCTTGCTGTTGAAGGCCCGGCCCATCTCCTTGGCCTCCTCGGTGTGGTAGTAGTTCGCCACGAGGTGGTCGATGGTCACGCGCGAGAGGCCGGTCACTCCGTTGTGGCGGGCGTGGAAGGCGGCCTTCAGCGCGGCGAGCGCCTGCGGCCCCCGCTTCTTCAGCTCCTCGCACATCGCCTCGGTGCGCGCGCGCAGTAGGGCGTGGGGCGCTACTTCGTTGACGAGGCCCATCGCCTGCGCGTCCTTCGCGCTGTACTTGCGGTTGAGATACCAGATCTCCCGGGCGCGCTTGCGGCCCACCGAGTCCTCGAGGTACCAGGTGCCGAACCCGGCGTCGTAGGAGCCCATGGCCGGGCCGACCTGCCGGAACGTCGCCTGCTCGCTCGCCACCGTGAGATCGCACATATTGGCGAGCACGTTGCCGCCGCCCACCGAAAAGCCGTTGACCATCGCGATGACCGGCACCGGCATCATGTCGATCAGGGTGTAGAGGTCCACCACCGGCGGCACGTTGTGGTAGTGGAGCAGCCCGTCGTTGGGCTCCTTCTCGCCGCCGATGCAGAAGAAGCGGTCGCCCGCCCCGGTGATCACCACCACCCGCACGCCCGCGTCGTTGCGCGCCTCGTTGAGCGCCTGGATCATCTCCAGCACGGTCTGGCGCCGGAATGTATTGCCCTGGTCGGGCCGGTTGATGGTGAGCCACGCGATCTGGTTACGGACCTCGAAGAGGATGTCCGAGTAGGCCATGACGCGACTCCTTCGTTCGTCGGGGTTCGCTGGGGGTTAGCGGGTCGGGATGCGGAAGAGCCGGTGCGCGTTCTCGGTGACGAGCTCGCCGAACGCCTCGGACGCGACGCCGCGCAGCTCGGCCACGTGGGCGGCGGTGATGGCCACCCAGGCGGGCTCGTTGCGCTGCCCGCGATGGGGATGCGGCGGCAGGAAGGGGCAGTCGGTCTCCACCACCAGGCGGTCGGCGGGCACGAAGCGGGCGACGTCGGGGAGCGCCCGCGCGTTCTTGTAGGTCACCGGCCCGGCCAGCGAGATCGCCAGGCCCAGGTCGAGGCAGCGCTTGGCCACCTCCACGTCGGCCGAGAAGCAGTGCATCACCCCGCCCACCTCGCCCACGCGCTCCTCGGAAAGGATCGCGAGGGCCTCCGGGTGCGCGTCGCGGCAGTGGATGACCACCGGCTTGCGGAGCCGTCGCGCCATCTCGAGCTGGCGGCGCAGCACCGTCTCCTGCACGTCGCGGGGCGAGAGATCGCGGAAGAAGTCGAGCCCCATCTCGCCCAGCGCCACCACCTTGGCCGACCCGCGGGCCAGCCGCTCCATCGCCTCGAAGTCCGCGTCGGTGGCCTCCCCCGCATCATGGGGATGGATGCCCACCGTGGCGTAGACGTCGGGCAGGCGCTCGGCCAGCGCCACCGCGGCGGGATTGGTCTCGCGATCGGTGCCGATGGTCACCATCCCGGTCACCCCGGCGGCCCGCGCGCGCTCCAGCACCGCGTCGAGGTCCGCGAGCAGCTCGGGGAAGTGCAGATGCGCGTGCGTGTCGAAGAGCGGCATCAGGCCCGCTCCGGCTCGGCCTTCACCTTCATGATCCGCGGGCCTTCCATATCCACCACGGTCCAGCGATGGCCGGCCGCGTGAAGCGTCGCGCCCGGCCGCGGCACCACGCCGAGCCGGTGCAGGATGAAGCCGGCGATCGTCTGGTAGTCCGGCGAGTCGTCGATCGGCAGCCCGACCTGCTCGCGGAGATCGCGGATCGTCGCA
>Ga0184612_10001818_pt1 | contig 10366 bp, 9 predicted proteins | sample PLM3_60_coex_FD_133163 | JGI IMG/M metagenome (GOLD analysis project Ga0184612, IMG submission 133163) | Groundwater sediment microbial communities from an aquifer in East River, Colorado, USA - PLM3_60_coex | ecosystem: Environmental > Terrestrial > Soil > Riparian zone | place: USA: East...
CAGGTGCGCGCCGCGGCGCGCACCGCCGATCGGCAGCGCGCAGCTTCGGCGACACCGGGACCGCTGCACGGCGTGCCGCTCGCGCTGAAGGACAACCTCGACACCGCCGACCGCATGACCACGACCGCGGGCTCGCTGGCCCTGGCCGGGTCGGTCCCCGCCCGGGACTCCTTCGTGGCCCAGCGGCTGCGCGAGGCGGGGGCGGTGCTGCTCGGAAAGGCCAACCTCAGCGAGTGGGCGAACATCCGCGCCAGCCGCTCGACGAGCGGGTGGAGCGCGCGGGGCGGCCAGTGCCGCAACCCGTACGCGCTCGACCGCAACCCGTGCGGGTCCAGCTCCGGCTCGGGAGTGGCCGTGTCGGCGAACCTCTGCGCGCTCGCCATCGGCACGGAGACCGACGGCTCCATCGTCTGCCCTTCCAACGCCAACGGGATCGTCGGCATCAAGCCTACGCTGGGCTTGGTGAGCCGTGCCGGCATCATTCCCATCGCCCACAGCCAGGACACGGCCGGACCGATGGCGCGCACGGTGCGCGACGCGGCGATCCTGCTCGGGGCGATCGCGGGGGCGGACCCGGGCGACGCCGCCACCGCCGAGGCCGCGCGCGCTCCCGCCGACTACGCCCGCTTCCTCGATGCCGACGGCCTCCGCGGCGCCCGCATCGGCGTGGCGCGCAAGTTCTTCGGTTTCCACCCCGCGGTCGACCGCGTCATGGAGGGGGCGCTGGCCGAGATCGCCCGGCGCGGCGCCGTCCTCGTCGATCCCGCCGACATCCCGCACACGGGGGAGTACGACGAGAGCGAGCTGACCGTGCTCCTCTACGAGCTGAAGACCGACCTCGACGCGTACCTGGCGACGCTGGGGCCGAAGGCTCCCGTGCGCACGCTCGCCGACGTCATCGCCTTCAACGAGGCCCACCGCGCGGAGGAGATGCCCTACTTCGGCCAGGACCTCTTCATCAAGGCACAGGAAAAGGGGCCGCTCACCGATCTCGCCTACGTCGAGGCCCTGGCGCGGAACCGCCGTCTGGCGGGCCTGGAAGGCATCGACGCCGTCATGGGGCAGCACAAGCTGGATGCGATCGTGGCCCCGACCGGCGGCCCGGCCTGGATGACCGACCTGATCGATGGCGACCACTTCGGCGGAGGGCTCTCGACGCCGCCCGCAGTCGCCGGGTGCCCGCACGTCACGGTGCCGGCGGGGTACGTGTTCGGCCTGCCGGTCGGCATCTCTTTCGCTGGCCGCCGCTGGAGCGAGCCCACCCTCGTCAGGCTGGCCTATGCCTTCGAGCAGGCCACCCGCGCCCGCCGCGTCCCGCGGCTGCTGCCGACCGCGGACCTGCGCGTGGGCTGAATGCGAGTAAAGGAGACGGGCATGCGTCTATCGATTGCCATGAGCTTGTGCGCGTCGGCGTGCCTGGCCGGTCCGGCGCCCGGCCAGGAGCTGGGCGCCTTCGAGGCCCACGCCGACGTCGGCGACGTGCAGAAGCCAGGCGCGGTCCGTTTCGACCCCCAGCGTGGCGAGTACCGGATCACGGGCGGCGGGGAGAACATGTGGGGCACGAAGGACGCCTTCCACTTCGCGTGGCGGCGGCTGTCGGGGGACGTGGCCCTCACCGCCGACGTGAGCTTCCCGGACCCGAAAGGCCAGCCGCATCGCAAGGGCGCGTGGATCGTCCGCCAGGGCCTCGACGCCGACGCGCCCTACGCCGACGCGGCGGTGCACGGCGACGGGCTGATCTCCCTCCAGTACCGGCTCGTGAAGGGGGGACCGACGCTCGAGGTGAAATCCCCGGTGAAGGCGCCGGCGACGGTCCGTCTCGAGAGGACGGGTGACCTCTTCAGCCTGTCCGTGTCCCGCGACGGCCGGCGGTTCCAGCCCGCGGGCGCGGTGAGCGTCCCCTTGACGGACCCCGTCCACGTCGGCCTCGGCGTCACCGCCCACGACGGGGCGGGCTCGGCGACCGCCTTGTTTTCCCGGGTCGCCCTCGAGAACCCCGGGCCCGTGACGGCCGCGGCGCGCGTGCTCGAGAGCAACCTCGAGGTGATGTCCGCGGAGACCGGCGAGCGGGAGGTCGTATACACGACGCGCGACCACATCGAGGCCCCCAACTGGTCCCGCGACGGCCGGTTCTTCCTGTTCAACAGCAAGGGCCGTCTGTATTCGTTACCGAGGGAGGGCGGCCAGCCCCGCCTGGTCGATACGGCCCCCGCGGACCGCCTCAACAACGACCACGGGCTGTCGCCCGACGGCAAGTGGCTGGCGATCAGCCACTCGCCCAAAGGCGACTCGCTCATCTACGTCCTGCCGGCGGCGGGCGGTACGCCCCGCCTGGTCACGGCGCTCGGCCCGTCGTACTGGCACGGCTGGTCGCCCGACGGCAAGACGTTGGCGTACTGCGCGCGCCGCAACGGCGAGTTCGACGTGTATACGATCCCAGTTGCGGCGGAGAGTTCCACCGAGGAGACACGGCTCACGACCGCGCCCGGCCTCGACGACGGTCCGGACTACTCGCCCGACGGCCAGTGGATCTACTTGAACTCGGAGCGGACCGGCCTCATGAAGATCTGGCGCATGAGGCCGGACGGCTCCGACCAGCAGCAGGTGACCTCGGGCGAAGAGTGGGCGGACTGGTTCGCCCATCCGTCGCCGGACGGGAAGTGGCTGGTCTTCGTCTCCTTCGACAAGAGCGTGAAGGGGCACCCGCCGAACAAGGACGTCGCGCTGCGGATCATGCCGTCGGCCGGAGGCGAGCCCCGGCTACTGACGCGCCTGTTCGGGGGCCAGGGCACGATCAACGTGCCCTCGTGGTCGCCCGACAGCCGGTCGGTGGCCTTCGTCAGCTATCGCCTGGTGAAGCCGTAGAAAAGAAAATGGCCGGGACCTCGCGGCCCCGGCCGATGCGGGTTCGGTGCGAGCCCTTAGACCCGGGTGACGTTCGCGGCGCGGGGCCCCTTGGGGCTATCCACGACCTCGAACCTCACGCGGTCTCCCTCGTTGAGCGTGCGGAACCCTTCCGCCCGGATCTCCGAGTGGTGGACGAACACGTCCGGACCACCCTCACGAGAGAGAAAGCCGAAACCCTTGGACTCGTTGAACCACTTGACCGTGCCTTCGATCATGAACTTAGGGCCTCCTTCAGCCCCAGCCTAGTTGGCAACGTTGTCTGCAGGCGTTCACGAAGGCCGGACAGAATCGAACGACCCGTTTCCGCGCGCCGAACAAACGGCAACTATGCGGGCTTCAGTGTAGCAGGACCGCCGAGGGCTGTCCAGCCAGGAACAGCCGGTGCACGCGGTCGTCGCCCGCGATCTCGGGGTGGAAAGTGGCCGCGAGCACGCGGCCCTGGCGCACGAGGACCGGCTCGTCCCCGAGGCGAGCGAGGACCTCGACGTCCCGCCCCAGGGCCGTGAAGCGCGGCGCCCGGATGAAGACGCCCGGGAGGCCGTCGCCGAGGGCCGGCGCCGCCAGCCTCGCCTCGAACGACTCCGCCTGGCGGCCGTAGGCGTTGCGCGCCACCGCGGCGTCGAGGAGGCCCAGGCTCGGCTGGGCGGGATCGACGGCACGGGCGAGGAGGATCGCCCCCGCGCAGGTGCCGAAGAGCGCGCCTCCGCCGGCGTGGAAGGCGCGCAGCGACTCGAGCCACGGCTCCGCGCCCATGAGGCGCAGCAGCGCCGTGCTCTCGCCGCCGGGCAGGACCAGGCCGCCCAGGCCGTCGAGCTCTTCGATGCGCCGGACTTCGCGGGCGCGCTCGCCGAGGCGCCGCAACAGGGCGGCGTGCGCGGCGAAGTCGCCCTGCAGCGCGAGGACCCCGACCGGCACTCAGGTCACCACCCGCGCGTCTGCAGGCGCTCGGCGGGGGAGAGCGTGGCCGTGTCGACGCCCCGCATCGGCTCGCCCAGGCCCCGGGACGCCTCGGCCACCGCCCGCGCGTCCTGGTAGTGGGTGGTGGCGCGGACGATGGCCCGGGCGCGCGCGGCGGGATCGGAGGACTTGAAGATCCCCGAGCCCACGAACACCGCCTCGGCGCCGAGCGACATCATGAGGGCCGCGTCGGCGGGCGTGGCGATCCCGCCCGCCGCGAAGTTGGGCACCGGCAGCCGGCCGGAAGCGGCCACGACCCGCACCAGCTCGTACGGGGCGCCGAGCGTCTTGGCCTCGCGCATCAGCTCTTCCGGCCCCAGGCTGGCGAGCCGGCGCACGGCGGAGGTCACCGCGCGCATGTGGCGCACCGCTTCCACGACGTCGCCCGTTCCCGCCTCGCCCTTCGTGCGCAGCAGGGCGGCCCCCTCGCCGATGCGGCGCAGCGCCTCCCCCAGGTCACGGCAGCCGCACACGAAGGGCGCCGTGAAGGCATGCTTGTCGACGTGATGCTCCTCGTCGGCGGGGGTGAGCACCTCGCTCTCGTCGATGAAGTCGACGCCGAGCGCCTCGAGCACCCGGGCCTCGGCGAAGTGGCCGATGCGGCATTTGGCCATGACCGGGACCGTGACCCCGTCCATGATCGCCGCCACCACGGCCGGGTCGGCCATCCGCGCCACGCCGCCCTCCCGGCGGATGTCGGCGGGGACGCGCTCGAGGGCCATCACCGCCACCGCGCCCGCGTCCTCGGCGATGCGCGCCTGCGCGGCGTCGGTCACGTCCATGATGACCCCGCCCTTGAGCATCTCCGCCAGGCCCGTCTTGATGCGCACGGTACCCGTGGCCGTCTCCGTCATGACGCCCTCCCTTGGCCGGCTTCGGCGCGGGCGGCGGCGAGGATCGCCTCCGCCGAGCGGTCGATGTCGGCGTCCGCCGTCGACCAGTTGGAGACCGAGATCCGCATCGCGTCCATGCCGTGCCAGCGCGTACCCGCCATCCAGCAGGTGCCCTCCCGCTGCACGCGGGCGATGACGGCCTTCGTGAAGGCGTCGTGATCGCCGGCTCCGGCCGGCTCGAACCGCACGAGGACCTGGTTGAGCGCGACCTCGTTCAGGATGCGCACGCCGGGAGCCGCGGCCAGGCGATCCGCCATCCGCCGCGCCAGCCGGCAGCAGCGTTCCACGAGAGAGGCGACCCCGTCGCGCCCGAGGCTCCTGAGCGCCGCGTACACCGTGAAGCCCCGCGCGCGGCGCGAGAACTCGGGGGTCCAGTCCTGCGGATCGCGCTCGGCGCCGGTGGACTGGACGAGGTACGCGGCCCGCCCGGTCATCGCGGTCTTGTGGGCCGCCGGGTCGCGTACGATCGCGATCCCGCAGTCGTAGGGGACGTTCAGCCACTTGTGGCCGTCGGTGGCCCACGAGTCCGCGCGCTCCACGCCGCCGGTGTGGTGGCTCAGCTAGCGGCTCGCCGCCGCCCACAGCCCGAAGGCGCCGTCGACGTGCACCCAGCCGCCCCGCTCGTGGGCGGCGTCGGCGATCTCGCCCACGGGATCGAAGGCGCCGGTGTTCACGTTGCCGGCCTGCGCGCAGACGATCGTCGGGCCTTGCAGGGGGGCGAGCGCGCGGCGGAGCTCGTCGGCGCGCATGCGTCCCTGGCCGTCGGTGGCCACGCGGACGGGCCGGCGGCTCCCGAGGCCCAGCATCCGCAACGCGGTCAGGATCGTCACGTGGGCCTCGTCGCCGATCACGACGTTCACGGCGGGCGCGCCCGTGAGGCCGTCCTCCTCCACGTCCCACCCCGCGCGCGCGAGCACCGCGTGCCGGGCCGCCGCCAGCCCGGTGAAGTTCGCCATCTGCCCGCCGGTGACGAGGCCGACGCTGGCGGTGGGCGGCAGGGCGAGCAGGTCGAGCAGCCAGCCCGCCGCGACCTCCTCGACCACGGCCGCGGCGGGGCCGCAGGCGTACAGGCCCGCGTCCTGATCCCAGGTCGAGGCCAGCCAGTCGGCGGCCAGCGCCGCGGGCAAGCTGCCGCCGATGACGAATCCGAAATAGCGGGGGCCGGCGCTGGCGACGAGGCCCGGGTCGGCGGCCGCCGCCAGGTGCTCGACGACGTCCGCGGCATCGGCGCCCTCCGCGGACAACGGGCCGCCCAGGGCGCGGCGCAGAGAAGACAGGTCCGCGCGCGCGCCCACCGGCCGCTGGGGCAGGGACTCCAGGAAATGTCGGGCGAGATCCGATATGCGGGCGAGCAGCCGGTCTTCGGTCACGCGACCTCCTCGATATGTATCGATACAATCCCAACTAATGTGCGCAAGCCGGGCCCACAATAGTATTGACTTGTACCGGCCGTCAAGCACAACATTGTCACCATGACAACCTGGGCGCCGGACCTCCGGCAGCGAAAGGGGCCGCGCTATCTCGCGATCGCGGAGGCGCTGGCCGAGGACGCGGGAAGCGGCCGGCTGCGGCCGGGCGCGCGCCTGCCGACCCACCGCGATCTCGCGGAGCGACTCGGCCTGACCGTGGGCACGGTCACGCGCGCCTACGCGGAGGCCGCGCGGCGGCGCCTCGTCTCCGGGGAAGTGGGGCGGGGGACGTTCGTGCGCGGGCCGGGCACGAGGTTCGCGGGATCGTTGCCCGGGCCGTCGCCGGCGGCCGACGGCGAGGCCGGCCTCATCGACCTCACCGCGAACCTCCCGCCGAGCGCCCCCGACGACGGCGAAGCGGCCACGCTGGCCCGGACCCTGGGCGCCCTCTCGCGGCGCAAGGACCTGGCGCGGCTCCTCGCGTATCCGCCCGAGGGCGGCGCCCGCGAGCACCGCGCGGCGGGAGCGGAGTGGGTGCGGCGCTCGGGGCTGGCCGCCGCGCCGGAGCGCATCCTGGTCTCGAGCGGCAGCCAGCACGGCATGACCGCGGTGTTCGCCGCGCTCCTCGCTCCGGGCGACGTGGTGCTGACGGAGGCGCTGACCTATCCCGGCATGAAGGCGCTGGCGGGCCTGCTCTCGCTCCGGCTGCAGGGCGTCGCTCTCGACGAGAACGGCATGCGGCCGGACGCGCTCGCGGCGGCGTGCCGGGCCCGTCCGCCCAAGGCGATCTACTGCGTGCCCACGCTCCAGAACCCGACCGCCTCGATCATGCCGGAGGAGCGCCGCCGGGAGATTGCGGCCGTCGCGCGCGAGCACGGCGTGCTCATCGTCGAAGACGACGTCCACGGGCGGATCCCCGACGAGGCGCCTCCGCCGCTGGCCGCCTTCGCGCCGGAGCGGGCCGTGTACCTGACCGGCACCTCGAAGGTCCTGGCGCCGGGCCTGCGCGTGGGCTTCATCCTCGCCCCCGAGCCGATGGTGGGCGCGATCGCCGCGGCCATCCGCGGTACCACGTGGATGGCGGCGCCGCTCATGGCCGAGATCGCGGCCACCTGGATCGCGGACGGCACGGCGGAGGCGATCCTGAGACGGAAGAGGAAGGAGGCCGCGGCTCGCCAGCGGCTGGTCGGGAAGCTGCTCGGCGCCTTCCGCGGGTCCTCGCACTCGCCCGCGTACCACGCGTGGCTGAGCCTGCCGAAGCCGTGGCGGAGCGAGGCGTTTGCCGAGGCCGCCCGCCGGCGGGGCGTGGGGGTGACGCCGGCCGCGGCCTTTGCGATCGGGCGCGCGGGCGTGCCGGACGGGGTTCGCATCTGTCTCGGCGCCGCCCGCGACCGCGGCGACCTCGAGCGGGGGCTGCGTGTCCTCGCCGACCTTCTCGCCGCCGCGCCGGAGCCGGCGCCGCTCCCGTCGGGACCCTAGCGGGCGGCGCGGGGCGCGCTGCGGGCCAGCGCGGCTCCGATCGCCTTCCCGTATAGCGCCTGGAGACGCTCGCGGCGGGGCGCGGGCAGGGCGCGCACGCCGCGGGCGAACAGCGCGAGCACCCGGCCGTCCTCACCCGCCAGCAGGTCGCGGCCGGCGCCCATCCGGTCGTAGGCCCGCATCCGGTCGCGCTCGAGGGGGCGAAGGGCGCCGACCACTGCGCTCTTCAGCGAACGCAGCTCCTGCGTCTCCTCTTCCGTGAGGGCGGACGCGCCGCGGTTGGCCGCCGTATAGGCGCGGCGGAAGACCTCCGGCGGTTGGAGGGCGGCGAAATCGGCGGTCGACATCACGAGCTGGATCGTGTCGGGGGCGAGGTGCGGCAACTGCGCCATCGCGGCTTGCACCTCTTTTGGTATCGGCGGCCCCGTCTCCTGCGGTATCGGGGGGCCGGCTGGGCCGTCCCTGGCGACGGGGCGGCTGGAGAAGAGGCGGGCCAGCGCCGGCATCCACATGGACGAAGTGGACGCCGCCACGACGAGGACGACGACGGTGCCGGCCGCCAGGGTTCCGTGCTTCCGCCACGGCCGGACGGCCGCGAAGAGCCGCGCTCGCTGGCGGGCCGCCTGCTCGCCCGCGAGCCGCCACGTCGGGGACGCGTGCAGACGCCGGGCGAGACGATCGGCCCCCGCGACCCCTGCGACGAGGGCGCTCAGCATGACCTTGGCGAACGGTTCGCGCTTGGCGGCGGCGGTGCTTTCGTCGATGAGCTCCAGCTCGTCGAGGAGCGCTTCGGGCACCTCCTCCTGCTCCAGCGGCTTCAGCGGGATGGTGGGCATCCGATCGTCGGGCTTCGCCGTGAACGCGCTCCGGGCCACCTCGCTGAGGTCGACCGGCCTCCGCGAGACGATCGCGTCGTCGTCGAGCTTCCGTTTCCTCGGCGGGGGGGCGGTGGCTTCGGCCAGCGGGACCGGGCCGGCGCTCCGGGCGATCTCGCCGAGGTCCAGCGGGGAGAGCGGGATCGGGATGTCCTCTTCCGCCGCGGGCGGCGCAGACGGCGGGGGCGGAGGGGGGGCGGCCGCGATGGGCTCGACGATCGACGGGCCGGGCACGGGAATCGGCGCCGCCGGCTCGGGACGGGGCGCCGGCTTGGGGCGCGGGGCCGCGGCCGCCGCGCTCTCCTCCGCGATGACTTCCTTCAGCGGTTGCCAGCGGCGGGAGCCGGCGCGCTGCACCTTGGCCTTCTCGTCGATGAGCCAGGCGCGGAGGCCCTCTTGATCCACCGCCAGGAGGGTGCCGTCTCCGAGGCGCAGCATGAACTGGCGAGCCATGGTCCCGACCCCCGGAAACTACGCGCCCAGACTATAGTCGCGCCCGGCTTCGACCGCCAGCGGCCGGAGTGAGGGCCCTCACACGCAGACGGCTCAGTGCTTGTGCGCCTCGGGCGAGGGCGTCGCGCCGGGCGCGGGGCTGGCCGCGCGCATCGCGTGGCCTTTGGCCGTGTTCTGGATCGAGACCACCTGCCAGCCGTCCGCGCGCTCGAAGAGTACGATGGCGACCCCGGGCCGAGCGCGCTCGATGCCGCTCAGCGTCCAGTTGAAGCGGGCCCAGGCGACGTCGCCCTTGCCGCCGGTGACGACGTCGGCGACCTCGAGCCGAGGCTTCTGCGCGCCGCCGAAGATCCGGGTGAACAACCGCAACACGCGTTCCTTGCCCGCGAAGACGGCGCCGTCGTCCGCGATGTACACGGCGTCCGGCGTCAGCACCGCCTGGTAGAACGCGAGGTCCTGGGCGTTATAGGCGCGGACGCCACGCTCGAGCTCCGCCGCGATCTCTGGGCGCGCCTGAGGCGCCGGGGAGGGAGCGGGCGAGGGGGACGCCGCCTGGGACACGACGAGGAGCACGGCCACACACGGGACCACAGGCACCTCCTTGACTCATTACGGATCCTATCGCGGAACGAGCGACAAGGCCCGTCGCCCGACCGGGTGCGGCATAATCGGGACTGGGCGTCACTCTCGGAGGAAGCGGATGAGCGGCTCTCGAAGCGCGGCCGACGTCGTGAACGAGGTCCGCCGGTCCCCCGGACAGAAGGTCAAGGTCGCGATCACCGACGTCGACGGCATCCTGCGCGGGAAGTACGTGCACAAGGAGAAGTTCCTCTCCGCCGTGGAATCCGGCTTCGGCTTCTGCAACGTCGTCTTCGGCTGGGACTCCTCCGACGTCTGCTACGACAACGCGACCTACACGGGCTGGCACAGCGGCTACCCGGACGCCGTCGCGCGCATCGACCTCTCGACCTTCCGCACCGTGCCCTGGGACGGGGGAGTGCCCTTCTTCCTGGCCGACTTCGAGGACGGCCATGGGAAGCCGCTCGGCGTCTGCCCGCGCCAGCTGTGCAAGCGCGTGCTGGCCCGCGCCGGCGAGCGCGGCCTCGTCCCGGACGCCGGCCTGGAGTACGAGTGGTTCAACTTCCACGAGACGCCCCAGACCTGGGCGGCCAAGGGCCACACGTCGCCCCAGCCGCTCACGCCGGGGATGTTCGGCTATTCCATCGTGCGCCCGGCGCACAACCGCCCGTACTTCAACGCGCTCTTCGACGAGCTGGCCGCCTTCGGCGTGCCGCTGGAGGGCCTGCACACCGAGACTGGGCCGGGTGTCTACGAGGCCGCCATCCTGCACGCGCAGGGACTGGAGGCGGCCGACCGGGCCGTGCTGTTCAAG
>Ga0184612_10001820_pt1 | contig 10358 bp, 7 predicted proteins | sample PLM3_60_coex_FD_133163 | JGI IMG/M metagenome (GOLD analysis project Ga0184612, IMG submission 133163) | Groundwater sediment microbial communities from an aquifer in East River, Colorado, USA - PLM3_60_coex | ecosystem: Environmental > Terrestrial > Soil > Riparian zone | place: USA: East...
GAGGCCCGGGGGTCCTGACTCCGCCAGCCCGCGAGGGCTAGGGCAAAGGGTAGATCCGGAGCGCGTTCCCTCGGCTGATGCCCTCGGCGATTCGCCCTGCCGTTGCCACGTCGCAGTGGTCGGACTCGATCCAGCCGTCGAGGACCTCCCCGAGTGCCCGCCGGAAGAGCATGGCCCCCAGGTGGTACTGCTCGGCCAGCCCGAAGGCGTCCGAGGAGAACAGGAGCTTCGAGAATGGGGCCACTTCCATCGCCTCCGCCAGCAGGCGGGTCGAGCTGGGGCCGTGGTAGTGCAGGGCCGATCCCACGTCGAAGTGCACGTTCCCGTACACCGATGACAGGTACGCCGCGTCGCGATGGAACGGGTAGCAGTGGAGGAACACCACGTTCACCCCGAGCCGGTCGAGCTCCCGGATCAACCCGGTGAGGAGCGTCGGGTTGGACAGATGCAAGTCGAGATCGGCGTCCCCCCACCCGCTGTGGAACTGGATGGGGAAACCACGCTCGCGGGCCAGCCGCGCGCCCGACCAGATGCCGAACCGGAGCAGCACGGGATCCCCCAGCCGGGGATGGCCCGACGCCGCCCCGCCCAAGAACGTCCCGGCCGCCCGGACGACCTCGGCATCGGTCGGCTCCTCCGGCTCGAACGAGAATCCGCCCCGGTAGGCAACGATGGTCTTGAGCCCAACTGCCTGACTCGACGACTCCTCGAGCGTCTCTCGGTACGCGTTCGCGTACGAATTCGCGTCCACGCCGGATGCGGCCACGGCCTCCGCCACGGCCTCAAGCCGGACGACCTCGTGTACCGGGACCCCGGCCAGATCACCCATGGCCTTCAGATCGTGGAGCTCCTGGGAGCGGTACCCGGTGTCGAGGAGGAGCGCGCCGAGGGCCGCTTCCTTCAGGAACGAGCTGGCCACCGCGTCGGCGCCCAGCTCGGCCCGACGAGCCACGTACTCCTCCGGCGAGGGGAACGGCTCGAGGCCCAGCATCGGCGCGCACCATCGCCGCACCGCCAGGCCCAGCGGGCCGTCGAACCGGCTGGTCCCGGCCGGGGGCGGGTCGGTGCTCTCGGTGATCAGGCTCTCGAACCCGTCCACGTCGAGATCGGCCTTCACCACCCCGTGACAGTGGTGGTCGATCAACCGCAGACGCTCGACGTCCACTGCCTCCACCGCCGGGCTTCCTCCGCTTTCGCCCCGAACGGGGGCGAGCATAGCCTCGCCTCCCGAGCCCGTGCGCGACCCGATCGCGTCCGGCGGTCCGCGGGTGCGATGATTCGGCCCGGCCAGGGTCGAACGAGGGGGTACCAGGTTGCCTGAGGACCGGACGAACGGATCTTCGGAGGAGACGACCTGGCGCGCCACTCGGGCCACTGAACTGAGGGAGTCGCTATCGGCCATAGGCATCCGCGCCGTGGCACTCAGCCAGGTCGACAACGCGGGTGTGACGCGAGTGAAGACCGTCCCGGTGTCGGTCCTCGAACGGGCGGTGAAGTACGGGATCGGCATGTCCCCGGTGTTCGAGGTCTTCCTGGTGAATGACTCCATCACCTCGAGCGACGAGGTCGGCGGCCCGGTCGGCGACCTCCGGCTCATGCCCGACCCCTCGGCGGTGAAGGTGCTTGCCGCGCAACCCGGATGGGCCTGGGCCCCAGTGGACAAGCACACGCAGGAGGGCGAGGTCTATCCCGGGTGCCAGCGGACGTTCGCCAAGCGTATGACGCGGCGGGCGGCCGACGCCGGGATCGAGGTGCGGATGACGTTCGAGCTGGAATGGTTCCAGGCCGCCGTGAGCTCCGAGATCGACAGCCCCATCCATACTGGTCCCGCATACGGGCTCCCGGTCCTGGCCGCGATCTCGGACTATGCCCGGGACCTCATTGCCGCGCTCGAGGATGAAGGGGTCGGGGTCGACCAGTTCCATCCCGAGTACGCCACGGGGCAATTGGAGATCTCCGTGGAGCCGGCCGATCCGGTCGGGGCAGCCGACACGACGGTCCTGGTCCGCCAAACGATCCGAGCGATGGCGGCGAGGAATGGGATGCGAGCGTCGTTCTCCCCCGTCGTCATCGCGGGCCACGTCGGGAACGGCGGCCACGTCCACTTCAGCCTGTGGCGCGACGGAAGGAACCTGTTCGACGGAGGCACCGGGCCATATGGGATGACCGAGACGGGCGAGGCGTTCGTGGCGGGCGTGTTAGCCGAGCTTCCCGCCCTTCTCGCGGTGGGCTCACCGAGCGTGCCGAGCTACCTGCGGTTGATCCCGTCGCACTGGGCTGGGGCGTTCGCGTGCTGGGGACGGGAGAACCGGGAGGCCGCCATCCGATTCGTCACCGGGATGGTGGGAACGCGCGAGACCGCGGCGAACACCGAGGTGAAGTGCTTCGACCAGAGCGCGAACCCCTACCTGGTGGCGGGAGCGCTCATCGCCGCCGGCCTGGCCGGCGTGAAAAGAGACCTGCGACTTCCCGACGAGGTGACCATCGACCCCGGCGGGCTCTCCGTGGACGAGCTGTCGGGCCGGGGCATCCATCGGCTGCCCCAGTCCGTCGAGGAGGCGCTCTCGCACCTGGAGACGTCCGACCTTCTGCGGGAGGCCATGGGTCCGATGCTGTTCGGGCCGTTCACCGCGGTTCGCAGGGCCGAGGCCGAGGCGTTCGCAGGCCAGGAGCCCGAGGAGATCGTGGCGGCTCACCGATGGCGGTACTGAGGGCACCTCGACACGCCCGCAGCAAACCCTAAAGGACGGGTTCACATCCCGTTCCGGCAACCGAACCCCCGGCCACCGGCCAGGCACAGAGCGGCGACAGCGGGAATCCGGTCCATGTCGGGGGAGGCCGGAAGACCTACACAGCCTGGTGCGATGCCGTAGCCAAAATGACCGGTCGGCCGATTCGGCGTCAACCGATCCGGCCTACCTTAACCCGAATGGCGCAATCCATTGCTTTTCTGCGGCGAAGCCGATCAACGCGCGGCCATCGGGACATGGTGCATCGCGCTCGGGGCTTGTTGAAGCTCACCCATGGCGTCAAACGCGCGCGGGTCGACCGGATGTGGACGTCCGACGAACGCGCCTTCCCCCTGCAACTCCGCACGCTGACGATGGGGATGCGGATGACGTTGCTCTCGCCCCTCGTTGCAGCGGCCGCGCTCGTGATCGCGCGGCGCGCCAACGTTGAGATGGGCCCGTTCGGCTTGGTGTTCGTCGCCGTCGCCGTCAGCGCGGGACTGGCCACGCTCCTGCCGTACGAGCGCCTCTTCAGACAGGGCTGGGGGATGTTGTCCCTGTACATGTGGTCAGTTGTGAACCTCACTTTGATCGCCGTCGGCATCTGGGCGACGGGCGGCTCGAGCTCCCCGCTCATGTTCCAGTACGCGCTCACAACCATGCTCTTCGCCGTCGCCTTCTCGCCTTCAGCTCAGGTCGTCCTGCTCGGCCTGACCGTCGCCAGCTACTCGGTGGCCGTCGGTGCCTCGAAATGGGACCCGATGCTCCTGGCGGTGCTGGCCGTCCTGGCGATCCTCGCGAACCTTCTCGTGGGCCAGCTGAAGCGTCAGACGGCCGCCCACAGGGAGGCGCGCGTGGAGTCCGAGCGTCGGTGGGCCCTGCTGGCGGTGGTGGCCGCAGCGGCTCGACAGATGAGCGCGGTCGAACCGATGGCCGTTCTGCGAGCCGTCGTCGACTCGGTCGTTTCCCTGGGCTTCCCCACGACCCGCATCTTCGTGCAGGAGGGGACTGACCATCACGTTGGCCTTCCTCTGGAAGCCGAGGAGGATTTCCCCGAAGGGATCGAGTCCCTTCGCTTCGGGGCCATCGAGAGTGTGTTGGTCGGAGGACGGGCCGTCATCGTGGGCCTCACGGATGATGACGCGCTCGGCGGGCCGCTTCGCCGGCTCGGCGTGTCGCACGCCGTGGTGATCCCGATCTTCGCCGCCGATCGCGTCGAGGCGATCCTCGTCGTGGGCATCGAGGAGCCCCCGGGTCCTTCCCCTCAGGACCTCGAGGTCTTCCAGATGTTGGCGACGCAGGCGGCCGTCGCGCTCGAGAACGCGCGCCGGTTCGAGCGGCAGCGCCGCTCGATGGACCGCATCGCCGAGCTCGATCGGATGAAGAGCGACTTCCTCTCCAATGTCTCCCACGAGCTCCGAACGCCCCTCACCGTGATCGCCGGGATGGGGAGAACGCTCGAGGAGAGCTGGTATGACCTCTCCGAAGCGGACCGGCGCGATCTCCTGGCAAGGCTCAACACCAACGCCGCGACCCTCGACAGCATCATCGCTGAGCTTCTGGACTTCGGACGACTCGAGGCGGGACGGCTCGAGATGGAACCCCGGGAGGTCGATCTGCGAGAGCTCCTGAGCGGCATCGCCGATCGTCTCACCAGCCTCCTCCGCAACCACGTCGTTCAAGTCCACGTCGACGATGGGCTCATAGCCCTCGCGGATCCGTTGCTCATCGAGCGGGTGGTCGAGAACCTCCTCACGAACGCGGCGAAGTACACCCCCATGGGTAGCCGCGTGCGCGTCTCCGCGATCGGCCAAGGGCTGGACGCAGTCATCTCGGTCACCGACGACGGACCCGGGATACCGCCCGAGGAGACGTGCCACATCGGGGAACGGTTCTTCCGAGGAGGCGATCCGAACACTCGCTCCACCCGAGGAACGGGGCTCGGACTCGCGCTCGCGTCGGAGATCCTCGACATGCACGGCACCTACCTCGAGGTTGAGAGCGAGCTCGGGATCGGGTCTCGATTCTCCTTCAGGCTCCCACGGAACGATTGGACCTTCGCGCGCCAGGATGGCAGAGGCCACGAAACCAACGTGGTCTCGGTACCTGGTGAACTGCCCAGGCCGCTGGTCGTGAGCCAAAACGGCACATCCGAGCGGTTCGAGACCGTTCTCGCAGCGGCCCAGGCGGGTCTCGAGTGGCCGGTCGCGACGCTCTTCCGAGAGTTTCACCCCAGGGTACTCCGCTACCTCCGCGCGCACGGCCCCAACGGGGCGGATGAGCTCGCCTCCGAGACCTGGAACCACATCGCGACCTCGTTGCCGGAGTTCGAGGGGGACGAGGGCTCGTTCCGCCGGTGGGTGTTCGCCGTCGCGAGGAAGCAGCTGAAAGCTCGTGAGAACGGTGGGTCGCCTCGCTCGAACCAGGAGAACGAGCGGGAATCCAACGACGCCTCCGACGAAGGTCGCGCCGTGGATGCGGCGCTCGGCCGCATCCGGACCCTCGCTCCCGAGCAAGCCGACGTGCTTCTCCTGCGTGCCGTGGGCGGCCTCGACGTGGCCGATGTCGCCGGGATCACTGGCACTCCACCCAACGTCGTTCGCATGACGGAGACCGAGGGGCTTCGGCGCCTGCGCCACGACGCTGAGGTCGCCCGAGTTCCAAATCGGGATCGGGATCGGGATCGGGCTCGTTCAGGGATGGAGCGATGATGACGCCGTTCGAAGCGGTGCCCAGCGACAACGACCGTGGGGGGTTCGAATTCGACGAACTCCTCCAAGCGGTCCGCGCCGCCGCGACGCCGGAGGAAAAGGCGAGCGCGGACGAGGTGATTCCTGCCATCGCCGCCGTCATTCGCTCGACCCAGCGGCCGATTCGAGGGACCACCGCGCGCGAGGTCGCGTCGGCAGGTCGACGCGCGAGCACACGGCTCGGAGCGGCGATCGTCGTCGTGGTCCTGACGGCCAGCACGAGCCTCGCCATCAGCGGACAACTCCCGCCGGGCGCCCGTGATGTCGCCGCGAACTTCCTCGCCCGGATCGGACTCCCGGCGCCGGTTCCCGTGCTCGAGGCCTCGGGCGAGGCTACGGCTCCCCACACGACCGGGCAGCCCCTCGGACCGGATGACCGAATCTGGCTTCGATTGGGGATCCCAAGTGGGTTCATGCACGACGAGCCGAGTGGATCAGATGTGTCGAGGGACAAGCCACGGAGCGGTCAAGACCCGCAGTCCGGTGGCGGTCAAGACCCGCAGTCCGGTGGCGGTCAAGACCCGCAGTCCGGTGGTGGTCAAGACCCGCAGCCGGGTACTGCCCAAGGCACACAGCCAGGTACTGGTCAAGGCACGCAGCCGGGTACTGGTCAAGGCCCGCAGCCCGGTTCAGATGAAGGGCCCGAGCCAGGTGCCGACGAGGCCCCGCCGCCCGACGCCGATGAAGTGCCGGAGCCCGGCGCCGATCACGGCCCGCCGCCCCATGCTGGCCCGCCGCCGGATGCCGGCCCGCCGCCGGACGCTGGCCCGCCGCCGGACGCTGGCCCGCCCCCGGATGCCGGTCCGCCGCCCGGCTCAGGAGCGCCGCCGGATGCCGGTCCGCCACCCGATGCCGGCCCGCCACCCGATGCCGGCCCGCCACCTGATGCCGGCCCGCCACCTGATGCCGGTCCGCCACCGGACGCAGGCCCGCCGCCCGATGGCGACCCGTTGCCGGACGCGGATGCGCCGCCCGCATGATCCGGCGTCGAGGCCAAGACCGTGCGATCGGGCACCGAGTCGGCTGACGTACTCGGCTCCTTGAGTCGTGTGGACGTTCCTGTAGCGTTGTCGGTCGGATGTCGACCCTGAGGCAGGATCCGACCAGCCGGCAGTGGGCGGTGATGGCTCCCGTACGAGCCGGCCGGCCACACCAGCCGGCCGTGGTCCCCCGCCCGCAGCTCCCCGAGCTCGACCCCTCGTGCCCGTTCTGCCCCGGAAACGAGGACCAGACCCCGCCGGAGATCCTCCGAGATCCGAAGGAGGGTGACTGGCAGGTTCGGGTCGTCCCCAACCTCTACGGGGCCTTTTCGGGTGACGGCTCAGTGGCTCGCACCGGCCCTCCGCTCTTCCGAGAGATGCCGGGCGTCGGAAGTCACGAGGTCGTGATCGAGTCTCGCCGGCATGATGGCCGGATGGACGAGATGACCCAACGGGAAGTTGCTCGCGTCGTCCACGTGTGGCGGACCCGGTACCGCCAGCTCATCGTCCAGCATCACATCCAAGCGGTCGTGGTGTTCAAGAACTTCGGGCCACTTGCCGGCACGTCACTCACGCACCCCCATTCGCAGATCGTGGCGACGCCGGTGTTCCTCCCCCGGCTCCTCCGTCGGGTGGACGTGGCCACCCGCTACTATGACGAGCACGGCAGCTGCGTGTACGACGACCTCATCGCCGCGGAGCGCGCGGCGGACATCCGAGTGGTCGAGGAGCAGGGCGGCTTCATCGCCTTCGAGCCCTTCGCCGCCGGCTCCCCGTTCGAGACGTGGGTGATCCCCACGTTTCACCAGGGCTCGTTCGGGGATCTGGCCGACGAGGAGGTCGACCACTTGGCCGCCATCCTGATCCGCGTCCTCGCCGCGATCCGGCGGGCCTGCGGCGACCCCGACTTCAACCTGGTCATGTACTCGGCCCCTACGAACGGCCATACGAACGAGGTCTTCCACTGGCACATCAAGATCGTGCCGAAGCTCTCAACGCAGGCGGGCTTCGAGTTGGGCTCCGCCATGAGCATCAATACGGTGCTCCCCGAGGACGCTGCGACGAGCCTCCGCAACGCCCTGGCACCAGCTGTCGCACCTCGACTCGGCTAGGGGGATCAGCCCGCGGCGACGGCGGTTCGGAGTCGAGCCACCGTGGCATCCCGGCCCAGCAGCTCCAGCGACTCCGGGAGCGGTGGGGAGACGTTCGACCCGGTGACGGCGGCCCGGATGGGCTGCCACCCCTTCGTCCGGTTTAGCCCAGCCTCCTTCGCCACCTCGTCCAGCGCCCCGAGGATCCGGTCGCTCGTCCACGGCTCGACGCTCTCCAGGACGTCGGCCGCCCTTTGCAGGTAGTCGGATCCGGCCTTCGCGATGAGCTCGGCCGCGTTCTCGTTCGGCTTGACATCGTCGGTGAACAAGAACCTGAGGAGCTCGATGACGTCGGTGAGCCGCTTCATCCGTTCCCGCACGAGGGGCATGGCTCGCCGCAGCACCTGGGGATCGGGTAACAGGCCGTCCTCGGCCAGGAAGCGCATGCACCGGGCGGCCAGAGCGTCGTCGTCCAGCGACTGGATGTAGTGGTTGTTCATCCATTCGAGCTTCTGTGGGTCGAACGCGGCCGGATTGCTCGACACGCGCGACAGGTCGAACGAAGCGATCAGCTCGTCGCGTGACAAGAAGGTCGTCTTCTCGTCCAGAGACCATCCGAGCAACGCGAGGTAGTTCATCAGGGCCTCCGGCAGGATCCCCTGCTCCCTGAAGGCCTCGACGGATGTTGAACCGTGCCGTTTCGACAAGGGCTTGCCGTCCTGGCCCAGGACCTGGGGGAGGTGAGCGTATTCGGGCGGTGTGCCGCCGAGGGCCTCGATCACCGCCATGTTGCGCGGCGCGGCGGAGAGGAGGTCGTCCCCCCGGATCACGTGGCTGATCTCCATCAGCCAGTCGTCCACCGCCACCGCCAGCAGGAACGTTGGCGAGCCGTCCGACCGCAGGATCACGAAGTCTTTCACGCTCCCCGCGACGAAGTGCACATCGCCCTTCACCAGGTCGTGCACGGTGACATCGAGCTCGGGCATGTCGAAGCGAAGGGCGAACGGCCTGCCTTCCTCCTCGAACGCGGCCCGCTCCTCGTCGGTCAGTCTCCGGCACCGGCCGTCGTAGCCGGGGGCCTCGCCTCGGGCCAGCGCGGTCTTCCGGCGTTCCTCCAGCTCCTCCGGGGTGCAGTAACAGCGGTACGCGCGGCCTTGCGACACAAGGCGTTCGGCATGCTGGTGGTAGAGGTCGAGCCGCCGGGACTGGCGGTACGGCTCGTGCGGACCGTCCACGTCGGGTCCCTCGTCCCAGTCGATCCCCAACCACCGAAGCGATTCGATCAGGCCGTGCACGGCCTCCTCGGTGACCCGGCTGGCGTCGGTGTCCTCGACCCGCAGCACGAACTGACCGCCGTGGTGTCGCGCCGTGAGCCAGGAGAACAGGGCCGTTCGAGCGTTGCCCACATGGATCGAGCCGCTCGGTGCCGGTGCGAAGCGCGTCCGGACGATCATGCTCGCCCACCGACGGGGTTCAGCAGCACACCGATCCCGTCGATCACGACCTCCACCCTGTCCCCAGGCTCGAGCTTGCCCACGCCCTCCGGGGTCCCCGTCATGATCACGTCGCCCGGGAGCAGCGTCATGAACGCGGTCACGAACTCGATGATCGTCGCCACCCCAAACACCATGTCCGAGGTGCTCGCCGACTGGCGGACCTCGACGTTCACTCGGGTCTCCAGGTGGACGTCGATCGGGTCGAGCTCGGTTTCCACCCACGGCCCGAGCGGGCAGGATCCATCGAAGCCCTTGGCCCGGGCCCACTGATCGTCCTTCTTCTGGAGATCTCGGAGCGTGACGTCGTTTCCGCAGGTGTAGCCGAGGATGTACCGGAAGGCTTCCTCCGCGCGCACGTTCCGCGCGATGCGGCCGATCACGACGGCCAGCTCTCCTTCGTAGTCGACCCGGTTGCTGATCGGCGGGAGGGGGATCGGATCGCCGGGACCCGAGACACTGCTGGAGGGCTTGAGAAAGACGAGTGGCTCCTCGGGCACCTCGCCCCCGAATTCCGCCGCGTGGGCCGCGTAGTTCTTGCCCAGGCAGACCACCTTCGACGGCAGGATGGGCGCCAGGAGTCGGACGTCGTCGAGCGGGATCTCCTCACCCGACGGCACCGGGTTCTCGAAGAACGTTCCAGCCAGGGCCCTGACGGCGTCGCCCTCGACCACGCCGGTGGCGATGCGATCGCCGAACCGGAACCGAACCAGCCGCATGTGGATGTGAGGCTATCGCACCCCCGCGGACCTACGACGCGGCGCTGTCCATCACCCGCACTCCCCGAAGCTCGGCTGCTATTCGAGGCGGCTGCCGCCGGCCCAGGAGACGCCCACGCTCCTGTAGTAGGCCCCGATCATCTCCCGCGGCTCGATCGACGTGAGCTCCTCCACCGGGGACTCTCCGAAGGTGAGCTCGGCGTGGCCCTGCCACACCTCCGAGCCCTCCCAATCGACGCTCTTCATCGTGACCAGCTCGTCCATCGACGGCTTCTCGCCGGGCTCGATTGAGGGGACGTACCGGGTGTGAAGCATCGGGAGCGCGTTGACGAAGCCGGCCGCGTCCGAGGGACCGGTGATCGTGAAGCGCGCGTCGATGATCCGGCGGTCGTGGACCGACACGCTGGCCCCGAACCGCCCTCCCGTCGTGAGGCGCGGTCCGGCCTTCCCTAGTCGCACCGGCCGGGTCATCCAGATCGATCCGAGCTTCTTGGGGTAGCCCTGGTGCCATCCGCGGGCGAGCGCGAAATCCTTGTCCACCCAGATGGCGATGCACCGCGAGTAGTGCTCACGCAGGTACTTGCAGCGCACCACGA
>Ga0184612_10001821_pt1 | contig 10358 bp, 8 predicted proteins | sample PLM3_60_coex_FD_133163 | JGI IMG/M metagenome (GOLD analysis project Ga0184612, IMG submission 133163) | Groundwater sediment microbial communities from an aquifer in East River, Colorado, USA - PLM3_60_coex | ecosystem: Environmental > Terrestrial > Soil > Riparian zone | place: USA: East...
AAAAAAGATGAGCGTGAGATCGCCGACTCAATACGCGCGCTTAATGTGTTCCGGGTTGTCCAGCCGGTGCCAATGATGTTGTCACTCCTGAGGGAATACCGGAACAAGGACATCACGCTAAAACAGGTTAGACGAACGTTTCAGTCCATGGAAAACTTCCACGTTCAGTTCACTGGCGTTACTTCGCAAAGAACCGGGGGCGGTACAGCTTTTATGTACGCCTTATCAGCACGCCAGCTGCTGGAGGTGAGTAGCAAGGATGAAAAAAGCTCGGTTCTGGGTGAGTTTGTCACGAAACTGCGGGAACGTGTTCCGAGTTACGAGGAGTTTGAGGCTGCGTTTGGCGAAATCTGGTTTACAGAAGAGGACACGCGTCAACGCCCTCTTGTGAGGTACTTGCTGCGTAGAATTGACCAGTATCGTCGGAAAGGAACACCGGTGGACTACGATTTAATGACCGTCGAACATATTGCACCGCAAAGTGACGGAGCAGCGCAATCAGTACAGGATGCAGTCGGAATAGTGGGTAATCTTTTGTTCGTGCCTGAGGCTCTGAATAAAAAGCTGAAAAATAAGAGCTTCAAAGACAAGATCGAGATCCTTCGCGATAGTGACGTGCCTTTAGACAACTCACTAAAGACAGCCAATAAGTGGGACGAAGCTGCTATCAAGGAAAGGACAAAAAACCTAGCCAAACTCTGCTATGAGGATATCTTCAAAGTCTAGAATTATTTCGGGAGAGAGAAAAGGGGACAGGCTACTTTTCCGTTGCTTATACAGCAATTGATAAGTAGCACGAGACAGATGCAAACCTCATAGAAAGGGGTTCGTTCCAATCGTTCCAGCCGTTCAATCGCTACGCTACGGTCACCATGGGAACTGATCCGTTCCAGACGTTCCAGTCGTTCAATCGCTTTGCTCCGTTCAAAACGTCGGGAATTCTTGAAACGTCGAAATGAGCACCAACTTGTTAAATCAAGAGCGATTGCGAGATTAGTTAAAGTCACACGACAGAGCCGTACCCCGCCAGAAACTTCTACATAAGATGATGATAGACAAGAATACCTCGATCTGTTGCCTCAATCGGATTCGGAACACGCGCTCGATTTCCTAGCAGGCGTACCGAAGAGGCGACCTAATTCGTTTGACAGGGAACTGAGTTGTCAGCTAACGTCCGCGTAAATTCTCGGCTGGGTTTCCCAACCTGTCACATCTTCGAATTCAAACCCTTGTTCGGGCTGGTCTTAACAGTGCGGTTTCTAGAAAATTCACGTCTCAACTTGATTCCGAGATCCGATTCTTTAAGCGTCGCGCTTTTCGAGGCGGCGTGAGCGTTATGCGTAAGCGAGGCATCGGCTATTATTTCTGTATACATGGAGGCAGCCAGCGATGAGCTGGAAGACCGCAAAACTGATTTTTTACATCGGCACACTGGTCTCGCTCGTGCTTTTTCTGGGGTTGACCGTGGACACGCATCGCCAGGTTGAGACGCTGACCCACGCAGATCAGCTCAGCCCGGAAGTGGTGGCAGGAAAGCAGGTGTGGCATAAGTACAACTGCAACGACTGCCATACGATTCTGGGCTTTGGCTCATATTACGCTCCCGACATGACCAAGGTTTATTGGCGCATAGGCAGCCAAGGGATAAAAGCGGTGGTCCGTACTCCGGAAAAATTCACCTCTTGGCGGAAGATGCCGCGTTTTCCCGTCACGGATAAGGAACTGGAAGATCTGGTGGCGTTTCTCAGATGGACGAGCGAGATTGACACCAACGAGTGGCCGCCTCAGGACCAGAAACTGCGCCCGGTGGCCGGTCGCGCAGTAGCCCTCGGGTTGAGCCCGGGCGCAACTCTGTTCCAAGAAAAGGGCTGCTTCGCCTGTCACCGTATTGACCAGATCGGCGGTGTCGTCGGTCCGGATTTGACCCACGTCGGCTCCCGACTTCCATATGAGACAATTGAGAAAGTCTTGACCGATCCCCGCTCGGTAAACCCCCAGGGGACTATGCCATCGATGCCGCTCTCTCACGAAGAGATGGACGCGCTCGGACGCTTCCTGGCACAGCTGAAATGACAAGCCCCAACAGGGAGACGTTTTATGCCATTGACCTATAACTCGCAGCGGGTTGCTTACCCGTATTTCGTGATTGCGCTGCTCCTTTTTCTGCTTCAGGTGGCTGTCGGGATCTGGCTCGCCTTCAGCTACGCTGTCACGATTCCGCAGTGGCTGGTCGATATCCTTCCTTTCAGCACCACACGGGCCATCCATACAAACCTGCTCGTCCTGTGGATCTTGCTGGGATTCATGGGGACGACTTACTTCATGATCCCCGAAGAGGCCGAACGAGAAATTTACAGCCCTGCGCTCGCCTATTGGCAGCTCGCGCTGTTGACCGGTGTGGGGGTGGTCGCCCTTGTAGGGTTTGTCTTCGGCTGGACGAAAGGCAAGCCGCTCTTGGAGATTCCATTTCCTTTGGATTACCTCATCGTGGTCGGCGCGCTGATGTTCCTCTTCAATGTCGGGATCACGATCATTCAGGCGCGGCGCTGGACGGTCATTCAGGGGTCGCTCTTCGGCGGGTTGGTTTTCTTGGCGGCGATGTATCTATTCAACCTTCCTTTTTACTCTAACCTCACCATCGATTGGTACTACTGGTGGTGGGTCATTCACCTTTGGGTCGAGGGCGCCTGGGAGTTGATCGCCGCAGCATTGACCGCCTGGATTCTCATCAAGATCACTAGCGTGCCGCGCGAGACCGTGGAGAAATGGCTCTACGTCGAGCTGGGACTCTTCCTCTTTACCGGGATCGCCGGCACCGGCCACCATTACTACTGGCTGGGCGCGCCCAAGTACTGGCTGTGGGTCGGCGGCGTCTTCAGCGCGTTGGAGCCTGTGCCGATCCTCCTTATGGTTTTGGACGCCTGGCGCTATGTCCGCAACCGGCGCGAGGAAATTAAAGGCAGACTGATTTTCACTCTAGCGACCGGAATGGCCATCCTCCATTTCATAGGAGCCGGCTTCTGGGGCTTTCTGCACACTCTTCCGCAGATCAATTACTACACTCACGGCAGCCAGGTGACTGTAGCCCATGGCCATATCGCCTTCTTTGGCGCCTATGTCCTCTTGAACCTCATGTTTTTCTACTACGCCATGCCGAAGCTAAAAGGATTGACCGAGTTCGATGAGCGGCGCGGGACCCTCGCTTTCTGGTGGCTGAGCATCACCATGGTGCTCATGACTCTGGCCTTCAGCGTAGCGGGAGTACTTCAGACTTACATCGAGCGGGTGATGGGCTTGGGCTACATGACGGCTCAGGCGCAAATGCGTTTCTGGTTTGCGATCCTCGTGGTTCTGGGCTTTTCGTTGCTGGCCGGTGTGTTGTGCTGACCGTGGTTGACCTACTGACTCTGCGGCCTCCTCCTGCTCTGAAAGAGGCTTAATTTGCCAGAAATGACTGGCCTATAATTGTCAATTGTTGATCGGCTTCCGGTCAGTGGCGGTATGGCAGAAGCCTTAGAACAGCCCACCGGTACGAATACCCACACCTGCGAGAAGAAGACCAATAGACATAATAGTGACCAAGATGATGTGGGAGGCAAGTACATGCATGTTATCACGGTTGATATTGGGAATCACGCGAAACTGCGCATTGAGTGCCAAACCAAGGGTCGCCGTCAAGAGCGCCAACTTAGTAACGACGTAGACAGAGACGTTAGAATCCAGCGTAAACCAGGCGCTGATCTCAGGGAGCCAGTGATAAGCGAGCAGGAGGCCGGTGACAACCTGGAGCAGCAGTGAGGGTAAACCGATCCGTTCATACCCCTTCTCAAAGTCAAGGATGATGGACGGGTCGCGATTGTGGAGCGCCCGTGGGAGGATAGTCGTCGCCAGCACCAGGTGACCACCGATCCAAACGGAAGCGCCCAAGAGATGAAGCACGACCAGAATCCGGTACAGGGTTGGTGAGTCGTGAGAGTACAACATCCGAAAGACCATCGCCGAGTAGGTGGGAAATGGGGCAATCGACCCGCCTATCAGCTTCAGAACCGCCGCGAGCTGTCACCACACGTGTTGCAGAACTCGGCGAAGATACCTAGCCACTACAAAGCCGAAGCCCTGTTACGAAATCCTGCAGCTATTGTCAACAGATACGCTTTCGGATCGAAAGATATATATCGAACGCTATAGAACAACCGTTCAACGCATCAAAAGGCTTTGGGGGCCAGGTCTAGAATTGATACAAGTCGCTAGCGTAGCAACTGCGTTGATCCGTAGGGTGACTCAGTCACATTGTCACCGCTCGATCCCTTTTCGGTAGAACCGGGTCGGACCGGCGCAATGTGTTGATCGGACGGATTAGGGGGAACCAAGGAGGGTCTTTACTCTTGCTGTTCGGCGACACGATACGAGATCAGCTAGATAGGCGAAGTTCAGGTAAAAGCGGGGTCAAGGCTTCTCTATCACATTCAGATTTGCTACTAACAAAAGAATTCCCGACTCGAATCTCTGGCAGAAGGGACTGTTTACATACTCAACAACGTACCCAAGACTACCTCGAACTTACCCAAAGCTCCCACGCTCTCCGCCGGTTGAGTGCGAAAAGGCTCGGCAGAGGGCCCACTCTGGGTCGGCCCACGAGGAGATCGTCATTTTTACGGCATTTGCGGAAGCCGTTTTTTCCACGCACCGGAGGATAATTAAGCAATTCAAAGGAGAGACAGTATCCGGTCATAGACAAATAGCACCCCCCAGGGTCGGGTCTGTTGATTCTTAATTTAGCGCCTCGTTAGCCAAGCGGATGGTCGATTACGCAACATTCTAAGACCGTGACTAGTCCAGCGAGTACTTCAGAGCGTCGCGCATTTCTTCGATCGGCTGGGCGGCCTTTTCTCCCGGCAAAGCTGCGCTGCCTCTCGCGGGGATGACCAAGACCGGACTATTCGAATGACGCACCACCTTCTCAGTCACACTACCTAACACCCAACGTTTAAAACCGGAGCGGCCATGGGTGCACATAGCAATCAAGCTATTTGGCTCTGTAGCGAGATCGATGATTTCCTGCGCGGTTTCCTTTTCTGAAATCCGTGATGATACCTCAATCAGCCCTTGGCCTTTTAACTCCCGCACCTTGCCGTTAAGGTAACTCGTCGCCTCTCCCATCGCCTCCGCCTCCAGCACGTCCCAGTCGGGAATGTAATCCTCAAAGGTAGAAATGACCTGCCTGAGGTTGTAGGCCCGCAGCAGCACCGTTTCAAACGCCATCTCTTTCGCCAGTGCGGTTACATGAGGCAGCACCTTTTCCGCCAGAGGTGATCCGTCTAAAGGTACGATGACTCTCTTGATAATCTTCTCCCCTTCACTTTTTCCATCCTTTGTCGCCCGTACCAGGAGCAAGGGATTAGTCGCTCCACGCAAAACTTTTTCAGCCACACTGCCCAAAAGCCAGCGGTCGACCCCTGAGCGGCCATGGGTCGCCATGGCAATCAACGTGTCACCGTAGCTGGCCGCGTTCTCGATCACCACTTCTTCCGGCTTCCCTTTCATCACCATATGACTCGACGCGACGCCGGTAAACGTCTTGCTGATTTTTTCCAGATAGGCTTTGCTGCGGTGGACATTTTCTCCAATAAAGGCATCCAGGTTCCGCGCATTTGACGCCTCCATGGAACCGGTCATCCCTACTACGTCGACCACGCCCAACAGATCGACGGGGATCTTGAGCTTCCCCGCCAGGTAACGAGCGTAGGGCAGCACCTGTTCAGCAACTTTCGATCCGTCCAACGGTACCAAGATTCGTCTATACATAACCTAGTCCTCCCGTCCGTAGCTCGCGGTCATCATTGCATCGACTCCCGATCCCTCAAGCGCTCCGGACAATCAGCACGGGATCTCCTGAATGGCGCACCACTCTGTCAGTCACGCTTCCCAAGACCCAGCGCTGAATACCCGACCGGCCATGGGTGGACATGGCTATGAAGTTATCCGGGGTGTGGCGGCCCAGCGTAATGATCTCTTCTGCGCCATAGCCAGTGTTCACAACCGAGGTGACATTCTCTACGCCCTTTTGCTTGACCCCGTTCATCTTCTCTGCAAGATAATCTCGTGCTTCAGCTTCAAGATGATCCAACAGATCAGCGGAGTAAAACCCGTAGTCCTCCGCTGAAATGGCGGGCGGCAGCGCGTACGCACGCATAAGAACTAGTTCGAGCTTTACCTTTTTTGCGAGCTCCACAACGTACGGTAGTACCTGCTCCGCTAACGGGGAGCCATCGAGCGGTACAATCACCGTCTTCAGTGCGGCTTCGCCATCGGTTTTACCCCCGTCATTCGCCCGAACTAGAAGCACATGATTAGTCGCTCCATGAAGAACCTTGTCGGCGACACTGCCCAAAAGCCAGCGCTGAATCCCTGAGCGGCCATGGGTCGCCATGACAATCAACGTGTTTTTGTCGGCGGCGGCCTTCTCAATCACCACGTCTTCCGCTTTTCCTTTCTCCACAAGACTTTTGACTTTTGCTCCCTGAAACGATCGGCCAATCGCTTCCAGGTAATTCTTGCTGTTCTCGATCCCTTCAGCCAAAACCGTGTCGACGTAACGACCCTGCCTTGGGTTGGACAACAAGGCGAGCGCCTCCGGATCGACTACCTCCAGCAATTCCACCGGGATCGCCAGCGCTTTGGCCAAGAACCGCGCATAGGGCAAGACCTGCTCGGCCACTTTCGACCCATCCAGCGGTATCAGCATCCGCGTATACATCACGACCTCCTATAGCAGTTGCGCGCTGTGACGCTTTCCTTGCATTCTTGTTTTTTTTCTTCGAGGACAAATTCCATTCATCTTTCTAAACGGTGAACTTCCGCAAGAAATGAGCCATCTGGCAGAAAGCAACAACCCATGTTTTTGGAAAATACCGAGCTGTTTTGTTTTCAGATCTGCGAAGATTCGCTGGGAATTTTACCAGAACTGATAAATCGGCCTACCCACACCGCCATGAGCGCCACGTTTTGGCGGCATCGGAATTGCACCTTCTAAAGAAGGGCTTTCCACACTAACCCGCTTACAAGGAGGAAATCATGAAAGCCGGACCAAGCCATCGTTACAAACTCACGGGTAGTAGACCGCGACGAAAAACCACGCACGACGTCTTCGACACCACGATCCAAAAGACCCAGGTATGGCTCAACGATCTGATGTCTCAGCTCGATTGGGAGGACAAGCCGCACAAGGCCTATATGGCTTTGCGCACGGTACTTCATGCACTCCGCGATCGGCTGACGGTGGAAGAAGCGGTTCAGTTGGGAGCGCAGCTGCCGATGCTCATTCGGGGTTTCTATTATGAAGGCTGGACGCTCAAGGGGAAGCCGCACAAGGAGCGTCGCAAAGAAGATTTCTTGGATCATATCAAGAAAGCCTTCAAAGATGATGTCACGGTGAATCCAAACCAAGTTTGCCGAGCCGTTTTTAGAGTGCTGGTTAAACATACCAGCAAAGGGGAAATCGAAGACGTCAAGCATGTGTTGCCCAAAGCATTGCAAGAGTTGTGGCCATAACAAACCATAAACTTCGTCTCTTATCGACTTGTTAGGCTGCGTTGCGAACAAACGAACGCGGCCTTCCAGACAGGCACCACCCGGGCGGCGATCCAACGGTGTGAGCAAGCCGGTCATGATTACCGGCGACCATCCGGTGACGGCAGCCGCGGCTTTGTCTAGCCCGCAACCAAGAATTTTCTCCTCCACCGTATTTTCCGCTCAAAACACGTTCAACGGGATCTTAAGGTAAGTAGTCCCATTGGCTTCGGGCTCGGGGAACTCGCCGGCGCGGATGTTGATCTGGATCGCAGGCAAAATTAGCGTTGGCATCTCGAGCTGAGCGTCACGGTTTTTTCTGAATGTTACGTAATCCGGTTTTGTGGTGCGTTCGTTCAGCTGGACATTTGATCGCTTCTGCTCGGTGACGGTCGTTACGAAACGCAACTCGCGGCCGCCGGGCTGATAGTCGTGGCACATAAAAAGCCGTGTGCTTCCGGGGAGCGCATAGATCCGCTGGATGGAGTCGTAAAGCTGCTCGGCGGATCCGCCTGGAAAGTCGCATCGCGCGGTGCCGTAGTCCGGCATGAAAAGCGTATCACCGACAAAAAGAGCATCTTCGATTTGCCAGGACATGTGGGCCGGGGTGTGCCCAGGGCTGTGCATGGCTCGGACTCGGAACGAGCCAACTTCGAGTTCCTGTCCTTCATCCAGCAGAAGATCAAACTGCCGCCCATCGACCGGGAAGTCAGAGCCCAAGTTGTAGATCTCGCGAAAGATCCTCTGCACTTCACCGACCCGGCTTCCTGTCACGGTTCGGGCTCCAAAGCGGCTCTTAAAGAAAGGCATCGCCGTCAGGTGGTCCGCATGCGCGTGGGTATCGATCACGTAGGGGATTGCAAGATTCTTTTCAGCGATGTATTTCGCCACGGCCTCCGCGAACCCAACAGATGTGCGAGCCCTTTTTGGATTGTAATCAAGCACCGGGTCGATAACGACCCCGGTCTTTGGGTCATGGACCACGTACGTCAACGTCGAGGTTGCCTGATCGAAAAATTGTTGGATTTCTATTTTGCTCCTCGTTTAGATTATCAACGACCGATAGGCGATTTGCGGAGGGGGGATTCTGCTTGCCTATTGCCGCCGAATCACCTCAAACTGCCGCATCATTTCATGATCTTCATGTTCGAGTATGTGACAGTGGTACGGGTACTTCCCTGTAAAACTGTCGAACTTCGCGATGATCCGGGTGACCTCTCCGGGCATTGATCGGAAGGTATCCTTCCAACCGGCCTCGTTAGGTTCCGGTGGCGCAGGCTTGGATCCTGGTACGGTTTCCGGCAAGAAAAATTTGTCACGCTTGGGGTCGGGCAGCAACCGCTGATGATCGAGAATCTGAAACTGGACTAGATGCAGGTGCATCGGGTGAACGTCCGGCGAGAGATTAAAAAAGCTCCACACCTCGATAGTCCCCAGCTCAGGATACTCAGTGATATCATTCCACCCCATGCCATTGATGAGCCAGCGAAATCCGGACTCGGTGCACTTGGGATTTTCCTCCACCATGTCGAGACTAAATCTTCTAAAATTAACCGCTGTCTCTTCCCGTAGGCGGGGAACCTGCGCAAGTTTTGCCGGCAATGAACTGTCATCGCCGGTCGAACCCGTTACCCTAAACTGCATGACTTCGCGAACCACTCCTTTCTCTGGATCACCGGGAAACGGTGCCGGCGCACTGTTCACGAGGTGGACTTCGCCTCTTCTCTTCGAGAAATCCATGATGACATCCGCCCTTTCTCCCGCGGTTAAAGTGATTTGTTTAACTTCAACCGGCTCCACCAGAAGCCCTCCGTCTGTGCCGATCTGATAAAACGATTTCCCCGAGTCGAGCGCCAACCTGTAGGTGCGCGAGTTAGAGCCGTTCAAAATCCGAAAGCGATACTTCCTTGGTTCGATGTCCAGGTACGGCCAGACCTTGCCATTAACGAGGATAGCGTCCCCGAAGAATTCTTCCTCCCAACTTTCGGGGTACTCGAGAGAACCGTCATCGTTGAAGGAACGGTCCTGAATCACGAGCGGGATCTCGTACCTTCCTTGCGGAAGGTTGAGTTTGGACTCGGCAGGATCGCGGATCATGTAGAAGCCGGCCAGTCCCATGTAGACGTTAAGCCGCGTGATCCCGAGAGCGTGGTCATGATACCAAAGGGTAGCCGGGTTTTGCAGGTTAGGATATTCGTATGCTGCGCTCTGGCCCGGTAGAAGCGTTGTCTCAGGATAACCATCGTTTTGCGGCGGTACATGACCTCCATGGAGGTGCACCACGGCCCGCGGTCGCGGATGACTTTGCTTGTCGTCATAACTGTGCGGCCCGTGAAGGCAAGGATCGACTGGGAGATGATGCCGGTCAGGCAAACGATTCACCCATGCAACCATGATCGGCTCGTTTCTTCGGGCCTCGATGGTCGGACCCGGATACACGCCGTCATATCCCCAAACCAGAGTCGAGCCGAGATCACGATGGAGCTGTTGCCGAAACTCGGACATGACGATTTCCAGTGCCGTTGCACTACTCCCACGTACTGTTTTAGGGATCGGTAGGGTATCGACAAATCTCTGAAGACTCTGCCCTTGGTCAGGCACCTTTATATTCGGTGACCTGAGGGTCTCGCCGCATGAGGCTATCAGTCCCGCGCCGGCCGCCGCGCCCATTTTCAAGAAATTTCTCCTGCTTATCATTTCACCCTGAGTGACACTGACGGCAGTCAGCTAGTCTATTTCGGCGTCACAGCCGTGGAATCATTGACATCATTCTCGAACCCGCGCGATAA
>Ga0184612_10001823_pt1 | contig 10350 bp, 6 predicted proteins | sample PLM3_60_coex_FD_133163 | JGI IMG/M metagenome (GOLD analysis project Ga0184612, IMG submission 133163) | Groundwater sediment microbial communities from an aquifer in East River, Colorado, USA - PLM3_60_coex | ecosystem: Environmental > Terrestrial > Soil > Riparian zone | place: USA: East...
CATCGAGCACCTTGCGCGAGTGGTCTTCGCCCGCAGCGCCGGGGAGCCCAGAGGCGGTGACCCCGCCCACGACCAGTTGATCGCCTATCCGGACACGCTCGTCGGCACCGACTCGCACACCACGATGGTCAACGGTCTCGGCGTGCTCGGCTGGGGAGTGGGCGGGATCGAGGCCGAGGCGGCGATGCTGGGCCAGCCGGTGTCGATGTTGATCCCACGGGTCGTTGGCTTCAAGCTCTCCGGCCAGCTGCCTGAAGGTGCCACCGCCACCGATCTCGTCCTCATGATTACCGAGATGCTCCGCAAGCGCGGTGTGGTCGGGAAGTTCGTCGAGTTCTATGGACCTGGTGTCGCAGCGGTGCCGCTGGCCAACCGGGCAACCATCGGCAACATGTCCCCCGAGTACGGCTCTACCTGCGCGATCTTCCCCATCGACGACGAGACACTGCGTTATCTGCGATTCACCGGGCGGCCCGCCGAGCAGGTTGCGCTTGTCGAGGCGTACGCCAAGGAGCAAGGTCTCTGGCACGATCCGACCGCGGAGGCCACCTATTCGGAAACGATCGAGCTCGACCTCGCCGCCGTCGAACCTTCCCTTGCCGGCCCGAAGCGTCCACAGGACCGGGTGCCGCTGCGTTCGGCCAAGGAGTCGTTCCGCGCTGCCCTGCACGACTACGTCGCGCACGGCCACGGAAACGGCGTCAGCTCGGGTGTCGACGAGGCGTCGGCTGAGTCGTTCCCGGCCAGTGATGCGCCAGCTTTTCATGGCGAGAACGGCCTCGGCGCGCCGCTGCAGCCGGTGACCGCGGCCGCATCGGCTGCCGCCCGGGATAGCAAGCCGGTCACGATCTCCATCGACGGCGCCCCGGCGACCGTCGACCATGGTGCCGTGGTCATCGCCGCCATCACCAGTTGCACGAACACGTCTAACCCACAGGTCATGATCGGTGCGGCGCTCCTTGCCAAGAATGCGGTCGAGCGCGGCCTCACCCGGCGGCCGTGGGTCAAGACGACGCTTGCGCCCGGCTCGAAGGTGGTCATGGACTATTACGAGCGGGCAGGGCTCACCCCGTACCTCGAGAAGCTCGGCTTCCATCTTGTCGGCTACGGCTGCACGACCTGTATCGGTAACTCGGGGCCGCTTCTCGACGAGGTCTCCGCCGCGGTCAACGAGCACGATCTCGCCGTCGTCGCTGTCCTCTCCGGGAACCGCAACTTCGAGGGCAGGATCAATCCGGACGTGAAGATGAACTACCTCGCTTCGCCACCGCTGGTCGTCGCGTACGCCCTCGCGGGCACGATGGACATCGACCTCGACACCGAGCCACTGGGTGAGGACGCCTCGGGCCAAGCGGTCTTCCTGCGCGACGTCTGGCCGACGAGCCACGAGATTGAGGAGGTCATCGACTCCGCCATCGCCGCCGAGATGTTCTCGCGGGACTATGCCGATGTCTTCGCAGGTGACGAGCGGTGGCAGTCACTGCCGACGCCGACGGGGGAGACCTTCGCCTGGGATCCAGAGTCGACCTACGTACGCAAGCCGCCGTACTTCGACGGCATGACCCGAGAGCCCGAGCCGGTCACCGATATCAGCGGCGCACGAGTGCTCGCCGTGCTCGGCGATTCGGTAACGACGGACCACATCTCTCCAGCCGGGTCGATCAAGGCCGACTCGCCGGCGGGCCGATACCTGGCCGAGCATGCCGTGGAGCGGAAGGACTTCAACTCGTATGGCTCACGGCGGGGAAACCACGAGGTGATGATCCGCGGCACCTTCGCGAACATCCGCCTGCGCAACCAGCTCGTGCCCGGCGTCGAAGGTGGCTTCACCAGGGACTTCACTCGTGGTGGCGAGCAGACCTCGATCTACGAGGCGGCGCAGTCCTATGCGGCCGCCGGCATTCCGCTGGTGATCCTCGCGGGCAAGGAGTACGGCTCAGGGTCGTCTCGCGACTGGGCGGCGAAGGGGACCGTGCTCCTCGGCGTTCGCGCGGTGATCGCGGAGTCCTATGAGCGGATCCACCGGTCGAACCTGATCGGGATGGGAGTGCTGCCGCTCCAGTACAGAGCCGGCGAGTCCGCGTCCTCGCTCGGTCTGACCGGTGAGGAGGAAATCTCCATCACAGGCATCACCGCGCTCAACGACGGCACAACTCCGCGGGAGCTGGCGGTCAGGGCCGGCGGCAAGGAGTTCAGCGCTGTCGTGCGCATCGATACGCCAGGGGAAGCCGACTACTACCGGCATGGCGGCATCATGCAGTACGTCCTGCGCTCACTGCTGGACTAGACAACCTGCGTCGCGGGCAACCGGACCGCACTCGGGAGCGTCCTCAGCACGCACCACTAGACTCTGAGCGTTCTGACGCCGCCGGCGGGCGCGTTTGCGCCTCGTCGCCGGCTGACCAGCTCAGCCAGGGCGGATGCGAGGCGAGGAGGAACGGGTGACCGTGCTCGAGACCATCCGCGGGCCGCAGGACCTGCGGAATCTGGATCACGAGAGGCTCACGACACTGGCCGACGAGATCAGGAAGTTCCTGATTGCGGCGGTCGCAAAGACCGGCGGTCACCTCGGCCCGAACCTCGGGGCGGTCGAGCTGACGATCGCACTGCACCGGGTGTTCGAGTCGCCGAAGGACCGGATCGTCTTCGATACCGGCCACCAGTCATATGTCCACAAACTTCTCACCGGCCGGGCCGACGGCTTCGCCTTGCTCAGGCAGCGCGGCGGACTGTCGGGCTACCCGTCCCGGGCCGAATCCGAACACGACATCGTGGAGAATTCGCACGCCTCCACGGCGCTCTCGTACGCCGATGGGCTGGCGAAGGCCAACCAGTTGCGCGGGCTCATTGACCGCCATGTCGTTGCCCTTGTCGGTGACGGCGCCCTGACCGGCGGCATGGCCTGGGAGGCGCTCAACAACATCGCCGCGGCCAATGACCGCCCGGTGATCATCGTGGTCAACGACAACGAGCGGTCCTATCTGCCGACGATCGGTGGCCTCGCCAACCACCTCGCCACCCTGCGCATGACCCGCGGCTACGAGCGGTTCCTCGAGTGGGGCAAAAGCGTTCTCGGTAAGACCCCGGTCGTGGGGAGCCCGATTTACGAAGCCCTGCACGGCATGAAGAAAGGGCTCAAGGACGTCGTCGCGCCGCAGGGGATGTTCGAGGATCTCGGCGTGAAGTACGTCGGGCCGATCGACGGGCATGACATCCCGGCGATCGAATCCGCCTTGCGCCGGGCCAAGGCGTTCCGCGGGCCGGTGATCGTCCATTGCGTCACTCAGAAGGGACGTGGATACGCACCCGCCCTCAATGATGAGGCTCACCAGTTCCACCAGGTGGCCGTGATCGACCCGGAGACAGGCGAGCCGGTCGCGCCAGCACCACAGGGCTGGACGAGCGTCTTCTCCGACGAGATCGTGAAGATCGCGGCAGAACGGCCGGACCTGGTCGGCATCACTGCCGCGATGCTGATCCCGACGGGGTTGCACACCTTCAGGGAGGCGTACCCGGATCGGGTCTTCGATGTCGGGATCGCCGAACAACACGCTGTCACGTCCGCCGCCGGCCTGGCGATGGGCGGCCTGCATCCGGTCGTGGCGATCTATGCGACCTTCCTCAACCGGGCGTTCGACCAGGTGCTGATGGACGTGGCACTGCACAAGTGCGGCGTGACCTTCATCCTCGACCGAGCCGGGATCACGGGTGATGACGGGCCTAGCCACAACGGCATGTGGGACATGTCGATCCTGCAGGTCGTCCCCGGCCTGCGGATCGCCGCTCCGCGGGACGCGACGACGTTGCGCGCCGAGCTGCGTGAGGCCGTCGCCGTCGACGATGCGCCGACGGTCGTCCGCTTCCCCAAGGGGCAGGTTGGCCCCGAGGTGCCGGCAGTCGGTCGCATCGGTGGCATGGACGTGCTGCGCCGTCACGGCGACGAGGACGTTCTCGTGATCTCGGTGGGGGCGATGGCGCCGGTTTGCCTCGACGTCGCGGATCGGCTGGTCGCTCAGGGGATCGGCGTGACGGTGATCGACCCGCGGTGGGTCAAGCCGGTCGATCCCGCGCTGCCGCCGCTTGCCGCTCTGCACCGGATGGTGGTGACCGTCGAGGACAACGGCCGCATCGGCGGGGTGGGCTCGAGCATCGCGCAGGCACTGCGTGATGCTGGCGTGCGGACGCCTTTGTCCAACGTGGGTATCCCGCCGCGGTTCCTTGAGCATGGAAAGCCGGCGCAAGTCCACGTCGATTGCGGCCTCACCGGGCAGGACATCGCCAGGGATGTCGTCGCTGCGGTGGCCCGGCTGGACGCGGTCTTCGAACCCGAGTCCGGTCACATCGACTAGCCCAGAAGGGGAGCTGGTGTCGCCAACGGCCTGAGAAGGGCGAGCCGGCCTTGGCGAGAATCCCGCGCTGCTGTAGGCACGGCTGCAGACCCATTGCTCACGTCGTCGGCCGAATGATCAAGCGATGTGCCTCGAACCTGATTCTTGGAGAAATCGCGATCGACCGGTGTGCGGGGAGCATGACGCTGGACTCGAAATCATCAGGCTGCGCGCACACTGCCTGATCCAGCGTCGCCGGAAAGTCTGGTTCTCCGCACAGCGCCTGATCCCCGTTGCCGGGCGAGCAAGTGAGCTAACGTATGACCACCTCGTGCTCAAGCCCCTGAAGACGGTGCCCTTCGTCGACTGCGATGCTGGAGCTAACGCGCCCTTCTTCGGGGCCCTCGACCGAAGCGAACGCGGCCCGCCAAGCCTGGCGTTCGGGGCGGGTCGACCGGCCCCGGAGAGCCGATGAGGAAAAAGCTTCCCTACCTGATCCTGATGGGCACCTGCCTTCTGCTGTTCGTGCTGTCGTGGACAGTCGTCCGGCGCTACTCGGCGCCGGCTGCGGTCGCGATGACAATCGTCGCGCTGGCCATTCCGCCCTTGGCGGCGATCGTCGCGAACGCCGGTCGCGAGAGCGGAGGTCCAGACCGGCGCAACGGTGAGCCGCCATCACGGTGAGGCCTCATCGCTGACTCGGAACACGGGATTGCAGACCCCGCTGACATCCTTCGCTTCGAAGCACCCGCGCTCGGCCAGGAACCCGAACTTCTGGTTTGAGGACGCGCACGAGGAGTGCGGAAACTCGGAGACGGGCGAGGTCGCGGCAAGGAAACCCAGATTCCTCCTGTCCGGCCCCGGGCCCGGCGCGATTTCTTGCTTTCTGGAGGGCCAGGTTCGGTAACTGCGATCCGCGTCTGCATCGTCTCCACAAGCACAAGGGCTGGCGCGACGATGGAGTTCACACCCGGAGCCGGGACGCTCTGCTTCTGCGACGAAGGACCGGCGGCGTGGTGCCGCTCAGGCGGACCGGGCGAGGCTAGGGCCCGGAATCTCACCCGACCCGCGCAGGACCAAGCGGGTCGGCATCACGACAGTCCGTGCAGGAGACCGATCGCCATCGATCCGCGAGAACAGCAAGGCCGCGGCGTTCGCGCCGAGCCCGATCGGATCTTGGGCCACAACGGTCACGGCCGGGCTGACCCGTTCGGCGAGCGGGAAGTCGTCAAACCCGATCAGCGCGATCCTGGCTCCGTCGTCGCCGAGCGCACCGACAGCGCCGATGGTCATGAGGTTGTTGCCGCTGAAGATGGCGCTGGGAGGGTCGGAGAGCGCCAGCAGCTCGCGAACTGCGGCGGCCGCCTGCGCCGCGCTGCGTACCCCGTGCTTCACATAGGCAGGTGCCGGCCGCAGGCCGCGAGCAGCGAGTGCCGCGAGATAGCCGGCATAGCGCTCCCGGGCGGTCCAGATGTCTTGTCGATCGCCAAGATAGGCAATGCGGCAATGCCCACCATCGAGCAGCTGCCGGATAGCGGACTCGGTGCTCGTTCTGTTGTCGACCACGACGGTGTCGACCTCGAGCCCATCGGCAGGCCTGTCGACACATACGACCTTGGTCCCCAGTGCCATCTGGGTGGCGAGGAAACCCTGACTCCCGGCCACCGGCACGACGATCAGCCCGTCGACGCGGCGGGCGCAGAACGCGGCGACCACCTCCTGTTCACGATGTGGATCGTCGTTGGTGCTCCCCACCAGGACGAGGTCATCCCGCCGGTGCGCCTCGTCCTCCACGGCGCGGGCCAGGGCTGAGTAGAAGGGATTGGCGATGTCGTCCACAACCAGCCCGATCGTGCCGGTCCGGGGCCGCTTGCTGCGCAGATGGCGGGCGAGATCGTTCCGCTGGTAGCCAAGCTCCTTGATCGCTTCCTCGACCCGTACCGCCCGCTCCTTGGTGACGCCGGCGTCACCATTGACCACCCGCGAGACGGTCATGTGGCTCACGCCCGCCGCCCGCGCGACGTCCTTCATCGTGGGACGTCTGCTCAAACCGGCCTACCCTTTCCACCAACCGGGTGGTTCTTGATCGCTTGGTTCTGTCACCGGCGCCCTGCGAGAACGTTAACGAACCGGTAGCAGCGCTTGACGGTGCGAGCGCGCGCTTCAAGAATCGCACACGTTGTTAACGTTCCCGACGCCCGCCTCAGGAGGTCCAGAGGCCCGGTTGGAGACCTGCGGGACCCGCGGGCGGACCGGACGTCAGAACGGGAGCGCAGCGCACACGACAGACAGGAGACCCTGATGGCTGTACGTCGAAGGGGGCTCGCGGCGGTCGCGCTGGCCGTGGCGGCGTCCCTCTTAATGGCCGCTTGTGGCGGCGATGACGATTCCGGCTCCGCGGCCCCGACCAGCGCCGGCCCCGTGAGTGGCAAGTTCGAGTTCTTCTCCTGGTGGACAGGTCCGGGAGACTCGGAAGGCAAGCAGGCACTTCTCGACCTGTTCAAGCAGCAGAACCCGAGCATCACCATCGTCGACGCCGTGGTCGCCGGTGGCTCAGGAACGAACGCCCAGGCGGTGCTCGCGACCCGGCTGCAGTCCAACGACCCGCCGGACTCCTACCAGCGGCACGCGGGCGCCGAACTGCTCGCGGACATCCAAGCCGCCAAGGTCAAGGACCTAACCGCGCTCTATGATCAAGAAAAATGGCGCGACGTCTTCCCCAAGTCGCTGCTCGACATGATCACGGTTGACGGGAAGCTCTACTCGGTGCCGGTGAACATCCACCGGTCCAACGTGCTCTGGTACAACCCCAAGGCCCTGGAGAAGGCCGGCATCTCCGGACCGCCCAAGACCTGGGACGAGTTCCTGCAGCAGGCGCCCAAGCTCAAGGCCGCCGGGATCACCCCGCTGACGATCGGCCCGCTGTGGACCCAGGAGCACCTGCTCGAGAACGTCCTGCTCGGTGAGCTCGGCCCAGAAGCCTACGCCGGACTGTGGAACGGCTCGACGGACTGGGAGTCGACCGAGGTCAAGGCCGCTCTGGACAAGTACACCGCAGTCCTCAAGCAGTCGAACCTGAAGCAGTCGGCCGCGGACTGGCAGCCGGCGCTGGACCCGATCATCGAGGGCGACGCGGCCTACAACGTCATGGGCGACTGGGCGAACACCTACTTCCTCACCGCCAAGAAGCAGGCGTGGGAGACCGACTACAACGCCACCACCGCTCCCGGCACCGAGGGCGTCTTCAACTTCCTTTCCGACAGCTTCACCGACCCAGTGGGCGCCAATAACGAGGCGGCCACGATGGCATGGCTGAAGCTCGCCGGCTCTAAGGAAGGCCAGGACGTGTTCAACCCGATCAAGGGATCGATCCCGGCGAGGACTGACGGGGACCCGTCGAAGTACACCGGCTACTCGGCGATTCCCTTCAAGGACTGGACCGACAAGAACACCAAGATCGTCGGCTCGCTGACCCACGGCGTCGTTGCCAACAACGCGTGGAAGGCGGACATCGAGACGGCCCTCGGCGACTTCGTGAGCTCCGGGGACTCGGCGAAGTTCGCCTCCGCGGTCAAGTCGGCCTACGAGCAGGACAAGTAAGAATCGGCCGGGGTGCGCCCTAGTGCGCACTCGGCGACAAGCTGGTTCGATGTGACCGGTCCGCAGGGAAAGCCTCCTGTGGGCCGGTCACGTCCATCCGGGGAGGAGGCGCTATGTATCGGCTTCGCCGCTGGGGTCCCGGGCTGCTGCTGATCTCGCCGACACTGATCATCCTCGCCATCTTCGTGTACGGCTTCCTCGCCCGGAATATCCAGGTCTCGCTGAGCAACTGGCGGGGTCTGACGGCAAGGTATGACTACGTCGGGTTCGACTACTACACCCGGCTGTTCCACGACACCCGGTTCACCCAGGATGTCAAGAACCTCACTGTCTTCACGCTGATCTTCGTCTTCGGCGCATTGATCTTCGGGTTCTGCCTTGCGTTGCTGCTCGAACGTGGGGTCAGGGCCGAAGGGCTCTTCCGTGGCATTTTCCTGTTCCCGATGGCGATCTCGTTCATCGCGACGGCTGTCGTCTGGCGGTGGCTGATGAGCAATGCGACGGGTTCACAGGAGACCGGCCTCAACAAGCTGTTCAAGTCGATGGGGCTCGGGTTTCTCGCCAACGACTGGTTCAAGACCGACAGCGTCTGGGCGATGGGCGCGGTGGCACTAGCGGCGGGATGGGCCCTCGTGGGCTACATCATGGCCCTGTTCCTGGCGGGCATGCGCGGTGTCTCCGATGATCTCAGAGAAGCGGCGCGGGTCGACGGGGCCAACGAAGTCAGGGTGTTCTGGTACGTCGTCAGGCCGATGCTCTGGCCGGTCGTCATGGCGGCCATCGTCATCCTGGCCCACATCTCGCTGAAGACCTTCGACCTGATCTATGCGATGGACCCGAAGAGCCGGAAGATCGAGACGCCGGCGCTCTACATGTGGTTCACCACATTTGATGGCTTCTTCTTCTCGCGTGGTGCGGCGATCGCGACGCTGCTCGTCCTCGGCATCGCGGTGGTGATCGTCCCGTACATCTGGTACACGATGCGGTTGGAGCGCCGGAAATGACGACGACCGAGCTGCCGACAACCGAGCTTCCGACTACCGAGCTTCCGACAACCGGGTCGCTGCGCATCCGCTCCCGGTGGTCCCCCTATGTGACTACTGGGCGCTATGTCGTGCTCTTCGCCCTGGTCTGCGTCTTCCTGATCCCGGTCTACGTGCTGCTGGTCACGGCCTTCAAGGACCCGTCGCAGGTCAGCCCGTCACGGATGTGGCAGCTCCCGGACTCGCTGTCGCTGGACACGTTTCGCACGGTGTGGCCGAAGCTCAACCACGGGCTGCGCAACAGTTTGCTCATGGCGGTGCCGGCGGCCTTGATCTCCTCGCTGCTTGGCGCGGCCAACGGCTTCGTCTTGTCGAAATGGCGGTTTCCCGGCGACGACATCGTCTTCCCGCTCATCCTGTTCGGGATGTTCATTCCGTACCAAGCGATCCTCATCCCCATGCGGCAGCTGCTCACCGAGTGGCACCTCATCGGTGGGCTGAACGGCCTGATCCTCGTTCACATCATCTACGGGCTGCCGATCACGACGTTGATCTTCCGCAGCTATTTCGCCGGCATTTCCGACGAGCTGATCGACGCATCACAGGTCGACGGCGCGGGCATGCTGCGTACATTCGCCTACGTGGCGCTGCCGATCGCGATCCCCGCGTTCGCGGTGTCGGTGATCTGGCAGTTCACGTCCGCGTGGAACGACTTCCTCTTCGGTCTGGTGATCACAAACCCGAGCAGTGCGCCTGTGACCGTCGCGCTCAACAACGTAGCCGGCGGCCAGGTGGTGCCCTACCACGAAGCGATGGCGAGCGCGCTGGTCGCGAGCATCCCGACGCTGCTGGTGTACATACTCATGGGCCGGTTCTTCATGCGCGGCCTGATGGCCGGCGCGCTCAAGGGCTGAAAGGGACGGCATGGCAAGCGACGAGCGTGAGCGGGCGCCAGCCCCAGCCGCCACGGCGGCTGCGACCCAGCTGGACCCGAGCGCGATTGAGGCACCGGCGGCAGAGACAGCCGAGCTGGGCGAGGGCCCGGAGCCGGCTGGGATCCGGCTGGAGAACATCACCAAGCGCTTCAAGGGCGGCATCGAGGCGGTCAAGGATGTGACCCTGGCCGTCGAGCCCGGCGAGTTCATGGTCCTCGTCGGTCCGTCAGGCTGCGGCAAGTCGACCTTGCTACGGATCATGGCCGGTCTCGAGGAGGTCTCAGCCGGCCGCGTCTACCTGGGTGACAAGGACGTGACGACCCAGCTGCCCCAGCACCGCGACATCGCGATGGTGTTCCAGAGCTACGCGCTCTATCCGCGGATGACCGTACGCAGGAACATGGGCTTCGGCCTGCGCATGCGGCGCACTCCGAAGGCCGAGCGCCAGCGCCGGGTGGCGGAGGTCGCGGGCATTCTGGGCCTGGAGCACTTGCTCAGCCGGCG
>Ga0184612_10001824_pt1 | contig 10348 bp, 9 predicted proteins | sample PLM3_60_coex_FD_133163 | JGI IMG/M metagenome (GOLD analysis project Ga0184612, IMG submission 133163) | Groundwater sediment microbial communities from an aquifer in East River, Colorado, USA - PLM3_60_coex | ecosystem: Environmental > Terrestrial > Soil > Riparian zone | place: USA: East...
GCATCCGTGGCGCCGACGACCGGCTCGCGGTCCGTCCGTCCTCCGTGGCGCTCCTCGAGGCCGTGACGGCCTGGTCCGCGGTGCACGGCACGGCGGCCCTCGGCGGCGACCTCGGCGCGGGCCGTGACGGCAACGAGCCGGAGGCATGAAGCGTCGCAAGGTGACGTATCCCGTCGCTCGCACGCACACCAAGGGCGTCCCGCGCGCCGGTGCCGGGCCTGAGGTCGCGATGATCCGGCCGAACCTCGTGTCGATCGACGTCACGGCGGGCGCCGGCCGGGCGAACCTCAAGGTCGGTGGCCGCGTTCGGATCAGTGGGACCGGCCTGTTCGCCGGCGAGGAGGCGACCATCGAACGCCTCGTCGCGGGCGTCATCCCGGCAGCCACGGTGCGCACGGACGGGGGCGGGACGCGCCGCGTCCGGACGATCGATCTGGAGCCGCTGGCGGGGACGCGCTGACCGCGCCCGCGAGGGCGACAATAGCCGCGTGACCGATACAGAGACCAAAACCGAAACCAAACCCGACGACGCCCCTCCGCCCGCCGAGGGGTTCGCCGAGCTCGAGCTCGACCCGCGCCTGCTGAGCGCCATCGCGGCCCTCGGCTACGAAGAACCGACCCCGATCCAGCGCGAGGCGATCCCTCCGCTCCTCGCCGGCCGGGACCTCCTCGCCGAGGCACCGACCGGGACCGGCAAGACGGCCGCCTTCGCGCTGCCGACGCTCCAGCGCATCCCCATCGGGCAGGCCGGTGAGGGGGCGGCGTCGGCGCTCGTCCTCGTCCCGACACGCGAGCTCGCGATGCAGGTCGCCGAGGCGCTCACGAAGTACGGCCGCGAGATGGGCGCGCGGGTCCTGCCGGTCTACGGCGGGCAGCCCATCGGCCAGCAGTTGCGCGGCCTGCGGCGCGGCGTCGACATCGTGGTCGCGACGCCCGGCCGTGCGGTCGACCATCTCAAGCGTGGCAGCCTGCGCTTCGACGAGGTCCGGGTCGCGATCCTTGACGAGGCGGACGAGATGCTCGACATGGGCTTCGCCGAGGATCTCGAGACCATCCTCTCGGCCACCCCGGCCGAGCGCCAGACGGCGCTCTTCTCGGCCACGATCTCGCCGACCATCACGCGCATCGCCAAGCGCCACCTGCGCGACCCGGCCCGGATCAAGGTCCACGCCGAGAAGCCCAGCGGCGACGGCGCGGCGCGGGTCCGGCAGGTCGCCTACGTCGTCCGGCGCACCGACAAGCTGGCCGCCCTGTGCCGCATCCTCGATGTCGAGGACCCGACATCGGCGCTCGTCTTCGGACGCACGCGCGGTGAGGTCGACGACCTCGCCGAGGCGCTCAGCGCCCGGGGACACGACGCCGGGGCGCTCCACGGCGGCCTGTCGCAGGAGGGTCGCGACCGGATCATGGGCCGCTTCCGCGACGGCTCGCTGGACGTGCTCGTCGCCACGGACGTCGCCGCCCGGGGCCTCGACATCGAGCACGTCTCGCACGTGGTCAACTACGACGTGCCGTCCAACCCGGACGCCTACGTCCACCGGATCGGGCGGACGGGACGTGCCGGGCGCGAGGGAGTGGCGATCACCCTGGTCGAGCCCCGCGAGCATCGGCTGCTGCGCAACATCGAGGCCGCGACGCGCTCGCGGTTCGAGATCGCCAACCTTCCGACCGTCGCCGATCTCCGCGAACGCCGCACCGAGGTCCTGCGGGCGAACCTGCGCGAAGCGCTGCTGGGCGATGGCTACGACCGGTTCCGGGGCGTCGTGGAGCCGCTGACCGACGAATTCGACCTCGTCGACATCGCCCTCGCGGCGGTGAGCCTCATCGACGGCGCAGGGGCGCAGGACGCGGACGAAGTGGAGCTGTCGTCGCCACCGCTCGTGGCCGGCCCTCCACCACGCGGGGCGGCGATTGGGTCACGCGGCGGCCGTCCCGGGGCGCCACCGCGCCGCGCCGGTGGGCCGGCCGGACCCAGCCTCGATCGACCCGGTTCCGGCGGCCCCTGGGTCCGGCTGTTCATCGGCGGCGGGCGGCGAGCGGGGATCCGGCCGGGCGACCTGGTCGGCGCGATCACCAACGAGGCGGGCGTCCCGGGAACCGTGGTCGGGGCGATCCAGATCAACGACGCATTCTCGCTGGTGGACGTCCAGGAATCGGTCGCCGACGACGTCGGCCACGCCCTCGCCGGGGCGACCATCCGCGGCCGGCGGCTCCAGGTTCGCCGGGACCGGAGCGGCTCCGGCCGATGATGCGGTCGGCGGACGTCACGACACTGTTCGATTACCTGTTCTGGCTCCGCGACGAGGTGCTCGCGGGCATCGATGAGCTGGGGACGGACGTGTTCATCTTGTCGCCCTCAGTCCACGAGCGCGACCTCCGCGCGACGCTCGTACACGAGCTCGACGTCGAATCGAGCTGGCGGACCCGATTGGAAGCAAGCAGGACAGGAAAGCCCGCGCCCGAGACAGAGCTCGACCCGACCGACTACGCGACCGCCGCTGAGCTGGCGGCGCATTGGCGGCGCGACGAGGCCGAGACACGGCGCTGGCTGGCCGGACGTTCCGACCTGGAGCTGGCCGCCGACAGTGATGTCGAGGGTCGGGAAGGGTATCCGCTTTCGGCCTACGCCACCCACATCGCGATCCACGGGATCGGCGAATGCATGACCGCCGTGGCCATCCTGTCGCTTGCGGGCTGGTCTCCGCGCAAGCTTGGCTACCTCGACTACCTGGATGACAAGCAGGGACGCGACGCCGAGTGACCGCCGTCGTGGCGACGACGCGTGCGCTGCTCGACCGGGTGTTCCCCCGCGGCGCGATCGTCCTCTCGGTCCTGTCGCTGGCCTACTTCGCGATGGGCATCGTGCGAAACCGGGTCTTCGCCAACACGTATGGCGCCGGCGCCGAGCTCGATGCCTACAATGCGGCGTTCCGGATCCCAGAGATCGCCCTCGACGTCCTCGTGGCGGCCGGTCTGACCGCCCCGTTCGTCCCGATCTTCAGCAGCCTTCGCCACGACGCCGGCGACGACGAACCGGCGAACGAGTTCGGCCGAACGGTGCTGACCGCAGCGACGGGCGTCATGGCCATCGCCAGCACGCTGATCTTCCTGCTCGCCCCGTGGCTGGGGACGGTCGTCGGAGAGGCATTCGACCCGGCGACGCGCGAGCTCTACGTCGAGCTCCTCCGGATCAATTGCATCGCCCAGATCATGTTCGCGGCCTCCATCGCGCTCGGCGAGATCCTCGTCGCCAACCGCCGGTTCGTGTTCTACGCCCTCGCCCCGATCCTCTACACGACCGGGATCATCCTCGGCACGGTCCTGTTCGCTGGTCGGTTCGGGGTCGCGGCCTCGGCCTGGGGGGCGGTCGCCGGGGCGACCGCCCACCTCGCGATCCGAGCCTTCGGCACCACCCGCACATCCTTCCGCATCCGGCCGGCGTTCGGCGTGCGGACGGCCGCGTTCGGTGAGTTCCTCCACCTCATGCTCCCGCGGATGTTCTCCGTCGCGATCGAGCCGTTGACCATCACGTACTTCACGAGGGTCGCCGCCGGGCTCGGGGCCGGCAGCATCTCGGCGCTCGCCTTCGGCCTCGACTACCAGGTCCTGCCGGTCAGCCTCATCGGCGTGTCGTTCTCGCTGGCCGTCTTTCCGGTCCTGTCGGCCGCCTTCGCGGATGGCGACGGGCGGACCTTCCGCGGCGTCCTCGTCCGGAACGTCGTCACGATCGCGCTCCTCACGACGGCGGCGGCGATCGGGTTGTTCGTCCTGTCCGGCACGCTGGTGGAGGTCCTGCTGGGAGGCGGGAAGTTCGGCGCCGAGGACGTCGCCACGACATCGGCCGTGGTCGCCGCCTTCGCGCTGTCGGTCCCGTTCGACGCCCTCGCCTATCCGTTGTCGCGCGGGCTGTACGCCACGCACGACACGGTCCGTCAGGTCGTCGCGTCGTTCACGGGTCTGGCCGTGGTGGTGGTCGTCACGCAGGCGCTCGTCGCTTCGCTCGACATCATCGCCATCCCGCTCGGATACGCCGCCGGGGTCATCGCCAAGGACACGCTGCTGGCGTTCTTCCTCACGAGACGCACGCAGCTGATCGGGGTCAGCGGGCCGCGCCGACCTTGACCGTCGGGACCACCGAGATGAACAGGCCGTCCCGCTCGGGATACTTGCCTTCCGGACGTTTCCACGGCAGGTAGTTGCGGATCATCTCGGCGTTGTCCTGGAAGGCCCCCGGCCGGTCGGATCGGCCCCAGATGCTCGACACGTCCGGGTACCACGGGTCGAGGATGTAGGCGCCGCTGATCTTGGCGTTCGAGAACACCGCCGGGTCGGCGTCGGCGCGGAAGCCGGTCATCACCCAGGTGTGCGCTCCGCGCCAGGCGAGGAGGATGACCGGCGAGCCGGTCTTCTCGATGGCCTTGGCCGCATCGCGCAAGGCCCCCTGGCGCGTCTTGTAGCCGCGGACCTCATAGCCCAGCGCGCCGTAGTCTGCCAGCGCCAACGACATCGCCGACGGACCCCATAGGCCGTCGTGGGCGTCGCGGTAGCTCTCCCATTCGTGGACGCGACTTTGCAGCTTGCGCTGGAACGCATTGGAGGTGTCGGCCAGCCCCAGCACGGCGAGCGTCATCTGGACGCCGGCCGGGGCGCACCACGTCTCCTTGAGCTCATGGGCGAAGACCGCGTCATGGTCCTTGACGATGTCCACATCGACCGGGACGCGGGCCGGCGTCGGCTGCGGGGTGGCGGTCGGAGCGGGGACCGGCGTAGGGAGCTGGCCCGAGCCGGTCGGGACCAGAGGCGACGGCGTGACCTCAGGGGTGGCGGTCGGGTCGGGCTCCTCGGTATCGTCGGGCGTCTCGACGAGGATCGTCCCAGGTGCCGGCCGGTCGGGAACGGGTCCGGCGAGGAAGCGGTCGATCTTGGCCACGGCGCGCTCGAACAGATGCCCCGCTCCGAGCGCGTCCGTCGCCACCGCCGTGCTGCCGACGACCAGCCCGATGACGACGGTCAGGACCAGCCCGAGCATGACCGTACGGCGACGGATGGGCCGGATCACGATCGGAATCATGGCTCGATGGGGCTTCCTTCGGGGATGTGGACGCTGTCAGGACGGCCGACGCGCCGGACTTGGGGCGCCGCGGGTCAATACCCTACCCGACCGCGGCGGAATCGTCGGAGATGACGCGATCAGCGGGCGAGGCTGCCCGCTGCTGGTCAGTTACCTCCGCCCTTGCCCTTGCCCTTGCCCTTGCCCTTGCCGTCGCCCGGGCCGCTTTCCGCCGGCGTGGCCGAGGCGTCCGGCGATGCAACGACCGGCGATGAGGGCGGATCGGAGCGCTGGACCGCATCGATCGGTCGCGCGGCGCCTGCCGGCAAGCCAGATCCGACGAGCGCGACCAGGAGGGCCACGCCGAGGACCGCACCCAGCGCGACGACGATCGACCTGCGAACCCCGCGCGTCGGGCGACGCGCGACCGCCGGGACCCGGTCGGGCGCGACGGAGCTCGTGACGCTGGGAGCGCGCGGCGGCGGGAGGGGAACCACGGCCGTCGCCGCGTCCGGGTCTACCGGGGCGACCGCGGCAAGCATCGCTTCCCGAAGCGCCGTCGCGTCCGGATAGCGGTCGGCCGGATCAGGGGCCATCGCGCGTCCGACAACGGACGCGAGGCTTGGCGGCAGGGCATCGAGTGACGGCGGGGCGGCGAGACTTGCCTCCAACGCGCCTGCCGGATCCATGTTCGACACGGCCGGCGACCCGGTGAGCATCTCGAACAGCACCGCTCCGAGCGCCCACACATCGCTCCGCGGCGTCACGGCGTCGCCGGCAAGGCGTTCGGGCGCCGCGTACCGAAGCGTGCCGATCATGGTCGCTGCGGCGGTCAGGTCGTTCTCGGGGACGTCCATGAGCGCCGCGATCCCGAAATCGACCAGGTAGACCGCGCCGTCGTCGTCGACCAGGATGTTGGCCGGCTTGATATCGCGATGGATGATCCCGTGGTCGTGCGCCACGGCGAGTGCATCGGCGACGACCGTGGCGATCGCGATCGCCTCGTCCGGCGGAAGCGGGCCGGCGGCGATCCGTTCGTCGAGCGGCTGCCCTGCGACGAAGTCCATGACGAGCGCCGGCGCGTCGGGATCGTCGATCAGCTCGCGCGGACGGACGATGGCCGGGTGGTCGACGGTCCGCAGGGCAGCCGCCTCACGCTCGAGCCGCTCCCGAGCGACGGGATCGGCGACGACGTAGGGGTGGAGACGCTTGACGGCGACGATCTCGCGCGTCCATTCGTCTCTCGCACGCCAGATGGTCGCCATGCCTCCGATCGCGTGTCGGTCCAGCAGTCGGTACCGACCTGCGATCAGCTCCTGGTCCATCCCCCTAGTGAACCACACGCCTGGTCGGATCGGGCCCGGACGGGCCGCGCGAAGGCGTGACAACCGCGTCGCAATACCCGGCGGGGCACTATCGGGCGGGCATGTGTCAGCATAGGTGCGGGCACGCCGGCCGATCGGCGACCGAATGCTCCCTCGGCATCGTCAGCATCGAGGAGACATCCCCGTGGACCGCTTCGAGCTCAATCTGCGCATCCCTGGACCCACGGCACTCCCGCCGTCGGTCCGCGAGGCGGGCGCGCGCCAGATGATCAACCACCGCGGCCCGGAGTTCGCCGCGATGCTCGACCGGATCCTGAGCGGGATGAAGCCCTACTTCGGGACGACGAGCGACATCGCGATGATCACCACGGCCGGCACGGGCGGCCTGGAGGCGGCGGTGGTCAACACCGTCTCCCCTGGGGATCGGGTCCTGGGCGTCTCGATCGGGTCGTTCGGCGACCGCTTTGCCAAGATCGCACGGACCTACGGCGCGGACGTGACCAAGATCGAGGTCGAATGGGGCCAGGCGGCAGACCCCGCCGTGATTCGCGCCGAGCTCGTGCGCGACCCCGGGTACAAGGCGGTCCTGCTGACCCACAACGAGACCTCGACGTCGGTCATGAACCCGATCCGCGAGCTGGCCGCCGTCATCCGCGAGGCCGCGCCCGACGCGCTCATCCTCGTCGACAGCGTCTCGGGCCTCGGCGCGGTCCCGTTCGAGATGGACGCCTGGGGCATCGATGTCGTCGTCACCGGCTCCCAGAAGGCCTGGATGTCCGCGCCGGGCCTGGCGATGATCGCCGCCTCCGAGCGGGCGTGGGCCGCGATGGAGACCGCGACGGCACCGCGCGTCTATCTCGATCTGCGGGCGCATCGCGAGAGCCACGCCAACGGTCAGACCCCGTGGACGCCCGCCATCGCCGTCGTCTATCAGGTCGATGAGGGCATCCGGCTGATGACCGCCGAGGGCTCTGAGCACGTGTTCGCTCGCCACGAGGCTTGCGCCGCCGCGACGCGCGCCGGCCTGGTCGCCCTCGGGTTCGACCTGTTCGCCGACCAGCGGTTCGCGTCGCGCACCGTGACCGGGGCGATCGTGCCGGACGACCTGGACTGGAAGGCCTTCAACGGCGAGCTCAAGCGCCGTGGCCTCGTCCTCGCCGGTGGGCAGGGCAAGCTGACCGGCAAGATCTTCCGGCTCGGCCATCTCGGTTCGGTGACGCTCGAGGAGATCCTCGGGGCGATGAGCGTCCTCGAGTTCGTGTCGATCGCCTTCGGCCGGCCGGTCCGGCCGGGTTCGGCGGTGGCCGCGGCGCAGGTCGCCGCGATGGAATCGTTCGGTGTCGTCATCCCGACCGCCGCCGGGGCGGGTGCATGAGGATCCTCGTCGCCGAGGCGGTCGCCCAGGAGGGCATCGACCTCCTGCGCGCCCATCACGAAGTCGACGAACGGCCGGGTCTGACGCGCGACGAGCTGTGCTCGCTCGTACCCGAGTACGACGCCCTCGTCGTCCGCAGCCAGGTCCAGGTCGACGCCGCGCTCATCGCGGCTGCGCCGCGCCTGGTCGTCATCGGTCGCGCGGGGGTCGGTGTCGACAACGTCGACCTCGATGCGGCGACCCGGGCCGGGATCGTCGTCGTCAACGCGCCGACCGGCAACACGATCGCGGCCGCCGAGCACACGCTCGCGCTCCTGTACGGGGTCGCGCGGCGAACGGCCGTCGCCGACGCCTCGGTCCGTCGTGGGGAATGGAGACGCGCCGAATTCACCGGGCTGGAGCTTCGCGGCCGGACGCTCGGGATCGTCGGGCTCGGCAAGATCGGCCAGGCCATCGCCGTCCGTGCCCGGGCGATGGAGATGACGGTCCTAGGCGTCGATCCGTTCATCAGCGCCGAGGCCGCCGCCAACCACGGCGTCGAGCTCGTCGAGTTGGACGAGATGCTCTCCCAGGCCGACGTCCTGACCGTCCACGTCCCGCTCACGCGCGCGACGCGCGGGCTCATCGGCCGGGAGGCGATCGCCAAGCTGCGGCCCGGGGCGATCGTGCTCAACGTCGCGCGTGGCGGGATCGTCGACGAGGCCGCGCTCGCCGACGCGCTGCGGTCCGGGCACCTCGCCGGTGCGGGGATCGACGTCTTCGACCAGGAGCCACCCACCGGTTCACCCCTGCTCGATGCACCCAACACGCTGCTCACCCCGCACCTCGGTGCGTCGACGGCCGAGGCGCAGATCCTCGTCTCCGAGGAGGTCGCATCGCAGGTCCTCGACGTGCTCGCCGGCCGCAGCGCACGATACGCGGTCAACGCCCCGTTGCTCACCCCGGAGACGGCACGGGCGATCGCCCCGTACCTGCCGTTGGCGGAGATCCTCGGACGGTTCTTCGCCCAGTTCTCGCGCGGCGGCGTCCGTACGCTGACGCTCGAGATCGCGGGCGAGCTGGCCGACTACGACGGGACGCCGTTGACCGCCGCGGTCCTGCGCGGCCTGCTCGAGACCTCGACCACGGAGCGGGTCAACCTCGTCAACGCGAGTGCCTTGGCGAGGGCCCGTGGCATCACCGTCATCGAGCACAAGACCCCCGACGCGGGGGCATTCGCGGCGCTCCTGACGCTGTCCGGCGAGACCGGTCGAGGGACGACCGTCGTGGCCGGCACGGTCGCCGCCGGCGAGCCGCGGATCACCCGCCTCGACGACTACCGGCTGGACATGGCCCCCGCCGACAACATGCTCATCACGCGGCATATGGACCGCCCCGGAACGGTCGGGCGCGTCGGTCTCATGCTCGGAGAGGCGGATATCAACATCAGTGCGATGCACCTTGCGCGCACTCGACCTCGCGAGGACGCCTTCATGATCCTCGCCCTCGACGACGACGTGCCGGACGCCGTGTCGGAGGCCATCCGCCGGCAGGAGGCGGTCCGCGACCTGTGGACCATCCGCCTGGGGGGCGGGCGCTGAGCGCCGACGCGACCGCGCTCATCCCCGACGGCCTCGACGCCACGCTCGTCCTGGTCCGGCACGGCGAGTCGACGTTCATCGCCGAAGGGCGCTTCCAGGGCCAGGCGGACACGCCACTCACGCCGATCGGCCTGCGCCAGGCCGCACTCGTGGCCGATCGACTCGCCAGTCCGCACGAGGCGCCGGCATTGCCGCTCCCCGACGGCGACCCTCTCGAGCTCGTCCATTCCCCGCTGCTGCGCACGAGCCAGACCGCCAATGCGATCGACGCGGCCATGCGGGCCGCCGGCCACCACGTCGCACGACGGCCCGACCAAGGCTTCCTCGAGATGGACCAGGGCGCGTGGGAGGGCCTGCACCGCGAAGAGATCGCCGAGCGCTTCGGCCCCCAGTTGGCGGCGTGGCGACGGACCCCGCTCGATGCGTGGGCCCCCGACGGCGAGTCACTCCCGCAAATGCAGGCGCGGGTGCGTCCGGCGCTGGTCACGATCCTCGGACGACTCGCCGAGGGCCGGGCGCCCGGAACCCACGATCGCCCGCAGGTCCCTGGCTACGGCGATCCGCGCCCCGACCATCCCTGGTCGCTCATCGTCGGCCACGACGGCATCTTCAAGGTGGCCCTCCTGACCCTGTTCGACCTGCCGCTCGCTCGGTTCTGGATGTGGTCGATGGACCTGTGCGCGATCTCGGTCGTCGAGGTCCGCGCCGGGCGCCCGGTCCTGCGCGCCCACAACCTCACGGCGCATCTCGCCTCGCTCGCCGACGCGCGGGCAGTCGCCGCGCTCGAGGAACGTGCGGCCGGCGGAGCCCTCTGAGCCCCGACCCAGCCGCTCGAGCCTAGTGCCGCCGGCGGCGGCGCTCCCGGCGGCGTAGGACGAGGCGCAGGAGGGCGACGCGCAGGCGGCGCTGGGCGGCGCGCAGGGTCTCGATCCGGTCCGCACCGAGGACCTCCCGGGCGTAGACGGACTCGACCTTGGCGCGGGCCACCGTCTCGAGCTCGGGCCGGGCCTCCGGCAGC
>Ga0184612_10001825_pt1 | contig 10347 bp, 5 predicted proteins | sample PLM3_60_coex_FD_133163 | JGI IMG/M metagenome (GOLD analysis project Ga0184612, IMG submission 133163) | Groundwater sediment microbial communities from an aquifer in East River, Colorado, USA - PLM3_60_coex | ecosystem: Environmental > Terrestrial > Soil > Riparian zone | place: USA: East...
ATGAACACCAGCAGCGTCGCCGATCTCGTGCTCGGCGGCTGGCAGCTTGGCGGCATCCTGACGCTGCAGGACGGCTTCCCCTTCACGGTGACCTGCGGCCCGGGCAACATCCAGAATGGCGGCGGCATCTGCTATCCGGACGCCACGGGCGTCGATTGGCGCCTGTCAGGCGACGAGCGGTCCCGCACCCGATGGTTCAACGCCGACGCGTTCGTCGATCGCATCCCCGCGAGCGGACCATTCCGCTACGGCACCGTCGCCCGCAACTCGCTCACCGGGCCTGGCATCGTCAGCGTGGACGCCTCGGCCAACAAGCGATTTCAATACAAGGACTCGTACGTCGAACTGCGGGTCGAGATCTTCAACCTCCCGAATCACCCCATCTGGAGTCAGCCAGGATCGCAGCTGAGGACGCCCAATTTCGGCGTCATCAACAGCACGCGGATGGACTCGCGTCAAATTCAGTTGGGGTTGAAGTTCGTGTTCTGAGAACAAAACACCGGCTCAGGGCTCAGGGCTCAAGGCTCAGGCAAAACCCTGGAGTTCGCTCTCGAAGATCTTGCTTGAGCCCTGAGCCTTAAGCCTTGACCCTGCGCCTCAGGGGTTGGTCAGCCGCGCGATCTCCGCAGCGCTCACGCGCGTCGACGGTCCGTGGAAGAGGGCATTGAATACCTGCTTGAACGTCGCGCGCGGCTGCGTCCGGAAGTCCACCTGGCTTCCCATTGTCACGACGTAGCCGCTGCCGACGCGGAACGCGACGACATTGGCCTGGTCGCGGAGAAGATCCTCGCCGAGCAGCCAGCCGCTCTGGAGGATGGGTCCCTGGGCCGGATATCTGGAGACGACCTCGCTCTGAATTGCGAAGCCCGGCTTCAGGCGATAGGCCTGATCGGACTCGAAGAACACCGGCCACGCGGGCGGCATGCCGAACGCCACCGGGTGTGACGCGTTGAATTCGTTCTGCAGGAGCGAGCCCGGGCAATAAAAGACTGACGCCGGATCGATCACGCGTTCGCGAAGCGCGGCGCTCAGGCGCGCGGGGCTGGAGAACGCCTCGCGCATCACGCGAGTCGCGTCGCCGCTGGCGCCTGTGCCGCTATCGGCTCCGCCGCCGCGTCGACCTCCCGACGCGACCGGGAGCGAGGGCTCGATGGGCAGATCGAGCAGCGCGCGGGCCGTGTCAACGCCCGAGCCGATCGCCACCAGCGTGCCGCCGCCGCGTACCCAGTCGGCGAGCTTCTTCCAACCCGCGTCGCCGACTCCGTACGCCCAGGACCACTCCTTGTCATGCCTCCTGGGATCGAGCCCCTGGACAATCGTGGCCCGGCTCGTGCCGTCGGGCAGGATAATCGCGTCGTACTGAGCGGCGAGGTCACCGGCGAAATCCGTGGACGCGATCGTGCGGTGGTTGAAGCTGTATTGTTCGAGCAGCCACTTCATCCAACCGCCGGGCATGTTGTTCGCGCCCCGCCACAGGCCGATGCGTGTCGCCGGCTTGAGGCGATAGGCGTCGACGGTCACGGGCGTGTCGGCCGCCGCGACCGTAAGACCCGCCGACATGGACACGTCGGCCAGGATGCGCGCCGCCTCGGGCGACGGCGGAACGATCCACGTGCCTGACGCGAAGGCGCGGCCGGTGATCTCGAACTCGCGCGCCGCGCGGTAGACGGCGACGCCCGATGCCTGCAGTCGCGCCACCGCGATGAAGCCGGCGTTTGACTCGGGCCCGACGAGATAGGCCCACTTCGGTTGCGCGGGCATCGGCGTGATCGCGGGGCGCAGCGTCCGTACGAGCTCGAGGCTCGCCTCGAAGGGCTGCTCGATCTGGTCGACTTCCACTCCCATCAGCAGGCCGAGCGTGTGCCCCGTCACGTCGTAAGGCGGCTTCGGTGGGCCGCCCGGAAACAGCCGGAGGTCGGGGTACCGTTGCCGCTCCAGCATCGTCTTGGCGAACGCGCCATAGGGCTGCGCGAGGCGGACGACCCAGGAACCGGCAGCGTATTGGCGGCCACCGGCGGTGAAGGCAGCCCTCGCCTGGTGGAGCTCGACTTCTCCGATGTGGAGGATGTTGAGCAGCTCATACGCCTCGTAGGGATCGCGTTGTACGGCGGGCAGAACGAACGCGTACGGGGCTGACGTCCGGTTCACCCAATCGGCGTGAACCCGGTAGAAGTTCTCGAGCCATGTCACGCGATTCTTCGCGACGTGGCCGATACCGGCGAAGGTTGCCGTGACCGCGTAGTCGACGATCTGGCGCAGGCGCCACTCCCCGCTCTTGTAGGGAACCGGATAATTCCACCGCGCGTCCTGTGGCCCAAGGGGCACGTCCGCGCCTGCCGGGTTGACGAACGGGTCCGCGAGCTCGACGCTGGCAATCTCGGTCAGGATGCGCGGCTGGCCGTGGTAGACCATGTACTGACGCGCCGGCGCCCAGAGATCGTAGCGGGACAGATACTCGATCCCCGTCTTTCCTTCCGCCACCAGCGCCGACGCCATGGCGTTGCCCACGCTGGTGATGCCCTGCGCGAGAATCGGGTGCACGTTCGGATCGTAGGGATCGTCGAACGGCGGCAGGAACATCCGCGATCCGGTCGTGCCCTGTTGGTGCATGTCGTGGGTGATGATCGGCTTGTAGGCCGCGTGAAGCTTCTCCACCGCAAGCCGCGTCTCGATCTGCGTGAACATGAACCAGTCGCGGTTGTCGTCGTGGCCGACGTACTTGTGATACAGGTCGGGATACACGCGCGCGAAGGGCGTGCCCTTCGTCTTGTACCAATGGTCGACGACGAGGACCTGGCCGTCCGGATTCTGTGACGGCACGACGAGCAGCACGACGTTGTCGAGCATCTGCCGAATCTCGGGGCTGCCGTCGGTCACCAGTCGATGCACGACTTCAGTGAGCGCCTGCGTATTGCCCACCTCGGTCGAGTGAATCGTCGCGTAGACCAGATAAAAAGCCCGACCCTCCTGTGCCAGCTTCTTCGCTTCCGCCTCTGACAGACCGCGCGGATCCGCGAGCCGCTTGTTGATCGCGACGAGCCTGTCCAGCTTCGCGAGGTTCTCTGGCGCGCTGATCGTCGCCAGCACATACGGATTCCCCATCGTCGTCTTGCCAAGTTCCTGGAACTTCATCCGGTTGGTCGTCTTCGACAGGTGCTGGAAGTAGTCGAGGATCTTCGGATACCGCGCGAGCTCGCCGTCGGTCCCGATGCGGAAGCCGAAGAATTGCTGCGGCGTCTGCGTCTGGCCGGGCTGTGGCTGGCTTTGTGGCTGCGACTGCGCCTCACCGGCGCCGACTGGCCTGTGGGGAGCCGGCAACACGAGGAGGACGGCGATCGCAATGATGGACGACGCACGGCGCATGGTGGGCTCCTGGCGACGGATTCTATGACGGCCGAACCGTGCCGACAACAGACGCGGCCACATCGGCCACGGCGCCTCGGGACCTCTCACAGTGTCTTGGCGGCCGCGCCCGAACTGCGGATCCAGCCCTGCAGGCTGTCGACGTCCTTCTCGACCGTGCGCGATGCCGCGAACAGCACGGCCGCGAGGATTGTTTCAAGCGCGGGAACGATATACATCGCCGTGTGCAGGCCTTGCGCCCTGAAGGACTCCAGCGCTCGAACGTCGAACCCCTTGGCTTCGCCAACCAGACTGCGGAGCTCGGCCGTCATCAACGCCCCGAATCCCAGCGGCTGAACCGCTCCGGCGGCGCTGGCCGCCTGGAACGTGAAGTAATCGCTCGCCAGTCCGGTGCCGAGTGGTCCGAGCGACGCGCCGAGGACGTACATCGCGCAGAAGTACAGCGCCATCGCCGTTCCGCGCAGCGAGGGCTCGACGACATCGTGCAGGGTCGCGTACACGGTCGCGTAGTACGCGTACATCACACCGCAGCCGGTTCCCATGAAGAGCGCGAAGCCCAGGATGTCGCCGGCCGGACGCATCAAGCCGAGAAACATCAGCGGCGCACAGATGACGACCGAACCAGTGCCGACGAGCAGGCGCCCGTCGACGCGTCGGCGGCACAGCCGGTCGGCAAGCGCGCCGCCGGCGACGAGACCGACGATTCCCGAGAATCCATAGACGGCGGCTGCCACCCAGCCGGCATCGAGAAAACTCATCCTGTGAAAGCGAACGAGGAACGGCGCGACGAACGACCCCAGCGCATACATGTTGAAGTTGTGCAAAGCCCCGGACACGATGATCCACAGCATCGTGGGAATCGACAGCACCAGGAGATACGGATTGCCGGGGCGGCGGCGGTTACCCACTGCGTGCTCCTCGACCGTGCCGCGGCTCGGCTCGCGAATGCTGAGCGCGGCGATCGCGCACACGATTCCTGGCGCCGCAGCCACGTAAAAGGCGTTGCGCCATCCCCAGTTCTGCAGCATCCACCCACCGGCACCGTTCGCCAGACCCAGGCCGATCGGCAGGCCGAGCATCCAGAGCGCGACAGCGCGCGCGCGATGGGTCTTGGGAAACAGGTCGCCGATGAGCGACGTGGACGCCGGGGAGCAGGTCGCCTCGCCGATGCCGACGCCGAGTCGCGCGACAACCAGCTGTCCGAAGGTGTGTGCCGCGCCCGAGAGCGCCGTGAGCGCGCTCCACATGAATACGCCGCCCGACAAGATCCATTTGCGCTCGGCCCGGTCGGATAACCGGCCGAGGGGCAGACCGACGACGGCGTAGAGCAACGTGAAAACGGTGGCGAGCAAACCAAGCGCCGTGTCGCTGAGCCCCCACTCGCGGCGGATGCCCTCACCGACGCCACCGATGATCTGGCGGTCGAAGAAGTTCAAGAGATTGATCGCGAACAACACGACGAGCGCGTACACGGCACCAGGCGCCATTTGTGAACCCTCTTGCGGCGCCGGAGCCGCACCCCAGCGCGACCTGAGCTCTGACACCTCGCGCCAGAACGCAGGCTAGAACGGATGCCTCCCCGCCTCGATCACCGCCTCGGCGATCCGCCGGCGCGCTGCGATCGTGTCCACGCCGCCGTGCGCCGACAGCCTCTGCGCCGTCATCGCGAGCGACGGGTCGGCTCCCCGCGTGATCAAGGCGGCGACCACGTCACGCGATGCCGCCGCGATCCGATCGGCCGCGTCGGTGGTGTAGACGCGCGCCGCATCTGCGGCGATGCCCGCGCGGCTGTCGGCTGTCGACGCCATCTTCGCGGCTCGTGCGATGCCGCTCTCGATGGCGAACACCTCGATGACGATGTCCGCGATCAGCGCCTGGACTTCCTGCGCGTCCTTGAGCTCGGCGCCGTACGCCGCCGACGCCTGTCCGAGCAGGCCGATGGCCAGCCGCTTCGCCCGGCCGAGGAGCGCGCGCTCGCTGGCGAGCGGGTCGGTCGTGGCCGCCGCCGGCCCGGAGGCGCCGGCCGACACGTCGAGCGCGGCCCTCGCGGCCTCGGCCGTGACGAGCGCCGGCGACTGCTTGATCAATCGCGTCGGGATGATCAGCCGGTTGATCTCGTTGGTGCCTTCGTAGATGCGCGTGATGCGGGCGTCACGGAACATCCGCTCCACCGGAAACTCGCGGGAATAGCCGTTGCCGCCGAAGACCTGCACCGCTTCGTCCACAGCCCAGGCCAGCGCTTCGCTGGTCCAGACCTTGTTGATGGAACACTCGATCGCGAAGGCCTCGATCGTTTTCAACACGCGGGAGCCGTCGCTGCGATCGACCGATTCGAGCGCGCAGTCCACTTCGCCCAGCGTGCGATAGGACATCGCATCGCCGACGAAGCCGCGTATCGCCATGCCCGCGAGCTTCTGCTGGATCAGGCCGAACTCGGCGATCGCCTTGCCGAACTGGCGCCGATCCTTCGCGTACTTCACGGCCTGGCCGAGCGCCAGCTTCACACCCGACATGTTGCGGGCGCCGAGCTTCACACGGCCGAGGTTGAGGATGTTGAACGCGACCGTGTGGCCCTGACCGATCGTGCCGAGGACGTTCTCGACCGGCACTTTCACATCGTCGAGCATCAGCGCGGTAGTGGAGCTGCCGTCCAGACCGAGCTTGATCTCGTCGCGCCCGCTCACGACGCCCATCGATCGCTCGACGAGGAAGGCAGTGAACAGCCCGCCATCGACCTTGGCGAAGATTGTGAACAGATCGGCGAAGCCGCCGTTGGTGATCCACATCTTCTGGCCATTGAGCACGTAGTGGCGCCCGTCGGGCGAGAGGGTCGCGGTCGTTCGCGCGGCGAGCGCGTCGGAACCCGACTGCGGCTCAGTGAGCGCGTACGCGGCGATCATTTCGCCAGTCGAGAGCTTCGGCAGATAGCGCTGCTTCTGCTCGTCGGTGCCGAAGTAGACCAGCGGCAGCGTGCCAATGGACGTGTGCGCGCCGAGCGACCCGCCGAACGAGGGGTTCACCGCGATCTGCTCGCCGACATACGACGCGCTGATGAGATCGAGCCCGAGGCCCCCGTACTCTGGTGGAATCTCGAGACGCAGCAGGTCCAGCTCGCTCGCTCTCCTCAGCAGCCGGCGCGTGAGCTCCCAGTCGTGTTCGTACAGCCGATCGACGACGGGAAGGACTTCCTTCTGCATGAACTCGGCCGCGGTCTGGCCGAACATGCGCTGTTCTTCCGTCAGGTCCTCGGGGACGAACACGTCGTCCGCACTCACGTGCGTCGAGAGGAATTGTCCACCGCCGGCGATCGCGTGTGCGTGTGTCATCGAGGCGCTCATCTGTTGACAGTCCGGCGGCTGGGAAGTATAAGCCTGACGTCATGCTCGCTCTTAGCGAATTGTTCGCACTTCCTCGCCGTACCGCGCTCGGTACAATTCGCTACCGCGTGCTCCGCAACGAGCACGCCGCCGCTTCGACAGCGCGATGAGGCCTGCGGTGCCGCGGAACGGAGTGGTTCATGCCGGATCTCGTCACGTATGAAATCACGGACGGCGTTGCCGTCGTCACCATCGACAACCCGCCGGTCAACGCGCTGAGCCCCGCCGTGTGGGAAGACATCGAAGCCGCTGTCCTTCGCGCGTCGGCTGATTCGGCGGCGGAAGCCATTGTCCTCATCGGCGCGGGTACGACCTTCATCGCCGGCGCCGACATCAAAGTGTTCGACACGCTCAAGACTCCGCAGGACTCACTCTTGCGGTCAGCTCGCACGCACGCACTGCTCAAGAACGTCGAGGACGCGCCCAAGCCGCTCGTTGCGGCCATCCACGGCAACGCGCTCGGAGGCGGACTCGAGGTCGCGCAGGCGTGCCACTTCCGGGTCGCGACCAGGGACGCGAGAGTGGGTCAGCCGGAAGTCATGCTTGGGATCATTCCCGGTGCCGGAGGCACCCAGCGGCTGCCCAGGCTGTGCGGCGCCAGGATGGCGCTCGAGATGTGCACCGGCGGTAAGCCCGTCCCGGCGGCGAAGGCGCTCGCGGCCGGCATCATCGACCACATCGTGGACGGTGACCTGCTCACCGGCGCGATCGCGTTCGCGAAAGCGAAGGCGATCGCCCGCGAGATCCGCAAGACGCGTGAGGTCCCGCAACCAGGCGAGCTGGCGGCGGGGCTCGCAGCGTGCGCCGAGATACGGCAGACGCTCGCCCACACCGCACGAGGGATGGCAGCGCCTTCCGCCGCCGTCGACGCGATCGAAGCCGGCTTGAAGAACTCGTTTGAGTCCGGATCGATCCGTGAGCGCGAGCTCTTCGCCGGATGCGTGGTCTCGACGGAATCGAAGGCGCTGCGCCACCTGTTCTTCGCCGAACGCGAGGCCGCGAAAGTGCCCGGCGTGCCGAAAGACACGCCAGCCAGAGACATCACGCACGCCGCGGTCGTCGGCGCCGGGACCATGGGGGGCGGGATTGCGATGTCCTACGCGAACGCCGGCATTCCGGTGCTGCTCAAGGAGGTGGACGACGCCGCGCTGCAGCGAGGCCTGGCGACGATTCGCAAGAACTACAGCATCACGATGTCGAAGGGAAAGATGACTCCCGAACAAGTCGAGAAGACGCTGGCGCTCATCACGCCGACGACGACGTACGACGGATTCGACCGGGTGGACATCGTCGTGGAAGCCGTGTTCGAGAACATGGACCTGAAGAAGTCCACGTTCGCCGAGCTCGGACAGGTGACGCGACCGGATTGCGTGCTGGCGTCGAACTCCTCGACGCTCGACATCGACGAGCTCGCACGGGCGAGCACACGGCCGGGCCAGGTGCTGGGCCACCACTTCTTCAGTCCGGCGAATGTGATGAAGCTGCTCGAGATTGTCCGAGGGCGTCAGACGAGCGTGAACGTGATCGCCACGTCGCTCACGCTCGCGAAGAAGATCAACAAGGTTGGCGTCGTGGTCGGCAACTGTTTCGGGTTCGTCGCGAACCGCATGCTCGCGTATTACATGCGTGAGGCGTATCTCCTGCTCGAGGAAGGCGCCGGCGTCGAGCAGATCGATCGCGTGCTGACCGGGTTCGGGCTGCCAGTCGGGCCGTTCGCCATGCAGGACATCGCGGGTATCGACGTCGGCGCTCGAATCCGCCAGTACCTGGCGTCGAGCGGCAAGATGCGCGCGGAAGGACCTCAGTCGGAGATTCCGGACCGACTATTCCAGATGGGGCGCTACGGACAGAAAACCGGTGCGGGCTGGTACAAGTACGACGCGCCCGGCAGCCGCAGCCGGACACCGGATCCACTGATCGATCAGCTCGCGGAGGAAGCGGCGACGAGGCGCGGCATCAAGCGCCGGCCGATCGCCGACGAGGAGATCGTCGCGCGGATCACGACGGCACTGGCGAACGAGGGCGCGCGCGTTCTCATGGACGGCTACGCCACGCGGCCCGGCGATATCGACGTCATTTACGTCTACGGGTTTGGCTTCCCGCGCCACCGCGGCGGGCCGATGTTCTACGCGGACACCGTCGGTCTCGACACGGTCCTGGCGCGAGTGCAGGAGTACCGGGCGCGGTTCGGCGATTACTGGGAGCCGGCGCCGCTGCTCGAGCGATATGTCGCGGAAGGGCGCGGATTCTACAGCGACGCGGCCGTGCGGGCGTAAGCGGCCGCCCTGTACGCCCGCCTGACCATCATGATCGACATCACTGACGTCGCGTCATTGCGCGCCCGCGTTGGCCAGGAGATCGCCGTCAGCGGCTGGCTGGAGGTCACCCAGGCGCGCATCCAGCAGTTCGCGGACGCGACCGGCGATCATCAGTGGATTCACCTCGACACCGAGCGGGCCGCAGCCGAGTCACCCTTCGGTTCGACGATCGCGCACGGGTTCCTCACTCTGTCTCTCCTCAGCCCGCTCATCCGCGACGCCCTGCACTTCACAGGCCTGCGACTGGCAGTCAACTACGGCCTGAACCGCGTCCGCTTCGTGTCCCCCGTCCCCGCGGGTGCGCGCGTCCGGGCGCGCATCGTGCCCGAGTCGGTGGGAGAAGTGGCCGGGAGCATCCAAGTGGTGTGGAACGTGACCATCGAGCGCGAGCACGCGGACAAACCGGCATGCGTCGCCGAGTGGATCGTGCGGTATGACGTTCGGTGATGGCCTCGAGAGGCCGATCTCGAACAGGGACAGCGAGCGTCACGCGACGATCTGACGTGCTTCCGCTATGCGATCCGTGCCTCGGAGGAGGTCTCCGTGACCTGCCGCCAGCGATCGGGCGTCATCACGTTCCATCACCTTCATTTCCTGACCGGTCCATCCTGCGGGCCGAACCGATGGTCACGGGTTCAGCGGAAGTTCTCGACGAGCATCAGGTCGCTGCCGCGGCGGTCCTGCTGCGTGAACAGGATGCGGCGTCCGTCGGGCGCGAGCGTCAGGCCTGGCCCAACTGGACGTTCGGTGCGATAAACGGGGCGCGTGGTCTTGGAGGCAAAGTCGAAAAACCGCAGCAGGCTGCCTTCCCTGAGGCTTGGGCTCGGCGTCATGTACCAGATTCCGGCCCACGTAACGACAAAGTTCCTTCCTGCTACCTGCTCCGGAAGCACGTCGGTCGCCTCGCCGCCGCGCGAAGGAGCCCTTCGCAGGTTGGTACCACGGAACACAGGATGCCCGGAATAGTAGATCCACTGACTATCCGATGATTCTCCTGCGACCCATCCGTCCGCCGTCCCGCTGACTGCCTCCGGATCGCCGCCGGTGCGGGCAACGCGATAGAGCTGCTGCGGCCTGTTGCGGGAGTAGTAGATCCATTTTCCATCGCGGGACCACCGCGGAATGACACCGTCGGCCAGCCGTTTGAGCTCGCCCCCATCCGGGCGGATGATGTAAATGCCAGATCCGTTGGGCTCAGCTCCGTCGAACACGATCCATTGATCATCTGGAGACCACGCTGGGCTTCCCGCGTGCCTCCCGATAAACTGCGTCACCTGTGAACAGTCCGA
>Ga0184612_10001826_pt1 | contig 10338 bp, 7 predicted proteins | sample PLM3_60_coex_FD_133163 | JGI IMG/M metagenome (GOLD analysis project Ga0184612, IMG submission 133163) | Groundwater sediment microbial communities from an aquifer in East River, Colorado, USA - PLM3_60_coex | ecosystem: Environmental > Terrestrial > Soil > Riparian zone | place: USA: East...
ATATCGTCACGCAGGCGACTCCTGTCGGCACGCCCAATGCTCCGTCCCTGATCTTCTCACTGCTCGAGGGAAACGATTTGGTGATCGTTGGCGGAATTCTCAACCGTCCGGCGTTTTATCTGGCGGCAAATGCGGCTATTGGTGGAATAGCCGATCTCAAGGGGAAAAGAGTTGGGATCAATCAGCCGCGCCGCATGGCGGGCATGGTCATGCTGGCATTGTTAAGAAGATGGGATCTGAATACGGAGCGCGACCTGACGCTCGTGGATCTCGGCATCAATGATCGAAGCTTGGAGGCACTGAGAGCAGGGGAGATCGACGCGGCGCTTTTGCCGCCGGAGAAAGCATTTCTGGCGGAGACGGAAGGCTTTCTCGTGGTAGCGGACAGCCTCGATCTCGACTGTCATTGGGTGCCGCTCGCCACTACCCGCCGGTTTCTCGGCGCCAATCGAGAGCTGGTTAAGAAAATCGCCTCCATCTATATAGAGAGCATCCGCCTCTTCAAGAGCCAGCCCCAAGCGACGCTCAAGGAAATCGGCCGCTGGCTTCCCGCTCTAGAGAAGAAGCCGCAGGTGCTAGAGAAATGCTATGAGTTATTTGCCGGGCACTTCGAACCAACGTTAACGCCGTCGCTGAGTTCGATCTCCTCCATCCTCTACGAAGTGGCGCTGCAGGATCCAAGAGCCAAAGAGATCACGGCGGCATCTATCGTTGAGAAGCTAATCTGAAGTCAAAGTTGAAAAGCACGGTTCCCGAGTCGCTAATTCGCGCTTTCCATTCCTCTGTTAGTTAAGTCGACGCCGTTTTTTTACCAGCTAAATGCCGGTTAATCTGCATTGACATAACCCGTCATTTTTCGATACTCTTCGGCATCGAGTACCAGTTTGAACGGTAGCGGGCTTTGCCTGCGAATGAGCTATGTCTGAACCGAAAGGAGCGGGACATGAGAACGAAAAGACTGTTGTACTTAGGTGTAATGGCGGTTGGTATTGCCGCGTTCTTGGCTTCATTGCCGAGTCAACTGAGTAGCCAACAAAGTACAGGGGTACGCATCGACAACGATGACATTGGCGGCGTGGTCACCAGTGCGAAAGGAACCGAAGCCGGGGTCTGGGTCATTGCGGAAACCACCGATCTTTCCACCAGGTTCGCTAAAATGGTGGTCACCGACGATCAAGGACGCTATGTGCTGCCCGATCTGCCCAAAGCCAGCTACAGCATTTGGGTACGCGGTTATGGGCTGGTTGATTCGCCGAAAGTTAGAGCCGTTCTTGGCAAGACCCTCAACTTGAAAGCGGTAGTCGCGCCGAACGAGACCGCGGCGGCACAGTACTATCCGGCGATCTACTGGTACTCCATGCTCAAGATACCAGAAGCGAGCGAGTTCGGCGGCAAGGGTAAAATTCCGGCCAACATAACCCTGACCGGATGGCTGAACTTGATGAAGAGCAATGGCTGCGTCAACTGCCATCAGTTAGGCACGCTCTCGACGCGCACATTCCCCCGCGAGGTACCGCACCCCATGGGTAAGTTCGCCAATTCCGAGGAAGCGTGGTTTCGCCGCATCCAGTCCGGACAAGGCAGCGCAAACATGTTCCCCATTGCCGTCAAGGAACTCGGTGCAGCGCCATTCCGCTATTTCGCGGACTGGACGGACCGGATTGCCAAGGGCGAGTTGCCCCATGCGAAGCCCCCGCGACCGCAAGGTGTCGAGCGCAACATCGTCGTCACCACCTGGGAATGGCTCAACGACAAGCATTACCTGCACGACCTGATCGCGTCGGATCGGCGCTACCCGACGGTCAATGCCTACGGTCCGGTGTATGGGTCCACCGAGCACAGCACCGACATCATGCCGATCCTCGATCCGGTCAAACACACCACCGTGAATGTCGTGGCCCCGGTGCGGGATGCCGATACGCCTATGGCGATCGGGCCGGGCTATGCGGCGGGCGACAAACCCATGCAACCGTCGCCTTACTGGGGCAACGAGCAGATCTGGACGAGTAGGACGAACAACCACAACGGCATGTTCGACCGCAAGGGGCGCGTCTGGTTTGCGGCGTCGTTCCGCGCCCCCAAAAACCCTGCCTTCTGCCAGAAGGGCTCCGACCATCCTTCGGCCAAGCTCTTCCCGCTGGAGCGGACGACCCGTCAGATCACGATGCTCGATCCCAAGACGTCGCAATACACGTTTGTCGACACTTGCTTCGGGACGCATCATTTGCAGTTCGATGCCAACGACACATTGTGGATGAGCGGCGGCGGGCCTGTGGTTGGCTGGATCAACACCAAGATGCTCGAGGAGACGGGCGATGTCGCGAAGTCGCAAGGTTGGACGGCGCTCATTTTAGATACCAACGGCAACGGCAAGCGCGACGAGTACGTCGAGCCCAACCAGCCGGTCGACCCGACCAAAGACAAGCGGATCGTTGCGGGCTTTTACGCCGTGATGCCGAGCCCGGTGGACGGTTCGGTCTGGGGCGCCTTCCGGGACAATCCGGGGGCCGTCGTACGGCTCGTCCCGGGAGCCAATCCGCCAGAGACGGCGCTCGCGGAGATCTACAACGTGCCGATGCCGGGCTTCGGCGTGCGCGGCGCTGACATCGACAAGAAAGGCGTCGTGTGGGTGTCGCTCGCAAGCGGCCACCTCGGCAGCTTCGATCGGAGCAAGTGCAAGGGCCCGCTCAACGGGCCGAAAGCCACCGGCAATCACTGCCCCGAGGGCTGGTCGTTTCATCAGTACCCCGGTCCCGGCTTTAAGGGCATCGGAGAGAACAGCGCGGAGTCGAGCTACTACAGCTGGGTCGACCAGCACAACACGTTCGGGCTTGGCGAGGACATCCCGATGTCTACCGCCAACTTGCATGGTGGCCTGGTCGCGATGAAAGACGGCAAGATGATCCTGTTGACCGTGCCCTATCCGCTCGGCTTCTACGCTAAAGGCTTCGATGGGCGCATCGACGACCCGAAAGCCGGCTGGAAGGGCCGCGGATTATGGAGTTCGAGCGGAGACCGCGCGGCGTGGTTGATGGAGCGCGGCAAGGGCTCCAAGCCGCTCGTCGTGCAGTTCCAGCTTCGTCCCGATCCGCTGGCGAAGTGAGGAAAGTAGGCTTGTATTCGCATAAGTGTCGGCGGGCCCACCGTTTTGGTCCCGCCGACACTTACAATTCGCCCGGCCTTTGTTTGAGGACTGTAGTGACGAACGGTGTAAGTGATCGGTGAACGCCGTTTGCCATTCCCACTGATTTGGTCAAGCTCAAGTTGACACAACACTTGAGTTTTCGATACGCTCCCCCCACAAAGATTAATTCCCTAATAAAACAATCCTAGCGATCGGGTTTGTCCGTGGAAGGACTTCGTGTGAATGGGAAAGGAGCGCGACATGAAACGAACAAAAGCGTTGTACGTAGGCATGGTGGCGTGCGGCATTGCTGCTTTGTTGGCTTCATTGCCGAGCCGACTGAGTAGCCAACAGAGCGCGACGGTGCGCATCGACAACGATGATATCGGTGGCGTGGTCACTAGCGCGAAGGGACCGGAAGCCGGAGTATGGGTGATCGCGGAGACCACCGACCTCCCCACGAAGTTCGTTAAGATCGTCGTCACTGACGATCAAGGGCGCTACGTCATGCCCGATCTACCGAAAGCCAATTACAATGTTTGGGTGCGGGGCTACGGGCTAGTCGATTCGTCCAAGGTTAAAGCCGCACCCGGCAAGATCCTCAACCTAAAAGCAATGGTAGCGCGGAACGAAGCAGCGGCCGCGGAATACTATCCGGCCATCTACTGGTACTCCATGCTCAAGATTCCGGACAAGAGCGAGTTCCCCGGAACCGGAGAGAAGGCGAATGGCATTCACGAGGGCATCAAGAGCCAGGGTGAGTGGCTGAACGTCGTGAAGACCAATGGTTGCATAACGTGCCATCAACTGGGCAATAAAGCGACGCGCACGATTCCCAAAGAGTTGGGCGATTTCAAATCTTCGGCCGATGCGTGGGCACGGCGCATCGTTTCCGGACAAGCCATGACCACAATGCTCAACCGCATCAGCGAGCTCGGCCCGAACAAAGCCAACGGGTTGTTCGGTGATTGGACCGATCGCATTGCCGCCGGCGAATTACCCGCAACGAAACCGGCGAGGCCGCAGGGTGTGGAGCGCAACGTCGTCATCACCTTGTGGAACTGGAGCCGCCCGACGGCTTATCTCCACGACGAGATCTCCACCGACAAGCGCAACCCGACGGTCAACGCCAACGGGCCGCTCTACGGGGCGGCCGAGTTGAGCACGGACTTCGTACCGGTACTGGACCCGGTGCGCCACAAGGCGACTGAAATTAAGCATCCGGTCCGCGATCCGAAGACACCCTCCGCGAAGACAGACCCGCTAACGCCGTCTCCTTACTGGGGGGCCGAACCTATATGGGATAGTCAGTCCAACCACCACAACCCGATGCTCGATGAGAAAGCGCGGGTCTGGTTTACTGCGAGAATCCGGCCGCCGGAAAACCCTGACTTCTGCAAGAAAGGGTCGAACCATCCGTCGGCCAAGGTGTTCCCGCTCCAAAGCGCCACCCGGCAGCTTTCTATGTACGATCCAAAGGCTAAGAAGTTCACCTTGATCAACACATGTTTCCCGACGCACCATCTGGTGTTCGCGGAGGACGCGAATCACACGCTCTGGACCAGCAGTGGCGGAGCCGCGAGTGGTGTTGTCGGCTGGCTGAACAGGAAGATGTTTGAGGAGACCGGCGACGAGGAGAAATCGCAGGGGTGGGTGCCGTTCATCATCGACACCAATGGCAATGGCAAGCGGGATGAGTGGGTCGAGCCCAAGGAACCCGTCGATCCTACCAAAGACAAGCGAGTCGTGGTGGGCTTGTATGGCGTCGCCGTGAGTCCGGTGGACGGATCCGTCTGGGGGACGTCATTGGGATTTCCTGGTTACGTTGTCCGTGTCAATCCGGGACCCAATCCAACGGAAACTGCTTTGGCCGAAATCTATGAAGCGCCAGTCGAGATGAATGGCTATGGTGTGCGCGGCATGGACATCGATCGCAACGGCGTCGTCTGGGTCTCGCTCGCAAGCGGCCATCTCGGAAGCTTCGACCGCCGCAAGTGCAAGGTCCTTAACGGGCCCACCGCGACGGGAAAACACTGCCTCGAGGGTTGGACACTGTACCAGCTCCCGGGACCGCAATTCCAGGACTTGAAGGAATCAGGCAGCGCCGAGTCGAGCTACTATACCTGGGTCGATCAGTTCGATACCTTCGGACTAGGGAAAGACGTGCCCATCGCCACCGGAAACTTGAATGACGCGCTGCTGGCGTTGGTCGACGGAAAGTTCGTCACCCTACACGTTCCCTATCCTCTGGGATTCTACACCAAGTGGATGGATGGACGCATCGACGATCCGAAAGGGGGCTGGAAGGGTAAGGGACTGTGGGCAACCCACGGCACGCGAGCGCCTTTCCATCTCGAAGGCGGCAAGGGAACAAAGCCCAAGGTCGTGAAGTTCCAGCTTCGTCCCGATCCGCTGGCGAAGTGAACCGATCAAGACAGGAAGGTCGGATCAATGAGTGTTGGCGGGGCGCGCACGGTGCTTCCGCCAACACAGGCCTCGTCACCTTTGGACTCCCGATTCGGAAGATGCTGCACGAAATCGACATCACGCCTGTAGTGCTGAAGTAAGATAGTTGTAAACGCTCGGTTTCGCATGTAGGGGTTGAACCCGGAGTCTTCCTGCTCGCTTTAAACGATTCAGGAACCTGTTTGCGGTCGAAGTTATGCCGACGATCAGTGTATTCTTTGGTATCATTATTCGTATGTTTTATCGGGACCACAGTCCTCCCCACTTTCATGCGGAATATCAGGGACAAAATGCTATCTTCGATTTCGATGGTAAGCTGCTCGAAGGCGAAATTGATTCCCGTACCGCGAAGGGACTTATCAGGAAATGGGCGCGGATGCACAAAGCGGAACTAAACAAGAATTGGGAGAATATGCGCCAGAGGAAAGGGTTCATGAGAATCGAACCCCTGAGATAGGAGGGTAAATGCTGCCGTCAGTGACAAAAGCAAAATACGTTAAAGACTATCTCATTGAAGTAAAATTTAATGACGGGACGAAAAAGATTATCGACTTTAAAAGTTGGCTTAGCGGTCCAGTTTTCAAACCCCTGAGGAATAAGGATTACTTCAAGAAATTTTTTATCGATGGACCGACCATCGCTTGGCCAAACGGTGCCGACATTGCGCCAGAAACATTGTACGCAGCAGCGGCAGCCGAGGTCGTACCGAACCAGAAAATGCGGCGCACGGGTTGATCATGGATAGGAAAAACGTAGAGGGGCCGAGCAGCATTGCGATACTGATCGAAATCATGGATCGACGGAGGCAACCCGCGGGGTTTTTTGGATGAGCGCATCGACAATCCGAAAGCGGGCTGCAGGGGCAAGGGACTGTGGTCGACCTATACCACCCCGAGCGCCTTTCCACATCGAAGGCAGCAAGGGGACAAAGCCCAAGGTCGTGAAGTTCCAGCTCCGTCCCGATCCGCTGGCGAAGTAAACGGATCACGGCGGAGTGCGACTCCAATAACAGGACCGCGACCAAATAGACTTTAAATTCGGGTTTTGGTCTAAGCCGCAAAAGACGGAAGGTGCCAGCGCCGGGCGGTAACAATCTCACACGATAGTCTTTAGCCCAGCGGGTCGTCCGAATCGCAAAGCAACTCGGGCTTGAATCGACATCGAATGCACACGGGCGTCCCAAAGCGTAGTAAAAGCTCCCTTTTCTCCCGCCGCCTTGCTTTCCCACCAAGACATCGATTAAGAGTGTAAAAAAATATCTTCCTAGCGTGCTTGATTGTTCAGCAATCTTCAGCGAGGTGAGTCATGTCCATGAAAGCCTGGAACGTCGCTGCCGTAGGCGACGTTATGATAGACCGAGAACATCCAGAGTCGAGTTTTTCGCTCATACAAGATGTTATCCAAAAGGCAGAAATCTCCTTCTGCCAGCTGGAAACTGCTTATTCCGATAAAGGATCGCAGGGTTCCTCGGGGCCCCGGGGCGCCATGCGGCACGATTTGAGAAACTACGCTGCAATCCCCTTCGGGGGCTTTAAAGTCGTCTCGATGGCGAGCAATCACGCCATGGATTGGGGCAGCGACGCGCTCATCGACTGTATTGCGCGTTTACGCCGCGACGGCATCGTATGCCCCGGCGCGGGCGCTGACATTGAAGAAGCGCGACAACCCTCGATGTTCGAACGTGACGGTACTCGCATCGCATTTTTGTCTTACTGCTCGGTGGCTCCGAAAGGCTACTACGCTTCCAAGGGTAAACCCGGCGTCGCACCTATGCGTGCCATCACCCACTACGAACCGCTTGAAGATGACCAACCGGGAACGCCTTGCGAAATCTTTACGTATCCTGTCACCGAAGATCTCGAGGAACTGCTTGCCGACATCAAGAGAGCACGCCAGGCGGCTGATATCGTGGTTCTCTCGCTTCACTGGGGCATACATTACTTTCGCGCGGCGATTGCCGGTTATCAACCCGCGGTGGCTCACGCTGCCATTGACGCGGGGGCCGACCTCATTCTCGGCCACCATCCCCACATGCTGAAAGGCATCGAGGTTTATAAAGGCAAGGTTATCCTCTACAGCCTCGGCAACTTTGCTTTTGATTCTCATCCCAAGGCCGTAGACGCTCTCTGGTATGAGCATCGGCGAAAAGTATACCAGGGCCTGTTAAAGGTTCCGGAGAAAGATCAGAGATCGGCGTATCACTTTCAACCAGAATCACGCTATTCGATCGTCGCCAAGATTGCCGTTGAGGAGAAAAAAATTCGCCAGGTTTCTGTCCTCCCCGTATTCATCAACAGCCAGGCGCAGCCTGAGCCCTTTTCCGCGTCGGATTCGAAGGGTCAGGAAGTTATTCAGTATTTGCGCGAGATCACTCAGGAAGCGAGCTTAAATGCCGGATTCACAATCCGTGGAGACGAGGCAGTCATTACATAGGGCTGTCTTTCAACCCAATATCTGAAAAGGAGAGGCGTCATTCATGCTAGCGAAGCTAGGAGTCTTGGTTGCCCTAATGTTACTGCTTCCGGTCAAGACCGTGGTTGCCGCGGAAGAGCCTGGGAATTTGGCGGAAGCGAAAAAAGAAGGAAAGGTCGTTCTTTACGTGAGCGCTCAATTGCCGCTGGCACAAGCCATCAGTAGAGCTTTCGAAAAGAAATATCCTTTTCTGAAAGTCGAGATCACCAGAACATCAGGCGAGAATCTGCTGAACCGAATCAAGACTGAAAAGCTTGCAGGAAAGATGGCATTCGATATCGTTTACGGCGCCACGGTTCCCCTCATGCCCAGTCTTGGGGTGGTGAAGCCTTACCTGTCTGCGGAAGCGAAAGCCTATCCGTCAAAATTCCGGGAGCCCAAAGATTTCTGGACGGGAGTGAGCGCCAACTATTACGTTATTGGATACAACACGAAATTGGTTGCGAAGGACGAAGCCCCGCGCGAGTGGAAGGACCTTCTCCACGCAAGGTGGAAAGGACGATTCGCCATGGATCCGGAGGAGTTCTCGTGGTTCGGAGCCATGGAGGCCTACATGGGGGAAGAAGAGTCTAAGAAACTACTTACCGGGCTTGCTCGTCAGGATATCCAATGGCGCAAGAATCACACGACTCTTGCGCAGTTTCTGGCGGCCGGAGAGTATCCCGCGGCTTTGGTATACGCTCACACCATCGAGGAAATGAAAGGGAAGGGAGCGCCCGTCGAATGGGTGAGAACGACGGCTCCCATTGTCCTCGATATTCAAGCTGTGGGGCTTTCGGCTCAACCGCCTCATCCGAACGCGGCCAAGCTTTTCGTCGATTTTTTGCTTTCTAGCGAAGCGCAAGCAATCATTTATCAGGACAGAAAAATCCCCATCCGACCCGGCGTCGTGCCGGAAACTTCCGCTCTGCATCCTACCGGTCTGGATCTGTTCCCGAGTCCGTCAAAGGTTGTTACCAACCTCAACCACTATGCGTCAAAATTCGAACAGATCTTCGGCCCTAGACGCTAGCATAAGATCAGCAACCGAAATATCGTTACCAAAAAAATTTGCACCAAGGTAACCAATGACGACAAATAAAAACAAAGTGGTCGACGTGCTTATCATCGGGGACGGCATCGCAGGTTGCACGGCCGCGCTCGCTGCTCACAAACAGCGAGCCGACGTAATGATTATCGAGAAGTCGCAACCCAACGTGCCTCACGGCAATACCGCTTTTTGCGGTGGCGCACTAAGGCGAGTTTCCAGGGACTATCCGGAAACCAGATACTTCGCCGACATCATGAAGGTCTCGCAAGGAGAGGCGGACAAGGTGCTCACAAGAATTACGATCCGTAATTCAAGACGAGCAAAGGCCAGCTTGAGCCGCCTGGGTATTCGCTGGACGTTGCCGACCTCGAATCCGGGAAGAGCGGATAGCGTTGTTGGCAGAGGCGTAACGCTGGCTCCCACGCTTCGCAAAGCGGTCAAGAAAGCCAAAATACCAATTCTGTACGGAACCAGAGTTTTGGATGTCTCGTTCTCCGACGATTCAGTCGGGAGCGTAAAGGTACAAACAAGCAACGGAACAAAAACATTTCCTTGTAAAGCAGTCGTCATCTCAACCGGAGGATTCCAGGGCAATCGCAAGTGGGTAACGCGGTATATCGGTAAGGGCGCTGATCGGCTTGTCCTCAGAGGATACAAGCAAAGCACCGGCGACGGGCACAGGATAGCAACGAAGCTCGGAGCTCACCTGATAGGCATGGAAGGCTACCACGGCGGAATCATTCATTACGGCTATAAGAAATTTCCCTGGGTGGGTGAAGAAAAAGGCATGAGAAGCGTCAAGAAATACGAGCCGGGGATTCTTATAAACCGAGATGGCGACAGATTCGTCGACGAAGGAGAGGACACCGCGGACAAGACCTACGCGAAATTTGGCAGGATCATTGCCTTGACGCAGCCCGGCGGCATCGCTTACTTGATCTTCGATTCAAAGGCGAAAGATATTGTCGACCCCATGTATGAGGGACCCGAGAAAGGCCCCGTCGAGGCGATGACCATGGACGATTTGGCGAAGAAACTGTCGATCAGTTCATCCAGATTGCGAGAAACCGTTGAAACGTTCAATCGCGCCGTCGATGACGGAAAAAACCTAAAGTTGACTCCGCCCAAAAGTAATTTTGCTCAACGGATCGACAAACCGCCTTTTTACGCTTACGTCGTCACCGGGGGAATGACCTTCACCTTCGGCGGAATCAAGATCAACGCAAAGGCAGAGGTTCTGAGAAAG
>Ga0184612_10001827_pt1 | contig 10331 bp, 11 predicted proteins | sample PLM3_60_coex_FD_133163 | JGI IMG/M metagenome (GOLD analysis project Ga0184612, IMG submission 133163) | Groundwater sediment microbial communities from an aquifer in East River, Colorado, USA - PLM3_60_coex | ecosystem: Environmental > Terrestrial > Soil > Riparian zone | place: USA: East...
AAGACCTCCGGCTGGTCAGCGATGTCAGCGGCCATGCCGGCACCGGGCTCGTCCACGCTCACTCCCTGCTCGGTCAATGCGCACTCTTGAGCGATTAGTGCGTCCAGCATGCCATTATCGAGCAAGATCGCGCAAGCCTTCGAGCGCGCTCATGGACCGGTGGTCGCCGTGAACAACGGGTGCGGCATGTCGCGGCGGGCCGGTTCACGGTGATGTTGGGCGGGCAACCGGCAGGCGCGGCCGACCAGCCCGGCCCCGGGCGCCGGTTACTCCATTGCGGAGACCAGCTTGGCGGGCGCCTCGCTCTCGTCGAGCTGGGCCGGGATCGGCTGGTCCTCGTGGCCGCGCAGCGGGATCTCCTTAACGAGGAACGCGAGCACGGCGACGATAGCGGCGAACGGGATCGCCCAGACGAACACCCCCGACAGCGCGGTCGCGATGCCGTGGAACAACGGCAGCTTCAGCTCCAGCGGCATCGAGCCGAGTTGGGACGGGTCGACCTGCCCCCCGCCGCTGGTCATCCGCTCCGCGGCCGCCGAGCCGAGCCGGGACTCGATGTCGTCATACAGGCTCCGCACGAAGATCGTGCCGAAGAGCGAGACGCCGAACGATCCGCCGATGGAGCGGAAGAACGTCGCCGAGCTACTCGCGACGCCGAGGTCCTTCTGCTCCACGCTGTTCTGTGCGATCAGCATGGTGGTCTGCATGAGGAAGCCCATGCCCACGCCCAGCACGACCATGAACAGGGCGAGCTGCGTCTTGGTCGTGTGCACGTCGATGCGCGACAGCAAGAACATGCCCACCGTCATCCCGATGCCACCCATGATCGGGAAGAGCCGGTAACGGCCGGTACGGGTGATGACCTGGCCCACAAAGATCGAGATGACCATCATCCCGCCCATCATCGGCAGCAGCAGAAGGCCGCTGTTCGTCGCCGACGATCCCTGCACAGTCTGCTGGTACAGCGGCAGAAAGTTGATCGCGCCGAACATCGCGAAGCCGAGCAGGAAGCCAATGCCCGAGACCAGGGCGAAGTTTCGGTTGCGGAAGAGCCCGAGCGGCAGGATCGGTTCGGGCGCCGAGCGCTCGACGAGCAGGAACGCCGCCAGGGTCACCAGGGCCAGCGCGGCGAGACCGAGAATCTGCCCCGAGCCCCATGCGTACTGGTGGCCGCCCCACGTCGTGATGAGCACCAGCGCCGTGATGCCGACCGAAAGCAGGCCCGCCCCGAGCCAGTCGATGCGGTGCTCGGTGCGGTACTTCGGCAGATGCAGCCTGGCGACGAGTAGGACCAGCGCGATGGCCCCCAGCGGCAGGTTGACGTAGAAGGCCCAGCGCCAGCTCAGGTGGTCGGTGATGAAGCCGCCGGCGAGCGGGCCCGCGATCATCGCCAGGGCCATGATGCCGGCCATGAGCCCCTGGTAGCGACCGCGCTCCCGCGGTGGCACCAGGTCCCCGATGATCGCCATCGCGCCTACGAGCAGCCCGCCGGCGCCGAGCCCCTGCAGCGCGCGGAACGCGATGAGCTGGTCCATCGTCTGCGCCATGCCGGAGAGCGCGGAGCCGGCCAGGAAGATCACAATCGAGGCCAGGAAGATGTTCTTCCGCCCGTAGAGATCACCGATCTTGCCCCAGATGGGCGTCGACACGGTCGTGCCCAGGATGTAAGCGGTGACGACCCACGAGAGCCGGTCGAGGCCGCCCAGTTCGCCCACGATCCGCGGCATCGCGGTCCCGACGATCATGTTGTCGAGCATCGCAAGCATGATCGCGAGCATCAGGCCGGGCAGAACGACCATGACCTCCGGTCGACGTCCGGACACAGTCTGTGTGTCTGACAAGCTATCCCCCTGGAATCGCGGTGGCACTTACTTGCCGACCGGCTAGCAAACAAACGATACATACGTTAGGCTGCGTACTAGCCGGCCGTCAAGTAAGTTGTTGCCGGATCACGCGGCCAGCTGGGGGTCGGGATGACAGGCGAGGATCGCACGTACTCCGTCGCCGCGGGGCGCGAGGCGGCCCGGGATACCGTCCGCGAGGCGCGACAGGCCCGTCGGGAAGCGCACGAGAGCATGCGCGAGGCTCGCGCCACCGCCCGGGAGCGAATGCGCGAGGCTCGCGCGAGCGCCCGGGAGGCATTGCGCGAGGCGCGGATGGCCGCGCGCGACCTGCAGGTCGGCGCGCGGGTGGCGCGCGTCGGTGGGGACGCCGAGATCGATACCCGGACCCGCATCCAGCAGGTCGCGCTCGAGCTCTTCACGGAGCACGGCTACGAGGCGACGTCCCTGCGCGAGATCGCGGAGCACCTGGGCGTGACGAAGGCCGCGCTCTACTACCACTTCAAGACCAAGGACGACATCATCGCGAGCTTCGTGCAGGACCGGATGGCGAAGATCGAGGAGCTCATCGCCTGGGCCCAGGAACAGCCTCGTTCGCTGGAGACCCGGCGTGAGCTCATCCGGCGCTACTCGGACCTGCTCTTCGAGGACGGCCACCACATGCTGATGCGCTTCTTCGAGCGCAACCAGTCCGCTATGACCGAACACAAGGCGGGCGAGCTCATGCGGAGCCGGATCGTCCAGATGCTCGAGCTGCTGAGCGAGCGTGACGCCCCGCTACCCGACCGGATCCGGAGCTCGCTGGCCATCTTCGCGCTGCACTCGACGTGGTTCGTCATCCGGGATCCCGAGGTGACCGACCAGCAGCGCCGGGCCGCCGCGCTGGAGGTGGCCCTTGGCCTCGTCGAGCGAGCCAACGCTCTCGAGGTCGCGCTCGGCGTGGACCTTGGCGGTTCAGGCGGAAGCTAACCCGGTACCGGCCGGAGGTCCAGCCGCAGGGCGAGCAGGTCCACCCCCGGCATGGGCGACCAGTCGCGCTCCGCGACGCGCACGAAACCCACCCGCGCATACAGCCGCTGGGCCGCCCGCGCGAAGTCACGGGTACAGATGATCACGGCGGCCGCTCCCGTTGACTCGGCTCGCGCGACACACGCCCGTACCAATGCCTCTCCCACGCCTCGGGCCTGCGCGGCGGGATCGACGGCGAGCATGCGGAACTCGGCCTCCCCGTCCCGCGCGAGCTGGGCATACGCCGTACCGGCCGGGGTGAAGGTGACCGCGCCCACGACGGTGCCGTTGGCATCGACGGCGACCAGCAGCTCGCCCGCGGCGGCGCGTCCGGCGGCGTCGGCGAGTGTGACGGCGTAGTCGCCGTCGTGGGCCAGTTGCCCGTCGGCCCGGTAGGCGTCGACGGTGAGCCGCCCAACCGAATCAAAGTCGGCCGGCACGGCCGGACGGATGTCGATGTCGATCTCCACCTACTCGACGACCGCGATCAGGTCGCCCTCCTGGACGACGTCGCCCTCGTTGACCGCCATCTGGACAAGGGTGCCATCAGACTCGGACAGGACCGGGATCTCCATCTTCATCGACTCGAGAATCACGAGCGTGTCGCCCTCCGCCACGTCGTCGCCGGCCGCTTTGACGACCTTCCACACATTCGCCACCATCTCGGCGCGGATCTCCTCGGCCATTGTGATCCCTTCCTGGTACGGGTGGCAGGAGCTTGCCTGGCAACGTATCCAATCACGCGCACCTCGCGCGCTGCGCCGCAACACCCGATCGGCGGGCGGGCGCCGGGGGCCAGCGGACCGGCCGCCGGCTGGCGCTGGCCGGCCGCCTAGGATCGACCCAGACGTGGCGTCGCCCAAAGGAGATCTCATGGCCAAGAAGTCCCGTAAGAAGAAGGCCCGCAAGAAGAGCGCTGCCAATCACGGCAAGCGCCCCAACTCCTGACCTCTAATACTTCGTCGATCTAGGGGTTGTTCTCGTGAGTTGATCTTCGATCACGAGAACAAGTCCTAGATCGACGGGGCTGGGCGGGGGTACGGGGCTGGGCGGGGTTAGCCGAGTTCGCGGTGGCCGGTCTCGACGACCAGCGCCGTTATCTTGGCGCGCAGGCGATCGCGAAGCTCCAGCGGCGCACGCTCCGTGCCACAGCAGCGAGCAACGAGCACCTTCACCTCCTGCTCGATGCCGTACTCCCGCAGGCACCACGAGCACTCGTCGAGGTGGGCCCGGATGGCGGTGCGCCGATCGTCGGAGCACTCCAGATCGAGGTAGAGGTAGACCTCATTCAGAATCTGACGGCAGTCGACCTCATGTGGGTTGCCGCAGCTCACCGGTTCACACCTCCTGGCCCGCCGGAGCGGCCGTCTCGTCACGGCTGGAGAACCCGCGCTCAGCGGCGTAGTCCTCCAGCAGCTTGCGTAGGTTGCGCCGGCCGCGGTGCAGCCGTGACATCACGGTACCGATTGGCGTGGCCATGATGTCGGCGATCTCCTTGTAGGAGAAGCCTTCCACGTCGGCGAGGTACACCGCGAGGCGGAACTCCTCGGGAAGTCGCTGCAGGGCGTCCTTGATGTCCCCGTCGGGCAACCGTTCCAGCGCCTCGGTCTCGGCCGACTTCAGCCCGCTCGAGGTGTGCGACTCGGCCTCGGCGAGCTGCCAGTCGGTGATCTCGTCGGTGGGCGCTTGGATGGGCTGCCGCTGCCGACGGCGGTACGAGTTGATGTACGTATTCGTGAGGATCCGGTACAACCAGGCCTTAAGGTTCGTACCTTCCTCAAACTGGTGGAAGGCGGAGAACGCCTTGAGGAACGTCTCCTGAACGAGGTCCTCCGCGTCGGCCGGGTTGCGCGTCATCCGCATGGCCGCGGCGTAGAGCTGGTCGAGGAAGGGCAGCGCGTCGCGCTCAAAGCGGCGCTGTTGCTCCTCAAGCTCTTCATCCACGCGGTCGACCCTCCTCCGTCTGGCAGAGGATACGCCGGACGCATGCCTCGGCACGCCGGCTATCGGCCACTCCGGCGAGGCGAGAATCTGCGCGAGGCGGGTGGACCCGGCACCGGAAATCTTGGCGGGCTCGGCACCCGCTGTGCCAGGACGTACCAGAACCGCCACGAAGATCCCCTTCCGCCGGGTCGAGAGGCAAGGCCCCGAAAAAGGGCCTCCGGCGGGTGCAACACGGGCCGACGCGCCGCGCATTCCGCCCGGCAGCACGGATCCTCCGGGAAGGTGACCAGTGACACCACCACGACAGCGATCCGGACGCCCGAGCGCGCCAGCCTGGTTCCCGACGGGACGGCGCTGGCCGCGCCGATGCCGGGAACCAGGAAGGGCCCGGGAGGTTGTCGCGGGTGTCCCCGCTTGAGCCACTGGGTGGTGTTCTATGCCTGGTTCGTACCCTTCAACGACGCTATGCCGGGCAGGTCACGCCGGTGCGGTTATGCCCGGCCTCCCGACGCGCTGATCATGAACCTGGGGTCATGATCGGCGTCATTTGGCAACCCTAACTTCATGATCGGCGCGGCCGTGGTCGATCGGCGCGGCGCCGTCGCTTGGTCAGGCAGCCCATCCATGCGCGCGGAGCCAGGCCACCGCGGCCTCGCCGACGGCCGCGGGGTCCTTGCGGAGGTCGTGCCGCTCGCCCGGGCGTACGACGACCTCGACGACGCCCGTGGCCGCGGGGACGCCAAACGGGTCGCGGTCTCCGTTGACAACGAGCGTGGGCAGATTCGCGTCGATCTCGGCCGCGCGAGAAACCTCCGGCCGGCCGGGCGGGTGCAATGGAAAGGCGAGCGCCAGTACGCCGACCGCGCCGAGATCGCGGGCCGTCCGGCAGGCGACGCGCGCTCCCGACGAGCGACCGCCGACGATGAGTCGGAGATCTGCGGCGGCCCGGTTCCGGCTCGCATTGATCCGATCCCGGGTCGCCGCGACGGCCGCCGACCACGCCTCGTCGAGGGTCGCCGCGGGCGGTGGCGTTCGTCGCCCGAGAACCCGGTACGGCTGGGTGACCCGGGCCACGATCACGCCCGCGCGAAGCGCGGCATCGCGTACGGCGACAAGGTCCACGGTGTCCACGTCGCCACCGGCGCCGTGCCCGAGCACCAGCAGGCTGCGGGCGGCGGGCCCCGCCCGACCGGCCGCCGGCCGGTCCAGCAGCACCCGCGCCTCACCGCGAGGGGTCTGGACGCTCAGTTGCGTCGACGCCACGCCAACCAGTCTCCCGCCGACCCGCGAGTCTGTCCGCGCGATCAGGGATCAGCCGACGGTAACGACGCCGAGGTCGACCGGATCGTCACGCCACGCAACGAGCATCGCCCGGCGCTCGCGCGGGGTTGTCCCGCCCCAGACGCCGTGACAGTCACCGACGTCTAGAGCCCAGGCCAGGCATGGACCTTGGACGTCGCACGTCCGGCACAGCGCGACGGCGGCGTCGGCTGGTTCGCTTGGGGCCGGGAAGAAGACCTCGGGATCGATGCTCTGGCACGCACCGCGCGCACGCCAGGTCTGATCCTGATCACGCTCCTGGAACGCGCGTAACAACCGCGGATCGCGGCGCGCGGCCGCGACCTCGTGCGGGCGGGGCATCCGCGCCCGAGTCATCGCACCCACCTCCCCCGTGGGTCCAGACCATGCGGCGCAGGCCGCCAATGGCAGACACATAGCCGGGACCGAGCCGGCGCTGTGTTCTACCGCATTTCACGGGCCGCGGACAAGAGGGGGTGGGGAATGCACCAAAAGTCCGGCCCGAGAATGCCCTCGTAACCACTCAAAACAGCGTCGGGGCCTCGGACTCCACAGTGGATTGGACGAGCGGCGGAGCGGGCACCGCCCGTACCAGTTCGGATCCGTCGTTTCGGACGTCTCCGACAGCGGAACCGACGGGCCGCAGCTCGATGCCGGCAGCGTACTGCGGGGAGGGTGCGGTCAGCAGCCCCGTCGCATCGGGCGCGGTCAGCCATTGCTCCCAGCGCCCCGGCTCCAGCACCAGCGGCATCCGATCGTGCACCAACGCGAGATCACCAGCGGCGGGCAGCGTCAACACGCTGAACGTGAGTAGGCGACCGTCGCCGGCGCCCCACGTCGTCCACACACCCGCGAATGCGAGCAGGTCACCGTCGCGACGGGTCATGAAGTACGGCTGCTTCGCTCCACCTCCCGCGCCACGGCCCGCCCCGCCCCGCGCGCCTCGCACCGTGGCGTTGCCGCGGCCCAGCCACTCGTACCATCCGTCCGCCGGAACCAGACAGCGGCGCTCGGCAAACGGCCGCCCGAACGCGCGCGAGGTCGCCACGGTCTCCGCCCGAGCATTGATCATGCGGGCGGCGCCCGACCTGTCGCGCGACCAAGCGGGCACCAGTCCCCACCGGGCGACCGAGAGGATCCGGGACGTGGTACGAGCGGTATGGCGCACTATCGCAACGGGGTCAGTCGGTGCCACGTTGTAGTCGGGGGTGAGCGCGTCGTCTGTCTCGTCCACGGCGTCGAAGAGCGTCGCCAGATCGGCCGCGCTGCGCGTCGACGCGTACCGCCCGCACATGCGCGTCACGCTACCGTCAGACCGTCGATCTTGACGTCCACCGGAGTCGGTTGATCCTCAAGGGCGGGATTGTGGTCCAAGATCGGCGGCGTGGGCGGCACTACCGGCAGAATGACTCTCGTGCCCGACATTGCCCGGTCCCACCCGGCCCCGCCCGACGTTCCGTGGACGGCGCCGATGGCGCTCGCGCCGGTCCGCGCCACCGTCCGGCTGCCCGGCTCCAAGTCGATGACCGCGCGTGCGCTGGTGCTCGCGGCGGTCTCCATCGGATCGAGCACGCTGCGACACCCGCTCCGAGCCCGTGACACGGAGCTGATGGCGGCCGGACTGCGCAACATGGGCACGCAGGTCTCCACCGTGGAGGACGATCTCTGGGTGCTGCGACCGCGCCCTCTCCGTGGTCCGGCGCACGTCGACGTGGGCCTCGCCGGCACCGTGATGAGGTTCCTGCCGCCGATCGCGGGCCTCGCCGACGGGCCAGTGACGTTCGATGGCGACCCACCCGCCCGGCGACGGCCGCTCGCCCCGCTTCTGGATGCGCTGCGAGAGGTGGGCGTGCGCATCGACTCCGCCGCCGGGGGCGGGCTGCCGTTAACGGTTCACGGCAACGGCCGCGTGCGGGGTGGCGAGGTCACCATCGACGCGTCGACGTCCAGCCAACTCGTCTCCGGCCTGCTGCTCACCGCGGCCGACTTCGACCGCGGCATCGTCGTGCACCATGTCGGCCCACCGGTGCCGAGCGCCCCCCACCTTCGCATGACCGTCGAGATGCTGCGCGCCGCGGGCGCCGGAGTCGACGACTCGATGCCCAACGTGTGGACGGTGGAACCAAGCCGCCTCGTCGGTCGAGCATGGAGCATCGAGCCGGATCTCTCCGGTGCCGCGCCGTTCCTCGCCGCGGCGATGGTGACCGGCGGCGAGGTCACTGTGCCTGATTGGCCGCGCACGACGACTCAGCCCGGCGACCAGCTGCGCGGCCTGCTCACCGCTATGGGCGCTCGGGTCACGCTGGGAACCGCCGGGCTGACCCTGCGCGGCACCGGCGTCGTGCGCGGCCTCGACGCGGACCTCTCCGACGTGAGCGAGCTGACTCCGGTGCTCGCCGCACTTGCCGCGCTGGCGGATCGGCCGTCGCGGTTGCGTGGAGTCGGCCATATCCGCGCCCACGAGACCGACCGCCTCGGCGCGCTCGCTCGCGAGCTGGGCCACCTCGGGGCCGAGGTCATCGAGTTCGACGACGGGCTGGAGATCCAGCCGAAACCGTTGCGGGGTGGGGTCTTCGAGACCTACGACGACCACCGGCTGGCCCATGCGGCCGCCGTGATCGGGCTCACCGTGCGGGGGGTGCGCCTGTCCGACGTCGGATGTACCTCGAAGACGATGCCCGAGTTCCCGGCGCTGTGGGCCGGGCTCGTCGGCGCCCAGCCCGTTGGTTCGGCCGAGCGAGCCGATCGGGAGGGGGGCGCGGTCTGAAGAGACAGCGGGACTATGACGAGGACGACGTCCGGGTGCGCCCGGGGCGCTCGTCCCGCCCGCGTACGCGGATCCGCCCCAGTCACACGCAGGCCGACGACGGCATCGTTATCGCCATCGACCGGGGTCGCTACACGTGCGCCGTGGACGGGCGGATGGTGACCGCCATGCGCGCCCGGGAACTGGGGCGGCGCGGCGTCGTCGTCGTGGGAGACCGGGTCGGCATCGTTGGCGACACGACCGGCGCGGAGGGAGCGCTGGCCCGAATCGTGCGCGTTGATGAGCGCACGTCGGTGCTGCGGCGCACGGCCGACGACGACGAAACAACGGTGGAGGGCCGCCAGGAGAGGGTGGTTGTCGCCAATGCCGAGCAGCTCGTGATCGTCTGTTCGCTCGCGGATCCGCCGCCGCGTACCGGGTTCATCGACCGGTGTCTTGTCGCCGCCTACGACGCGGACATCGAGCCGCTGCTCTGCCTCACCAAGGCCGACCTGGCCGGTCCGTCCGACCTGCTCGACTACTACGCCGAACTGGATCTGCCACATGTGCTGTGCCGGCCCGACGCCCCGCTCGATGAGTTGGAGGCGGCGCTTGCTGACCGGCTGTCGGTCTTCGTCGGTCACTCCGGCGTCGGAAAGTCCACATTGGTGAACCGGCTCATCCCCGACGCCGACCGGGCGGTCGGTGTGGTGAGTGCGATCGGAAAGGGCCGGCACACATCGACCAGCGTGGTGGCACTACCCATGCCCAGGGGCGGCTGGATCGTGGACACTCCCGGCGTGCGATCGTTCGGTATCGCCCACGTGGACCCCGACAACGTCCTGCACGGCTTCCCCGAACTGGTGGAGGCGTCGGCGAACTGCCCGCCCAACTGCGACCACATGGGTACGTCCGGCGATTGTGGGCTGGACGCGGTGGTCGCCGCCGGTCGGGCGGACCCGCGGCGGCTGGCCTCCTACCGCCGCCTGCTGGCCTCGCGAACCGGCACCGCCGACTAGCCGTCGCGGCGGCGGGCCACGACTACTGCCTCCGTCCAAGATCGCCGCGATCATGAGGTTATGGTTGCGAAACGCGTCGATCATGACCTACAGTCCTCCGGACGGGAACCTGAGTGAACTCCCACGGCTTCATGATCGGCGCCAAGGAGGGGGCGACGACGGCAACTCGTGCTGTAGGCGGAAGTCCTATAGGTTCCGACCGTGACCCGCTATGCCGACGACCTCGCGCTCACGCACGTGCTGGCCGATACGGCCGACGCGATAGCGATTGCTCGCTTCCGTGCTCTCGACCTCCGCGTGACGTCCAAGCCGGACCTCACGCCGGTGTCCGACGCCGACACCGCCGTGGAGAAGGCGTTGCGGGCCACGCTGGCGCGCACGCGCCCACGCGACGGCGTGCTGGGCGAGGAGTATGGCGCGAGCATCGCGGCGGCCGGCCCGAGCCAGCGACAGTGGGTGATCGATCCGATCGAC
>Ga0184612_10001828_pt1 | contig 10330 bp, 8 predicted proteins | sample PLM3_60_coex_FD_133163 | JGI IMG/M metagenome (GOLD analysis project Ga0184612, IMG submission 133163) | Groundwater sediment microbial communities from an aquifer in East River, Colorado, USA - PLM3_60_coex | ecosystem: Environmental > Terrestrial > Soil > Riparian zone | place: USA: East...
ACTTCCGCTGTCAGAGCCGAGCCGCTTTTCTCAGGACCCACCGCAACCCTTTTACCCTCAAGTTGAGTGAATGAACGAATATTCGGCTCCTTTGCGATGATGTGAATTTCTTCGAGGTAGAGATTTAGAGCTACCTTGGCTTCTTGCAATATGTTCACGCCGGTTTCCTTGAGCATGATCTCGGTGACGAACCGCAGCACGTCCAACTGCATAATCGCCAGGTCGACCTTTCCCGCGCCTAGCAGATTGATGTTATTGAAGGAGCCATTGGTCTGGATGACCTCGATGGGAATGCCTTCCTTTTCGGCCATCCGTTTAATGTCTTGGGCGATTTTGAAATACGTTCCCTCGGTCGAACCGGTGGCGATGGTGAGAGCCAACGCGTGACCGTGAACCAGCAGGGCGAAGATCAAAGTTAGAATTCTTGTCATTTCAGTCCTCCCGACGTTGCGTTATGAATTCGCAGATCAAGCGGGACTATTCGCCGATTCGAGTCACGAGTCAATGGAAATTCCGAGCCGCAGGTAACTGCCGGCTGTTAGAAAAAGCGGGCGACTAAAAAAACTCCGATCATGGCGAACGCCATCGCCAGCTTGAGCGCTGCACCGAGAACGAGACCGATGGTCGCGCCGATGCCGGAGCGCGTCGCTTGGCGTAGGTCTTTCTGCGCCAACAACTCGCCGACCACCGCGCCGATGAACGGCCCGAAGATGATCCCCGGGAAGCCCAAGAAAATGCCGACGATGGAACCGAGGACAGCGCCGATCACGGCGTATTTCGATGCGCCGAACTTTTTTGCGCCAAACATGGTCGCCCAAAGATCGATGCCGTAGGTGAGCAAAGCGAGGACGGCGAGGACTACGATAGTCCAGAGTCCCACATAGACGAAATCTTCGGTCCAAGCAGCGAGCAGCAGTCCGAAGAAGATAAGCGGCGCGCCGGGAATGGCTGGCAGGACAAGTCCTGCCAGCCCCAGTCCGATTAGCAGGACGGCGCCGATCCAATATGCAAGAGGATCTTCCACCGAGTGCCGTTCGCTCTAACCGGGATCTTTGACTCCAGTTGTCTGTGATCGACGGCCGAGCTTGAGTCTGCGCCGCCGTCTTGGCTCGGGCTTGGCTGATTGTTCCTGCTTGTTGGCGGTCTCTGCCAGTTTTCGAGCGATGATTTTGTAGACCTCAGGAGAAAAACCAAAACCGAGATGGGTCGTCCTTACCTCGACATGCTCGACATGAGGTGTTTGGCGGTCGATGCAGGCTTCCCAGGCGACCACCGCGTCGGCACGCGAGTAGATGGCGACGACCGGCATTTCGAGTAGCGCCACTTGATTGCGCCACTCGACTTCAGCTGCGATCGCTTCGATGTCCATGCCGCGGCGTCGATACATTTCAGCAACAGCCGTGTATTTTGGACCCCCAATCACCGGCGTGCCGAGTGTGATGACTTGGCGCACCAAGTCCGGTCGTTCCCGCGCGATCTCGCGTGCGATATAGCCGCCGAAGCTCCAGCCGATAAGCGTAACCTTTTGATTGCTTCGGCGCGCGAACGACGCGAGCCGTTTTAAGACCCGCGGCAGCAGATCGGCAATTACCCCCATGTTTCGGCCTAAACCCAAACCGCGCGCGCGGTAGCCGATTAATCGCAGATAGGCTTTGAGGATCACTGTTGAACCGTCGCCCATGCCATGAGCGGGGAAAAGCAGGATGGGTTCACCGTTCCCGCGCGGTTGCAGAGCAAGGACGGGAAAACGCAGCAGCAGACGCGGCAGTTCGATCAAGCCGCGCGCTTCGCGGACGACGCGCAGACGGTCGGGGGGGGCCTGCAGGCTTTCGATCATGTGCTAGTTGGTCAATTCTAGAAGCATTGCCCGTCAGTGTACTGTGAGCAGTGCCAGGAAACAACGTCTCGATTTAGCTGTCGCATGGTCGATGAAATTCCTGTCGGAACAGCCTTGAATCAGACTCAGAGCAGCTTCAAAACTTCATTAATCGTCGGGTACATGAGACGCGGCATTAGCTCGTTTTTCATCCGGCTAGTGTCGGCGACAACCGAGGTCATGCCCATGCGAACCATGTCGTGAGTAAGCGGCGCCGGGATATTGAAGAGCGTTGCAAATGATTCGCAGAGCGTCGCCGCGGCACAAAAGGCGAAGGTGGGAAGACGCCACGGCTTCGAATAACCCCAATAGGCGGCCAGTCGGTCCAAGAAATCCTGCATGAGCAACGGCTGGTCATCACAAAGGTTGTAAATGCCGAATAGATCGTCCTTCTCGATTGCGATTTCGACGATTTTCAAAAAATCCGGCAAGGCGAGCAAGTGGACCCACGTCGGTTCGCGCCAGACGGCCAGAAGCCGCTTTGACATCAACCAGCGCGCCGCTTCGATGAGCTTTACTTCTTTTCTGTAAATTGCACCGGCGCGCAAGACGATGGGCTGCATAGTTTTATTCTCGCAAGCGTGAAGGAGATATTTTTCGGCTTCGAGCCGGGTGTGCGCGTGGATGGAAACGGGATGGACATCCAACTTGCCCATCGCCCGGGCGTGGGGCGTCGTGTTCTCCTCGACGTGGGGAAAACTCACCAAGACAAATTTTTGCACTGCCGCGGACAGGGCGGCATCGACAATGTTCCGCACATAGACTGTGTTGGTTTGATGCAGAAACTTTTCCGGGTGCGGTCGAAACAAGACTCCGGCGAGATAGACGATGCAATCAACACCTTTACAGGCTGAGTGAAGCGAACTCGGCTCATTCAGATCCGCTTGAATGATTTCTGCGTCGGCGCCGTGCGGCAAATCGAAAGGAAGCGCTCGATTGTGTGTCAGCAAACGCAGCCGATGAGGACTTCCGAGCAAGTGCTTTGACAGATGGGAGCCGAGATTACCCGAGGCGCCGACGATGAGGATGTTCACGATTTAAGCGCCAGGCTATTTTGTTTTCTGCGGATACGGGCACAAGTCTTTGACTGTGCACACAGGACACCTAGGCTTCTTTGCCACGCAGACGCGCCGGCCATGGTACTGCATTAAGTGGCAGAAGCGCACGCGTTGCTTCTCCGGAACGATTCCAACGAGGTCAGCTTCGATTTTGTCGGGATCGGTGTTTCTCGTGAGACCGAGCCGTTGCGAGAGACGCATAACATGCGTGTCGACACCGATGGTCTGTTTGCCGAAGGCGTTGCCGAGAACGATGTTCGCCGTCTTACGGCCGACGCCGGGCAACGAAACAAGTTCGTTAAGATTGTCGGGCACCTTGCCGCCGAAGCGCTCGACAAGCTGTTTGCAGCAATTTTGGATCGATTTAGCTTTGTTGCGATAAAAGTTGATCCTACCGATCTGACTTTCGAGCTTTGACAAAGGAGTGTTGGCGTAATCGGCAGCCGTGCGGTTCGTGTTGAATAGCTCGGGAGTGATCTTGTTGACCAGATCGTCGCGGGCCTGGGCGGCGAGAATTAGAGAGATCAAAAGCTCGAGCGGATTGGTGAAATCGAGATCGAGCTTGGCGTCCGGATGCACTTTCTCAAGGCGCTCGATGATTTTTTTCACTGTGGCGGATCGAGCCGCGGACCCAGCCTTTGTCTTGCGTGTTTTTGCCATTTTGGATTCACCGGCAAAATATGCTAGCAAAAGAGCAGTTGTCAAAGGGGGAACACGACCATGGACTTAAAAGAACTGCGAAAGTTGCCGATGCCGAAACTGCGCGACGTCGCTAAGCAGGAAACCGAGCTGAAAGGCGTCGGAGGCATGGAGAAAGAGGATCTGATCAAAGCCATCGCCGCTGCCAAGAACATTCCTTACGACGAGACGCACAAGGACTTAAACGCGATCCATGCCGTCAAGCAGGACATTCGAGCACTGCAGAAGCAGAAGCTTGAGCTTTTTGCATCGAACCGCGAGCGCAGCAAAATCAAACGGATCAGGCATAAGGTAAAGTTGCTCAAGCGGGTGACGCGCCACCTAGCGCATGACGCGAGATTGGTCGCGGTAGCCGCGGAAGCGAAAGCTGCCGCAGAAAAAACGGCCGTAGCAGCCAAGCCTGCCGCGCCCGCTGAATCTCCGCCGGCCGCTTGAGAGGAAAACGTATGATCTCGCCGCCTCCTCTGCGCGGCCGCGGATCGGCAACGAATCCGAAGAACCGCTTCGAGTCTATCGAGCGGGTACCCGAACCGCCTGAGGACAGCGACGAGATCTGCTCACCTCAGACGCAATTTTTCGCGGATCATTCCAAGTCGATTATCGCTTACAACGACAGCCCCGATGTCGGGTTTGACGCCAGCGTCAACCCGTACCGGGGCTGCGAACACGGTTGCGTTTACTGCTACGCCCGGCCGTCACATGAGTATCTCGGTTTTTCTTCAGGCTTGGATTTCGAAACCAAAATCATGGTCAAAGATGACGCGCCGGAGCTTCTGCGCAAGGAATTGGCAAACCCGAAGTGGAAACCGCAGTTGGTAGCGCTCAGCGGTAACACCGATTGCTACCAGCCCGTGGAAAAAACCAAGCAGCTGACGCGGCGCTGCTTGGAGGTTTTACTCGAATTTCGCAATCCCGTCGTGATCATCACAAAAAATCATCTGGTCACTCGGGACATCGATATTCTTTCCGAGCTGGCGCGCTACGATTGTATCGGGGTGACGCTTTCGCTGACGACCCTCGATCACAAATTGTCTTCGCTTTTGGAGCCGCGTGCTTCCCGGCCGGCCAGGCGCTTGGCGGCCATTCGGGTGCTTGCCGACGCCAAAGTTCCCGTCGGTTATTTGCAAGCGCCGATGATTCCAGGTCTTACCGACTCGGAGGCGCCGGCAATCGCGGTGGCAGCGGCGAAAGCAGGCGCGACGTTTTCCGGTTATGTCGCGCTGCGTTTGCCGTTCGCCGTGAAAGCGCTTTTCGAGCAGTGGCTTGAACAACACTATCCCGACAAGAAAGATAAAATCCTCAACCGGGTAAGGGAAATCCGTGGCGGGAAGCTTAATGATCCCAATTTCAAGACACGCATGCGCGGCGAGGGAATTTACGCCGAGCAAATGGCGAAACTATTTCAGCTCGCGCGCAAAAAGTCGGGGATCGCCGAACGATGGCCTAAACTCACGACGGAACATTTTCGGCGGGTGGGGAAAGATCAGCTGAATCTCTTTGACGTATAGCGAATGGAATAGAAGCGGCCAAAAGACGCGAGCCCCTGAATCTTCTGGCTCTTCTACCAAGCCTGAATTCGTGCCGTAAGTTTTTCATTCGGCACATGCTAACCGCCGAGCTACAAACGATTCACGTTCTTGAGAAAGGGCAAAAGGAAAAGGAAGATTCGCCCTAAGCCTGCCTAAAATGTGAACTATCGGGGTTAAAGAAGAATTTATTCCAGCCACCTTCAGCCAGTATTAGAATTAGACTTCGAATCTGGCTCCTCGCCTGATTTATTGCACTTCGTGTTAGATTTCGCCGGGCCCTTTAATAGCGTGGTAAAAGATAATATTAAGCGGGTCGGGACCGATGAGCTAGGCACTTGCGCCAAATGGTGCGCTTCGCGCAGGGATTGGACGAATTGTCGAAAGAGCGTGATCGTATTCTGCTGGAAGTTGGGCCCGGGCGGACATTAAGCTCGGCGGCGAAGCGACAGCAAAACAAAGCCTCTTGGCGGGTTGTGATCTCTTCATTGCCGCATGCACACGAGCAAGACTCAGCAACGGCGTTCCTGCTGAACAGTTTGGGGCAGCTTTGGCTCGCCGGAATAGGGGTGCATTGGTCTGGATTTTCGGCGCGGGAGCGACGTCATCGCGTGCCGCTGCCAAGTTATCCATTCGAGCGCCTGCGTTACTGGATTGAGCCGCAGCAATGGCAACACAATGCCGAGCCTTGTCAGATAACGAACGTGGACCACCACGTGATGCCCGCCCTCGACTGCGGGCGGCCGGAGTTGGAAAAAGTCTTCGTTGCCCCTCGAACTCCATTAGAATCTCTCATTGCAGAGGCCTGGCAAGATGTGCTGGGCTTAGAAAAGGTGAGCATCGATGACGACTTCTTTAAGCTGGGGGGGGCACTCGCTGCTGGCCAGCCAAGTCATGGCTCGTTTGCGCAAGGCATTGGATCTGGACCTTCCTCTCCATAAGTTGTTTGAAACCCCTACGGTAGCCGATCAGGCTGCATATATTGAGACGGTCCGCTGGGTAGCGCAAAGTCTGCAGGCTTCCGCGAGCGGGACGACTGACGACCGTGAGGAGGATTTCTTATAAAAACGGTTGAACTCTTGACACGCCTGCGTCATCTCGATGTGAAGCTTTGGATTGAGGGCGACCGCCTACGCTATAGCGCGCTCAGGGGGGTACTGTCTCCAGATCTGCGCGCCGAACTGACTGAGCACAAAGAGGACATCTTGGCATTTCTTCAGGAGACGAATCTTGCTGTGCGCTCCCAGCTTTGGCCCGTGCCGCCGATCTCGCGGGCCGGTGCTCGGCCACTTTCTCTTGCCCAAGAACGGCTATGGTTTCTCGATCAGTTGGAGCCGGGCAACATCGCTTACAACATGGTTGCCGCTCTTCGTCTGAAGGGTCAGCTAAATAGAATTGCCCTGGAACAGAGTCTCAACGAGACCGTGCAGCGCCACGAAGTTCTTCGGACCACTTTTTCGATCGTAGACGGGCAGCCCGTTCAGGTTGTCTCTTCCTCATTGAGTTTGCCTCTATCGGTAGTGCAAATCGGTGATCATTCTGAGACCGAGCGTGAAGCAGAAACGCAACGCCTTATGGCCGAAGAAGCGCAACGCCCTTTTGATTTGGCTCAGGGGCCGCTTTTGCGAGCTAAACTACTACGGCTGGACAATGACGATCACGTCTTGCTTCTGACCATGCATCATATTGTCTCGGATGGCTGGTCGATGGGAGTGTTCTTCAGTGAACTCTCAGCCCTCTACGAAGCATTCTCCGAGGGAAAACCATCACCGCTGCGAGAATTACCTATTCAGTACGCGGAGTATGCGGTTTGGCAACGTGATTGGTTACAGGGAGAGGTTCTAGAGAAGCAGCTTTCGTATTGGAGGAAGCACCTAGAGGGTATTGCGACACTGCAGTTACCCACGGACCACCCTCGACCGGCGGTTCAGAGCTATCGGGGAGCGCGTCAATCATTGGTGCTTTCCAAGGAAGTGAGCAACGGGCTTAAGGACTTGAGCCGCAAAGAACGAGCGACTCTTTTCATGACCCTGTTGGCGGCCTTTCAAACGCTGCTGCATCGTTACACGGGACAGGATGACATTGCCGTGGGTTCACCGATTGCCAATCGCCCTCGGGTGGAAATCGAGCCGCTGATCGGGTTTTTCGTCAATACCCTGGTCATGCGGGGTGACCTATCGGGAGATCCGACATTTAGAGAGTTACTGGTTCGGATCCAAGAAGTCGCGTTGGGAGCGTACGATCATCAGGATGTGCCATTTGAAAAATTGGTGGAAGAACTCCACCCGGAGCGTAACCTCAGTCACTCCCCACTGTTCCAGGTAGCACTTGCCCTACAAAATGTACCGAGCCGGCCAATGGAGCTGCCTGGTCTCACGGTCAACCCCGTCGAGAGAGCGGACGCAGGAGCTAAATTTGATTTGTTACTGTCAGTGGCGGATGAACCGCAAGGGCTTAGGGCGACGATGGAATACAGCACCGATCTTTTCGATGCCGCGACGATCAGTCGGCTGCTGGGTCATTTTCAGATTTTACTCCAAGGTATTGTTGCGGAGCCGAATCGGCGTCTATCTGAATTGCCGATACTTACCGAAGCCGAAAGGCAACAACTACTGTTGAACTGGAACGACACCAGGAAAGACAACGCGCCGGACAAATGTATCCACGAGCTTTTCGAAGCCCAGGTCGAGAAAACACCTGATGCCATCGCCATTGTCTTCGAGAATCAGGAGCTCACTTATCGAGAACTTAACATCAAAGCCAGCCAGTTGGCCCAATACCTTAGAAAGCACGGCGTAGGTCCTGAAGTCTTGGTAGGCATTTGTGTGGAGCGATCCGTGGAAATGATCATCGGACTCTTGGGCATATTGAAAGCTGGCGGGGGTTATGTGCCGCTGGATCCGTCGTATCCACGAGAGCGACTGGCCTTTATTCTGGAAGAGACGCAGGCGAAACTACTGTTGACTGAAGAACGACTCGTCGAGGGCGTTCCCGAGAAAATTGCGCCTCTGCTTTGTCTGGACCGCAACTGGGAAGAAATTGAGCGGCAAAACGGTGATCATCAAATCAGCGCACCAACGACAGGCAACATCGCCTACGTGATCTATACCTCCGGGTCTACAGGCCAACCCAAAGGAGTCGCCGTTGAGCATCGCCAGCTCAACAATTATCTGCTCGGGGTGCTGAACAGGTTAAACCTTCCAACCAATGCTAGCTTTGCGACGGTCTCCACAATCGCAGCCGATTTGGGCAACACGATTATCTTTTCCTGTTTATGCACTGGAGGTTCTCTCCATGTGATCTCCGAGGACAGAATTGCTGACTCGAATGCAATGGCGGACTACTTTAGCCGCCATGCCATTGACTGTCTAAAGATCGTTCCCTCTCATCTGGCCGCTCTACAAAACACTTCACACCCTGAACGCGTTCTGCCCCGCAAATTGCTAATTCTCGGAGGTGAAGCCTCTAATTCACAGTGGCTCAAAGATATTCAAGGGCTGGCTCCTCGCTGCGCTATCATGAATCACTACGGCCCGACGGAATCGACTATTGGTGTGCTTACGTACCGAGTCGAACAAGATGTGCGGCCCGCTCAGTCGTCCACGCTCCCCCTCGGTCGTCCTATTGCGAACACACAGATTTATCTGCTCGATAGCAATCGAAACCTTGTTCCCGTGGGTGTTCCGGGAGAGCTGCATATCGGGGGCCTTGGGCTTGCGCGGGGATATCTCAATTGTCCCGAGCTGACTGCCGAAAAGTATATTCCTAACCCGTTTAGTGACGAGCCAGGCGCGCGACTTTATAAAACCGGAGATCGAGCCCGATACCTAGCCGACGGTAACATCGAATTTCTTGGACGCATCGACAACCAAATAAAGCTTCGTGGCTATCGTATAGAACCGGGCGAGATCGAGGCCGCACTGAGACAACACCCGGACATTCCGGAGAGTGTGGTGGAGGTACGCGAGGATGAGCCCGGGGACAAACGACTGATCGCTTATGTCGTTGCCAGACCCGATCGTGCTCCCACGGTGGGTGGCAAGCCGCGTTATCGTCTTCCCAACGGGGCAGCGGTAGCACAGCTAAACAAGAATGAGACCGACTACATCTATCAAGAGATCTTCGAGCGCCAGGCCTACCTTAGGCACGGAATAACCATCAAAGATGGCGATTGCATTTTTGACGTTGGGGCCAACATCGGCTTATTTACGCTCTTTGCCAATCAGATCGCTAAGCGCCCGAGGCTGTATTCGTTTGAACCCAATCCCGAAGTCTATAAAATCCTGAGCGCCAACGCCACGCTTTATGGATCCGACGTGAGACTCTTTAACTGTGGATTATCCGACGAAGCGAAGCGCGCTACATTTACTTTCTTCCCTGGTTTTTCCCTTCTCTCGGGTTTTTACGCCGATGCGCAAGCCGATAAAGAAGTCGTCAAGACTTTCATGATCAATCAGCAGAAAGCAGGCATCTCCGAGATGACCGACCTTGTGGAGCAAGCCGATGCGATTTTGGAAGAGCGGTTCAACCCCCAGACGTTTAATGCTGACCTCCGCACGGTGTCGAGTGTCATAGAACAGGAAAATATAGAGCGCATTGATCTGCTCAAGATCAACGTAGAGAAAAGCGAGCTCGATGTTTTGTTAGGGATCAAAGAGAGTGACTGGCAGAAGATTAAACAGATTGTCCTGGAGGTCGACGTTAAAGAGAACCTGCCTATCATTACCTCCCTGCTGCAACGGCATGGTTACGAGCTTGCGTTCAAGCAGGACCTCCTGCTTGAGAATACTCAGCTTTGCTACATTTATGCGATTCGGCCGTCCGTCGAGAGGTTGCTGCTGAAGTATCAGCGAGACGGAGCGCATATTCGACAAATACCCGTCCTGAATGATCCTTTCCTCTCGATTGATGAACTGAGAAATTTCCTTATGCAGAAAATTCCGGGATACATGGTGCCTTCGGCGTTCGTGTTTTTGGATTCCTTGCCGTTGACCCCCAACGGCAAGGTGGACCGTAATGCGCTTCCTACACCAGATCAGAGCAGACTTGATCTGGCAGAAAGCTTTGTGGCTCCGCGGACGTCGGTTGAGGAGGGACTCGCAGGGATCTGGGCAGAGGTACTGAAGCTTGCGCGAGTGGGCATTCATGACAACTTCTTTGATCTAGGGGGA
>Ga0184612_10001831_pt1 | contig 10313 bp, 8 predicted proteins | sample PLM3_60_coex_FD_133163 | JGI IMG/M metagenome (GOLD analysis project Ga0184612, IMG submission 133163) | Groundwater sediment microbial communities from an aquifer in East River, Colorado, USA - PLM3_60_coex | ecosystem: Environmental > Terrestrial > Soil > Riparian zone | place: USA: East...
ATTGCACGACAATCCTTATCTCGCACCGGTTCTCGACGGTGCGCCACGCCGACCGAATCTGTGTGGTCGAACGGGGACGGGTGGTCGAGCTGGGCTCGCACGACGAGTTGATAGCGCGCGGTGGCCGGTACCGGGCGATGTTCGATCTGCAGGCACGGCCATTCAGCGTCATCGAGGGCGAGGAGGAGATGACCTACGATGTCCTCGCCTGAGGCGGCGCCGCCGGTTACGCCGGATGACCTGCCGCCAGCATTGTCGTCGATGTGGCGACTGGTCCGGCTCGGCTACCGGCACGAGCCGGGCCTGCTGCTGGCCGCGTTCCTGCTGTCGCTGCTCGCCGCGTTGCCCGACGCCCTTATCGCCCTCTGGCTCGCGTTGCTAGGAGCGGGAGTGGTCCGGGCCGACCGCGGCCTACTGTTCGCCTCCGCGCTTGGACTGGCCGCGTCCGCGGCGGGCACGTGGTTCCTCCGTACCATCAGCACCCGCGTACAGCGCCGATTCCGGGATCGGGTCACGATAGCGCTGGAAGGGCATGTGGCTCGCCTTCAGGCCTCGGTGGCGACCATCGCGCATCAGGAGCGACCGGAGCTACTCGACCGGCTCGCCGTCCTGCGAGACCAGGTGTTCGTGCTAGATCACATGTACATGTCGGTCTTCTCCACGTGCGGCTGGATTCTGCGGCTCGGCATCACCGTGGCCCTGCTGATGTCGGTCCACCCGGCGCTGGCGCTGCTCGCGTTGTTCGCGCTGCCGACCGTTCTCACCTCCAGCTGGCGGCCCGCGGTCGAGCGCGGCGCGGAAGAGCGTGGCGCGCCTGCCGCACGGCTAGCCCGACACCTCTTCGTCACCGCAACGACTGCCGCGCCCGGCAAGGAGGTGCGCCTATCCGGCATCGGGGCGCGGCTCGTGCGCCGACGCCGCACGGAGTGGGAGCGTTGGTACCACCTGGTTTCCCGCGCCCGGTGGGGCAGCGCTGCCTGGCACACGCTGGCGTGGGCGGTCTTCGGCGCCGGCTACGTCGGCGCGATCGTCTTCGTCGCCGCCCGGCTGCACGCACCGCCGGCCGAGGTGCTGCTGGTTCTCGCGGCGGGGTCACGCCTATCCGCGTACGTCGGCGCCACCGTAGGTGAGATCGGGTTCCTGCGCGGCATCTGGATGGATGGCTCGCGCCGGCTGGCCTGGCTGGAGGACTACGCCGCATCCTTGGTCGCGCCGGCCGACCTGCCCGTGCCCGAACGACTGACCCAGGGCATCCGGGTCGACCGTGTCTCCTTCGCCTATCCGGGAACCGACCGCCTCGTGCTGCGGGAGGTGAGCCTCGACCTGCCGGCCGGGTCGGTCATCGCGATCGTTGGGGAGAACGGCGCCGGCAAGTCCACATTGGTCAAGCTGCTGTGCAAGCTCTACGCCCCGACCTCCGGCCGGATCCTGGTCGACGGGGTGGACCTGGCTCGCCTGCCCGCGGACGACTGGCGGACACGGCTCGCCGGGGCGTTTCAAGACTTCTTCCGGTTTGAGCTGCCGGCGCGACACTCGATCGGCCTCGGTGACGTGCCCCGACTCGACGATGACCCGGCCGTGCGCACCGCGGTCGAACGCGCCGGCGCCGCTGATGTGGTAGAGCGGCTCGCGGCAGGCCTGGACACCCAACTCGGTCCCACCTGGCCGGACGGGGTCGATGTCTCCTTCGGACAGTGGCAGAAGTTCGCCCTGGCTAGGGGTTTCATGCGCGACGGGCCGCTCCTGCTCGTACTGGATGAACCGACCGCCGCGCTCGATGCCGAGACCGAGCATGCCGTGTTCGAGCGGTACGCCGCGGCGCTGCGCGGAGACCAGGAGGGCGATGGCCGGCGATACGTGGCGAACGGCCGGATCAGCCTCCTCGTGTCGCACCGCTTCTCGACCGTACGTATGGCCGATCACATCGTCGTGCTCGACGGTGCGCGGGTAGTCGAGACGGGCAGCCACGAGGAGCTGATGGCCTTGGGCGGCACGTACGCCGAGTTGTACGGCATCCAGGCTGCGGCGTATCGCTGAGACCCTATTGGATCGTGGCATTTGGAGGTGGTCCTGGCCACCGTCAAGCACCAAGATCTACTGCTTACTGCCGGGCCGCGGTCAGCCGGTACCGCAAGCGGTAGGGCAGCCGGGCGACGACGGACGCGATCTGCGCGTCGCGTCCCACCAGGTAACGCGGCCGCGGATTCTTGACGGTCAGCGCCTTGGCGATGACGACGGCGACCGCCGACGGCGGCAGCCCACGTTTGGCCGCCCGGGCGGCGTCCTTACGGGTACGATCGATCTGCGCTGCATAGTGCGACAGTGCCTCCCGTGGCAGGTCCGCCAGCAACCGCTCGCCGCTCGCGGCACCGGTAGTCCAGATCGGGGTGGCGATCGCGCCTGGCTCGACGAGTACCACCGCGACGCCGGCCGGCGCCAACTCGGCCCGAAGCGTGTCGGTCAGACCGACCAGGCCAAACTTGGAGGCGTGGTACGCGCCGAGCATCGGCCCGGCGATCCGATCCCCGATCGACCCGACGTTCACCACCCGCCCGCGAGCCTCGCGAAGGCTCGGCAGCACCGCCTGGGTCACCGCCAACTGTCCGGTGAGGTTGATGTCGAGCTGGCGCCGGAACTCATCCAACGGTATGAACTCCAGCGGCGCCGGGATAGCGGTGCCCGCGTTGTTGACCAAGCCGTGCAGCGCCCCGCGCCGGCGTACCTGCTCACCGACGGCCGCGACCTGCTCGGCGTCGGTGACATCGCAGCGCAGCACGGTGATCCGCTCGCCGTGCTGCTCGCTGAGTCGGTCCGCATCCTGCGCCCGACGCACCGTCGCCCAAACGTGAAACCCGCGCCGAACGAGCTCGTGCATCGTCGCCTCACCGATGCCGCTGGAGGCTCCGGTCACCAGTACCGATCGCGCGCCCATACACCCACCTCCATGTGTCAAACCCAGGCCTACGATGCTCAGCCAACCATCCGGGACGCACTCGCCGACTCGTCGGGCGAGGAGCAGTTGGTGCTGCGAACCCAGTTCGCCCGGTCGTTGGGCCTGCAGAACAGGTTTGACGAGTGTTCGGGTGAGCTCGATGCGCTCGACGCCGCACTGACGTCCGGCGGTCCTGCCGCAACACCCCTGGTGGGCGTGCACTCCGGCGAGGGTGACCCCGACTCGCCCCACGACGGTTCATTGTCGCCCATCCTAAGACCAGCGGACGGTCGCCCTGGCCCGCCACAGATCGAGCACTGTGGGGTCGCCGCGGATCTCGAGATCGGTGATTGCTCTGCGGTTCCATAGCCCGAGGTAGAGGTCGCTGGCAGGCCCGCGCAGTTCGCAGTCTGCCGAGCCGGCTCCCCGATCCGCGCTAGCGCCGTTCGGTCCGATATGGACTAACCAGGACACGTCGGTATCGTTTGCGGCGACGCTCAGAGTACGTTCGGGCTCACTGCGCAGCCGATTTCGCGGCCGCGAGAAGAAGCAGCGCAGCAGCTCATCGATTCCGTCCACGGCGAAGTCTGTTGGCACGCCAGGGATGGCGCCAGCGGCGCTCTGGGCGTCGGCGTGATGGATCGCCGTCTCGTGTGCCTGCCGCCGGGCCCAGAAGGCGAGCGGTGAGGGCGCGGGTAGGAAGCTCCAGCAGTCCAGATCCGCTGGCGCGGTTTCCAACACCTCGACAATCCGCCCATGCCCATCCCGGAACCATCCGACCAGCGCCGTATCGTCGGGCATCTCACCCCAGGCCAGCTCGCCCTCCTCGGGTGACATCATGGCGGTACGGCCCTCGCGGACGTACGTGGCCGCCCATCGGTGTGTCCGGCCGACGTGGCGTGTCAGCTCTCGCACCGTCCAGTCAGGACAGGTTGGTACCGCAGCGTCAAGGTCGGCCCGCTCGACGGCCTGGGCCATCCGCTCACCCTCGCGCCGTAGAGCCGCGATATGTTCCTCGATCCGCATGGCGTCAGTGTCGTACATTGCGGAAATTTTCTCCATTGCGCCATTGTGCCAGGCCCCGTCCGCTGCGTTCGCCCGCCGCGAAACGACTTGCTCCCGAGCCGCGTGCCTGATCGGCTGTGTTCATGCGCGTGGTTGTGGTTGGCGGTACGAAGTTCATCGGGCGCCGGATTGTGGAGGAACTCGCCGCACGCGGGGACGAGGTTCTGGTGGTGCACCGGGGGAAGACCGAACCCGCGGATCTGGTCGAGTGTCGGCACCTGCATGCGTCGCGGGCCGAGTTCGCCTCGGTCGCGGCCGAGGTACGCACATTCGGGCCGGACGCGATCGTCGACACGCTCGCCATGAGCCGCGCCGATGTGACGGCCGTGCTGCCCCACCTCCCCGACACGCAGCTGGTGCTGCTTTCGAGCATGGACGTCTACGAGGCGTTCTGGCTGGTCCTCAACGAGCGGGAGGGCGAGCCGGTGCCGCTCAACGAGTCCTCGCGCCTGCGCACCGTCCGCTACCCGTATCGGGAGATTGGCGGCCGGCCCAGCGACTACGACAAGCTCGACGTCGAACCGTCCTATCTGGAGCGCGGCGCGACGGTGCTCAGGCTGGCCATGATTTACGGTGAACATGACCATCAACGCCGCGAGGAGTTCATCCTGCGCCGCGTCCGTGCGGGTCGCACCCGAATCCCGGTGGGCTCGGGCTCGTGGCTGTGGACCCGGTGCTATGTCGGCGACGTAGCCGCCGCGGTCCTCGCCACCCTGGGGACATCCTTGGTGGGCGGTGAGGTCTTCAACATCGGCGAGCCGTCCGTGCGCAGCTTCCGTGGTTGGGCGAAGGAGATCCTGGCCGCCGCGGGCCACGAGGCCGAACTGGTCCGGGTACCCGGTACGATGCTGCCCGAGGACCTGGAGGTGACGAAATCCTACGATCAGCACCTTGTGTTCGATGCCTACAAGGCCGCGCAGGTGCTGGGTTGGCGTCCCGACCCGGTGGCGGGGCTGGTCCGCTCCGTCCGGTGGCACCTCGCCAACCCCCCCGCCGACGCTAGCGAGGACTTCTCAGCCGACGACGCCGCCCTGGCTGCCGCCACCCCCGCCGCCACCCCGCGCGACTAGTGGATCTTGGCTTCTGGCGGTGGTTATAGCCGCCCTCAACCACCACGATCGTTTGTCAGCCGCGCCATCCCGCCGTTTCGAGGGCCAGTCGGATATCGTGCACCACCTTCGCCGGCTGCGCCCTCACCACCCACGCTGGGAAGCGCAGGATGCGGTCTCCGGGGATCCAGATCTGGTTCTGCCGGTCCGAATCCAGCCACGCTTGCTGAGGATCGAGGTGGTGGGCGCCGTCGATCTCGATGTGTATGCCCCATTCCTCGAAGTAGAGGTCGAGGTAGCGACGGCGCCCACTCGAGTCCGTACGGACGCGCTGCAGGGTCGGCTTGGGTAGCCCCGCCTCACGCAGCAGCCGCAGCACGTCGAGCTCGCCGAGTGACTCGGCACCGGCGGACGCGTCGGCCGATGCCAGCCAGACGAGCTTGCGGCGCTTCGCCTTTGGCATCCGGCCGAGCACCTCGCGGATCTCGTCGAGTGATGTGAGCCGCTGCTGAAACACCATCGCCACGACGGTCTGGGCCTCGCGGTCAGACCTCGCCCAACTGGCGGCATCCACGACCGATCGGGCGGGCATAGTGCACGGTGGCCGGCAGGTTAGGCGAACATCACGGGGCGGTAGCAGCCGCGTGCGGTGTACCACGACACCGGGCGGCGGATCCGCCTCGCGCCGCTTTGCCGGCAGGAGTATGTGGATGCGGTCTGAGCCGAAGCCCCGAAGGCCGAGCACCTCGAGCGCGGTGCGACCTCCCAGCAGAGCTGGCGCGCCGTCCCCGGCGGCGAGCGACGCGATCCACCGTTGCTGCGCCGCTGTGACGGGACCGTTATGGGCGACCAGCACACCGAAATGGACGTGGCGCCAGCGGTCACTGTCGACAAGGTTGCGCAGGGCGGCACGCGACATAAGGTTCAAGGCCTGTTTAGTGCTGATCACGCCTTGTTGAAAATGCAGTAGGTCCGTGAGTTCGTCGGCGTCGACCGGGAGCGCACGCTCTTCGCCGATGTTCCACCCAGCGCCCCTCGTCATGCGTGAATTCTGGAGAGCACGAGCCCGCTGGCGCCACTCCACCCTTCGCACCTGTGGATAACCCGTGCATGACAAACGATCGTGGTGGTTGGGGGCGGCTATAGCCACCGCCAAATGCCAAGATTGTTAGCGGCTGCCGGCCACGTCCATTTGGCGGATCTCCTTCTTGAGCTCGGCGATCTCGTCTCTGATCCGGGCGGCTAGCTCGAACTGCAACTCGCGCGCGGACGCGAGCATCTGGTCGGTGAGTTCCTGGATCAGCTTGACCAACTCGGCGCGAGCCATGCCCTCGGTGGGAGCGCTGATCGACCTGGCCCGGCTGCGGGTCTCCTTGACGGGAGCCTTGCCCCGCGACATCTGGCGGCCGCTCCCCCCGATGATCGCGCCGCCGATGATGGAGCCGCTCACGAGCGCCTCGGCGTCGTCGGCTTCGCGGTAGATGTCGTCCAGAATGTCGCCGATCTTCTTGCGCAGGGGTTGCGGGTCGACCCCGTTCGCCTCGTTGAACGAGACCTGCTTGGCGCGGCGGCGGTTGGTCTCGTCGATCGCGGCCGCCATCGACGGAGTGATCTTGTCGGCGTACATGTGCACCTGACCGGAGACGTTACGGGCCGCGCGGCCGATCGTCTGAATGAGCGACGTGCCCGAACGCAGGAAGCCCTCCTTGTCCGCGTCGAGGATGGACACCAGCGAAACCTCGGGCAGGTCCAGACCCTCCCGGAGCAGGTTGATGCCGACGAGCACGTCGTAGTCGCCACGCCGCAGCTCGCGCAGCAGCTCCACCCGGCGCAGCGTGTCCACTTCGGAGTGCAGGTAGCGCACCCGGATCCCGTGCTCGAGCAGGTAGTCGGTCAGGTCCTCGGACATCTTCTTGGTCAGCGTGGTGACCAGCACCCGCTCGTTGCGCTCCGATCGCACCCGGATCTCATGCATCAGGTCGTCGATCTGGCCCTTCGTGGGCTTGACCACCACCTCGGGGTCGACCAGGCCGGTCGGCCGGATCACCTGCTCGACCACCACGCCCCCGACCTTCGCTAGCTCCCACGGACCCGGCGTCGCGGACAGGTAGACGGTCTGCCCGATCCGCTCCTGGAACTCGTCGAAGCGCAGCGGCCGGTTGTCTGCGGCCGACGGCAGGCGGAACCCGTGCTCGATGAGCGTCCGCTTGCGGGACGCGTCTCCCTCGTACATCCCGCCGATCTGGGGCACGGTCACATGCGACTCGTCGATGACGGTGAGGAAGTCGTCGGGGAAGTAGTCGAGCAGGCAATGTGGCGGGCTGCCCGCCTCGCGCCCATCAATATGGCGGGAGTAGTTCTCGATCCCGGAACAGAAGCCGACCTGGCGCATCATCTCGACGTCGTACGTCGTGCGCATGCGCAGACGCTGCGCCTCGAGCAGCTTGCCCTGGCGGTCCAGCTCGGCGAGGCGCTCCTCGAGTTCGGCCTCGATGCCCCGAATCGCCCGCTCCATCCGCTCCGGCCCCGCGGTGTAATGAGTGGCCGGAAAGATGAGCAACTCGTCCACCTCTCGCACCACATCGCCGGTCAGCGGGTGCAGGTAGTACAACTTCTCCACCTCGTCGCCGAAGAGCTCGATGCGGACCGCCAGCTCCTCGTACGCGGGGATGATCTCCAGTGTGTCACCGCGCACCCGGAAGGTGCCGCGGTTGAAGGCCATGTCGTTGCGGGTGTACTGGATGTCGACCAGCCGCCGCAGCAGCTTGTCGCGCTCCACCTCGACGCCGACCTGCACCTTTACCGATCGGTCGAGGTACTCCTGCGGGGTCCCCAGGCCATAGATCGCCGATACTGTCGCCACCACGACGACGTCGCGGCGGGTCAACAGCGACATGGTCGCGGAGTGGCGCAGCCGCTCGACCTCCTCGTTGACGGAAGAGTCCTTCTCGATGTAGGTGTCCGTCTGCGGGATGTACGCCTCCGGCTGGTAGTAGTCGTAGTAGGAGACGAAGTACTCGACCGCGATGTTCGGCATCAGCTCGCGGAACTCCTTGGCCAGTTGGGCCGCGAGCGTTTTGTTCGGCGCGAGCACGAGCGTGGGCCGCTGCACCCGCTCCACCAGCCAGGCCGTCGTGGCACTCTTGCCCGTACCGGTCGCGCCGAGCAGGACGACGTGACGCTCGCCACGCCGCACCCGCTCCTGCAGGTCGTCGATCGCCGTCGGCTGATCGCCAGATGGCGTGTAGTCGCTGACCACCGAGAACCGCCCGTCCAGGCGCGGAATGTCCAGACTCATGCATCCCAACCTACGCCGGACCTCCGACAACAATCGAAGCCACGAATGCAAGCAGGAACGGGAGGGTATGCGGAGCGCCCGCACCAACACTCAGCGTTGTCGATGCTTTGGCAAGATTCCGATTGTGTGCCGCGCCGTGCCGCGCTACCGTCGACCCGTAGGCCGCCCGCGGCGGTCGACCGGTCCCGACCAAGCCTCCACACCGGCGTGGTCGACCCCGGCGCTCGGGTACGCAGCCCCGGCGACGCGCAAGCGTCCCGCTTGGGCTCCCCAGCGGATGGGCGCGTCCGCGGCGCACTCTGGTGCGTCGCACGCGTTCACCGGCCGTCGCGGGTGGCCCTCTCTTTACGCTCGCGGTAGCCGCGCCCGCGGCACGATCTGGTCACGCCAGGCCGCATCCACAGCGGCGCGAAGCTCATCGATCCTACCGTCATTGACGATCACCACATCCGCGACCGCACGTCGTTGCTCGTCGGTGGCCTGCGCCGCGATGCGCGATTGTGCCTCAGCGGCCGACATGCCGCGGCCGCGGGCGAGGCGAGCAATGCGCTTCTCCTCATCCGCGAGGACGACGATCACCAGGTCGTAGTTGCCGGACAGGCTCGCCTCGACGAGCAGCGGTATGTCGTTCACGACGATCGCTTCGGGCGGCGCCGTGGCCACGATCTGCGCCGCGCGGGACCGTACTCGAGGATGCACGATCTCCTCCAACCGGCGCCGCTTGGCGTCGTCGTTGAAGATGATCCGGCCCAGTGCCGGCCGGTCCAGCTCACCGTCGGCGGTCAGCACTCCCACGCCGAACGCCGCCACCACCTCGGCCAGACCGTCGGTGCCGGGTCGCACAACCTCGCGCGCCAGGACGTCGGAGTCGATGATGAGCGCGCCCAACTCGGCCAGCCGGGCGGCGACCGTGCTCTTCCCCGAGCCGATCCCACCCGTCAGTCCGACCATGAGCATGCGGCCAAGTCTGGCAGCCCGGCCATGATCAATCTTCCCCCGCGCCGAGCGCGCATTCGCTAATCTCGAACGCACCATGGATGTGATCGAAAACGGAGTACCCCCAACGCGCCTCACGTCGCGCCCTTGGGTGGTCCTCGCCGCGGCCGCGATCGTGGTGGTCGGCGGTCTCTACGGCCTGATCCAGCTCGGCGGCTCTGACGCCCCCCCAACAACCGCCCCACCAACAACCGCCCCACCAGCAATCGCCCCACCAGCAGCCTCATCGACGGCCGGTCCGGCGACCCAGCCCGGCCCACTCCGCACAGTCACGCCGACGGCCACCAAGGTCACCGCCACCGTACCGGTCGACCTGCAGCGCCGGGCCCTCGAGTCGGTTTCGCGCGAGCCAGGGACCATCGGTGGCGCGGCCTTCGACGTGGTGGGTTCCAGCTTCCTCAACGGCTCATCCACCCAGGGCTTCGGCGACGAAACGCTGAGCGGGCCTGGCCGTTACGTGGTGAGAATGCTGTGCCTCGGTCGCGGCACCGTCCTGGTGATCCCGGCGGACGACCCAGACGTGAACCCGTTGACCGACGACGGTGTCCGGATCACCTGTACGGCGGAGCCGGGTATTCCGGTATCGACCGAGGTCACCATCACCGGGGCGACGTTGCATCTCTACGTACAGCCCGACGCGGACACTGTTGGCGCGCTGGCGTACCGCGCACTTCCGCGCTCGTCGGTCTAGGGCCTAGGCGCGTGGTTGGAGATCAACTCACGCGACTCAGCCCTAGATCGACGAGGAAGGTGGGGTCAGCCCTTGCCGCCGGCCAGCTTCTCCTTGAGCGCGGCGAGCGCCTCGTCGGTCGCGAGGGTGCCCTGGGGCTCCTCGGCCGGCTTGGCCGCGGTGGCGGCCGCGGGTGCCCCAGCCGGGACACCTTCCGCGGTCGGGGCGGCGGCCGGTGTGTCGGCATCGGCGGCGCGGGCGGTCTGCACCTGCTTGGTGTGGGCCTCCCACCGGACGCGGGCG
>Ga0184612_10001833_pt1 | contig 10310 bp, 8 predicted proteins | sample PLM3_60_coex_FD_133163 | JGI IMG/M metagenome (GOLD analysis project Ga0184612, IMG submission 133163) | Groundwater sediment microbial communities from an aquifer in East River, Colorado, USA - PLM3_60_coex | ecosystem: Environmental > Terrestrial > Soil > Riparian zone | place: USA: East...
CGGGGAGGAGCTCACGCAATTCGGCGACGGCCCGCTGGACGACTTCGATCGGCGAGCGCAGCTGGCCAGACCCGATCCCGATCCAGAGCCTCGCGGGGTCGAGCCCGAGGCGGTCGATTTCTGCCGCGATCCGGATCGGCTGATGACGGTCGAGGGGAAGGGCACCCACGCCGAGCCCGAGCTGCGGGGCCGCCGCCGCGAACTGCGCGAGCGTCTCCAGGCCGGGCGAGGCCGGCTCGTCGTTCGACCACAGCGAGTGGTACCCGAGACGCTCGCAGCGGGCGGCGAGGTCACGAGCGAGTGCTGCGTCGAGTCCCGCGGTGATGCCAAGCCCGCGGTGGATGGACGGGGAAGCGTTCATTGCCGCATCACGTGATCCTCCCGTGCATGCGCTTTGTGCCGCCGAGGAGTCCGAGGTGCGCGAATGTCAGCATCTGTCCTCGACGTCGTTCGACGAGGCCACGTGCGCGATCGTCCTCTACGAGCGACTCGGGTGGCAACTGCTCGACCGCCGACCCGGCGAAGTGGACAATGCACGAGGGATACGGCCCTTCGGCGCATTCTGCGACTCCAGCGGGCTTGAGGTCGATCGGGGTTCCTAGAGAGCTCTGCCAGTGCGGGTGCGTCGCTGATTTGAGCGCTGCGAGAATACATAGTCGCCGGGCAATTCTCGATTTCGCGGGCGATGTTTTCCACATCCGGCTGCCGGCGGCACGTCTTTCCACAGCGGCTGCGAATGCCGCTGTGTTTGTCGGTGCCGGGTTTTATGGTTGGGGTATGTCGACATCGTCGTTCACCGTTTCCGGTCATCCGGTGGTGGCTGGACTGGATGCGGTGGGCGACGCGTTGGACAAGACGGTCGGGGCGGATGTGTGGTCGCTGTGCGATGACGATCTGGCCGCGGCGTTGGAACGCTGTGAGGTGTTGGCGGCCCGGCAGGCGGCGTTGTCGTTGCGGCTGCTGGCCGAGGCGGATGGGCGGGATCTGGGTCGCCGGTTGGGGGCCTCGTCGACCACCGGCTGGCTGCGGCACCGGCTGCGGCTGCGGCCGGGTGAGGCCAAGACCCGGGTGGACCTGGCGCACCGGTTGGACACCGGCGCCGCGGATGGCGCGGGGGGTCCGGTGGACTTCGCCGCGAACGTGGGGTCGGCGGGTGCGGGCCGGTCGATGCCGGCCACCGCGGCCGGGTTGGCCGCCGGTGCGGTGTCGGTGGAGCATGCCCGGGTGATCGCCACCGTCATGGTGGGGTTGCCGGCCGGGCTGGCGCCCGGGCAGGTGCGGGCGGCGGAGGCGGAGCTGGCCGGCTGGGCGGTGGAGTACGACCCGGCCGAGGTGGCGAACCTGGGCCGCCATCTGATCCACGCCCTGGACACCGACACCTTGGAGGAGCGGAAGGAACGGGCCTACCCGCGGCGGGAGCTGCGGCTGGTCGACCCCGGCGACGGTACGACCCGGATCTCCGGCCGGCTCGACGCCGAGTCCGCCGCCATGGTCCGTTCTGCGCTGGACCCATTGGCCGCGCCCTGCCCGGCCGCCGACGGCACCGCCGACCCGCGCACCGCCGGCCAGCGCGGCGCCGACGCGCTGGTCGAGCTGGCCCGCCGGGCCGCCGCCGGCGGCGGGCTGCCGGCCGGGCACGGGATACTCCCACACCTGAGCGTGATCATCGGCCTGGACAGCCTGCTGGCCAACGCCGCCGACCGGGCCGGCGGCCGGCGGTCCTGCCTGGCCGGCGCCGACCAGCCGGGCGACGCCGCGGCCGCCGCCGCGCCGGGCTGCGGCGCGGCGGCCATCGCGCCGGGGGAGCTGGGCTTCGGCGGGCCGATCAGCGCGGCCGCGGCGCGCCGGATCGGCTGCCACGCCGGCGTCACCCGCATCATTACCGGGCCGGCCGGCGTGCCACTCGACGTGGGCCGGGAGTTCCGCACCGTGACCGCCGGCCAGTGGGCCGCGCTGGTCGCCCGGGACCGCGGCTGCGCCTTCCCCGGCTGCACCCGACCGGCCGAGTGGTGCATCGCCCACCACGTGGTGCATTGGGCCGACGGCGGACCCACCGACCTGGACAACCTGGTCCTGCTCTGCGGCCACCACCACCGGGTGATCCACCACCACGGCTGGCAGGTGCGCATGGCCGCCGACCGGCACCCCGAGTTCCTACCCCCACCCTGGATCGATCCCGACCAGACACCCCGACGAAACAACCGACCCCGCTACGACCGTGCCGGCCCACGGCCCGACGAATAGCGAACATTTTGAACGGCCTTGTCGACGTCGCGCGACAAGCACCGACGCGCGCGTCGCCGTACTCGCAATCGTGCGTTCGTAGCGGAGCTGTCGATATTCTACGAACCCAGTCGGGGCGCGCTCGTGCCATCGTCGGGTGATCCGTTCCAGGAGGGCCAATGGACGTCATCGACCTGTTCAGCAAGGCCTGCACGGAGTTTGACAGCCGGGTCACCGTGGTTCAGCCCGACCAGTGGTCGCACTTCACGCCGTGCGCCGAGTGGGACGTGCGCGCGCTGGTCAACCACGTCATCGTCGAGAACCTCTGGGTCCCACCCCTGCTCGCGGGCAGCACGATCGCCGAGGTCGGCGACCGCTTCGACGGCGATCAGCTCGGCGACGACCCGCAGGCGTCGTCGCGGCAAGCCGCAACTGCCGCCACCGATGCCGCGACCGCACTCGACTCAGTCGACACGGCCGTTCACATCTCGTCGGGTGACGTACCGGCGCACGAGTACCTCATGCAGGTCGGGGCCGACAATCTCGTTCACGCCTGGGACCTCGCGATCGCGGTCGGAGCCGATACGAGGCTCGACGGTGAGCTGGTCGACGCAGTCGCCGCGTGGTTCGAGGACAACGAAGACGCGTACCGCGCCGGCGGAGCGATCGCGGCGCGTCCGACGATCAGTGACGACGCCGATGCGCAGACGCGGCTGCTCGCGATGTACGGCCGGACGGCTTGACCTCGGCCGCTCGTGGGGTGGCTCGGCCAGCCGAGACCGCCGCAAACTGATCGACGTGAGATCGGTGGGCCGGCAACGCAGACCTCATGCGCGCGATACGCGTGACGGCTGCGGCGTCGCCGTCACGCAGGCGGCGGGCAGCTCGAACCAACGGAGCCCCTCGAAGCCCGCCGAGACGCGCGGGGTGTCGTCAGACGCGTCCGACGGCGGGTCCGGCAGCGCCTCCATGATCTTGGTCGCCTCGTCCAGGTAGTCCTGCAACGCCGCGTCGGGGGCGGCGGGTTCGGGCGAGGGGCAGACGAGCGAGCCGTCGTCCGCGTACCTGAGGTCGGCCAGGCGCAGGGCCGGCTCGGCTGGAGCGTTGCGGTGCCGCCACAGGCCCGACCCCGGGTCGAACGTGTAGTCGGGCAGCAGCCGGTAACCGTATGCCGCGATCAAGTGGACCGCTTCGACGATGTAGTGGAACGCGTCCTCCGAGATGAAGTAGTTGAAGTTCACCCTGGTCCAGCCGGGCTTGATCCCCTCGCGGCCGTGCTCGATCTCGCGTTCGTACTCGTGCGACCGGTCGAGGTCGATTGACAGCAACCGGTGGCCGTACGGCCCGGCGCACGAACAACCACCACGCGACTGGATGCCGAACAGGTCGTTGAGCACGGCGACGACGAAGTTGTGATGGAGCCTGCGCCCTCCGGGGCGCCGCACCTCGAAGGACACGATGCCCAGCCGGTCGGCGTCGAGGTTGCCGAGGACCTCGATGTCCGGGTCCTGCGTCCACGAGCCGATGGCACGACGCACGAAGTCGGCCTCCTTGGCGCGGATGACGTCGGAACCGACGGCCTGCTTGAGCTGGAACACCAGCCCGGCTCTGATCGACTCCACGATCGCCGGCGTCCCGCCCTCCTCGCGGTGAGCCGGGTCGGCCAGGTATTGGTGCTCGACCGCGTTGACGTACGTCACGGTGCCGCCGCCGACGACGACGGGCACGGGGTTGTCGAAAAGCTCACGGCGGGCGGCGAGGATGCCCGGCGTGCCCGGGCCGCCGATGAACTTGTGGGGTGACAGGAAGATCGCGTCGAAGTAGCCGAGGGGGTCGTCCGCCGGGTTCATGTCGATCTCGACGTACGGGGCCGCTGCCGCGAAGTCCCAGAAGGAGAGCGCTCCGTGCTCGTGCAGGACGCGCGCGATGCCCGGGGTGTCGGTGAGGATGCCAGTGACATTCGACGCGGCCGAGAACGCGCCGATCCGCAACGGCCGGCCGGCGTGCCGTGCGAGCTCCGAACGCAGCGCCTCGAGGTCCACATGGCCGTCGACATCCTCGGGGATCGTCACAACGTCGGCGATCGACTCACGCCAGGGCAGCTCGTTGGAATGGTGCTCGTAAGGTCCCACGAACACGATCGGGCGCCGGTCGGCCGGCATCAGCGCGGCTTGTCCGGAGTGCAGGCCGAGGATCCCGACCAGCTTGTCCACCGCCCCGGTCGCCCCGGACCCGCAGAAGACGACCACCGTGTCCTCGTTGCCACCGATGCAGTCGCGCACGACGCGCCTGGCGTCCTCGCGCAGGCGGGTGGTCTGAAGCCCGGTACCGCTCGACTCGGTGTGCGTGTTGGCGTACGACGGCAGCACCCGTTGGCGGATGAAGTCCTCGATGAACGTCAGCGAGCGGCCGCTCGCGGTGTAGTCGGCGTAGGTCACCCGGCGTCGCCCGTACGGCCCGACGATCACGTGGTCGTCGCCGATGATGGAGTTGCGGATGCGCTCCACCAGCGGGCTTGGCGGCAGGACGGCAGGTGGCTCGAGGGTCATCGTCGGCTCTCGGGATCGGTAGCGTGGCAGTTTACGCCGGGCCGGTCCGGCCACTCATGCCATTTCCGTGGACGGCGCCGGCGGGAACGCCGCCCGGATCGGTACTGTTGAGCGTAGTAACGGATCGCCAGGGCGGAGCCCCGGCGGCGTGGAGGAGTGCAATGGAGAGTAACAACCCGGTCTTCAACCGGACCGAGGCCTTCAGCGGCCGGCAGCAGGCGGGCCGCGGGACTGTCGCGCCGAGCGCCGAGCAACTAGAGGACATGTACGCCGCACCGTCGGCGACACCCGTACAGACGGGCCGGCTGACCTACGACGACGTCGTGGTCAAGACCGGCCTCACGTTCGGCGTACTGCTCGTAGGCGCCGTGGTGGGTTGGTTCCAGCCACAGCTCACCCTCATGGGCGCCATCGTCGGCCTGGCGCTCGGGCTGGTCAACGCGTTCAAGCGGAACCCCAGCCCGGCGCTGATCCTGGCATACGCGGCGTTCGAGGGCCTGTTCGTCGGCGGCATCAGCAGCGTCTTCGAAGGCATGGAGGTCAACGGCAACAGCCTCGACGGCATCGTCGCCCAGGCCGTCCTGGCGACGCTCGCCGTCTTCGGGGTCTCGTTGTGGGCGTACAGCAGCAGGCGGATCAGGGTCACTCCGAAACTCCAGCGCGGCGTCCTGATCGCGCTCGGCGGTTACCTGGTGTTCAGCCTGGTCAACCTCGTGTTCCAGGTCTTCGGGTCGAGCGACAGCATGTTCGGATTCCGCTCGGGGTGGCTCGGCGTTCTGATCGGGCTGTTCGCCGTCGGGCTGGCGGCGCTCTGCCTCGTCCTCGACTTCGACTTTGTTGACAAGGGCGTCAAGGAGGGGATCCCCGCCAAGTTCGCCTGGACGGCCGCCTTCGGGCTCACCGTCACGCTCGTATGGCTGTACATCGAAATGCTCCGCCTGCTCGCCATCCTGCGCGGCGAGTAGCTCAACTCGGACGCGAGGCCCCGCCCGGACTGTTCCTGGGCGGGGCCTTCGTCGTCTAGCTCACTCGAAGGAGCGCTGTGCGCGGCGTAGGTCGTGCTCGTGCACGATCGCGGTGGCATGGCCGTGTGCCAGCCCGTGCTCGTCGCGGAGCCACCGCACGCGGTCATCGAATCGAAGGAATGCGGGTCCGGCTTCGAGGGCCTGGAACCACTCGGGGAGGTCTCGTCCGGTCGCTCGGGGAACTCTGGCGACCAAGTTCCGATGGGTCTCCTCGGAGTGGTTCAGGGACATGGTGGCCTCCGGTGGCGTCGAGGGGCTCCGTCATACGAGACTGCCTGACGGCTGCCTACGGCACAACCCCAAGGCCCGCGCCGATTGGTCTCGCCGCCATCATGCGAGTCGCTCGAGCATGATCGCCATGCCCTGGCCGCCCCCGACGCACATCGTCTCCAGACCGATCGTGCTGTCGGTCGACTGGAGGCCGTTGAGCAACGTCGTCATGATCCGCGCGCCGGTCATGCCGAACGGGTGCCCGAGCGCGATCGCCCCGCCGTGAACGTTGAGCTTCTCATCAGGGATCCCGAGCTCGCGGGCACTGGGCACGACCTGGGCGGCGAACGCCTCGTTGATCTCGACCAGGTCGATGTCGTCGATTGTCATACCGGTCCGCGTCAATACCCGCTGGGATGCCTCGACCGGGCCGAGCCCCATGATCTCGGGGGAGAGGGCCGACGCGGCTGTCGCGACGATCCGGGCCAGTGGAGTCAGACCTAACGAGCGGGCCCGGACATCGGACATGATGATCACGGCTGCCGCGCCGTCATTGAGGGGGCAGCAGTTGCCCGCGGTCACGGTGCCGTCGGGGCGGAACACCGGCTGCAGCGCAGCGACCTTGTCATACGTCGTACCCGGCCGCGGGCCGTCGTCGGTGTCGACCACGCGGCCGTCCGGCAATGAGATGGGCGTGATCTCACGGGCGAAGAACCCGTCCTTGATCGACTGTTCGGCCCGGTTCTGCGACAGCACCGCGAATTCGTCCTGCGCGCGGCGGGTCACGCCGCGCAATGTCGCGACGTTCTCAGCGGTCTGGCCCATCTGGATGTAGATGTCGGGAACCAGGCCATCGGCGCGCGGGTCGTGCCAGGTCTCGTTCGTCTCGGCGTAGTGCGCGGTGCGTGCCTGTGCGTCGGCGAACAGCGGGTTCTGGGTGTCGACAGGGTCGACGCCCGCCCCACCGAACCCGGTGTAGCGGGACACGCACTCGACGCCTGCCGAGACGAAGGCGTCCCCTTCGCCGACCTTGATCGCGTGAAACGCCATCCGAGCCGTCTGCACGGACGATGCGCAGAACCGGTTGACCGTCACCGCGGGCACGTCGTCGAGGCCGAGCTGGACGGCGATGCGGCGGGCCATGTTGCCGCCGTGCTCGTCGCGCGGCTCGGCACAGCCGACGTAGATGTCGTCGATGGTGGCGGGGTCCAACGCCGGCACCTTGTCCAGGGCCGCCTGGATGACGGTCGTCGCCAGGTCGTCCGGCCGGACGTCGACCAGCGAGCCCTTGACGGCCCGCCCGATCGGTGACCTCGCGGTCGCAACGATGACGGCTTCGGGCATGGCGCCTCCTGCGATCAGAAGTTACCGACTGGTAGCCGCCACCGTACCTCGCCGGCCTAAACGCGCGGAGCCTGGCCGACCTCGACGAAATCGTCTTCACGCTCGGGCTCTGGAAGCTGCCGGCGGCGCCGGTGCCGCAACCGCGCCCAGCGTCCCCGCGGACCGCGGTCGTGTCCGGCGACCTCGGTTCCGGCGACCTCCGTGCCGGCCTCCTCGGCCGCGGCCGCTGCGGCGACCGCGACCGGCAGGACCTCGTCGCCGCGCAACAGCTCGGGCCGCTCCTCGCGGTCATCCCACAGGCCGAGCGCGCTCGCGGCAGACGGCAGGACGGCGGCCGCGGCCGCCGCGTAGCCGGCGGCTGACGGGTGGAAGCGGTCGGTGGCGAACATGTGTCCGGGCGCGGCTGCGAACTCCGGGCCGAGGATGGAGCCGAGCGAGATCGTCCGCCCGCCCGCTTCGACGACCGCGACCGTTTGTGCCGCTGCTAGCTGCCTGCTAGCCCGCCGCACAAGCCAGCGCAGCGGGTGCGGGATGGGTTCGACGGTGCCCAGGTCGGGACAGGTGCCGACCACGACGGCGGCACCGGCGTCGCGCAGGCGGCGAACCGCCTCGTCCAGCAGACGCACCGACATGGCCGGCCGCATCCGATGGGTGACGTCGTTTCCGCCGACGATGATCAGCGCCAGGTCGGGCCGCGAGGCGATGGCGAGCGGGACCTGCTCGGCCAGGTCGCTGGTCTGCGCGCCGGACTGGGCGACGACCGCGAGGCGGACGGGCCGCTCGGCGACCTCGGCGAGGCCGGCGGCCAGCAGAGCGCCGGGCGTCTCGTCGGCGGTGTCGACTCCGACGCCGGCCGCGGAGGAGTCGCCCAGGATCGCGAATGAGATCGGCTCACCCGTGAAAGGGCCGTAGAGCCCGTCGGCACCGGGCGGGTTTTCGGGGACGGTGCCGATTGCTCGGCGGGCCTGGCGGGCCTCCAGGCGCAGCAGCCCGTACAGGCCGGCTCCCATCAGGCCGATCCCGCCGCCTCCGTACGCTGCGGTCATCGCGATGCGTCGTGCCGTCCGCGCGCTGACCGTTGCCGCCACGGACCCGACTCTAGCCCGGCTCGCCATTCGCCTAGGCTTCGCGGCGTGCGGTACTACGACAGCGTGCTCGACCTGGTCGGCGGCACTCCGCTCGTCCGGCTCGGCCGGGTGGGTGCGGGCGTCCCGGCGACCGTCCTCGCCAAGGTGGAGTACTTCAACCCGGGCGGCTCGGTGAAGGATCGGATCGCGCTGCGGATGGTCGAGCAGGCCGAGAGCGACGGCCGGATCAAACCGGGCGGCACCATCGTGGAGCCCACCAGCGGCAACACCGGTATCGGGCTGGCCCTCGTCGCGCAGCGCAAGGGATACCGCTGCGTCTTCGTCTGCCCGGACAAGGTGAGCGAGGACAAGCGCAACGTCCTCAAGGCCTACGGGGCCGACGTGGTGGTCTGCCCGACCGCCGTCCCACCTGAGCACCCGGACTCGTACTACTCGGTCTCCGACCGGCTGACGACGGAGATCGACGGAGCGTGGAAGCCGGACCAGTACGCCAACCCGGACAACCCACGCTCGCACTACGAGACGACCGGTCCCGAGATGTGGGAGCAGACCGACGGCCGGATCACCCACTTCGTCGCTGGAATCGGAACCGGCGGCACCATCAGCGGCGCTGGCCGGTATCTCAAGGAAGAGTCGGGCGGGCGGGTCCGAGTCGTCGGCGCCGATCCGGTGGGCTCGGTGTACTCCGGGGGTACGGGGCGGCCGTATCTTGTCGAAGGTGTCGGCGAAGACTTCTGGCCGCAGACCTACGACCGCGACATCTGCGACGAGATCGTCGCTGTGCAGGACAAGGACTCGTTCGACATGACCAGGCGGCTGGCCCGTGAGGAGGGTCTGCTGGTCGGTGGCTCGTGCGGCATGGCCGTCGTGGCGGCTCTCGAGGTGGCGGCACGCGGGAGCGCCGAGGACGTCGTCGTTGTGTTGCTGCCCGACGGTGGGCGCGGCTATCTGTCGAAGGTGTTCAACGACGACTGGATGGCGTCCTACGGATTCGGCGACCATGGCGCGGACGGCACGACGGTCGGCGACGTGCTTCGTCGCAAGAGCGGCGAAATGCCTGCGCTGGTGCACACGCACCCGAACGAGACCGTCGCCCAGGCCGTCGCCATCCTGCGCGAGTACGCGGTGTCCCAGATGCCCGTGGTGCGTGCGGAGCCGCCGGTGATGGCCGCCGAGGTCGCCGGCTCGGTGGTCGAGCGCGACATCCTCGATGCCCTGTTCACCGGCCGCGCACATCTGACCGATGCCGTCGAAAAGCACATGTCGGCACCACTGCCGGTCGTGGGCGCGGGCGAGCCGGTGGCGACGGCTGTGACCGCCCTCGGCTCGTCAGACGCGGTGTTGGTGCTCGACGACGGCAAGCCAAGCGGCGTGCTCACCCGCGCAGACCTGCTGGGCCACCTGGCCGGTTGACCATGGCCGGCGCCGAACGGCCACGACATCCGCAGCCATAGCCGTTGCGCTTGACTGCCTTTGCTCTGCGCACCTATACGCGACCACGCCGCACGTAGATCATCGATGGCGTCCATCAGCGGTCTGCTGCGTATAGGTGCGCAGAGCAAAGGCGCGCAAGGAAGCACCGCGCCGGGCCCACAGGCGGCCCAAGCTGCGTCAGGAAGTCGAGTGGGTTGGCTCGCGGTTCAGTCGCTGGCCTTGGCGACGCCGACGGGGCAGGACACACCCGTGCCACCGATGCCGCAGTAGCCCAGCGGGTTCTTGTCCAGGTACTGCTGGTGGTAGTCCTCGGCGTACCAGAACTCCCCGAGCGGGAGGATCTCGGTCGTGACGGCTCCGTAGCCGGCCTCGGCCAGGCGCCTCTCGTACGTGATCCGCGAAGCCTCGGCGGCGGCGCTCTGGTCACCCGTCGTCCA
>Ga0184612_10001834_pt1 | contig 10307 bp, 11 predicted proteins | sample PLM3_60_coex_FD_133163 | JGI IMG/M metagenome (GOLD analysis project Ga0184612, IMG submission 133163) | Groundwater sediment microbial communities from an aquifer in East River, Colorado, USA - PLM3_60_coex | ecosystem: Environmental > Terrestrial > Soil > Riparian zone | place: USA: East...
AGCGTGGCCGGGATCCTGCCCGTGACCTCCTTCGACGGGGCGCCGATCGGCGATGGACGGCCCGGCGAGTGGACGCGCCGCGCGCGCGCCGATCGAGAGGCCATGATCCGCAAGGGCGAGCCGGTCCACCGATGACACGGGACGAGCTCATCACGAGGACCCGCCAACTGATCGATGAAGGGGAGCGGCTGATCGCCCAGCCATCCCTCGGGGGCATGCAGGTGTGGCTCCAGCTGTCGGATGACCTCCTGGCCGCCGCCTGGGGCAGCATGGATCGCTACCACCTCGCATGGCTCATGGTCGGCAAGCCGAAGTCGATCGTCCGCGGCAGGTCGATGGCCGCCGACGAGGAGGCCGCCTACGTCCGCGAAGTCGCGACGCAGAAAACCGCCGCGCTGCGGATGTCGCTCGACGCCGTCGATCGGCAACAGATGCCGTTCGTGGGGGAGAGCGGCGGTGGCCTCGGCGGTGGCGGGACAGCGGAGCGGGCCGCTCCCGAGGCGCGCGCCGATCGCGCCACGGATCCGGCTTCCGAACGTTCGCGGGATCCGGCGCCCGACCGTCCGCCGGACCGCGCCGGGCTACCAACGGATCCCACCCTCGCGGAGCGGCTCGCCGACGCCCGACGGCGCGCCGACGCGCATCGCGACCACGGGGAGCGCCGCGCCCCCCGGCCCGACCGCATGCAGCGTTGACCCTCTTGGCGGACGTATGCCTTCGCCTACGCCGACGGGGCGGCCCTCCTCGAGCGGTGGATCGAAGCGGCCGCCGCGCCCGACCGGATCGGGCGCTTCGGCCGCCTCCTCCACAAACAGGTCACGCCGGGTCGACTCCTCGGGGAGCTGGGTTGAGGGTGACCTTCGGCGTCGGTCCGGGTCGTCCGGCCAGCCACGACATCGCGAAGCCGGCAACGGCGCCGGAGAGGACGGCAAGGCTGATAACGGCCAGCAGGGGCAGGCCACCGTTGCCGTTCTCCATCTCCGCGATCCGGGCGGTCAGCCGGTCGCGGTCCGCCCGGAGTGTGTCGGCTTGCGTCGACATCACTGCCAGCTGGTTGCGGACATCAACGAGCTCAACGCTGAGTTGCTCGATCTGACCCCCGAATTGCGTCGCGACCTCGTTCCGGATCTCGCTCTTCGCACGATCGATCGCGGTCAGCGCCGTCGCTGAATCGAACGCTGGCAGCTGGCCTTCGGCTGTTCGGACGGAGAGCGTGACAGGCACGTGGTCGCTCTCGAGGTTCTGCAGGGTCACTTGCCAGCTCCAGTAGCCGGCGTGCGGCAGCGTCGCGGTCGCCGCGAAGTGCCCGTTCTCGTTGTCGTTCCTGGCCACGACATCGATCTTGTCGCCCGAGCCCATGTCGACGAAATGGACGGTCGCGGTCTCCCACGGCGCCGGCGTGACACCGTGTTGCATGACCTTGAAGCCGACCTCGGTCGGTTGACCTTCGACCGGGGGTTTGGTGGTCTGCGCATCTGCCACGATCTCGGCCCAACCGCCGGCCATGACCGGAACGGCGAGGATCAGCAACATGGCGAGCGCCGCGATCGAGGCAGCGATCCGACGAATCATCGGAGGACTCCTTCCAGGGCATGTCTGGGGCGAGGTTGACCCTTGTGCACCGTCCTACACCGCCCGGATGCATCGGGTTCCCGCGATTCTCGGGTTCCCGCGATTCAGAGTTCGCGTGTGAACACGACGCGGTCCTCGCCCCAGCCGTCGTAATCGGGATAGGCCGACGTGCCGTACAGGCGCTGCGTCCCGGCGCCATCCTCGGTCCGGAAGCCGAGCGCCGTATGGAAGGCGACCGAGGTTCGGTTGCCGGGCCACGTGATCGCCCGGACGCGCTGCACGCCTCGGGCGCCGAGGTCCTCGAAGACCCGCCCGTACAGCGCCCGGCCGATGCCCGCCCGGCGCCAGTTCGGATCGGCGGCGACCATGTGGACGTAGCCCGTGGTCGGATCGTCCTGGCTGATGAACGCCACGATGAACCCCGCGAGGCGGCCGTCGGTCGACTCCAGGACCCAGGACGTGCCGGTGAAGTGCTGGAACCACAGCCGCGGCAGGAGGGCACGCATCCTGCGTCCACCCCACCACTCGTCGACGAGATCGATGATCCGGGCGTGGTCAGCCTCCACCGGCCGTCGGAATGCCAGCGAATCGAGGCTCGGCTTGGTCATTTCGAGCGCCACCAGGCGACCAATCCGGCGATCGCCAGCTCGAGTGGCACGAGCGGACCGAATACCTCGGCCAGGTAGTCGAAAAACGGCAGGACCCCACCTTCCTGTCGGGCCAGCAGCCAGAGACCGACCTGGCCAAGCGTCACACCGGCGAGTGCGAAACCGATCGCGATCGCGGCTCGAGTCGACGCCCCGATGGATGTCCGTGCTCCGCTCACGACGGCGACCGCCGTGGCCCAGCCGACCACGCCGGCAACGACCAGGAGACCCGCGGTGATGGCCAGCAGGCCACCGCTCACGGTGATCGCCGCCGCGCCGAGGAGCTCGATGGCACTTCCCAGGGCGAGACCGCGGATCAGCGATCCCGCCGGGGCGGCTGCCGGCTCCTCGACGGTGCCATAGCGCTCGGACGGTGGGCGCGCGAGGCGCCGCTCTCCCGGAGCGTTCGTCGGCGGATCGTCGGCCACGTCCGAATCGTAGCGGCGCGGCGGCGCGCGCAACCGGTAGACTCTCGAACCGTGAGCCACCCGAGCCTTGGTCTTCCCCCGGTCAGCCTGACCGCAGGTTTCCCTGGTGCCGCCCGGCGGATCCAGGATGCCGTGCCATCGCTTGCGGCGCGCGCGCTGGCAGTCGCGCTCGATCGCGACCCCACGCTTCGGGATCGCAACGACGACGTGGGGCTGCGCCAACGCCTGCGCGACGCCGAACTCCTCGCCGAGCGGGTCGCGCTCGCCGTGGCGACCGACGACCCGGCGCCGGCCCGCGAGTACGCGGTCTGGACGGCCCCCACGTATCGGCGCAAGCGAGTCCCGCTCGACGACCTGATCAACCTGTGTGAGGGCCTGCGGATGGCACTTCCGTCGGTCCTCGACCCGGACGAGCTGGCCAGCGCGGGTCGTGCGCTCGACGCTGCCATCGACAGGTTCCGCTGGCACCGGCGGATCGCGGGCGACGCCCGGAAGCGGAACGCGTTCCTGCAGTTCATCTATAAGGGTGGCTGAGCCACGATGACCATCAAGTGGGTCCAGCAGGATCCGCTCGTGATGAACGGCGAGCCGTTCTGCTACGGCTCACGGCTCACGGTTCGCCAGCTGCTGGAGCTTCGGGCGAATGGCTATGACCTGACGCGGATCCTGACCGACCACCCGGAGCTTCGGACGGTCGGTGTTGCGGCCGCGTTCACCTATGCGAGCAAACATCGCGAGCGGTACGCCGACTTCTTCGAGGCCGACGGCTCGATAACCGGTCCGGGCTACTCCAAGGTCGAGGCGGCCGAGTTGCCGTCGCAGTACCGGCTCCCAGGGGTCGTGGTCAAGGCCGGCTGACCGGGAGTACCAACGCGTCGGCAGGCACTCGCTGGACTCGGTGCTACGCTTGATCGCAGCACGCTCCCGGAGAATCCAGACCAGATGACCGAAACCAAGCTTCCAGACACCGTCGACGCCGCCTCGGAGGCGCCTGCCTTCGATCCTGAACGTCGCGCGACCGAGCTCGCGATCCTCGACGCCCTGCGCGCCGTCGTCGATCCCGAGATCGGGATGAACGTGGTCGAGCTCGCGTTGATCAAGCAGATCCTGCTCGGTCCCGACTCGACCGAGATCAAGATGATCCTCACGACGCCGTTCTGCCCCTACGCCGGCTCGATGATCGCGCAGGTCAAGGAGCAGGTGGAGTCTGTCGTAGAGCACGACGTCAAGGTCACGCTGCTGGCGGAACGCTGGGATCCCCGCGACGCCGGCCTGATGTGGTGATGCGGTCGTTCTGGACCGCCCGCCTTCCACGTCCCTGATCGCCGCTTCCGTCACGAGGAGCATCCAGACCCATGAGTGACCCACGCTTCTCCAATCCCTACGCCACGCCGACGCAGTCCGGGATCGGATCGGATGTCGCCGTCGCGCCACGCCCCGACGCCCGAACGCAGGCGGCGTTCCTGACCCAGGCCTTCGTGTGGATGTTCCTCGGCCTAGCGGTGACGGCCGGCGTTTCGTTCGTCGTGCAGAGCAACACGCGGCTGCTGGAGGTCGCCGGCGGCAATTGGCTGGTGCTCGTGATCGGGCAGCTGGTCCTGGCGTTCGCGATCCAGCTTGGGATCCGGCGGATGAGCGCGACCCTGGCGCTCGGCCTGTTCTTTGTTTACGCGGCGTCGCTCGGGCTGACGATCGGGCTGATCGTCTCGTTCTATACGACAGGGTCGGTGGTGACCGCCTTCCTGTCGGCATCGGCGATGTTCGGCGCTGCGGCCGTCTACGGCCACGTCACGAAGCGGTCGCTGGCGGGTCTCGGCGGGCTGTTGCTGATGGGCGTCATCGGCCTGCTGGTCGCGAGCGTCATCAACATCTTCCTGCTCAGCGACACCGTGTCGTGGATCATCTCGATCGTCGGGGTGGTCATCTTCACCGCGCTGACCGCCTACGACGTCCAGCGGATTCAGAACGGCGACCTGGCGGTGTGGACGGGTTCGACCGAGAAGGCGGCCGTCCTCGGTGCCCTCCACCTCTACCTCGACTTCGTCAACCTGTTCCTGTTCCTGCTCCGCCTGTTCGGCAGCCGCGACTGACGGACCAAGCGGTCAGACGACCCGGCGGAGCGTCCTCGAGCGGACCGCGCGCGGGCGCATCGCGGGCGGCCGGATGACGCGCCGGCGCAGGAGCGCAGCCGTGCGTGCCGCCGGGACCGGGCGACTGAACAGGTAGCCCTGGCCGTAGTCGCAGCCGAGGTCGCGCAGTCGATCTGACTGCGACTGGGTCTCGATGCCCTCGGCGACGACCCCGATGCCGAGGCCGTGCGCCAGCGCGATGACGGCGTCGACGATCGACCGATCCGCGGCACCCTCGATCCCGGCGACGAACGAGCGATCGATCTTGATCGTATCGAGCGGCAGGTGCTTGAGGTAGGACAGCGACGAGTAACCGGTCCCGAAGTCGTCGAGCACCAGCCGTACGCCCAGCCCACGCAGGTCGCTGAGGGCCCGGATGCCCGCTTCGGACTGGTCCATCAGCACGCTCTCGGTGATCTCGAGCTCGAGCGCATCGGCCTCGAGGCCGGTCCGCGCCAGCGTGCTCCCGACGTCCTCGACGAGGTCGCCCTTCGTGAACTGGCGAGCGGACAGGTTGACCGAGACGAACAACGGTGCCAGGTCGGCGGAGCGTCCGCGGTTCCAGCGCTCGGCCTGGGTGCAGGCCGACTCGAGCACCCACCGTCCGAGTGGCAGGATGAGCCCCGTCTCCTCGGCCAGCGGGATGAACGCGAGGGGCGGGACAAGACCACGCGTCGGGTGCTGCCAGCGGGCCAGCGCCTCGAACCCGACCACCTGGCCCGTCCCGAGCGAGACGATCGGCTGGTAATGGAGCCGTAGCTCGCCCCGCTCGAGGGCGCCGCGCAGGTCGTTTTCGAGGTCGAGTCGATCGAGCGTCTGGTCGCTCATCGAGGGCTCGAACAGGAAGTGCCTCCGGGCCGTATCGCCCTTGGCGCGGACCATCGCGATCTCTGCCTCGCGAAGCAGCTCGTCGGGCGTGCCCCGGCCGGGCTGCGCAAGGGCGATCCCGAGTGAGGCGCTGAGGAACCACTCGCGACCGTTCAGCGAGAACGGCGCGTGGAGCTCCGCGCCGATCCGTTCCGCGATCCGATGCGCCTCGCCGGCATCGGCGACCGGGTCGAGCACCAGCGCGAACTCGTCGCCACCGAAGCGAGCCACCGTGTCGCCGGGCCGGAGGCTGCTGAGCAGCCGCTGACCGACAGCGACAAGCAGGCGATCGCCGGCGGCGTGGCCCAGCGTCTCGTTGATGACCTTGAACCGGTCGAGGTCGAGCAGGATGACGGCGACCGAAACAGGGTCGCTGGAGCGATGCCCGGCCAACGCATGGGCGATACGGTCGGTCAGGAGCTCGCGGTTCGGGAGGCCGGTCGTCGGATCGTAGAGCGCGCCGCGCTGCGCCACGTCGACGAGCCGCGCGTTGTCGAGCCCGATGGAGGCCAAGCGCGCGAAACTCGTGAGCGCCTCGATATCGCGCTCCGTCCAGCGCCGGGACGTCTCGCCGGTCGTCAGCCCGAGCACCCCGACGACTCGACCCCCGGACCGCAACGGCACGCCGATGATCGATCCGAGTCGCACCGGCGCGACCGAGGATCGTCCGGACCAGCGCTCGTAGTCCTCGAGTGCCAGCGGCTCCCCGGTGCGCAGGATCTCGCCGTCGAGGCCCTCGTCGGCGCCTACGCGCCAGCCCAGCAGGCCGGCGAACATCCCCGTTCCGACGCGGAGGGCGAAGCCCGACCCGTCGGGCTCGACGAGGTCGACGAAGCCGTGTGGCGTGTTGAGCAGCGCGGACGCGCGATCGAGGATCGTCGCCAGCAGCCCGTCCTGGTCGTTGCGGTCGAGGAGCGCCAGGGCCGTCTCGTCGAGCGCCCGCAGGTACGGGTCGCCCACGCCCCCGTCGAGTCGATCGTGGTCGGGCTTGACGAGATAGAGCGCCCGGTCGGCCACGGCCACGAGCTCGTCCTTGGTGCGTCCGTCGTCTGGATAGCAGGCGACACCAGCGCTGATCGTCACGGTCGGTCGGGGGTCCGTCGCGTCACCGGGGCGCGGATCGGTGCGCTCGCGGACGGCACGACGGATCCGCTCCGCGACCTCGTGCGCCGCAGTCCGATCGGCGCCGGGCAGCAGTGCCGCGAACTCGTCGCCGCCGTAGCGATACAGCCTGTCGGTGTCACGGGTGGCCTGGGTCATCGCCGCCGCGAGCTCCACGAGCAGGCCGTCGCCGGCCGGATGGCCCAGCGTGTCGTTGAACCGCTTGAAGGCGTCCAGGTCGAGCATCAACATCGCGAACGGGCGGCCCGCGTCGACTGCAGCGCCGAGCTCGCGCTGGAACGCACCGTGATTGCGCAGCCCGGTCAGTGCGTCCTGCTCGGCCCGGATCCGCACCTCGCCGTGCGTCTCGGCATTCTGCATCGCGATCGAGGCCTGACCGGCGAACAGCTTCGTGAGCTCGAACTCGTTCGGGGTAAAGGCGGCCACCTCGCCGACCCGGCCGATGTTCAGCGTCCCGATCGTCTCGCCGCGGACGAGCAGCGGGACGACGATGATCGCCTCCGGCTCGAACGGCGTGCCGGGCACCTGGACCGAGCGCGGGTCGAGGTGCGCCTTGTTTGCAAGCACCGCCTCGGCGTGGTCGATGACCCAGCCCGTGATCCCAGGTCCAAGCGGGCTCTCGTGGGCGAGGATCTCGTCGGCGAACCGGTCGCGGGCGATGACGGCACGACGCACGCCGGCCACCCGATCGACCTGGTAGATCGTCAGCGAGTCGTAGGGCACGATCGCCTTGAGCGAGACGGCGATCAGATCGAGGATGCCGACCGGGTCGAGGGTCGAGAGGAGGCGCTCGTTGACCTCGAGCAGCCTGCGCTGGCCCTCCAGCTGGAGCTCGAGCTCGAGCTGCTGGCGGCGCAGGCGTTCGACGTTCTCGGCGTTGACGAACGCCTGGACCGCTGCGGCCGCGAAGATCGACAACGTGACCTCGTCGTCGCCGTCGAACCGCTCGGTGCCGAGCGCCGACACGACGATGACGCCCAGCGTGTTGCCCTCATAGATCATCGGCACCACGAGCATCGACTCGGGTCGCTCCCGATCGCCGACGACGACCCCACGAGGGTCGCTGGTGGCGTCGCCCAGGCGCAGGGCGCGGCCGTGTTCGGCGACCCAGCCGGTGAGCCCCTGCCCGATCGGCATTCGCAGCGTCGCCATGTCCGGTTCGGTCGTGCCGAGGAACGTCCCTTCGAACGCGATCGGCTCGCACATCCCCGTCGTGTGATCGATGCGGTAGACGCGGATCGTGTCGTGCACGATGAGGCGTTTGGCTTCATCGACGATCGCCCAGGCGATCGCCTCCTGATCGATGAGGCCGCTCAGCCGCCCGGCGAGCTCGGCGATGGACGACAGGCGTTCGGCGAGCGAGCGTCGCGAATCGGCGAGTCGTGCGCCGCCGATGGCCGCCGCCATCTGGTCGCCGAATGCACGTGCAAGCGCCCGCTCCGCGGCCGTCCAGGGGTAGGCCTCCCGGTGGTACAGCACGAGCAGGCCGAGGACCTCACCGCCGTAGACCAGCGGCACGAAACAGATCGACCCGATCCCGATCGCCCGGTAAACCTCGCGGAGCTCCGGGGTGGTATGGCGCATCGCGCGATCGAGGAGGCGGACACGGCGCATCCGTAACGCGTCCATGCCCGCGGTCCGCGCGTTCTTCGGCAGGGAGGTGACCGCCTCGACGATGACCGGCGGCAACCCCCGCTGCGCTGCAAGCTCTAACGGTCGCTCGAGCGCGGGGTCATAGGTCCACAGCCCGGCCCTGTCGACGCCGAACAGCTTGAAGGCCTCGTCGATGATGTCGTGGAACAGGCCGGTCAGGTCGCGCCGGCCGCTGACCTCCGCGGCGATCCGCCCGAGCGCCTCGGCGCGGGTCGGGTCGGTCGCTGGGGTTCGCCGGCGGGTGGGGTGAGCGGATCGGGACGACGATCGCTTCTCCCCGGGCGTGGATCGATCCTCGGCGAGAGTCATCGGGTCCGAGCGGTCTCCTGGGCAGCGGGCAACGCCCCACCGTTCACACATGGGACGGCACGGGAACGGTACGGTCCGGTGGCATCACGAGCGATAGCCCATCCGTACCGGCGTCGTCGTCACCTGGCGGCGGCTGCGTGCGTTGGCGACTTCGCTCAGTCGCTCACGCACATCGGAGTGCGCTCGCTCCCTGCGCTCGCCGGCGCCTTCGCAGCCACCGCCACATTCGACGACGACCAATGGCGTCGGCACCTGGCGGCGCCTGCGTCAGACGAGAAGGTCCGCGACGGAGTCAACGATCAAGTCCGCGTCGGCCAGGTCCTCGTCACGACCCAGCCCGCTGCGGACACCGATGATGCGTCCCGCGCCGGCCGCCCGACCCATGGCAATGTCTGCCGGCGTGTCCCCGACGACGGCGACCTGCGAGGGATCGGTGCGGAACGCCTGGCAGATCGCGAAGACCGGATCCGGCTCGGGTTTCATGGCGAAGCCGTCGTCGCCGCAGACCATCGCCTGGACTTCGTCACGGATATCGAGCGACCGCAGTGTCGCGTCGGTCGGAGCGCGGTCGTCGGTCGTGACCACGGCGATCCGCCGCCCGTCGGCTCGCAGTTGCCCGAAGATCGCCGGAAGGTCGGCCAGCGGCACGGCGAGCGCGACTGGATCGGGAGTGGACCAGGCCGCCTCGGTGGCGCGACGGGCCGCTGAGATGCTCGGGCACCAGCGGCGCAGCACCCGCGCGACGGTCTCCTCTACCCCCGCCATCGTGGCAGTCGCCAGCTGGCCGCCAGGAGCCACGCGTCCGGTGCTCGGGTCGAAGCCGATCGCCGCATAGACATCGAGCGAGACCGGTCGTCGTATCGCGGCGTCCAGCCGGTCACCGAGTCCGCGCGCCCACCCGCCCCACATCGCGTGGAAGTCGATGAGCGTGCCGTCCTTGTCGAAAATGACGACGTCGATGCCGTCGAGGTCCGGCTGCATCGTGTCGGGCGGCATCAGCTCCGCAGCCGGGTCATTGCCGGGTCGAACAGCGGGTCGTCGGCGACCGTCGCCGGAACGGCCTCGCCGAAGTACTGGATCGTGACGCGTTGGCCGGCTACGGCCGCCGCTGCCGGCAGCCAGGCGTAGGCGATGGGAGCGCCGACACTGAAGCCGAAGGCCGCGCTCGTGACATAGCCTGCCCGCTTGCCGTCGACGTGCACTGGTTCCTTGCCCATCACCACGGCATCGTGGTCGCCGATCACGAGCGCGGCGAGTCGCCGTTCCGCGGTCGCCTCGCTCCTGCCGACCAGTGCGTCGCGCCCCACGAAGTCGCCCTTGTCCATCCGAACAGCGAACCCGAGCCCCGCCTCGAACGGGTCGTGTTCGGTCGTCATGTCCGTGCCCCATGCGCGATAGCCCTTCTCCAGCCGCAACGACCCGAAGGCGCTGCGACCCGCGGCGATCATGCCGTGCGCCTGGCCCGCCCGCCACAGCGTGTCCCAGAGCTTCAGGCCCATGTCCGCGATCGTGTACAGCTCCCAGCCGAGCTCGCCGACGTACGACAGGCGCAGCGCGGTCACCGGCACGTTCCCGATCCA
>Ga0184612_10001835_pt1 | contig 10307 bp, 11 predicted proteins | sample PLM3_60_coex_FD_133163 | JGI IMG/M metagenome (GOLD analysis project Ga0184612, IMG submission 133163) | Groundwater sediment microbial communities from an aquifer in East River, Colorado, USA - PLM3_60_coex | ecosystem: Environmental > Terrestrial > Soil > Riparian zone | place: USA: East...
CTGCTTGAGGTTGAACGAGTGCGTCAGGTTACCGTGACGTTCCACGTCATGAGCCTGTCGGTGTTGAACGAGGGCCGGGCTGCGACAGCCGAAGATGAAGAGACCGTCAGGTTGGGTTGGGGACCCGTCCGCGTCCTGACCGCCACGGCGCTGTCGCTGGGCGAGCCGGCGCTCCGCGATCTCTACGTTGCGCTCGCCAGGCTCATCCACCACGAGCAGCGCCAGCTCTTCAACCGGGATCTATATGGGTCCGCACTCACCGCAACTGGTCTGCCGCACACCCTTGCCAACGCCGCTGAGTCGATGTTCTACGACGACGCCATACGCTCCGACCACCAGGCCGGGCTCGGTCCCATCGGGGATGGGCTCGGCTGTCCGATCATCCACATCGGTCGTATCGCGGGCGACGGGGTTGCCTTCTTCGGCCCGGTGGTGACTCCCTGTCCACGCGGCGAGGCGGCCGGAAAGCTATGGGACAGCGTGGCGTTGGCCGCCAACACGGACTCCTTCTTCGAACTCAGGCGCGCTCGAAACCGCCGACCCGTCTTCGACTGACCTGGCATACGTCGCTGCTGTACGGAGCCACCTTGGCGGGTTTCGGACTCGCGATCAAGGCTTTGACCTACGGTTTGGTGGGCCTGACGATGCAGAATGCAACACCGTCGTCACGGTGACGGGGCCGCCCACTGCCGGCGCGTTTGGTCAGGTCACGGGCAATATAGGAGAACGCCAGGCTCCGGTCCTGCGTGCGCCGCACGTTGAGGGGTTGTGCGGCGCTCCGATGTCGGGTTGTCGGTGGGCGGTTGCATACTTTGAAGCGTGGGAGAAACGACCGCCAGACAGTTCCAGGAGACCGATGGCACCGAGGGGTGGCGAGTGCTGGGATTCGGCGCGAACACCTGGTTCGCCACAACCAGCCATGCCTTGGGGGCCGAACTGGTGAGCCGGGTCGTCGCGATCGCCGACGAACTCGACCACCATCCCGATGTCAACCTGCGTCGGCACGGAGTACACGTGCGCACTCTGACCTGGGAGACGTCCAGACTGACCGACAAGGACCTCTCGCTGGTCCGGGCCGTGTCGGCGGCAGCCGCCGAACTCGGCCTCAGCCCCGACCCTGCCGGGCTCCGTGACGTCCAGTTCAGCGTCGATGCGCTCGACAAACGCGCGGTGATGCCATTCTGGCGGACGGCCTTGGGCTATCTCCAACTTGACGAGGATCTGGTCGATCCGGAGCGGCGACGACCGGCATTGTGGTTCCAGACGCAGGACGCCCCCCGCCCTGAGCGCAACCGCATCCACCTCGATGTCGGCGTGCCACCCGATCTGGCAACGGCGCGAATCGAGGCGGTCCTGGCCGCAGGCGGCAAGCGCGTGCGGGAGCACCCTTGGTACAACACGCTCGCCGACCCCGAGGGCAACGAAGTCGACCTGGTGCCGCTGCAGCCCGAGCACACTATCGATGGAGCTGAGGACTGGCGGGTCGCGTTCAGCGCGCAGGTTTGCTACCCCGTTGACTCGTTTGCCAGCGGGGCCACGTTAGTTGCCGAATGTGCCCGATTGGCGGATGCTTCCGGCCTGGCGCTGCTGATCGACTTGCGGCATGGCAGCGTGACGATCGATTCCGGCAAGGATCGGTGGGAAGCCCCCGGCTTTGACGACCTGGCCCGGGCGATCCAGCAGTCCGCGCGCGGTCTAGGGCTGGCCGCCGACGTGGAGCGAGTCAAGTTTGTCCAGGCGATGATCGACGCTGCCGACATCGATGTGATCCGGCCATTTTGGAAGGCCGTGCTCGGCTATGTGGAAGACTCGCGCGAGGGAGTGATGGACCTATTCGATCCGCGTGACCTGGGGCCTGTCGTCGGATTCATACATGCCGATGTCTCCGAGACCGCCCGGCTCGCTCAGCGCAACCGGATCCACATCGACGTGTTCGGCGCGGACGACGAGGCGCAGGCCCGCATACAGGCCGGGATCGCCGCCGGCGGACGGATCGTCTACGACGGCGCGGCGCCCGAGTGGTGGACCCTGGCCGACCCCGAGGGTAACGAGGTCGACATCGCTGTCTCGGTCGGCCGCGAGGAGACTTGGATGGCTGCCCAGGCTCAGCCCTCGAACGAGCCGTAGTCCGGCAGGTTGACCACGACCAGCACCGGGCGCCGACACTGGCCGGCCGTGTAGTACCAGGCGCCGCATTGTGTGCTACCGCTGCCTCATGTTCAGCGGCGCCGGTGGCGGCGTATGCCATCGACTTTGAATGCGAACTCACGGTGTAGTACCAACCGCCGCGGTCGTGAGCTGTCCCCCGCTCATGTTTCAGCGACGGCGATGGCGGCGCATCCCGTCGACTTTGGACGCGAACTCACGGCAGCGCAGGATCGGCGTACCGCGCCAAGGCGACATCGAGGTGAGGTCGATGTCCTCCGACACGACGAGCAACGCGCCAACCTCGGCTGCGACGTCAAGAATGCGGTTGTCCTCGTGGTCGTGGCAGTCGTGGACGGTCACCGGCGGGTCGATGATGCCGCCGCCGCTGTGGTCGGTCACCTCCGCCAGCACGCTGAGGTAGAGCTCAACCTTGTTCTCTGTCCACTTGAGACCCTCGGTCAGGACCCGAGAGGTGTTGTCCAGGATGTGCGGCGAAACCCAGAGCCCAAACTCGGCGGCATCGACGACGATGCCCAAACAGTCCGCATAAGCGTTCCCGGAGGTGGGTGGCGGCGAGGGCCACGACCGGAACGGGCTGTTTCCTCCCGCTGCGGCGCCCACGAGGACGTTGACGTCGAGGACGACGGGGATCGGTACCATTGGTTGCGTCAGGACCGGCCCTTGAGGACCCTCCGAGTCACATCCGCGACGTCGTCGATTGTCAGACCCTGGGCCGCGAGCGTGCTCTGGCCGTACGCCTGCAACTCCCGCAATTCTTCGGCGAGCTTCACCGACCGCATGACCTTCAGGGTGGCGCGAAGGTACGCCGACCGGTTGCCGTTCCCGAAGTACTCCACCAGCTCATCGAGGACCGGCCGGTCCTCGTCGGCGATTGCGAACCCTAATGTCGATGTGCTCATAACCTTCCCCGGCTCACCTGTACCCCCTGTCCAGCCAGACTACTTCGGCTGCACTCCAGATGCAATCTGGCGCATTCGCAGACGTGCTCGATCAGGAACTGCCACCACAGTCCGCCCAAGACTCGGACAAACCCGTCGCGGGCAGCGCGGACAGCATGTACGAGGTTCTCAGTTCGGTAGCGCGCATCAACGACAACGAGCGCCGGGGCGTAACGGACGACGAAAGCCGGAGCATCTCCGCGCGGGCCGGCATGGACAACCGTGGAATGGCCGGCTACTACCACGCGGGTCTCCTCGTCATGCGACCGGACGGAAGGTGGATCACGGACGTTGGCCGTGAGCGACTTGGCCGACTGCGCGGACACGAATAACTGCCGGGTCAGACAGAGATGGCTCGCTGTCGAGCGCTGCTCGTCCGTGACGGATTCCCACGCGCGCAACGCCGGCCGAGGTGAGCCATCGACTGATCCGGGTGTTCGAGCCCAAGATCAAAGTGGGGCGCCAGGGACTCGAACCCTGAACCTACGGAGTCGATGCAAGCATGATCTGAACGTGTTCCGCCGCAGGTTAGACGGGGTGGGCGGGTTCGTCACTGGGCGGTTAAGAGCCGTCCGCTGCTGTACCTTCCTGCTGTACGACCGAACGCAGACCAGCAGATTACGAGGGTCAGCCAGGCGCCGGGCCGGGGACCGTTGCCGCTGCGTCAACCTTCCCGCACCGTACGCCGTTCATCAGGCGCGTCCGCCACCCGTTGATCCACTTGCAGCCACGCGTGCTGCTCGTGAAATTGACGTGGTCAACTCCTGCGGCAAACTAGTTTGATCAATCCTAGGCGGCCCGGGGCGGTGCTGTAACACCGTTCTCCCCGGGCCTTGACGGAGAAGGAGCCTCCGCCCGTGAAGACCGTATCGAAGTCCCATATCCGCGTTGCGTCCGTACCTGCCCGCAGGCCCGGCGTGACTCGATCAGTTACGACCAGGCGTCGGGCGACGATAGTCCTCGACAGCGTTCCGGAGGTTCACCATCAACGTGATCACGTCGATCCGACGGTGTGGCGGCGGCCCGACATGCGCGGGTTCCTCGCACGCCGCGACATCGCCGCCGTGTACCGGCTGCTCAACCGATATGGAGTGTCGCAGCGTGCCATTGCCGCGAGGACCGGCCAGTCACAAAGCGAGGTCTCTGAGATCATCGCCGGCCGCCGCAACGTCGTCAGTTACGAGGTCCTGCTTCGCATCTCGGAGGGGTTCGACCTACCCCGCGGCTGGATGGGCCTCGCCTACGACCCACCCGCACCGGATGCCTGAGGTGCCGGCCATGCGGTGGGTGGTTGTCGTGCTGCGTTACATCCGTAGTGCGCTCGAGCTCGTCATGCGGCACGGTGCAGGGCTAGGTCGATGGCGCGATGAAGGTCTGCGACCCGTACCGTCACCGTCTCGTCCTGCTCCTGAGCAAGAAATGCCGCGCTCACGAGATCGCGGATCAGCACGCTGGGAGTCACGCCCTGCCGATCAGCCTCCGCTTCCAGCTTCTTGGACAGCGCGGCCGGGAAGCGGACCGAGTGCACAACTGACACCGGCTGTGGTTCCCGGTCGACGGTGGCGCCAGTCCAGTCGGTGTTCGCCATTGCCCGCTCTGCATCGTCGCGGCTCATCCCATGTTCCCTTCGATCATCGCCTTCACGGCAGTCACCTCTGCGTCGTCCAGCTGTCGGGCCGAGACGACGAGGTACTCGTCATCTGCCTCTTCGATGCATGCCACCGCGACCCATCGCCCGTCGCTCGTTTGTGCGGCGACTCTAAGGACTGCGCCGATGTGGTGGCGTACGCGTGGGCTGGCGCGCAGGACTTCCAAGACGTCCTGCCAGCCGATGCCGGCGGCGGCCAGCGCCTCATAGGTGCGCTCGTCGAAGCGGAAGCTATCGCCCACATCAAGAGTGTATACGATTGTAAACGAGGGGGTTTCCTGTCGTGTGGCGCCGTTGTTGACACGTACGTGTCACCGGCTGGTCTGTTCACGCATGAATTCAGGTCTGCCATCAGACAGGGTTCGGGCCGGCGCGCCATCCTGTCTGTCGTCAGCCCGCCCGTTCTTGAGCAGGCCACCGGCCGGGGCGCCACGACGGCAGGGCCTGGTCATGGTGTACGGACGCTGGCGCCCCGGTTGGTGGTCTGCTGCGCTGGTATTGGGCTGGCGGCGGGCGGGGTGGCGCGCCCCACGTGCTACGGCCGTGACGTTGGTCGGTTGCCCATCCTGGAGTCAGAGGCCCCCGCCGGAGGCGGTCCTACTGCTTTGGGCTCGACCGGCTGCGGCCGGGGGTCGCGCCACCCGCCGTGAGGGTCGACCTGTTTCCGTTGTCCGTGCGTGGTCAATCGTGAGCCCCGGTGTCGCATGATGTGAGGCGTGCCGGGGCTTCTTCGTGGTCGCGTTGGGCTCGCCGCGCGGGCGGCCGGAAGCCCGCCGGCGGCGTAGGCGCCCCTGCGCCGCCCGCCGCCGGTTGGGCCCGTGTTCGCCGGCGCATGCGGCCCGCCCGCGGGCCGCCTTGATGACCGTACAGAAAGTCCTCACCGACAATAACTCGGGCAAATGTCTGACTCCGGTTGATGCTTGACATGATCGCGACATCAGCGCGACTTGCGGCATGTTAGGACGTTTGATCTTCCAGCAATGCAAGACCGGTTCGCGGTCCTGGAGCGGACGCAGCTGGAGTTCCGGCGCGGAGGCCCTCCGGCGTCCACGAGACCGCGGGATCAATCAGACGCCGAGTGCCTTTCCTGTGCGAGCGCCGAGAGCTGGTCCAGATCGATGCCGTGCACCAGCGCATCGGCATGCCGATGCACCTGCCGCCACCCGAACTCGTCGCGCCGGAGGGACACCCGAAGCGACCAATCCTGCTCCGGCAGTCCGCCGACCAAACCGTGCTGTCGTTCGATCGCCACGAGTACCACCATGTCGCCGGACGCGAAGGTCTGCACCACCTCCAGCTCAGCCGAACCGCTCCTGAAGTAGCGTTCCAGGGCCTCGAGTGCCTCCGGTGTGACGTCGACCCCGCGTTTCGGTTCTCCTCCGAACGGGGACATCAGCACGTGGTCGTCTTCGTGCCGAATCAGTGAGAAGAAGTAAGTACTCACGTCGCGACGGATGTGGGCCTTGGTGGCACCCCAGGGGGCGAGCTGCCGAACCTCGGCTACTGGCCGCGCGGCGGCAAGCGGCCAGCAACCGTCAAAGACGACGACATCGGCATCGTCGCTGCCCGATGATGTAGTGCCTCGCGACGCGGCGGTGGGTGAAGTACCTCGGCCCAATCCCGACCGGGGCACGCGCCAATCAACTTGGATGTTGTCATACGGCGCCGCCATAATCGCTCACGTGCGCGACGTGCGTCGTCTCGCTCTCGGACCTGTCGGTCCCTGGTGATCGAATGGATCCATGATTACGGACGTTCGGTGCGCTACCCGTCAAGGAGACTGGATTTGACACAGCTGCCTATCCCTGTTCATGTCGGGTCTGAGCCGCTCGACCACTGGGACGACATCGAGGCCCGGCAGCGCCAGTTCGGTGAGGAAGCGGCACCGTGGCTGCAGAAGCAGCGTCGCCCGGCGATTGCCAGCCCGACCCTCGACTGGGCTGCCCTCGGCTTCGAGCCCCGCTGGGTGGGGTTCGACACCGCTGACTGTGCCGTGGCGCTGCAGCCGAGCGTCTTCTCCGGTCACGGTGCCGACGAGTTTGATCGCTTCCGGCGAGGCACTGAGAGCCGAGGTGAGACCGCCCTGGTGATCAGCCCGATTGGTGACCTCGAAGATAAGCCGCGTAGCGTCCTCTTCCAGCACGACGACTCTGTCTCAATCGGCCAGAGCTACACAAGCGTCAGCAGTCGGCCGATCGGCAAAGGTGCGCGGGTGCGGGCTGCCGAGGATCTCGGCGACGCCGATGGCCAGTTGGCGTTGCGCATGCTGAGCTGCAACCCGGCGCCCATATGGCGCAGTCTGTCGCTCAGCGGAGCGGCGCTGGAGACGTACAACGGTCGCATGCAGCACCCTGTTGAGGGTGCTTTGTTGCCGATCTTGGAGACCGAGCTTGGCGAGCCCGTCGTCGCCGTGTGGGTATCGCCGGACGAGGTCGAGCGGCGCTACTTCGTACCGGGTGAGACGCCGTGGCCGCTGCTTCTTCAATGGCTGCTGGAGCAGGGGCTGCCCGAGTTCGTCCCCGGTGTGATGCGTCGGGCGAGGCGTCAGCTCGCGACCGACCAGACCCTCTTGACTCGCCGTGAACGTGACCTGCGAAGCGCGTTGACCAAGCTTCAGGCGGACTACGTCGCGGGCCGTGGCGAGCTGGAACGGCAGCTCGAGGAAGCCCAGGGCGCAGCCTCGTTCCGCGAAGGTTTGCTCTACGGGACCGGCAAGCAGCTCGTTGGCGCCGTCCAGGCGGTACTGGAGTCGGCTGGCATCACGGTCGTTGATCTTGACGAGAAGCTCGGCGATACCAAGAACGCCGACCTGCTCTGCACATACGGCGGCCGATCCCGGCTCGTCGAGGTGAAGTCCGCCAGTGGCAGCGCTCCGGAACGTGCCTATCAGGATCTTGTTCGTCACCTTCGGGAGTGGCCAAGCCTGCCGGGCAGCGTGCCTGTCGAAGGTGGGGCGCTCGTCCTGAACCATGAACATCGCAGCGTCCCCGGTGAGCGAAGCAGGAAGCCGTACGGCCGCCCTGAGTTCCTGGCCGCTCAGACAGAGCGAATCGTCACCAATCTGGATCTCTTCGATGCGTGGCGTGAGGAGGATGCAGTCACCATCCGTCGATTGCTGTTCGGAGCAGGACCGGTGGCGCCTGCTGTAACGCAGCCAGCTGACACCCCAACGACCCCCCGTCAAAGGCCGGGAGAGTCGGAGCGCCGTCGTCGCTGGTTCCGGAGTGGGCTGAAGGGCACCGGCGCGTCGACTTGACAGAGACAGCAGAGCCGGCACGGTACGGAACGACAGGCCGAGTAGAGGAGCAACGAGTCGTGAGCAAGCTGTCGTTGCCAGACAAGACCTTCCTGGAGGCTGTGCTGGGCATGAGTGGTGGGTATGTCCTCGACTTCACAAACACATCATTGGCGCAGATTTTCGACGACCTCGCGATCGACATCTACGAGGACAAGTACGCCGAGTACGGAGTGTCGAAGGCAAACAGGTTGAGGACGCTGTGGAAGATCGGCTCAGACTCCGAGGTCGCATCAACGCTCGGTACCCTCGCGGACTACATCGAAGCGAAGCAGGCTGCTCCGGGCTTGTCAGGCTTCCGCGAGGAGATCACGTACGACCAGATCACCAGGATCCGAAAGATCGCGGCGGAGCTTGATGGTGCACCGTCTGCTGGCATGGGGCAGATAGCGTCGGCCGACGACGTAACTGACCCCACGCCCGCCATCTTCACTACCGAAGCGACGGTTTCAAAGAACAAGATTCAGATCGAGATCCACGAGGACATTTACAACCACATCGGGCAGTACCTGGCGACCGGGGACTACTTCCATGCAGTCGAGGAGTCCTACAAGCTGGTGCGCGAGAAGCTCCGCGAGATCACTGGCAAGGAGAAGGCCTCGGACGTCTTCAACAATAGCGCCCAGAACACTGCACACTACGAAGCTCTGTTCGGTAAAGCGACACCTGCCAACGACGCGGAAGCAGACTTCTTCCGAGGTATCGGGTACCTACACTTGGGTGTCCAGCATCTCAGAAACGAGAAGGCCCACACGCCGGCGACACCTCTCGAACCCAACCTTGCCGTGCACTACATCTCGCTGGCGAGCCTCGCCTACGACCTGATCACGCGGTACGTCAGCGAAGACACGATCAAGGAGCTTGAAGACCTGGTCCTCACCAAGCGCCAGAGCTACCGAACCGCGGGCGCCTTCTACCGTGACTTCGAGGGTGGCAAGTGGCTGCGAAACCTGACGCTCCCTGCCAAAGTTGAGTCCTCGGCGGTGCGTAAGGTGCTCAAGACCAAGTGGCTGGACGAGGCTGACTTCACCCGGAGCTACGACCACAGCAACATCGTGCTGATGCGGCTTGAGCTCGTGGTCGACGAGTTCACCGACGCTGACCTCGACCGCTTGCTGAATCTACCGACAAAGGACTCGTACGGCCACGACCAGTCGGCAGGTATGCAGCAGTTCTTGGAGTTTGTTCAGGAGAAGTACCCGGACAGGATTTCACAGAAGGTGAAGGACTGGCTCACGAAGGAGCAGTCCTGACGGGTGCCCTCCGAGCTGCTTCGGTATTGCGTCAATGCCCAGTATCGTGACATCCCACTTCGGTTGGCCGTCGGGCTCCATTCCTTTCTCCTGCTAGCGGAGATTCGTCGGCCAGGGCCAACGCATTGGGTGCGAGCGGCTACGCGAGCATGCTGTTCACGCTCGCAACCACCGATATGCGTGCCAGACTCCTTGCTGACTGGGGTAGCTGACCTTGCGGACCGGTGAGGAGGTGGGCCGGATCCCAGCCACCGTTGGGTGAACGCTATTTGGAAGCTGCCACGTCGAGTCCACCGATTCGCATCCACCCAGCATCTTCGATGCTGACGATGGCTCCACCGGCCCAAACGCCACCCGCGAGAAGGCACGTACCAACTCCCTACATCGCCGTGTTTCGGACAGCGAGTCGCCCTTTGCCGCGGGACCATCTTCCCAGCACCTTACGGGGTCCGGTCTGAGGGCGGCGGCGGAGACGGCCAGGACCGCGGTCTCCATGTGACCAGAACGAACGTACGTCATCGCGGCAGAGGTGCGCACTCGACCGCCAATAGCTCTACTCCTCGGACGCGTCCTCAGACCGCTCGAACTTCGGCGAGCCGCTTGACTGCGTACTCGTCGTCCCAGCAGACGGCGGCTTCCCACGCGGCCGACGCTTGCGCGGCGATGTCGTGCGCGCCGTCGTCGAGGCCGGCGGCGTTGTCGGGCAGTACGAGGTCGAGGTCGGGGACGTCGACGTGCGACTCGTCCCAGTCGATCAGCGCGACCTGATTCGCGGTCATGCGGACGTTGCCAGGGTTGTTCGGGTCGCCGTGGACGACGCATGTCTGACGTCCGGTGAGCCGCGCCCACGCCGCTCGGCACCGAGCAACGCCCTCAGCGGGCATCGCGCCGAGGTCGACCTTCGTCCCGGTCTCGGCGTGCAGGAGGTCGGTCGACGATCGCCAGCCTGGGCGCTGCGGCCAGCCCTGCGTCAACCGATGCAGCTCGCGGAGCGTGCCGGCCAC
>Ga0184612_10001836_pt1 | contig 10298 bp, 6 predicted proteins | sample PLM3_60_coex_FD_133163 | JGI IMG/M metagenome (GOLD analysis project Ga0184612, IMG submission 133163) | Groundwater sediment microbial communities from an aquifer in East River, Colorado, USA - PLM3_60_coex | ecosystem: Environmental > Terrestrial > Soil > Riparian zone | place: USA: East...
GCTCGTCGGCGCCAATATCGGCTGAAAGGATCGGCTGCCTTTGCGTGAAAACAAAGTCGACGGCCGGCGCGCTCTTCGGTAAAACCCGGGCCGACTCGAGATAGCGCTCGTCGAAACCGCGCGCCGCTCGACAGTAAAACCGTCCCGACTCCCTATCTTTGAGACGGATCAGCGCCGCGTCGGCGCCGGTGGCCTGCATGAGCCTTTCGATCACCTCTTCCAACAGTTGGTCTAATGTTCTGGATGTTTTGAGCGGAGCCAAGGCCGCGTAGAGCGCGTCTATTTCCCGAGTCCGCTCGGCAAACTTCGCTTCCAGCTCGGCCACACAATCTTGCTGATTTTCGGACATTCGTGAAATCCCTTCACAAGCTGCTTCTACTTTGCTGACTCTTAATCGCGCGGCCGCACGAACTATCCACCGGTTCCATCGGCACCACTAGGCGATTAGCTTTTGGCCGTCGCCGTGCGCGCGCTGGTCCGGTCCAGATCGTTGCGGCGGAGTATTTTGCTAACAGGACGTAATGCGGCGCATCGTTGTGCGGGTGGGAGTCTGAACGCACTTCAACGCCATGGATCTTTGTTTCATTGCCGTCAACAGCAAATTGTGAAGCAAGAGATTTGCCAGAATTTACTATCGTTGATGAAGGCCCGATTTGCGCGCCAAATAAGGAAGTTGAAATGCGTGGAGCGGAAATATCGGCGGGAGCCAAATGCGCATTTTGTCCGGTAAAGCCTGCGCGTTGGACAAAAGCGTCGGCAATTGACGACTGAATGCATCGATCGCATTAGCGCCCCAATTGCGTCAAGCTGCGCCCCTTGCGCGCGCGAAATGAAATGGAATAACCGCCGGCCGATCAAGTCCGATCGGCTGTATCTTATTCGCCGAGCCGGTAGAAGCGCGCCACGTTGTCGTGCAGCATTTTCCGCTTGGTGTCTTCCGACAGATCGTTTCGCTCGCGAACCGTCTTGACGGTGTGCGGCCAGTCGCCGTCCCAGTGCGGATAGTCGGAAGAGTAGAGAAGAGTTTTGTCCAAGCCCCAGCGCACGGCGTCCGGAACCGTCTTCTCGCCGCACTCGATACCGAAGAAAATGCGCCCGCTGGTGACGTACTGGCTCGGCGGCTTGGTTAAGTACGGCGCTTCATCCGCGCCGCGTTTCTCCACTTCTTCGTCGAGCCGGTCCATCATATACGGCACCCAGCCGATGCCGGACTCGAGATAGGCAATATTAAGACTGGGAAAGCGCTCGAATACGCCGCCGATAATCGTCGCGATCATCGCCATCATTTGTTCGGCCGGATGATCGATTGTGTGCGCCGAAAGAAATTTGCGAAAACGCTGGCCGCCCAGTGAATCGGCGGAAGTGCCGGTGTGAAATCCTATGCCCACGCCGAGGCGCTCCGCTGCCGCGTAAATCGGGTCGTACAATGGTTCGCCGAAATCTGCCATCTGCGGTATGTAAGTAGGAAGAACGCCGGCCACCGCGCCACGCTCGGTCACAGCGCGTGCGAGCTCTTCGGCAGCGGCCTTTGGATCCTGCGGCGCCAACAGCGCGACGAATTTTAGACGCGCCGGATCTTTCTTGCAGAAGTGATACAACCAATCGTTATAGGCTCGCGTTATCGCGGTGGCGAAATCGCGTTCATGCAGCGCGGAAACATGCAAACCTGCCGTCGGATACAGCACCATGACATCGATCCCATCCTCGTCCATCGCCGCGATTTGGTCCTCGGGTCCTTCGGGCTTTTGGCCTAACTTACCATGCAGATCGCGGTCCCATTCGTCGTTAGGAAACAAATTGCGCCGCTGCCAGCGCGGCGGCAAAAATTCCCGCAGCCCGGCAATCGACTCGCGCACATGCCCGTCCGCATCGATCACTTGGTAATTTGCCATGCTCGCCTCCTCTGGCTTTGTTTCTTAATTCCGCCCATTCAGAGCACCCGGATTATTTTTTGCCCAACAAACGTTTTGCAGAGTATTTGGCTTCGATCGGTCCGTCAAGACAAGCAGAGCTAATCTCACACTTGCAACCTACCGTGGCGACGACCTATGCTCGCCGGCATGTCACAGAGGAAAACAACTTTCGGCCTCACGCTGTCCAACCGCGCTCTGGTGACGCGTGGAACGCGACCCAAGGATCTCATCGACATGGCGGCGCGAGCAGAGAGCAGCGGCTTGATAGACGCGGTCTGGGTCGGCGACAGCATTCTTAGCAAGCCGCGCTTGGAATGCATTCCGCTCCTGGGCGCCATCGCCGCGCACACGTTGCGGGTGAAACTCGGCGTGGCGTGCATGGCCACCATCGCGCAACGCAATCCCGTTCTGCTCGCACTGCAGTGGGCGAGTCTCGACGTTCTCTCGGGCGGTCGCACATGGCTGGCTGCGTGTATGGGTTATCCCGCGAGCCAACATCCGATGGCGGCCAAAGAGCTCGAAGTCATGGGCGTCGCGAGCAAACAGCGACCGGGAAGACTGGCAGAAATGCTTCAAGCGCTGCAAGTTCTTTGGTCGGACGAACATGCGAGCTTTCACGGCAAGTATTATTCCTTTGACGACGTGAATCTCCTGCCTAAACCAGCGCAACAGCCCTGCCCCATTTACATTGCCGGCACGCCGCGCCCGACTCAGATCGGTGATCGCGGCGTGGAGCGCTCCTTACGACGCATCGCTCGTTACGCCGACGGCTGGATGACCAATCAGATCGAGTTGTCGATGTTCGAAGATTATAAACAACGATTGCAACGGATGTTGATCGAAGAGGGGCGCGACCTTGACAAATTCAAGACCGTTTTGTACTACGGTATCTCTGTGCATCGAGACCGCGAGCAAGCCTTTCGCGAGGCAAAAACTTTTCTCGACGCCTATTACCAAAAAGACTTTTCAAGACCAGGAGTCGAGATCTGGAACGCCTGCGGTCCGGTGGAGCATTGTGTCGACTGTGTGCGCGGATTTATCAATGCGGGCATCGACCACGTCGCCATTCGGCCGATCGGAGACAATCTCGACGAACAGTTCGACATCTATCTGAATCAGGTTCTTCCTGCACTCCAGATGATTGTTCCTTAAATCTCGTTCTGCAGCGAGATCATGGGAATTTTTCACAGAATGATTTCAAATATTGAGTGAGTAAGTGACCGACGCCTATTCATCATAAATAAAACGACGGTATCGGTCCAACGCTTTTCGTCTCCGAGAACAATTTTTTCCACTTAATGCAGGGTAAACCCTCCAGTGAAAACATCCTCCGCTCTGCCTAGACCGAATCAAACGCTTGTAAATTCAACGGAAACAATTTTTCGCTTCGCATGGCATCATTGTTGCGCTAACCTTCGGCATTTCCAATCTAAGCTTCCGTTTCTCAATCATTTTCGGGCTCTATCTACGGAGAAAGAAGGAGCGTTTTATCGTGGATGTGTCGATGCCATCATTGCTTGAGCGTTCTCGTACGCCCTTGAACGGCTCCCTTGCGGGTGCACTGCGTCGACGGGCTTTCACGCACGACGAAAAGTTTTTCTTAAATGGAGTTCACTGCGAAAATTTCTCGCCGCCACAGCAAGAATTCTTCAATGGAATAGTTCAGCGTCTACATGTCGGCGGTAAATTCTTATTCCTTGGCAATGAGAAATTTTGCCTAGGAACACCCGAAGGAGAGGCTATCCCCTTCACTCCATCCGGGTGCAATCCAGCAAACAAGGAGCAATTGTGAGTGAACCGCTTCCATTAGACGAGGAGCCAATTCGCGCAGCCTTGACCGGCTCGGAAAAGGTTGAGTTGAGCGGCCGATTTTTTTTCGCCGACGGCGAAAAGTTTTTTTTAAAGGGGGTTACCTACGGACCTTTTTCGCCATCGCGTCAAGGCGTCCCGTTTCCCGAACCGGCGCGCGTGGAGGTGGATTTTGCTCTGATGACAGAACTGGGAGCGAATTGTTTGCGCACGTTTACGCCGCCTCCGGAATGGCTTCTCGATATTGCGACATCCTACGGACTCCGAGTCATGATCGGCATTCCATGGGCACAACACATTTCATTTCTTGATTCCGAAAAGACCCAAGCCGAGATTCGTGGAACGGTCGCTCGTACCGTCAACGCCAGCAAAGACCATCCCGCTGCATTTGCCTATCTCGTCGGAAACGAAATTCCCCCCGAGATCGTGCGCTGGTATGGCGGTAATAGAGTGCGTGGCTTCCTCCGTGATTTGGTTGACTCCGCCCGAAACGGCGCACCCACCTCGTTTGTAAGCTATGCAAATTTTCCCTCGACCGAATACCTTGAGATCGATTTTGTCGATTTTGTCGCCTTCAATGTTTACCTCCATCGTGAGCAGGACTTCCGGCGCTATCTGTTTCATCTTCATAATCTTGCCGGTGATCGCCCGCTGGTCTTGACCGAGATTGGCATCGATTCCATTGGGCAGGGACCCGGCTTTCAAGCCAAAGCTCTGTCGTGGCAATTGCGCGCGAGCTTTGAAACCGGTGTAGCGGGAACAGTTATCTTCTCTTGGACCGATGATTGGCATGCCTACTCCGGCGCGGAGGGATTTCAGGTTGAAGACTGGGCCTTTGGATTGGTCGATCGCAACCGTCGTCAAAAACCCGCTTACTGGGCCGTCAAAGACGCCTACGACAATCCCCTTCCGCCGACCCTGGCCGCCCATCCCAAGGTTTCGGTTGTTGTCTGCGTTTACAACGGCGAGCGCACCATCGACTCATGTCTGGCATCGCTGGAAAAACTTAATTATCCAAATTACGAAGTGGTGGTCGTCAATGACGGCTCGACGGATAGCACACGGCAGATCGCCGAAAGTTACAATTACATTCGTCTTATTAACCAAGAGAATAAGGGGTTAAGTGAAGCACGTAATGTCGGGATCCGAGCCTCGACAGGAGAAATTATCGCCTTTACCGACGCGGATTGCATGGCGGATGCGGATTGGCTCGCCTATTTGGTAGCGCGCTTTCAGTCATCGGAGTTTGGCGCCGTGGGCGGGCCGAATTTCTCGCCGCCGGACAATTCTTTCATCGCATCTTGTGTTGCGGTCTCACCCGGCGCACCGACACATGTACTACTAGATGATGAAATCGCTGAGCATATACCCGGTTGCAACATGGCGTTTCGGCGCGAAGCGCTGGAAGCTATCGCCGGATTTGATCCGATCTTTCGCGCCGCGGGAGACGACGTCGATCTCTGCTGGCGACTGCAAAATAAGGGCTATAAGATCGGCTTTAGCCCGGCTGCCATTGTATGGCATTTTCGTCGCAACACCATTCGAGATTATCTCAAACAGCAGCGCGGCTACGGCAAAGCTGAAACTCTACTCTTCTTCAAACATCCGTGCCGGTTTAACGTGCTCGGCCAATCGCGCTGGTTCGGCAGAATTTATGGCGACCTGTCTTCTTTTCTGTCCAGCCGTCAACCGAGAATCTATTCGGGAGTTTTCGGCCGTGGCCTGTTTCAAACTCTCTATCAACCTCCTCCTTCTGTGCTTTCCTGCCTGCCACTCACGCTCGAATGGAACGTGCTTTCCCTCGTGCTGCTAGCATGCGCGTTTCTTTTTGGCGGCTTGTTCGTGCTTGGAACGATTCCGTTCCTGCTCACGGTCAGTCGCTGCCTGGCAAGCGCCATCAAGGCTCGCATCGCTCCGCCATTCCGCGGCTTGCCGGCCACTCTTCTGATCGCTTCCCTGATCTACTTGGGGCCGCCAATCCGAACCTTCGAGCGCTACCGCTGGCGCCTACGCAGGCTGCGCGAAGTCAAGCCGGTCGACCTTAACGGGCCGACGCAAGATCCGCGAATTCAATGGCATGAGCGCGCGTTTTATTTGTCGTACTGGAACGAGAAAGGACAGGAAAAAGAAAGTTTGCTCCATTCCATGATGGAGTTCCTCTTGCCGCGCAAATATCTCATTGCCATGGATCAGGGCTGGAGCCAGTGGGATCTGGAAATCTGCCAGGGGCCTTGGGCCAAAGCCCAAATCAAAACAGCGACGGAAAACCACGGTGGCAGTAGACGAGTCCTCAGGGTCCGATGCGCGCTTCGGATGTCGCGAATCTCGATTACGTTTCTTTGCTTCTATCTAGTCGTGGCCGGTATCGCCGTCGCTTTGGCAATGCCGAAGATCGCCGCCGCGACCGCTTTTATTGGGTGGGCTCATGCCAGCGCCATTATCTATCAGAAGTTTCGACTCGGACATGTGCTGTATCACGTTCTTGAATCGCTAGCGCACAAGCTCGATTTCGTGCCGGTCCAGAAATCACCGGAAGAAGTCTGATGAGGACATCCCGCTCATGAAACGTACAGTTCTTTCCTACCTGAAGCCCCACTGGCCAGCCTTCGTTTTCGCGCTGGGTCAGCTTCTTTTCATTAGCGCGCTGGAGCTGCTGAAACCATGGCCGCTTAAAATCATTATTGACAATGTCTTGAGCGACAGTCCTCTGCCATGGGGATTTGCTCCGAGCTGGTCTTCCGAGAGCCTTCTCGTGTCGGCTTGCACCGGCTTGGTTGTTGTTTACCTGCTTTTGGGAGGGCTGCGACTGCTCAACGATTACACGACTATTCGAATTGGCCAAAGCATGGTCAACGATCTTCGTCGCGACCTTTATAGCCATATTCAACGCTTATCCCTGTCTTTCTACCGCCGGCAGCAAATCGGTGATCTTATGTACCGCATTACTGCCGACACAATGGGAATCCAGACGCTCACGATGAACGGACTTTTTGCCATCCTCTCTGCTTCCGTTCTCTTGACCGGAATGCTGATTGTCATGCTTTGGGTCGATTGGTATCTGACACTTCTGGCTATGGCCGTGTGTCCAGCGCTCTTCTGTGCAATCGCGCTTTTGAATAAAAAAATCTCTTCGGCCGCAACTGAAGCTCGTCAGAAAGGAAGCACGGTTTATTCTGTGGTTCAGCGAACCCTATCGGGGATGCGCGTGATTCAAGCTTTTACAAAAGAAGAAGACGAGGGGCGGCGCTTTCTCCAGGCCAGCACGGAGAGCCTGGCAGCAGATTTGCGCTTGTATAATCTACAAAATGTTTACTATGCGGTTGTAAACCTAACGATCGCTGCTGGAACTGCCACTATTTTGTGGCTGGGCGCTCGGCGCGTTTTAACGGGCGATCTTTCGATAGGCGAAATTGTTGTCTTCACTTCCTATCTTGCGTCTCTCTACGCCCCGCTCAATAGCATCTTCCAAACCTACGGTTTGGTTCAGAGCGCAAAGGTTGGCGTACGCAGGGCATTTGAGATTTTGGAGTCCGAGGAGAGCTTGCCGGAGGGTTCTAGAGTCTTCCGTCCCTTAGGCGCAAGAGGACAAATCTCGTTCGAAGATGTTTCATTTGGCTATGACGAGTCACGGCCTATTCTAAAGAAGATTAACCTTCACGTCGCTGCGGGAAAGAAGATTGCAATTGTTGGTCCGACTGGTGCGGGAAAATCGACTTTAGTGAGTCTCCTGCCACGATTCTACGACCCGCAGTCGGGCCGGGTGAAGATCGACGGTGTTGATATCCGTGAGTTCCAGCTGAAATCCCTGCGACGCAAAATCGCGATGATTCTTCAGCCACCGGTGGTATTTCCTCTCACCATTCGGGAAAACATCGCCTATGGCCGGCCCGACGCTTCTTTCGAAGAAATCGTGGCTGCGGCACAGATCGCTCAGGTTCACGATTTTGTCCAACAACTCCCCGACAAATATGAGACCGTCGTCAGCGAGCAAGGCTCGACCTTGTCGGAAGGCCAAAAACTACGCCTCACGATCGCGCGCGGAGTCTTGCTGAATGCGCCTATTCTCATCCTGGACGAGCCCACGGCATCCGTGGACTCCGAAACCGAGGCACTTATAATGGATGGGCTAGAGCAACTAATGACGGGCCGGACGACCTTTATTATCGCACATCGATTATCGACTGTACGGCAAGCCGACCTGATCCTGGTCATACGGGACGGCCAGATCGTCGAGCAAGGAACCTTTACCGAGTTGCTCCGCAAACACGGGCCGTTCGCCTCGCTGTATCGGACTCAATTTGGCCTTTACGAGGAAGAACGAAAGCTTCGCATGATCAAGTGACCGCCGGAGGGAACATTCAACACGTAACATGATGACAAAAATTTCCCGAATTGATTCGCTTCACTTCATTCAAACCATACCAGCAGCGCTCGTCTCGGATGCAAGCTAGATGCGAAAGTCTGCGCCGCTTCTAATTCCGATTGGAGTAATGACTCCGAGCACGTCAAGTCCATAGGTGTGCAATGGCCAAGCGCAAGACAATTCTTGTGCTTCATCTGGCCGGACAATACCCTTTAGCCGGAATTGCCTGGCAAGCGCTGCACTATGTACTTGGCCTCAAACACATGGGATACGATGTGTACTACGTTGAGGATTCTGGCGCGCCTCCATATAATCCGGTTGCCAGGATCAATCTCGAAGATTGCTCATATAATGTCGCTTTCATCCAGCGATTCATGGAACGCTTCGATCTGGGCGATCATTGGGTCTATTGGGACTCGCTGCACAATATCAGCTATGGGCAGCCGCCCGACAAACTCCGGCTTCTTTATCGAGAAGCCGATGCAATAATCAATGTGTGTGGGGGGACATGGCTACGGGAGGAACATCTCGAATGCCCGATACGAATTTATTTGGAAACTGACCCTGCACGGCCGCAGATCGAGCTCAGTCAAAGTAATGAGAAAACGAAGGCTTTGCTGACCGCTCATACCCATCATTTCACCTACGGTGAAAATCTTGGCCACTCGGATTGCCCGCTTCCAGTAACCGGATTCGAATGGAAGGCCACACGTCCTCCGGTCATTCTTGAGTTGTGGCCATATTGTTTCACGCAAGAAGCCCAAAAGTTCACCACGATAACGACGCTGGAACACCCCGAAGGAATCATGTTTAACGGTGAGAAATACTACTGGTCCAAGCACGTTAATTTTTCGCGTTTCCAGGATCTTCCGATGCAAACTTCACAGAAGTTTGAAATCGCCGCACAAGGAGATAAGTCCGCTAGAGATCAGCTGGCCGAGAAACGATGGTCTGTGATCGATGCGCTTGAGATCTCCTTGGACTTGGAGAAGTACCAAAACTACATAGCCAGATCTCGCGGGGAATTCACGGTGGCAAAAGATGTGGTCGTACGGACCCGAAGTGGCTGGTTTAGCGATCGCAGCGTATGCTACCTAGCTACCGGCAAGCCGGTTATCACGCAGGAGACTGGTTTTAGCAAGTTCATCCCCACCGGTGAGGGGCTTTTCGCCTTCAATACGCTGGAAGCGGCTCTAGATGCAGTTCGGCAAATTAATGCAGACTATGCCCAGCATTGTCGTGCAGCCCGAAACCTAGCAGCTGAACACTTCAGCGCGGATCGCGTGCTCGGAAAATTGCTTAAGGATGCAGGGCTCGAATAGAGAGAAGCATAGAAAGGGAACCGAATCGGGCGAGTTTCTAACTACAGCGGACTCAGCTTTCGGCAGACACAAAATACATATATGCGCGGTAAAACCATTTTGCTCCTGCATTTGGCAGGGCGTATTCCGCTTGCCGGCGTCGCCTGGCAGACATTGCATCACATCGTTGCCCTCAAAAGATTGGGATATGAGGTATATTACATCGAGGATTCTGGTGCTCCTCCCTATGATCCTCGCGTTCGATCTGTAGCAGAAGATTGCTCTTACAATGTGGACTTTCTCAAGCGGCTCATGGAACGATGCGGCCTACAAGAACGGTGGGCATACTGGGATATGGTTCATGATACCTACCACGGTCTCAGCCGCGGAGCAGTGCAGCGCGTTTACAGAGAGGCTGATGCAATTCTTAATCTTTGTGGCGCGACTCGGCTTAGGGAGGAGCATATGATCTGCCCGATCCGAGTCTATGTACAGACCGACCCCGTTTATGAACAGATGAAGGAGGCGCAAGGCGACAAGCGTACTACGGAATCCATAGGTGCGCACACGCATCACTTTACCTATGGCGAGAATCTCGGTTATTCCGATTACCGCGTCCCTTTAGACGGGTTCAAGTGGAAAACGACCCGTCCCCCCGTCTTGCTCGACCTTTGGGAATACCGATTCAACCCGGAAGCACCGAATTTTACTACGATCACCGTCTGGCGGAATACCGGCAAGGATATTGTTTTTAATGGCGACAGATACTACTGGTCTAAGCATCTCAACTTCCTTCATTTCCAGGATCTCCCGCGACGAACTTCAAAAAACTTTGAGCTTGCGCTGGATCGCGATGATGAGATCACCCCTCATCCATTGCAACAGAACGGATGGCTTTTGGTCGACGCTTAC
>Ga0184612_10001837_pt1 | contig 10294 bp, 8 predicted proteins | sample PLM3_60_coex_FD_133163 | JGI IMG/M metagenome (GOLD analysis project Ga0184612, IMG submission 133163) | Groundwater sediment microbial communities from an aquifer in East River, Colorado, USA - PLM3_60_coex | ecosystem: Environmental > Terrestrial > Soil > Riparian zone | place: USA: East...
AGGCCCACGACCGCGGCCTGGATGAGCTGCCGAGTTGGGAGCACGAGCAGCACATTGGTCTCCTGCCGGGCGGTCAGCCGGGGAGGAGAGGCCGCCGAGACTGGCGCTACCGCGGCGAGTGGCGTCCCCGCGCAGGCAGCGGAGAGCCTGGCCGCGCTGAGATCCTGCTCGACCCGGTCGATCTGGCCGCGAAGTCTTGTCGCGGTTGCCAGCACGGTCACGGCCGCGAAGAGCGCCAGGACCAGGACGAGGCGTCCCCACGCGAGATGGTTCATGAGTTGCCTGCGTGCTAACCGGCCGCGATCGTTGCCGCCTCCGCCTAAGTCTGACCGCCTGCGGATCCGAGCGTCGACTCGGTCCGACGTGGACAGTGCTGCGCCTCGAACACGACCGCGGAGGAGCCGCTGGGCGAGGGCGGCCGGCAGCTACACGCCTGGTCGTTCAGCGAGGATCCGGTCAACCGCGAGTACCTCGAATCCGCGGTCGGGAACACCGGCGCGGTCATCGCCGGCCATACCACGTATGACGCGTCGGTCCCTGCTGAGGCTGTACCGGGCGACCGCTCGCAGCGTCCCCACCTACGGCCAGGGCGTGGACACGCGGCTAGCCGTTCTTTGCCAACTGGCCATTTGAGGCCGACGACCATCGAATCCGGCCCGATGAGCGGTTCGACGTAGGTGCCGCGGAACGGTGCGATCGAGGTGCCTGGACCACGGGCAAGTGTGATCGGCGTGTCGGGGTTCTGACTGGATTCGACGCAACCGAGACTTCAGTCTCGGGTGTCAAAGAGTCAGCGGGGGCTGTTCGATGCAGTCACATCCCTTGATCGGAACCCCCGCACGTTGCGACCGGAACCCGCGCCCGAATCCCACGCAACGGCAGCCACTTGAGCCGAGCGCTCATTCTGCAAAGGGGAAGCACATTGCGACTCACGTCTCGCCTGGTAGGCACATTGTGCGCTGCCGGAAGCCTGCTCGTGCTGGCCGCGTCGCCGGCGTTGGCCGCGGCTCCGTCGAACGACACGTTCGCAGGGGCGGCCACGATTGGTGCCGTGCCCTTTAACACCAGCCTTGACACCACAGAGGCCACCACCGATGCCGACGACGTGTCGGCGAACACGAACTGTGGCGCCCCCGCCACGGACGCGAGTGTGTGGTACTCATTCACCCCCTCCGTCGACGCGGGGATCGCCGTCGATGTCTCCACGTCCACCTACAGCGCCGGCGTGATCGTTGTAACCGGCACCCCGGGGAGCTTTGAGCTCCAGTCCTGCGGTCCGGGCACGATCGCGTTCTTCGCGACCGCAGGCACGACCTACTATCTACTGGTCTTCGACGACCAGCTTGACGGCTCTGGCACCGGCGGCGTACTCAACCTCACGGTCGCGGAGATTCCGCCACCGCCGAGCATCGACGTCACCGTGAATCCGAGAGCCACGTTCAACCCGCACACCGGCGAGGCCACTGTCTCCGGCACCGTCCTGTGCAGCGGCGAGGCCGAGTTCAGTTCCCTCGACTTGGAGCTGAGCCAGAAGGTCGGCCGGGTCGCGACGATCCGGGGTTTTGCGAGCGTCGAAGTCACGTGTGACGCCGTGGCCCACGCGTGGTCGGTCACCGTCTCACCCGAAAGCGGCGAGTTCCGAGGGGGCAAGGCCGCCTCGGTCACCTTCGCCGTGGCATGCGGCGTCTTCGAGTGCAGCGTCGACTTCGAGGAGCGCAACGTCCAGCTTTCACGCCGCTAACTACAGATCAACAAACGCGCGGGAGTACGCCGGGGTGGGCCCACAGGCCCACCCCGGCGGCTCGTGCCGGGATCTCGTATCTGGACGTCTCGTCGCCCAGTTGAGCCTCAACCCGAGCACGTCACGGTAGAAGCGAACGCTGGTCCCGACGTCGGCAGGCGCCGATCATGAAGTTACGGGTCTAGATTCGCGCCGATCATGAGCGCAGGTTCATGATCGGCGCGAACGGTATCCGGGACCTCAGTTGAACAGCGACGACGCCTTCGACAGCAGCGCGACCACGTCCTCGTCACTGACCTGAGGGAAGGACCGGTAGAACCGGCTCACGGCCCCGAAGGGCGACGGCACGAGCGGGCACACCACTAGGTCGGCCTCGGCTCGGAGCAGATCCACCGAGTCGGCCGCACCCACGGGCACCGCCGCGATGACCGCCTCGGCGCCGAGCCGCCGGGCCACCGCCACCGCCGCTCGCGCCGTGGCTCCGGTGGCCAGGCCGTCGTCGACGACGATCGCCACCTTGCCCACGAGCGACAGCGGCGGCCGTCCACCCCGGTACACCGCCTCGCGCCGATCCAGTTCGACAGCCTCCTTGGCGGTGACCTCCGTCACGTCCTCCGGCGTGAGCCGAGACTCGACGTCCATGTTGTGTACGGCGACGCCGCCCGGTCCCAGCGCCCCGAACGCCACCTCGGGGGCCCATGGCACGCCGAGCTTTCGTACGACGAGTACATCCAGTGGCGCCTTGAGCGCGGCCGCGACGCGGGCCGCGACGGGCACGCCACCGCGAACGAGGCCGAGCACCACGACGTCGTCGCGGCCCGCGTAGGCACCCAGTTCGGCGGCGAGCGCGTCGCCAGCCTCGCGCCGATTGGCGTAGCTCACATTTATCTGTCTACGCGTATGGCCGAACCGTGTCACGCAACCGAAGAAAATGATGCGCGCGTTGTCAGGGGCAGCAGATATTGTCGTTGCGTGCGCAAGGATCTGACTATTCTTCGTGACCGCCGCTTCGGACTGCTGTTCGCCGCCCGTACCGCGGCGGTGCTCGGCAGCGCCTTCGGACCGGTGGCGCTGGCGTTTGGCGTCCTCGCGCTACCCGGTGCCACCGCCACGACGTTGTCGATTGTCGTCGCGGCCGAGTCGCTGAGCATGGTCGCCTTCATGCTGATCGGCGGTGTCATCGCCGACCGGCTGCCCCGCTTCCGGGTGATGGTCGCCGCCGACCTCGTCGCCGCCGCGGCGTGGGGCGGTCTGGCCGCCATGCTTATCAGCGGGTGGGCGCCGCTCTGGCTGCTCATCGTGACATCCGGGATCGCCGGCATGGCGACGGCGCTGTTCTGGCCGGCGTTCACCGGCGTGGTGCCGGAGGTCGTGCCGGCCCCTAAGCTCCAAGCAGCCAACGGCATCCTGCGGCTTGGCATGAACGCCGCTCGCATCGGTGGCTTCGCCGTCGCCGGCGGCGCGGTCGCTGTGTTCGGTGCCGGCTGGGCCATGGCACTCAACGCCGGCCTGCTCGTCGCGTCCGCCGTGCTGATTGCGGGGCTGCGAACGCCGGCTGCCGGCCGGGGCGAGGCAGCGTCGGGCAACATGCTCCGTGACCTGCACGACGGCTGGCGCGAGTTCCGCTCCCGCCAGTGGCTGTGGGTCGTCGTCCTGCAGTACTCGTTCGTGATCATGGTGCTGCAGGCCGTCTGGGGTGTGCTTGGTCCGGTCGTGTCCAACGAGCGGCTCGGCGGCCCGAAGGGCTGGTCGTGGGTGCTTGGGGCCGAGGCCATCGGGATGCTCATCGGCGTGGTCTTCGCGATTCGCGCCAAGCCGAAGCGCCCGATCCGGCTGGTCGTCCTGCTTACCTTCCCGCTCGCGAGCCTCCCGCTCGCCCTCGGGCTGGGTGCGCCGCTCTACCTTGCTATCGCGGCGGCGTTCCTCGGCGGGGTCGCGGTGGACATCCTCAGCGTCATCTGGGACACGACGATGCAGCGGGAGATCCCCGAGGAGTCGCTGTCGCGGGTGAGTGCGTACGACGCGCTCGGCTCGTTGATGTTCGGTCCGATCGGCCTGCTGCTCGCCGGCCCGGCCGTCGACCTCATCGGGGTGACCAACGCGCTGCTCGTCAGCGCCGCGATCACCGGGATCGCCTCGATCGCCGCGCTGTGCTCACCCGGCGTTCGTCGGCTTGAGTGGACGGCACTGGCGCCGGCCGCGTCCGTACCGCCCGAGGCCGATCTCGCGCCGGCGGCGCCCGCGCTGGCCGCGCCCGCGCTGGCCGCGCCTGAGCCGACTCAGCCAGCGCGCGAGCTGCTCGCCGCGTGATCACGTGGGATCGTCCGGGTCCCGGCACGGACAATCCCACGTGATCATGGGCGGCCGCCCGGCTGCCCTATCCGGCCTAGCTGTCCTGGCCCCGGGCTTGCCGGCGTACCTCGCGTTCGGCCTCCTTGCGTGCCTGTTTGGCCGCCCAGTGTTGCGGCTCGCCGCGGGCGAGCCCGGTCACCGTCTGCACGAGGAGCACCGCCCCCCACGGCCCGGCCACCCAGCCTGGCCAGAAGTACAGCACATCCCAGACGAGCAGGCAGATCGCGATCCATATCGCCACGGATACCGCCACGGTGCTCGCCCAGGCGTCCCACATATCGACGACCCAGCGTCGGGTGGCGTCGGGGTACCGGCCGTCCGGCGTTGGCCGCCACCGAGGGGTGGCCGGGGCGGACGCGCTCGCGCCGGCCCGCACGAGCTGTGACTCCGAGGCGGGGGTGACCCCCGGCAGGTCGGCGAGTAGCACGTCGAGCTCCGCGTAGGTCTTCGCGGCGTAGGCATCGCGCAAGCGCTCGTCGTACTCGTACAGGTTGAGGCGGCCCTCGTCCAGCGCGGTGCGCAGGCGCTCAGCGACCCGCTCGCGGTCCGCGTCACCCGCCCGAAGTTCGCCCTGGTCCATTCCCCCGAGCATGCCAGAGCGGGACCACATAGCGGTCACCTTCAAGATCGTCGGGTACGGGTAACCGGAGTGACGCCGCCCAGACCAGGAACGCCGCCGGGTAGAGCAGGTAGCCGAACCTCGTTGCGGGCACCAGCACCACGGCGGCGAGCAGCCCGTACCCGCAAATCAGCGACGCGGCCGCGCTCGTGCGCGGAGGGTTGCGCACCAACCCCACGGCGATCACCGCTCCGGCCAAGAGGAGCAGCCCGGTCGCGATCGCCCGGCCCGCGGGCAGGGTTGTGGCTATGAGATGGCCCGGAAGGGGCGACTGCGCGGGGCTCGTTACCAGACCCCGGCCGAGCGGGAAGGCGACGACGTTCTCGACCACCGCCCCGCAGTCAACGAGGGCGGCCGGCAGCAGGGTGATCAGCGTCGGCGCGACCGCGGACACCGCGTACCGGACGAACGCCGATCGGCCCCGGGTGGCGGCGTGAGCGCCGAGCACGAGCGCCACCGGCCAGGCGAAGAGCTTCAATGCCGCCGCGGCGCCGACGGCCAGGCCCGCGACGCCGATACGGCCGCGAGCCGCCAGGGCCAGGGCGAGCAGGCATAGCGCGAGTACCGGTAGATCGTCGCCGCCGGTGGCCAGGGTGAGCGCGCAGACAGGCAGGACGGTGGCGACCTGCAGGCCGCGCACAAGAGCCGGCGCTGGCGCACCAGCGCGGCGCAGCGTGAGCAGCGCGGTGGCGAGCGCCACAGCCGTGACGAGCGCGAACCACACCCGCGCGTCCGACCACCACGCGGCGCTGCCGTCCAGAGCCCGGGGCACGCCGAAGGTTGCCATCCCTGGCTGGTACGGCACGTAGGCCAGGATGCGGTCGGGCTCGGGCATCGCCGCGATGGCGGCGCGGTCGAGGTAGGGGGTGCCGGCGTCGACCAGTCGACGGCCAGCATCCTCGATCACGAGGACCTCCTCCTGCGCCCGGTCGATCCTGCCCCCGGCCCGTTGCCAGGCCTGGATAACGAGCGGCACGAGTGCGGTGGCCACCCACGCCGCCACGGCCACGCCCGCTCGCGCCAACTGCAAGGAAGGGCACCCTACGGTCGCTATTTGTCTAGCAGGGTGCCCCTGCATACGCCGGGGGCGAGCCACGAGCTGCGCCGACGCAACGAGCGCCGCCGCCCCGTATCCCACGGCGGCGACCGCCCCCCACGCCCGGTGCGGCGCGAGCGTCGACCCGGCCGCGGTGGCCCCCGCGAAAAGCGCCGACAGCGCATACAGCCCGATGTCGAGCGCGAGGCCTCCCCCCGCCCGGTCCGTCGCTACCGCTGCCCGCTCCAGCCACCTCCACACGGCGCTCAGTGTGCCAAAGAGCGCTGATTGCAATGACCACCGATCATGAAGTTACGGCTACCCAGACGCGCCGACCATGAACTAGGGGTCATGATCGGCGCGATTTGGCAACCGTAAGTTCATGATCGGCGAAAGGCGGATGGGAGGCTTACGATCGCCACGTGGCGAAGAGGGCACCCTCGGACGACATCGGCGACCGTGATCTTCGGACCGAACCACCGAAGCGCGACGCAGCTGGCCTGACCGGCATCGTGAAGGGGCTGGCGGCGGGCCTGACTCAGATGGGGGCACGGCGAAGCGCGCTCACCCTGCTCCGGGTGAACCAGACGCACGGGTTCGACTGCCCGGGATGCGCCTGGCCCGAGCCCGGGGCGGGCCACCGCTCTCCCGCGGAGTTCTGCGAGAACGGGGCTAAGGCCGTGGCCGAAGAGGCCACGCTGCGCCGGATCACGGCGGACTTTTTCGCGCTACATCCGATCAGCGAACTCGCCACGCGCTCCGATCACTGGCTCGGTCAGCAGGGACGGCTCACCGAGCCGGTAATCAAGCGTCACGGCTCGGACCACTACCGGCCGATCCCGTGGGACGCGGCCTTCGCACTGATCGCCGCCCGTCTGCGGGAGTTGGACGACCCGGATGAGGCCGTGTTCTACACGTCCGGGCGCACGTCGAACGAGGCCGCCTTCTGCTGGCAGCTGCTGGCCCGGGCGTTCGGTACGAACAACCTGCCCGACTGTTCCAACATGTGCCACGAGTCGTCGGGACTGGCGCTGACGCAGACAATCGGCGTCGGCAAGGGCAGTGTCACGCTCGACGACATTCACGCGGCCAAGCTGCTCGTGATCGTCGGGCAGAACCCCGGCACCAACCATCCGCGCATGCTGACCGCGCTGGAGAAGGCCAAGCACGCCGGAGCGAGGATCGTCGCGGTCAACCCGCTGCCGGAGGCGGGGCTCATCCACTTCCGCAACCCGCAGACCGCACGTGGTCTCGCCGGCGGCGGGACCGCGCTCGCCGACGACTTCCTGCAGATCCGCGTCGGCGGTGACATGGCGTTGTTCCAGGCGATCGGCGCCCTGCTGCTCGAGTGGGGCGCGGAGGACAAGGCGTTCATCGACTCGCACACCGAGGGCTTCGCGCAGTACGCAGCGGGAGTCCGTGGTGTCGACTGGGATCGGGTCGACTTGGCCACCGGATTGGCCCGCGAGCAGATCGAGTCGACCGCTCGGCTCTTCGCCGACTCACCCGCCACCATCGTGTGCTGGGCGATGGGCCTGACGCAGCAGCGGGCGGCGGTCGCGACGATACGCGAGATCGTCAACGTACAGCTGCTGCGCGGCATGCTCGGCCGACCCGGTGCTGGGCTATGCCCAGTGCGCGGGCACTCCAACGTCCAGGGCGACCGCACAATGGGCATCGTCGAGCACCCTCCGCAGTGGGCGCCGATGCTGGGCGAGCTACTGCGGTTCAACGTGCCCACCGCGAACGGGGTCGACACCGTGGACGCGATCCGGTCCATGCGGGACGGCAGGGCGAAGGCGTTCCTGGCGTTGGGGGGAAACTTCGCCGCGGCCACACCCGACACGGCGGTAAGTGAGGCCGCGTTGCGCGGCTGCCGGCTGACTGTGCACGTGTCTACGAAGCTGAACCGCTCACACGTGCTGCCGGGGGCGGAGTCGCTGATCCTGCCGTGTCTGGGTCGCACCGAGCGCGACACCCAGGCCGCGGGCGACCAGTTCGTCACCGTCGAGGACTCGATGTCCGTCGTACACACGTCGCGGGGTCGCTTGGAGCCCGCGTCGGTCCAGCTGCTCTCGGAGGTGGCGATCGTGTCGCGGCTGGGACGGGCCCTGCTGGGCGACGCCCTGCCGTGGGCGGAGTTCGAGGCCGACTACCGGGCCGTACGGGAACGGATCGCCGCGGTCGTCCCGGGTTTCGATGACTTCGAGGCCCGAGTGGTGCGCCCGGGTGGCTTCACGCTTCCGCACGGCCCGCGCGACGCGCTGGCGTTTCCGACCGCGTCCGGTAGGGCTCGCTTTACGGTCAACGAGCTAGCCCTGATCGATGTCCCGAAGGGCAAGCTGCTGCTGCAGAGCGTGCGCAGCCACGACCAGTACAACACGACCATCTACGGCCTCGACGACCGCTACCGCGGCGTCCACGGTGGACGCCGGGTGATCTTCGTCCACCCCCACGATCTGGCGACGCTCGGCATCGAGGACGGGGCAATCGTGGACCTGGTGTCGGAGTGGACCGACGGCGTGGACCGACGGGCCCGGGCGTTCCGCGCGGTGTCCTATCCGACTGCGAAGGGCTGCGCGGCGACCTACTTTCCCGAGGCCAACGTCCTCGTGCCGCTCGACTCGACCGCCGAGGGTTCACAAACCCCAACATCGAAGCAGATCATCGTAAGACTGGAGCCAACCTAGCCGTACGGCCGATGCTCCCGGCCCTTACGCCCCACCAGACTGCTCTGGTGTTCACCGTCACCCGGAGGTCACGATGCGCCGCTACGTCATGGAGTTCATCGGCACGTTCTTTCTCGTCCTCACGATCTGCATCGTGGTGCGTACGAACCCCGACCTGGCCCCGTTCGCGATCGGGGCGATACTCACTGCGATGATCTTCGCCGGCGGCCACATCTCGGGCGCCCACTACAACCCCGCCGTCACGCTCGCGGTATTCCTGCGTGGACGGTTCGCCTCCCGCGACGTTCTGCCCTACATGGGCGCGCAGGTGCTCGCCGCGGTGGCGGCGGCGCTCGTCTCGTTCATCGCGTTCAACCGGCTCTCCAAGTCCGAATTGGACCTCTCGGGCCGGGAGATCGTGACGGCATTCGTGGTCGAGCTACTGTTCACGTTCGCGCTCGCTTTTGTCGTCCTCAACGTCGCGACCAGCAAGAGCCATCCGAACAACTCCTTCTACGGCCTCGCCATCGGCTTCACCGTCATGGCCGGAGCCTTCGCGGTTGGCGGGCTGTCCGGGGGCGCGTTCAACCCGGCCGTGGCGTTGGGCCTCACCATTACCGGCCTTGCGCCGTGGGCGCTGTTGCTGCTCTACCTGCCGGCGACGCTGCTGGGTGGCGCGGCGGCGGGCTACGCCTTCCGGGCGCTCAATCCGGCCGACCGGTAGGCCTTTATCCGCTAGGCCTTTATCCGCCGATCATGAACTCAGGCTCATGATCGGCGCGTTTGGACAGCCGTAACTTCATGATCGCGGACGTTAGGTCGGGGCGTCAGTCGCGGTGTTCGCCCGGGCCCGGACCAGGTCGGCGATCCTCGCCGCCGCGTCGCCGGGTTGCGCGCCCCGTCCCACCGCGAGCCCGAGGAGGTACGCGGTCAGCGGCGCGGCGGGTCGCGCGACGCCGTGCGCCACGTCCCGGGCGAGGTCGAGCACGAGCGTCTGATCGATCGAGCCCGGGTCCAGGTCGAGCGCGGCGCACACCTGCGCGGTCCACTCATCCAGCGTCGCCATGCGCCCTCCCGGTCTCTCGTCCGCGACCTCGCCGGCGTTCGCCCGCGACCGCCCCGACGTCTGCGAGCGACGGACGTTCCCGAGCTCGACGCTAGTACGCACAAGCCTCTCGGCCCGTCGCAGGTCGTCCTCAGTGTCGCAGTCGAACCATGGCGGCGGACGCCTCGCGTCGTGTCCTGTAACCTCGGCCACGCGCTGCCCGCCAGACACGTACCCCATCGCGACGCCCGCTAACGGACCAATGTCGGCCAGGCGCCGCCGGAGCGCATCCGCGCGCCAGGCAGCACAGCCCCGCTGCTGGCGGCCCTGGTCGTCGATGTAGAGCGCGCAGTCCATACGTTCCTCGGCCGCGCTCGGGCCGACAGCGGATAGCAGACGGTCGATCGCCGCGGCGGTGAGGAACGGCTGGTCGGCCGCGATGACCGCGACCAGTTCAATGTCTTCCGGGACAAGCGCGAGCCCGGCCGCCGCCGCGGCGACCGGGCCGCCGCCCGGCGGGACCTCCCTGGTGAGCCTTACCCCGGCCGGCAGACCGGCGGCGAGCTCTCCTGGACCGACGACCACTCGCACCGCGGCACCGGCGACCGCCGCGAGCGCGGTGTGCAGCATCGTGCGACCGCCGACCGGCAGTAATGGTTTGGCAACGCCGCCCATCCGTCGGGCGGAGCCCCCGGCCAGCACCACAGCGGCGAACGTTGACATGCGAGACCCCCGCGAGCAGTATCCGTCACCGTTCACGCGGCGTGGTTCGGTGCCTGCCTTTCGCTCGCAACTGCGGGGCTCGCAAGCTCGCTCCTCGTGCTCGCAGGTA
>Ga0184612_10001838_pt1 | contig 10293 bp, 12 predicted proteins | sample PLM3_60_coex_FD_133163 | JGI IMG/M metagenome (GOLD analysis project Ga0184612, IMG submission 133163) | Groundwater sediment microbial communities from an aquifer in East River, Colorado, USA - PLM3_60_coex | ecosystem: Environmental > Terrestrial > Soil > Riparian zone | place: USA: East...
ACGGCTTGACGCCGCCGACCCACGGAGTGGGGTCTAGCACCGTCGTGCCGTTCGGCGCCACCGGATCAAAGAACCCTGGGTTCGCGTTCGGCACGAACTGGGACGGCCCGAACCTTCCATCGTTCTGCCGCGAGGCGATCATCGCATCGGCCGCGGCGTTCCCCGCCGCGATCCCCAGCGTCTTGAACTGGGAGTCGGGAATCATGGCGAGCGAGGCCGCGTACTGCTCTGCGAGCGACAGCAGCACGCTTGCCCTGTTCGGGAACGGGATGTTCGCGGGCACCGTAGACACGATGTTGGAGAGGACCCTGTACGCCGCGGTCGCGACAGCCGCGTCCTCAGAGGTCCTCGAGGGGAAGCGCCTCTTCAGGAGATACGGCCGGTGATGTATCGGCCCGATCGCGTTGACCGCATCGTAGACGGCGCCTTGCGTCATCCCCATATTGATCTGGGAAGCCGGCGGGGCTCCGCCCGCCGGGAGGGGGAGCGCGACGATTGTGTTCACCGCGATCATGTTCCACTCCGTCACGGCATTGCCGGCGGCCTGTCCGCTAGCCGGAGCGGTGAGACCGCCCAGCACGACGACCAGCGTGACGGCAGCGGCCACCAGGACTCGCATGGATCTCATGTGTGTTCCCCCCTTCTGCGCCGACGAAGGGCGCTTTAAGGCATGTGGTCTCGGGAAACCCCCTCCGCGTTCGCTTGGTGTATCAGTAGTCCACGAAGGGCGTGAGCCGCAACCCCAAAATGGGGGAGGAGGAGACTGCGGGGCGCATCGTTGCATCAGGAGGCCACGGCTATGGCTTGCCTGGTGGAGAAGAGTGTGGAGACGAGCGGACTCGAACCGCCGACCCCCTGCTTGCAAAACAGGTGCTCTACCAACTGAGCTACGTCCCCGCGTTTACCTGAGCAAATGTCGAAGCACCGTCCAGCACACCGCTCCTGCGGCTCATAACTTACAGCACCTCTCCGCACGAAGAGGGATGCGAGGCCCGTTCGGCAGCCTCGAGCTGCGGTCGCGCCGTGCCTTCATCGCGGCCAGCTCGCGGAGGCCGCTACGGATCTCTGCGCCTGCGTGGGTATCGGCCTGCAGGGTCTCGAGGTGGGACATCAGGCGGCGGATCCGGACCGCGCGCTCTGCCAGCTCCGACTTGAGCCGCTCGGTTTCGTCGTGGTGAGGTGGTGGCCACGAGGGGCGCGAGTCGGCGTGCCGAGCGAACCGCTCACGGTCTCGTCCAACACGTCCACCGCTAGCCATGCATCAGACCGTTGAGGGAGCCTGGGATCGAGGTCGAGCGGTCGACCGGTTGAATGAATCCGGAGCGCACCCATTCGGCGTTTGCGGTTCAGTGAACCAAGCTCGAACATCCGCGGGCCATCGGGGGCCCTCCGCCGGTACGTTGGGCGGTGTGACCACTGTGACCCCGGCCGATGTCGTCGAGATCCTTGGGTGGCTCCGAGCTGCAACGGTCGATGTATGGCTGGACGGCGGCTGGGGTGTAGACGCCTTGGTCGGCGAGGAGACGCGCGAACACAAGGACCTCGACCTCATCGTGAGGGATACCCGTGAGGCCCGGATGCGGGAAGTGCTCGCGGACCACGGGTTTGCGCAGATCCTAAGGAGGCGTGCCACAGAGCTTCGTCTTGGCAGACGTCGAGGGCCGCGAGATTGACGTTCACTCCGTCAGCTTTGATGACCGGGGAGACGGTCATCTGCTGAACGCAGACGGCGAGCCATTCGGTCACTCGGTAGAGGCATTTGCGGCGGTGGGGAGCATTTCGGGACATCGCGTCGCGTGTCTGTCCACCGAAGCCCAGATGTCAAACCATTCATGGGGGTACAAGCCGGGCGATACCGATGTTCACGACATGAGACTTCTTCACGATCGTCTCGGAACGCCACTGCTGCCACCGTACTCGTCCGCTGACGCTTCAGAAACACAGCCGCCACCTCGATAAGGTTGTTCGAGACCGACACCGCAGGCCGACGAAGGGATGAGACGTCGATCCCCCTGCGCGCGGACTCGATCCCCTTACGCGACTGGTAGCCCCGAGCGGATAATCATCGCCGACAGCGAGGGAGGCTGGATCGCTTTGTCTCCGAACGGCGACACCAACGACCCGACGACCAGTTCCCCGCTCGCCCGGCTTCTCGAAGGTATGCCGGTCACCGAACGCCGGGTCGACCTAGCGGGGGTGTCCACCTCACTCCTGGAGGGTGGAGAAGGGGCTCCAATCGTGTTGCTGCACGGGCAGGGCGGCTTCGCGGCGCATTGGGTGCGGGTGATCCCGCACCTCGTGGGGAACCATCTGGTAGTCGCCCCCGACCTGCCCGGCCTCGGGGAATCAGAGGTGTGGGCTGGGCGGCTGGACGCTCCTTGGTTGGTCGCTTGGTTGGGCGACCTGATCGCGCAGACCTGCCCTGAGCCGCCTACCGTGGTCGGCATCTCGCTGGGGGGTTCTCTGGCGGCCCGCTTCGCGGTCATGCCTGGCGATCGGGTCCGCCGAATCGTCTTGGTCAACTCGGGCGGCCTCGGCCGCGCCCGGCCAGCGGCCGGCGCGCTGGTCGCGCTTGTCTTGTACAGCATGCGCCGGAGCCCGGTCAACTTCGACCGGGTCATCCGTTATGTCGTCGTTGACCCCGAGCGCATTCGGAACGAGTGGGGTGACCGCTGGGCGGCGTTCACCGCCTACGACATGGACCGAACCGCCCAGAAGAAAGTGCGCGCCGCCGACAGTCAACTGCTCCGGCGGATCAACATGCCGCGGATCCCGCGTGATCAGCTCCGGGACATCAGCGTGCCCGTCGCGCTGATATGGGCAAGGAATGACCGGATCACGCGTTTCAGGATCGCCGAGGAGGCCAGCGCTCGGTTCGGCTGGCCGCTGTACCCAATCGACGACAGCGGTCACTTCCTGATTGGGGAACGACCCGACGCCTTCCTGGAGGCGCTCCGGGCCGCCATGGGCGCATCCCCGTCAGATTCGTGAGCAGGGTCGACGGAGGCTGAGCGGCCGATTCCACACATGACCTCGGGCCTCCCACCATCTCCGTCTCTGCGGAAGAGCACCTAATGCGTAGACCTGCCCAACGGTTTCCAGGGCCGATTGAAGCGTCTCGCTGCCCGCGGCGATTAGACCTCAAACGCCGGCGTGAGCGCTCGTCCCGCGAGACAGTCAGCTGAACAGTGCTGCGTACGCGCTGATCGCGGGCTGCCCGCCGAGGTGGGCGAAGAGGACGTTCCAGGATCGGTCGATCTCGCCGCGGCTGACCAGGTCGATGAGGCCGGCCATCGACTTACCCTCGTAGACCGGATCGGTGATCACCGCATCGAAGCGGGCCGCGAGGCGCATCGCGGAGAGCGTCGACTCGTCCGGGATGCCGTATGTCCCGCCGTGGTAGCGGTCATCGAGGATGATCTCCTCGTCGTGCAGGTCGCGCTCGATCCCGATCGCCTTCGCCGTGAACCGCGCGATCCGCGCCACCTGGGCCCAGGTCTCGGCCGGTTTGGCGGAGCCGTCGATGCCGATGACCCGCCGGTCGCGCGCGCGGTCGGCGAAGCCGGCGATCATGCCCGCCTGGGTCGAGCCCGTGACCGAACACACGATGACCATGTCGAAGAACACGCCGAGCTCGGCCTCCTGGGCCTCGACCTCGCGCGCCCACGAGGCGAACCCGAGGCCGCCGAGCGGATGGTCGGACGCTCCCGCGGGAATCGCGTAGGGCTTGCCACCGGCCGCCCTGATCTCCGCGAGCGCCTGCTCCCAGCTCTCCTTGAAGCCGATCCCGAAGCCTGCCTTCACGAGCCGCACATCGGCGCCCATGAGCCGGCTCAGCAAGATGTTGCCGACGCGGTCGTACGTGACGTCGGGCCAGTTCACCCAGCTCTCCTGGATCAGCACGCACTTGAGACCGGCCACGGCGGCCGCGGCCGCAACCTGCCGGGTGTGGTTCGATTGGACGCCACCAATCGACACCAGCGTGTCGCAGCCCTTCGCCAGCGCGTCAGCCACGAGGTACTCGAGCTTGCGGTGCTTGTTCCCGCCGAAGGCGTAGCCCGAGTTGCAGTCCTCGCGCTTCGCCCAGATCGTGGCGCCGCCGAGGTGCTTCGTCAGCCGATCGAGCCGCTGGATCGGCGACGGCCCGAACAGCAGCGGATAGCGCGGGAACTCCTCAAGCGTGGTCATCACCGTTCCATCCTCAAGCAGCGTCATCAGCGGTCCCTCCTTCCGAGTCCATCAGTTCGATCAGGGTTGTCCAGATCCGCGTGGTGATCGCCACCGCGGCCTCCACGTCGCGGTCCTCGCACGCGTCGATCAATCGGTCGTGCCAGACGATGGAGCGGCGGCCCAGCAGAGAACCGAAGCGCAACCGCTCCAGCCGCCGGATCAGCGGCAGCTGGCGCTCGATGGTGGCGCCCAGCGCCAGGTTGCCAAGCACCGCGACCGGCACGTCGTGCAGCGCGTCGTCGGCGTCCAACGCACCCTGGACGTCGCCCTCCTCCAGCGCGGAGGCGAATCGCTTGTTGGCCGCCCGCATCAGGTCGTGGTGCCGCTCGGTCATCAGGGGCACCGCCATCCGCACGGCCAGCTCGTGCATGGCCCGCACCACCACCAGCGCATCCCGCACCTCGCGAACCAGCAGGGGCGTCACCCGGGTCCAGGAATGCGGCTTCGTCTCGACCAGCCCGTCGTCGGCCAGCCGTGCCAGCGCCTCGCGGACCGGCGTGCGCGACAGCCCGACGCGCTCGGCCAGCTCCGCGTCCCTGATCAGCGAGCCGGGCGCCAGCTCGCCGTTGACGATGGCGTCCCGCAACATCCGGTACGCCCGATCCCGCAGCAACGACCGCTCGACAGGCCGGAGTGACATGTAATATATTGGATGCCACATCGATGGGCTTGTCAAGCCCAAGTTTCGGTTCGGTCCGCTCACTGTGGTTATCGCCGTCACTGTCGGACAGTGAGCCTGCGGGGTGAAATCATGGAGTCCCTGCCCGATCGCTTGCCCGTCAGAATGTGCGGCTTCGGCAGATGCTTTCCGGATCGGCTCCGGCTGATGCTTTACACAGTTCCACCTGATCCTTGACAGCTCCACCAGATGTGTGACACCGGCGCCCGGCCTGCTCTCGTGGCCATCGCGGCCCTCGGGAGGAGGTCGGGATCGTGCTGGTGGAGCTGGGGGTCATGGAGCAGCACTACAACGCGGTGAAGGAAGCTAGACGGAGGAGGCACCGTGACGGAGGCCGCCGAGCGCAACGGCGTGACCCGTCAAGCGTGCACAACTGGCTCAGGCGCTACCGGGAGCGCGGGATGGCCGGCCTGGTCGACCGGTCCAAGCGCCCGAGGACCTGCCCGCACCGCACGCCCGCCCGAGCCGAGATCCGGGTGATCGAGCTCCGCCGCGACCACCACGGTGGGGACCGAGGCGCCCTGCCTGATTCCATCCCGTGTGGGCCACACACGACCAATGAGTCTCGTGTCTCCGCCTAGTCTGAGCCTCGGGAACCGTGGCCCTAGGGAGGCTCGCAATGCGGAAGGTGATCGTGGACGAGTGGATGAGTCTCGACGGTGTGGTGCAGGCGCCGGGCCGGGCCGACGAGGACGAGGACGGCGGTTTCGCCCACGGCGGATGGCACCTGCGCTACTTCGACGAGCTGGCTCAGTACTGGGTCGTGGAGGGTTACGTGGAGCCGGGGGGATTCTTGTTTGGGCGCCGTACGTACGAGATCCTCGGGGCGTACTGGCCCACCGCCTCGGAGCAGGAACAGGTCATCGCCCGACCCCGAACCGTTGCCGAAGTACGTCGCGTCGAGCACGCTCACCGAGCCGCTCGAATGGCAGAACTCGAGTCTGCTCAAGGGCGACATCGCCAAGGCCGTTTCGTCCCTGAAGCAGGAAGAGGGCAAGGATCTACGCGTGATCGGCAGCACTCAGCTGGTGCAGACGCTGATCGGTCACGATCTCGTGGACGAGCTTCGGCTGATGATCGATCCGCTGCTTCTGGGTGGGGGGAAGTGGGCTTTTCCGGAGGATGGGATCTCGAGGTCGCTGCGACTCGCCGACAGCCGGGTGGCGACGACCGGTGCCATCCTGGCCACCTATGTGCGTGAGCCTGGTGGGTAGAAGACCCGCGGGTCGGAACACCCGGAGCGCGTTGAGGGTCACAGACTCGCTCGGCCTGCAGGGGCCCGCCGGACAAGTCTTCAAAGGCGCCGGACAAGTCTTCGAGCCGGATCGGCCTCACAGGTCTTTCCAGGCTCGAGGATGGCGTCCGACCTAGGTCTTTACAACGATCCGGTACGTCGTCGAGCCCGCCTCACCTGGGGTAGGAACCGGCCGGTGTGGGATGCGTAGATGCGGTAGGTGTCGCCTAGGCCCCCGGGGGAGCTGAGCAGTTTCTCCTCGGCGGCCGCCCACCAGAGATGGGTGGCGATGGACAACGCTGCAACTCCCAGCAGCACGTAGCTCCGAAAGACAAGGGCGGTGCCCACTGCGATTGCAATCATCGCCGTGTACATGGGGTGGCGAACATATCGGTAGGGCCCGCCGCTCACCAGCTGATGTTCCACCGTCACCCCGCTGACCGCCCCGTAGCCGCCTATCGCTTGCGCGGCCCATTCCCCCACGGCGATGCCCAGAGCCCAGAGACCGAGGCCGACCGCCTGCAGTACCAGATCGATCTCGGTTGACCAGTTCAACCATCCCTCGTAGGCCCAGCCGGGTGCGACCACAACCAGGACCGGATAGACGAACGGAGCGACCTGTACCAGGTCGCCTCCGCGGCCGATAAGGGGAGGGGACTGCAGCCGGGCCCGTAGCTCAGCACCGTATCCGGGACGTTCCCATCGAGACCCCAACACCCACGCGGCCGCATTGGTTGCTGCCATAACGGCCGCCAACAGTTGAACCCATGCACGTGCCACGTCATACCCGCCTTGGGATGGGTTAGATGATACGCCTCCCATACGCGTCGCGCCGCGCATGTCAACCACGTCCTTGAAGATCGTGCCCTCAGGCCGGCGTCGGGTCGGGTAGGTGAGCAACATGAAGGCCAGCATCACGACATCGAACGAGCGATCCCGGAACGGAACCTGTGGGCGGGTGCTCACTCCTGAGCAGAACGCTACTCCGCCGGGATGGGGCTGTAGCATGCAAACGAGCTCGCTCGGTCACAGCGAGGACCATCTGGAATGTGCCACGGATCCGAGTCTCGGCCCCCGATGCCTCCCGGGTCAGGCAGCGGGAGCGGACGACGGATCGTCCTCGAAGCGATGGACGGGAATCGTTTCGCCGCCTTCGCCGCAACGACCGACGCTGTCAACGCGCCCGGGGTCGTGATCCTCCCCGACGTCCGGGGCCTGCACAGCTTCTATGAGGAGCTGGCGCTCAGGTTCAGCGAGACGGGCGTGCATGCCGTCGTCATCGACTACTACGGCCGGACGGCGGGAGTCGAAAGCCGCGGAGATGATTTCGATCACGAGGCGCACTTCGAGCAAGCGACCGATGAGAACGTCGGCCGCGACGTCGCCGCCGGCGTCGCCCACATCCGATCGCCTGAGGGTGGCGGAGCCCCCGCCGTGTTCACGGTTGGCTTCTGTTTCGGCGGCAGGATCTCCTTCAACCAGGGAGCGAGCGCACAGGGTCTCGCAGGAGTCGTCGGCTTCTACGGCCGGGTCGCGGAGGAGGAGCCCGGCGACCCCTCCGCGCCCGTGGTGCAGGCAGCAAGCTACACATGCCCAGTCCTGGGCCTGTTCGGGGGCATGGACCCGAATATCGAACCCGCCGACATCGAGGCTTTTCGCGGAGCTCTCGATGTGACCGGCGTTCAGAACGAGCTCGTCACGTACGAGAGCGCGCCGCACTCATTCTTCGATCGCAACTTCGCTGCACACGAGCGCGCGTCCCGAGACGCCTGGGACCGGGTGCTCGGCTTCATCGAGGCCCACCGTTGAGGACCGGCCTGACGGACCTCGGGTATGGCCGCCCTGGGTCTTCACGGTCACCGTCTTCGAATAGGCATCACGTCGAACCTTGGCGTGTCGGGCGCTATCCGTGCGGTCCGCATGCGTCGCTGGGTGTGACCCGCATCCGGAATGAACTCGCACCGGCGGAGGCCGGATGGGTTCCTGAGGTCTCCGGCTACCCGGACGCCGTCAGGCGCGACATCGTCGCCGGTTCGATGTAGACGACCTCGGATGGCCGTGCTGCATTCTCCATCACGGCATGGGCGCGCGCGTACATCTCGTCCCGCCGCCGGAGTAGCGCCTCGTCCTTCTCCTCGGGGTCGTAGGCACCAGCGACTTCCCAATGGTCCCGGAGCTCCTCGACCGACCCCGCGTGCGTCCTGAGCTCGAACCGGCGTCGGTTCTCGAGGACGAACATGCCTCGGTCAACGACGCTCGCCACCGCCGCCTCAGCCTGCCGGAGGTCGTCCGCGTAGTCGAATCCCGGATCGTCCTCAGCGAAGGACAGCCCTCCGTTCGACCTCACCTCCACGAGCGGCGGTCCTTCCAGGGAGGGGTGGATCTCGATCAGGGTGCCGGCCGGCTTCAGTAGCCGGTGGATCTCCTCCAGGGCATGGACCATGCCCTCGTGCTCCATTCAGCAAAGCGACCAGGAAAGGAGCGCGATGTCGAAGACGTCGGCGTCGGTGTCGGCCGCGAAGTCCTCGAGGTTGGCGTGGCGGAACTCGACCGGGAGGTGCGTCTCACGCAGCCGCTCCTTCGCCCTAGCGATCGAACCCCCGAACGGCTCGATCGCCGTCACGTGAGCGGCTCGGTCGGCGTACCGCCAGGTGAGCCGGCCGTCGCCGCTTCCGATCTCCAGGACCTCACGGCCCTCCAGCCCAATGAGATCGAACAGCGCGTCGGTCTCGTTGCCCTCGGGATCGGTCCGCACGCTCACGTCACGGGAACCCCCAGGGGCGAGATCGCTCCCCCGACGGCAAACAGTCGCCGAACCCCATCGAACCCTCGGAGCTCGTGCTCGCCTCGATCCTCAAACGACAGGCCGGATCCGGCCGCCAGATCCCGGGTGATCGCCGTGACGAGCACCTCTCCCTCCGCCGCCGCCGCTGCGACTCGAGCCGCTTCGTGGACCGTCACACCGAGCACGTCCTCGCCGACGAACTCGATCTCGCCGGTATGGACCGCCGCCCGGATCGAGATCCCATCCTCGCGTGCCGAATCCGCCATCCTCTTGGCGCAGCGGATCGCCCGCGCCGCGCCGTCGAAGATGACCAGAAACCCATCGCCCGTGGTCTTGATCTCGCGGCCTCGGAACGTAGTCACGACATCACGCATCCGGGAGTTGTGTCGCGCAAGGAGATCGTTCCACCTGCTTCCCCCCAGGCGCGTCGCGTGCCCGGTCGAGTCGACGATGTCGGTCACGACCACCGTGGCCAGGACGCGCTCGTTCAGCGACTCGAGCGGCTCGAGCCATCCCCGGACCCCGCTCCACTCGACTTGAATCACCGGTTCGTCGCCTACGACCCACGCGTCGTGCCCTGGCGCGACATCGATCACGTCGTAGGGACCGACGTCGAACTCATCCCCGTCGTCCGTGACGACGTGCATCCGTCCCGAGATGACTGCCCCGACGTGTCGGCTCTGACACCAGTCCCCACCGACGATCGGTCGGATGTGCGTCGACCATCTCCACCCCGGCTCGTGGATCGTCCGCCCGACCGTCTGGTCCGCGATCACCACCCAGTCGACCTTGCCGTGATCGAACGCCAACGATTCGTCTGGCTCGTCCAGGCTCCGGGATCGCGTCCGGCTCATCGCGCTTCCGGCTTCCTCGCCTTGACGATCACCGCAGTGGCTACGTGGTCGTGCTGCTCCGACGGGAGCGCCCGGCGCATCTGCTCGATCACCTCGTCGGTGAACAGCGGGTACTGCGACGCCTCGTCGATGCTGGTCGCCCGGTGGCCGCCGACCCACACGTCCGTGAACCCGGCTCTCCCGAGCTTCTCGGCGAAGACACGCTCCGCCAGCGCCCCGGCCACTCACCCGGCCCAGGCGCTCTGGTCGCTCGCGATCTCGGGCGGGAGCTCACCTTCGACGGTGAGGTCGGCGAGCGAGACCCGGCCGCCCGGTCTCAGCACGCGGAAGATCTCCGCGAGTGCCCGGCTTTTCCGTGCCGACAGGTTCAGGACGCCGTTCGAGATCACGACGTCGACCGAGGCGTCCGGCAGCGGGATCTGCTCCATCTCACCGTGCAGGAACTCCGTCCAGCCGTCGACTCCGGCCTCGGCGGCGTTCGCGCGAGCCCGATCGATCATCGCGTCCACGA
>Ga0184612_10001840_pt1 | contig 10291 bp, 10 predicted proteins | sample PLM3_60_coex_FD_133163 | JGI IMG/M metagenome (GOLD analysis project Ga0184612, IMG submission 133163) | Groundwater sediment microbial communities from an aquifer in East River, Colorado, USA - PLM3_60_coex | ecosystem: Environmental > Terrestrial > Soil > Riparian zone | place: USA: East...
AGGTCACAGAAATCCGCGGTCACCTGGTCGACGGCGAGATCGGCCACTTTCAGGTGACCATGAAGGTCGGATTCCGGCTTGATGATGTCGAGTAGCGGCTCCGGTTGTGGGTTGACCATGTAGTGGGCATGGCCATCGTGCTGCGCTCTACCAGGCAGCGGTCATTGGGAGCCAGTCTCGGGGAGCCCGAAGCGCGGAGCTGATTCACGGGCGTAGCTCCCAGGATTCCAGCGTGCGCCAGCGGGCGGGTTAACGGTCGTGATCGTGATGCCCGATGCTGGGACTGTGGCGGACAGAGAAGTTGCCGAGGCCGTGGCCGGTAGCTTCCTGGCGAGATTGCCGTCGGACCTGGTGGACACCCTGCTCGAGGTCGGGGAGCGGACGGACTATCCGGCGGGCAGCACCGTATATCGGGAGGGCTCGTACCCGAGGAGCTTCCTCGTCGTCCGCGGTCTGCTCCGTGTCTATCTGACCTCTCCTGAGGGTCGGCAGGTGACCGTGCGGTACGCCAGATCAGGCGATGTGCTGGGGATCGCGGTCCTCGTGGGAGGGCCTGCCGACGTGGCCGTTCGTACGCTGGCCGACTCGAGCATGTTTCGAATCGACCTGCGGACGTTGACCGAGGCAGCACACCGCGATGCCCGTATCTCATGGGCCTTGGCGGAGGAGCTGAACCGGCGACTGTACGAGACCCTGCAGCAGACAGCGATCAACACCTTTGGCTCGGTAAGGCAACGGGTGGCGGTGCATCTGCTTGATCTCGCCTCCGCTAAGCAGCGCCGCCACGGCCCGCTGGTAGCACGCGTGTCTCAGCAGGAACTTGCCGACGCGGTCGGGTCGGTCCGTGAGGTGGTGGCACGCGTGCTGCGGGACTTCCGCGTTGACCGGTTGATCGCGACGTCGGTGGACAGCATCCAGATCCTCGATGCCGCCCGGCTTCACGACCAGTCATGGAAGCCGACTGCATGACGATCACGCCCGTGACTTCGGTCACGCGACCGGGCTACATAAGTCACTGACAGGCTCCGGGATTCGACGAAGGCTGGTGTTGACACGCCCGGCAGGTAGAGGAGCCGGCCAGCGGATTCCCGGTCTCGTCAGCCTGCCGGCTCACGACCGGCCGGCCACCCGGCATGTCCTCGACAAATCATGAAGGCGGCTCTGATGAAGTTCACCAACACGATCACGATCAAGCGGCGCCCGGATGAGGTGTTCGCGTTCCTCGCCCACTTCGAAAACGTGCCGCTGTGGAATTACGCGATCGCCGAAACTCGGAAGATCACCGACGGCCCGGTGGGTGTCGGCTCCCGTTATCGGCAAACCCGGACGCTCCCCACCCGAAGCGAGGAGACGTTCGCGGTCACCGAGTTCGAGCCCGTGCGTACGCTCTCAATCGGAGGTGGTTTCGGCCCCTTCGAAGCAGAGATCCGCTATCTGCTCGAGCCAGTGGGAGACGCCACGGTCCTCACGAACACCATGACCCTCCAGCCCTCAGGCCCGCTGCGGCTCGTCGCGCCGTTGGCGGCTCCTCGAGTAAAGGCCGCCGTCGCCGCGAACCTCGACACGCTCAAGCAGATCCTCGAAACGGACGGCGGCCAGCGTGAGGCGAGATGAAGGACCCACCTGGAGTGCACCGCGGGCGGCAATCGCAGCGGGCGACAGCGGATAACCACGCGTTCAACTGGTGTGACCAGGCCTCGCGGCGCTCAGCGTGTGGACGATGTCTGAGGTAAGTCCCGGGATCAGCAGCGACAGGATCGCGGCCTTCTACGATCAGGGCCTGCTCACCCGGCGCATCCAGGTTGCCGAACAGGCGAAGCCGCGTAAGGTCGAGATAACGGCTGGGACCGATGCGCAGCCGGCGATCAGCACGTCCGGCTGATGGTCGTCGGAGACCTGGTTGACCTTAGGTCTGGCAGGTGTTGCTGTGTGGACGAAGCGGCGGGATCGGTGACCTTCGCCACGAGACGATCGTTGATCGCGGACGGTGGGCTCGCGCCGTATCGCAGTTCGCAAACGCGCGCGGTCGGGCACGGGTCCTATAGCGCAGCTCGCCGGAGTGGAGCTTGACCGCTACAGCCGACCGGACAGCAACGCGGACGTGGAGGAGACAACAGTGGCGAAAGTAGTCGGCATCGACCTCGGCACGACCAACTCCGTGATCGCAACGGTGGAGGGCGGCCATCCAACGGTGATTCCCAACGCTGAGGGATCACGGACCACGCCTTCGGTGGTTGCATTCACCGACCAAGGCGAGCGCCTCGTTGGCCAGCTAGCCCGGCGACAGGCGATCTTGAATCCCAAGGGGACGATCTACTCCGCGAAGCGGTTCATCGGGCGTCGCCACGACGAGGTCACCAGCGAGATGAAGGCCGTCTCCTTCGACGTGGTCGCTGGACCGGATGGTGCGGTTCGGTTCGACGTCCGGGGAAAGCTCTATGCCCCCGAGGAGATCTCCGCGTTGGTGCTGCGCAAGCTCGTGGAGGACGCCTCGAAGTTTCTCGGCGAGAAGATCACCGAGGCGGTTGTCACCGTTCCCGCGTACTTCAACGACGCCCAGCGGCACGCGACGAGGGACGCCGGCCGCATCGCCGGTCTCGAGGTCCTTCGCATCATCAACGAGCCGACCGCCGCCGCCCTCGCCTATGGCTTGGACAAGCGTGAGAACGAGACCGTGCTGGTGTTCGATCTTGGTGGCGGCACCTTCGACGTCAGCATCTTGACGGTCGGCGAGGGGGTCGTCGAGGTCTTGTCGACCTCTGGCGACGGGCATCTGGGCGGGGACGATTTCGACCGGCGCCTCGTCGACCACCTCGCCGACGAGTTTCAGCGGGAGCAGGGAATCGATCTTCGGCAAGACCCGCATGCGTTGCAGCGGCTGTTCGAGGCGGCCGAGAAGGCCAAGATCGAGCTTTCTTCCGTCACCCAGACACAGATCAACCTGCCGTTTGTCACGGCAGATTCCACCGGGCCGAAGCACCTCGTGACGACGGTCATGCGCTCGACGTTCGAGCAGATAACGCACGACCTGGTCGAACGAACGATGGGTCCCGTCAAGCAAGCGATGGACGACGCCAAGCTCACGGCGAACGACGTCGACGAGGTGATTCTGGTTGGCGGCGCAACCCGGATGCCCGCCGTGCAGCAGGCCGTCCGTCGGCTCACCGGTGGCAAGGACCCGAACATGACGGTGAACCCGGACGAGGTTGTCGCCATCGGCGCCGCGATCCAGGCTGCGGTCATCAAGGGAGAGGTCAAGGACGTGCTGCTCCTTGACGTCACCCCGCTCTCGCTCGGGGTTGAGACGCTCGGCGGGATGATGACCAGGGTCATCGAGCGCAACACGACGATTCCGGCGCGGCGGACCGAGGTCTTCAGCACCGCTGAGGACAACCAACCCGCCGTGGACATCGTGGTCCTTCAGGGAGAGCGCGAGCGGGCAGCGGACAACCGAGTGCTCGGCCGATTCCGGCTCGAAGGGATACGGCCCGCACCACGCGGCGTACCGCAGGTCGAGGTGACGTTCGACATCGACGCGAACGGCATCCTCAACGCGTCCGCCCGCGACAAGGACACGGGCGCGGAACAGCGCATCACCATCAGCGAAAGCTCCAACCTCGAGCCGAGCGAAGTCGAGCGAATGATCGCCGACGCCGAGCAGCACCGCGCCGAGGACGCCACGCTCCGGCAGGCGGCCGATGCCCGCAACGAGCTCGACGCCGCCGCCTACCAGGTGGAGCGTCGGCTTACCGAGCTCGGCGAGGCAGTTCCGACGCATGAGAAGGCCCGGGCAGAAATACTCGTGTCGGACGCCCGCCAGGCGATCAAGGAGAATGCGCCCATCGACCGCATGCGATCCCTGACCTCGGAACTCCAGCAGGTCCTTCAGGGACTCGTCGCTCGACAGCCCACTGAGGAGCAGCCCCGGGACCGCAGTGGGGGAACGACTGACGATGACGTCATTGACGCGGACTTCACGGTGAACGAGTGAGCGAGGATCGCCTCCCGCCTGAGGTTGGCCAACCCGGCGAGGATGCCGACAATGCTGTCGCCAACAGCATGGAAGCGGAGCAGGCCGACAGCAAGAGCGCGCAGTCTCGGGACCTGGCCGAGCTCGAGGATCGGCTCCGCCGGGCGCTGGCCGACATGGACAACCTGCGCAAGCGCTGCGCCCGAGACATCGACAGGGAGCGTGCGGCGGAACGTGCACGGGTGGCTACTGCGTGGTTGCCAATCGTCGACAACCTCGAACTCGCACTTCAGCATGCCGAGGACACACCAGGCCTCGTCGAGGGTGTGCGCGCCGTTCACCAGCAGGCAGTGGCGACGCTTGCTCGTCTGGGATTCCCTCGGTTCGACGCCGTCGGCCAGCCGTTCGATCCGACCTTGCACGAGGCCGTGGGGACCGTGGAGGACGGGGCTCCAGCTTGGACGGTCGTCGCCGTGGTGAGGCCGGGTTACGGAACCCCTGAGGCGTTGCTGCGCCCCGCCGGCGTCGTGGTTGCGAGGGGTTAGGCGCATGGCTCCCCGCCGTGACTTCTACGAGGTGCTCGGGCTGCGACGGGACGCCAGCGCCGAGGACATTCAGCGGGCTTATCGGAAGCTGGCCCGCACTTACCACCCGGATGTCAACAAGAGCCCGGAGGCTGAGGAGAAATTCAAGGAGGTGTCGGAGGCATACGACGTGCTGTCCGATCCCGACACGCGCAAGCGCTATGACGCGTTTGGGCCTGACTTCCGCCATGTTCCTGATGGCGTAGATCCGCAGACGTGGGCCCGAGCACGAGCGGGGGCGCCCGGGCCGGGCCGCGCGGGGGACGAGCGCGTCCGGGTCGACTTCGGGGAAGCCGGCATCGACATCGACGATCTCTTCGAGTCCATGTTCGGCGCTCGTGGGCGTGGCCGGTGGGGACCGATCACCGGGGCGGACCAGGAGGTGGAACTCCCGCTGACAGTCGAAGACGCGTACACCGGCGTGCACCGCTGGCTTACCGTTTCCGGGACCGAGGGCAACCGAAGCATCGAGGTCACGATCCCGCCGGGGGTCACTGACGGCCAGCGCATCAGGCTCGCCGGTCAGGGTGGGCAAGGGACCGGCGGCGCCGGTGCCGGCGACCTCTACCTGGTGGTCCGCATCCTTTCTCACCCCAGATACCGGGTGGAGGGCCGAGATATCTACGCCGAACTGCCGGTCGCGCCGTGGGAGGCGGCACTCGGCGCCTCGGTGGCCTTCGACACCCCCGGTGGCGAGGCGAAGGTTCGGGTCCCCGCGGGTACGTCCAGTGGGCGGCGCCTACGGCTGCGCGGCAGGGGTATGCCGAATCCCAGCGGGCGCAATGGTGATCTCTACGCGGAAGTGCGGATCATGGTGCCGAGCAAGCTCACCAAGGACGAGCGCCGGCTGTTCGAAGAGCTTTCCGCGACCTCCACGTTCGACCCGAGGAGACAGCGATGAGCACGGCTTTGAGCCGGCCGGCCGGCCTCGATCTCCAAAGCTTCGCCAGGCTCGCGTCCCTGCACCCGGACCTTGTGCGGCGTTTCGTCGCGCTTGGTCTCCTCGAGCCCAGAAGGGACGCGTCGGGTCGAATGTGGTTCGCCTATGGCGATCTCGTTGCCGTGGCGCGTTTGCAGCGTCTTCGCCGTGCGTTCTCGCTGAACTATGCCGCGCTCGGCCTGGTGGTCGATCTGCTCGATCGCATCGCCGCCTTGGAAGCCGACCTGCGGAACCGTCCCCGACCAGCCAGAGGTCGATCATGGATCTGAACCGTCTCACCCAGAAGTCTCAGGAAGCGCTTCACGACGCGCAGACAAAGGCGCTGCGCTTTGGGCACACCGAGGTCGACGGTGAGCATCTCTTGCTCGCGCTGCTTGACCAGCCGGACGGGCTCGTTCCGCGGCTGCTCGCTCAGGCTGGGGTTGAACCGGATCGGCTTCGGGCCGACATCGAAGCCGACCTCGGGCAGCGGCCGAGGGTGAGCGGGCCAGGCGCGGCCCCCGGTCAGGTCTTCATCACGCAGCGCTTGTCCCGTCTCTTCGATACCGCGGAGCGGGAAGCCGTACGGCTGAAGGACGAGTACGTCTCCGTTGAGCACCTCATCATCGCTCTTCTCGGAGAGGGATCAGAGACGGCTTCCGGACGGCGCTTGCGCGAGTACGGCTTGACGCGCGAGCGGTTCCTGCAGGCACTGACCGCGATCCGAGGCAGCCAGCGGGTGACATCCGCCATGCCCGAGGTCGCATACGAGGCGTTGGAGAAGTACGGCCGAGACCTGGTCGCTGACGCCCGGGCCGGAAAGCTCGATCCGGTGATCGGGCGGGATGGCGAGATCCGTCGGGTCATCCAGATCCTCTCGCGGAAGACGAAGAACAATCCCGTGCTGATCGGCGACCCGGGGGTCGGCAAGACCGCCATCGTCGAGGGCCTGGCGCAGCGCATCGAACGCGGCGACGTACCGGAGGGCCTGCGAGACAAGACCATCTTCAGCCTGGACATTGGGTCCTTGATCGCGGGCGCGAAGTACCGCGGTGAGTTCGAGGAGCGGCTGAAGGCAGTGCTGAACGAGGTTCGCGCCGCGGAAGGCCGCATCCTGCTCTTCGTCGATGAGCTCCACAACGTCGTCGGCGCAGGGGCTGCGGAGGGTGCGATGGACGCCGGCAACATGCTCAAGCCGATGCTTGCTCGCGGCGAGCTGCACATGATCGGTGCCACAACGCTGGACGAGTATCGCAAGCACATCGAGAAGGACGCGGCGCTGGAGCGGCGCTTCCAGCCTGTGCTCGTCGATGAGCCGTCCGTCGAGGACACCATCTCGATCCTGCGCGGGTTGCGTGAGCGGCTCGAGGTGTTCCACGGCGTGAAGATCCAAGACAGCGCTCTTGTCGCCGCCGTGATGCTCAGCCACCGCTACATCTCCGATCGCTTCCTACCTGACAAGGCGATCGATCTGGTCGACGAGGCCTGCGCGATGCTGCGTACCGAGATCGATTCGATGCCGGCCGAGTTGGACGAGCTCATCAGGCGGGTGACGCGGCTGGAGATCGAGGAGGCAGCGCTGGCAAAGGAGAGCGACTCGGCCAGTAAGAAGCGACTCGAGGAGCTGCGCAGGGAACTCGCGGACCTGCGGGCCGAGGCCGATGCGATGCGGGCGCAGTGGGAGGCCGAGCGGCAGGCCCTGCGCAAGGTGCAGGCGTTGCGCGAGGAGATCGAACGCGTTCGCCACGAGGCGGATCAGGCCGAGCGAAGCTATGACCTCAACCGCGCGGCCGAGCTCCGCCACGGGAAGCTGCCAGAGCTGGAGCGCCGCCTGCAGGCGGAGGAGGCACAACTGGCGGCCAAGCAGGGTGGCCGGCGGCTGCTGCGCGAGGTGGTAACGGAGGACGAGATTGCCTCGATCGTGTCCCGCTGGACCGGGATTCCGGTCAGCCGGTTGAAGGAGGGCGAGCGCGAGAAGCTGCTGCGCCTCGACGAGATACTCCACGAGCGCATCGTGGGTCAGGACGAGGCCGTCCAGTTGGTGGCGGACGCGATCATCCGGGCCGGGTCGGGGGTCAAGGACCCACGGCGGCCGATTGGGTCGTTCATCTTCCTTGGCCCCACCGGGGTCGGAAAGACGGAGCTGGCCAAGACGCTTGCGGCGGTGTTGTTCGACACCGAGGAGAACATGGTTCGCCTCGACATGAGCGAGTACCAAGAGCGGCACACCGTCAGCCGGCTTGTCGGCGCGCCACCGGGATACATCGGGTACGAGGAGGGCGGTCAGCTGACCGAGGCGGTTCGGCGGAAGCCATACTCGGTGGTGCTCTTCGACGAGATCGAGAAGGCGCACCCGGACGTGTTCAACACCCTCCTCCAGGTCCTCGACGACGGCCGGCTCACCGACGCCCAGGGGCGCACGGTCGATTTCCGCAACACGGTCATCATCATGACCTCGAACGTAGGGTCGGAGTACCTGCTCGAAGGGGCGACGGACGCCGGGGAGATCAAGCCCGATGCACGCGCCCGCGTCATGGCAGCGCTGCGCTCGCATTTCCGCCCCGAGTTCCTCAACCGGGTCGATGAGATCGTCCTGTTCAAGCCACTGACCCAACCGGAGATCGAGCGGATCGTCGACCTGATGTTCAACGATCTCAGGGCACGACTTGCCGATCGACAGCTGACCCTCGAGGTCAGCGAGGATGCTCGCCGCTTCATCGCCCAACAGGGTTTCGACCCGGTCTACGGCGCGCGGCCGCTGCGCCGCTTCATCGCCCGCGAGGTAGAGACCCGCATCGGACGTGCGCTGCTGAGCGGTGACGTTCACGACGGTGCGGTGATCCGGGTGACCTTGCTGGAGGGCGAGCTGGCCGTCGAGTACGAGAACCGGTCGCCGGAGTCCGATGCCGCCTAAGGCTGGCGTGCTCGGCCGATCCTGTCACGTACCAGTCGGAGAGGTGCACCCGCTTCGCTCGAAGCAGCCGGAGGTGAGTCGTGGAGACCAAGGTGGTCACGTGCGAGCGCTGTGGCCGGAAGAACCGGGTGCCGAGTGCGGCAGTTGGCAGCCCGCGCTGTGGCAACTGCGGCGCGGCGCTGCCATGGGTCGTGGACGCCGGCGATGACGACTTCGCCGAAGTGGTGGAGCAGTCGACGATTCCGGTTGTGGTCGACATGTGGGCGCCCTGGTGCGGCCCCTGCCGCATCGTGAGCCCGGCGCTCGAGCAGTTGTCACGTGAGTTCGCCGGCAAAGTGAAGCTGGTCAAGGTCAACGTGGACGAAGCGCCCAAGCTCTCGCAGCGGTTCACCATCCAGGCCATTCCGACTCTGCTGCTGGTCCGCGACGGTGAGGTGATTGCGCGTCAAACGGGTGCCGCGCCGGTACATGCGCTCCGCTCGTGGCTGGAACAGGCGCTACCGGACGCCGCCTAACCGCCGCCGGTGCCGCCCGTCGTTAATAGTCTGACCTCCCGTGATCGCGTGGTATTCCGCTGCGCAAGCGCTGCCATCGGGATCGACGTATATCGACGATCCGCTATAATTCCCTTTCGTGAGTTCCGAGCGGGTAACTGCTGCGGCGCTGCTGCGGCAAGCGCGTCTACGCGCTGGGCTGTCGCAGGTGGAGTTGGCCACTCGAGCGGGGGTGACGCAGAGCGTGATCAGTGCTTACGAGGCGGGTCGCCGCGAGCCTGCGCTGGCGACCTTGGCGACGCTGGTCGACGCCACCGGGTACGAGCTCACCGTGGGGTTGCGTCGGCAGCCGCGACGCCTGCGGAGGCTGTCAGGACCCGTTGGCCGCCGGGTGCGTCGCCACCGGCGCGACCTGGTCGATGCGGCGGCCGCTCACGGGGTGTCGAACCTGCGAGTGTTCGGCAGCGTTGCCCGGGGTCAGGACAGCCCAGAAAGCGATGTAGATCTGCTCGCCGACCTACCGCCCGATCTGGGCCTGGTCGGGTTGGCTCGAGTCGAGGCGGATCTCGAGGCCATAGTGGGTGTACGGGTCGACTTGGTGCCGGCTGACGACCTCAAACCCGAGGTGCGTTCGCACGTCGAAGTTGAAGTGGTGGCGTTGTGACCGATCGGGAGCGCCAGCGGCTATCCGACATCCAGGCGGCGCTCGAGGCGATCCGCTCCCACCTCGAACGCGGGGACCTTTCTGACGGCTTGGTCTTCGATGCTGTGCGAATCCGGCTCCTGGAGATTGGCGAAGCCGTCAAGGCGCTGCCCGAGGAGCTACTCGACTCTGAACCAACGATCCCGTGGGCACAGATCGCTCGTATGCGAGATCATCTGGCGCACCGCTACTTCGACACATCTCACTCGATTCTGCAGGCTACAGTTGATCACGACTTGCCCGATCTCGAGCTGGCCGTCAGTAATCTGATCCGCCGCCTCACGGCTGGCTCTCCCGCCGACGAGGCCTAATCCCACGACGTTGTCCAACTGCTGTCGCTGCAAGTGGCGCGGCGCAGAACCGTCGGCGCTGCGGACGGCGCTGGCCTCAGCTATTCCTCGATGGCTCCGCCGATCCGCCGAAGGTGCTGTCGGAAGGTGTAGGACGGATCGGCTGCACGTTGCGCGAGGTAGTCGTCGAAGGCCGTCTGTTGCCGCAGCGACTGACCCGACCGGATCCTGCGGGCCTGCTCGCGTCCGGGTTGCCAAATCCCGTGGGCTGTCGCCAGTACTTCCGCGGCTCGCCCTGCGGTGACGAACAGCACGCCGTCGTCGTCGCCGACGACGATGTCCTGGGCCGTCACCTCGTGCGCCCCGAATCGCGCGCTCGCCAGTGCGTCGGCCTCCCGCTCATCCAGCCGCACTGGG
>Ga0184612_10001841_pt1 | contig 10291 bp, 10 predicted proteins | sample PLM3_60_coex_FD_133163 | JGI IMG/M metagenome (GOLD analysis project Ga0184612, IMG submission 133163) | Groundwater sediment microbial communities from an aquifer in East River, Colorado, USA - PLM3_60_coex | ecosystem: Environmental > Terrestrial > Soil > Riparian zone | place: USA: East...
ATCGCCGGCAACCAAAGCTTGCGCCGTGGTCGTGCCCGACTCGATCAGCACCGACTGGACTTCCAGACCGTACTTGCGAAAGAAACCTTTGTCCTGGGTCACCCACAGGGGCGCAATGTTTCCCGATATCGAGCTATAGGCAACGTTGATCTTTTGCAGGGGCCGATCGGCGGCTAGAGAAGTCGCGGGCAGCGTCATAAGGGCTGCGATGAACGTCATCGCCGTCGCTAGAACAATTCGCCCGGTTATGGGGCTGGATTTTTTTTTCATCGATTTCTCCTTGTTAAACACCTGCCGAGAAAAACTGTTAATCGCGATTTAAACGACTCATCGCTGCCTTCAAGCTGGCACGCATCCGTCCCAAGGACCGAGCTAGATCTCCAATCTCATCGCGCGTTTCTATCGCCACCGGCGTTTCCAGGTCACCCATGCTGATCTTGTCGGCAACTTGTGTTAAGCGAAGGATAGGCCGAATAATCGCGCGGGCAAGGAGAATGGAGAACGCCACACCGGCCACAAGCAAGGTGAGAATTATTTCAATAAGGGGGAGAAGGGCGCGTCGAATCTGTTCCTCTACGCCATCTGCCCAGATCCCTATGTGGGCGGTTCCCACTTGTCCCCCAAGAATCGGGACGCGGGTCTCGTACACTGCCTTTCCCCGCAATCTCAATTCTCGCCGGTGGGCTTGCCGTCGCACATCAGCAGACAAAGATTCCCGAAGCTCTGAGGGAAAGGCTCCCAGGCTTTGGGCCACTATCTTTTCTTTACCGTCCTGAATAAAGGCGTACGCGACCCCCTCAAGGAGAGCATACTTTGTGACCAAGGCATGCAGCTCCAATGCATTTCGTCTCATTATATGCCCTGCGGCTGCATCGCTTAGGTTAGTGGCGATGGCAAAGGCTCGTTGGTCGAGCTGCTCCTGCAGCATACGGACCGTGAGATGTTTCACAACGCCTAAGACGAGAAGACCGAAGAGGAAAATAACACCGGCAAGGGTTCCCACAATCTTCCACATCAAGCCGAACCGCTGCCAGCCTATACCTAAGGACCCTAGTAGGCTTCGACTTTCGAGGGAAAGGGACTCTTGAGTCATTTCTCCTGCTTGCGAGAGTTAATCGTTGGGATTTCCTCGAACATCGTCTGTTGGAAGCGGATCTTAAGCGATTCCTCCAGGATCTCTTGGCTGGCCGACTCGACAAGTTCTGCGAGTCGTGACTTCGGAAAGGCCACGAGGGATTCGCCGAGAGCGGAGACTTGATCACGAATGACCAGGGACGCCATCGGTCCCATAGCTTCAGTGAGCGCAAAATTCATGCGAACAAAAACTGCAGAAGACACGGTATCCGATCCCGATTGGGCTGCCGTGGACACCCTATTCTTTGGCTGTTTCAGATCATGAGGAGCTTTGTTTGTGCTCTTCGGATCATCGCTTATTGTAGGTCCACTGCTGGGAGCCACCTTCGCGAAATATTGCTTGAACATCGATCTAGCCTGCTGCTCCACATTCGCTCGATCAATGAACTGAAAATCCCCGTCTTTTGGCTCTCGAGAAGACGTCTCCTTTGGCTTTATGACAACAGCCTCCCCTCCGGTAACCACATTGCTTTGCGAAACGATAAGTTGCAGATCCCGAGCGATCTCTCCAATCATTGCCGCTTCGACGCTGGCTTTCCGTAAAGCGTACGCCGTCAGTAGCCCGTTGTCGCAAAGGATATTAACGAGACGAGGAATACCCGTGGAATAACTATGTACGGCCGCTATCGCCGCACTGGAAAATAACGACATGCTGCCACCGGCGATTTCGAGACGTTTAGCTATATACTTTTCACATTCAGCACGATTGAGTGGGCTCAAATGGTGACGCAAGGCGACTCGCTGCTTGACCTGTCGCACATCGGCCCGGTTCAGACGGTTGCCCAGCTCAGGCTGACCTACTAAGAGAATCTGCAATAACTTTTCTCGTGCGGTTTCAAAATTAGACAAGAGCCGCACGTTTTCCAATACCTCGGCTGACAAATTCTGCGCCTCGTCGATGATCAGGGCGACGTTCTGACCATTCTGGTAAGACTCCAGAAGGAAGCGTTCCAGCAAGGAAATGTAATCGTGAAGCTGTTTGTGGTTATCCTGATTAGTGACAAGCCCGAACTTCTCGCAGATATAGCGCAGAAGGTCTTGCGGGCTAACAATCATATTAAAAATAAGAGCGGTCTTGGTGGTGCCATTGAGTTCGTCAAAAAGGCACTGAATCAAAGTGGTCTTGCCGGTGCCGACCTCTCCGGTCAAGACCACGAAGCCTCTTCGAGCCTTAATCCCGTATACTAGTTGTGCTAGCGCTTCTTTATGGCTATCGCTGAGATAAAGAAAACTAGGATCCGGGCTAATACTAAACGGCTCCCTTTTCATGCCGAAATGTTCGCAATATACAGGCAACATACGATCAGCGAAGAGGAAGTGAGGAAGCAAAGAATCGAATAAACGTGAATCCCAGAGCCAAAATGCCAGCAGAGGAGGCTACGATCATAGCTCGTAACCTCCTCTGTACGAGCACTGCACCACGGGTCGGAAAACTTGACAGGACCGCCAGCACCGGAATATTGCTGTAACCCTCGAAATCTTCCGCTTTCTTGAACGACGGGTTCACGATATCGAGCAAAAGAGCCACACCGCAACCACCGCCAAGTCCTGCCAATAGACTAATCAGAACGATCAAAGGGCGATTCGGCCATATCGGGTTTACCGGCCGAGTGGGACTATCAACGATCCTAAATTGCTCACCCTTTTGCGTTTTCTCCATATTTTCGGACAAGCGCGAATCGAATTCTTTGCCCAAAAGCTCTTGGAATTTCCTCAGCGTAATTTCATAGTTCCGGGTGATTTTTGCCAGTTCGACAGACCGTATTGGGGTGTTGTTAACGCGAGACTGGTACGAAGCTATTTCGTTCTGCAGTATCCTGTTTTTTTCCTTAAGTGTACCGATTTCCGAGAATATGTCGTCAATTTGGCTTACAAGCACTTTGCCCATCGGAGTGGCTGAAGTTCGAAGCTTACTGATAGCACTATTTTTTGTATTGGAGAGTTGAGTTGAAGCCTCCAAAGACATTTGCTCGATTTCCTGCTTCAATCGAACGACGTCGGGATGTTTCTCGCTGTACCTTCGGAGTAAGCCTACGAGTTCGTTCTTACGATCATCGATGGTCCCAAACCCTTGCGCAGTTACCGTTTGCCCGTCTGAGTTCGATACGACGGCAACACCCGCGAGCTGTTTTTCTAAACTTGACTTTCTCTCTTCCAAGGCGGTGAGACGAAACGTAGCACTATCCATTTCCCTTCGAAGCTGCTCCAGCGTCCTGAGATTTGCGTCGAGCTGTTCCGGAAGATCGTCCCGATAGCGCGACTTATAGAGGTTTACTTGCTGCTCCTGCTCCTCCAGTTCATTGCGTAACCGTTCCGCCTCATTGTTAATAAACACCGTGGTGCCGGCTGCTTGTTTCTCCCTGACCTTGACGCTTTCATTTATGAATAGGTCCGCGATGCGGGACAACACGCGCATCGCTTGTTCCGGGTCTCCCGACTCAAAAGAAAGGCTAAACGTATCATTTTTGTTGATCGTTAAATTGATACTTTTGCGCAATGCTGTAATACGACCCTCGTTGTCGCTTTTCGTTCCGATGGCTGGAAATAGATTAAACTCCCGGACAATACTCTCCAAACTGGTGCGGCTCAGAATTTGCTCCGCGATCGCCCGCATACGCTGTTCGATACTCTGCGTTACGGTTGAAGCAACGTAGTTTTGTGGTAGCCCTTGAGGTGTGACCAAAATAAGAGTGCTGGAGCGGAATACATTGGGCAAATTCGCCGCCAAATAAGCTCCGAGAATCGACACGACTAAAAAAATTGCGATGACAAGATCTTTTCTACGAAAGATTGGCTCCAATTGTCGGAATATATCTAATTCTCGAGGCGTGTTCATTGTTTCACTCGGACAAACAGGGCTTCTTTATTATTTAACGATGATCCGATCGCCTGGTCGCAATATGATGTCCTGCTTCAGGTCGCCGTCGACGATGGCGTCATAGTCAGCGACATAATCCGTAACTTTGTCTCCACTTCGTCGTACCGTGCGGATATTTCGTCTGTCCGCGAAAATAGTCAGTCCCCCAGCTCGAGTTATGAGCTGTAGAAGCGTTTCGTTACCGGACAGTGGGTAGGCCCCAGGTTTAATAACCTGACCAACCAAAAAGACCTCACTTGAAGCTATTCCTTCCACGCGAATAGTTACGACGGGGCTTGTCACATAATTCCTGAACTTCTCCTCCAAAAGCTTCCTCAACTCTCCTGTAGGGACCCCACTTACCTGCACCTCATTAACTAGAGGTAAAGTAATAAATCCATCTGGACGGACCTTCACCGGTCCCGAGAGTGTCGGCTCCTTCCAGAGTTGAATGTTTAAAGCATCCCCCGCTCCAATGACATAATATTCGTCCGGAGGCTTCGTCGGATCTGGCGTATTGGGCGCGAGTCGATACTCGCTAACCCTGAGCTCTTTGACAGTACAAGAAGCCAGAAACGCGGAGAAAAAGACATACGCGACAAACTTCATTCCAGTCATTATAGTTCCCCACCAAATTGAATCGTCATTACGGGCAACCCCGGCGAAGGCCGGTGGCGGCCCGGAATCCAGGAAGTTCAATGATGCCGGTTTTTACCGGCATGACGGCGGTTCCAAGACACTAGCGATGCTTTGAAACGATTAGGAGACTAAAAAACAAGAAACGGATGACTGAGAGAGGAGTAGAAAACGTTTGCGACGATCAGTTTACTGCACAGCAGGCGCGCGGGCTAACCCAAGATTGGGCCAGATATCGAAGGAAGTTGTCAAATTCAAGCTAACGTTATTTCCATTAACCTTGCCTGGACTTAACAGATCCGTGGAAGCTGCGCCGGATCTATTATCTTCCCAGCGATGGGAGTATTGCAAATTGGCAGCAAGCCAACTGTTGATCTGATACTTTAAGCCGGTAGACGCGAGGAATGTGTTAAAGTTGACATCTTTAGTGTCGAAGAGCGAATAATCGACATTAGCAGTCGCGGTAAGAAGCTCTGTCAAACGTGCGTTGAAATTGGTAAAAAAGCTCGTCGTATTGGAAATGCCGGCAACGCCGAAACTCGGAGTCAATCCTTTGTTAACCCCTACATTCAGCGTTGCTCTTTCCCACAACTTAGTGACCGTGATATTGCTCCGGTTGGCGATTGTCGGGCCATTACCGCCGGCATTCAACGCAATACCTGACAGGGCTGTGATCGTCAAAGTCGGGTCGAGCTGGATCTTAATAGTACTGAAAAAATCGTCGCCGCCGTCGATATTATGGATGACGTTATATTTTCCGTCTCGCGACTTGATGATCTCGACGCCATAACCGAAGTTAAGGTTATGCTCCTCTTTCCATTTGTAAACGCCTCTTACGCCGATTTGGTGGGAAATCTCGTTACCGCCTTCATCCAAGAAGCTAGTGAATCCCAGGCCGTAACCCGCGACGAGCTTTAGGTTTTGGTCGTATTCGTAGGCACCCCGCAGAGAAAATTGATTACTCAGTTCTTGGCCATTGGAAATGAAGTCTCCCAGTCTTCGTGATGACGGCTGAGCCACCACACCACCCGGCGGCGGCAACGAGGTAGGTGGAGGAAGTCCGGGACCACCAAACTCACCGGTTCGGCTGGTGGCACGGCGCCTCAACGAATCACTCGCGTGGATAGCAAGGCGCGGCGAGTGATAGTACGTGTATCCGGTATTAAACGTAATGTTGTCACCAAAGTTGGTTTCGTCGGAGTGTCGAGCAAAAATCTGCCCTTCGGGGGCTAAGTCAGCGGTAAAAATCGGCGTCGTGTGGCCGGTGGGGGCATACAACAAAGAGAAGGTAGGCCGGATCGAAGTGATGAAATCGTGCTCTTTCTTTTTCTCGAAGAAAATATTGTCGTTATATTCTTCGCCAAGCGTCAAAGAAAAGCGGCTCGCAAAGTCGGCACCGGCGTAGTCGACAAGCGCAATGGAAAAGAGTTGAAAGAGAAGGACTCCAGAGAAAAAAATCCCGCGTTTTTTAACCGATAGTTTCAACGACGTCCTACCAGGGTGAGCTTTCTGCTAATGCGCGTAGAGAGTCGCCTTGTGGATGCTTCACAAAGCGAGCATGCTACTTGGTCTAGCGCTTCAATACAACAAAAAATACCTTTCGCTCACCGAACGTAGCTCCGCCAGGTAGCGTCGTTGCCACTTTTCACCGGCAAATATCTAGCCGGTCCGAAATTGCCCTGATCAACGAACAGTAGGAACCGTTGCTTCTCTCTTCAGGTCTGAAACCGGCAGCGGCGGTTGATCACTTGCGACCCACCCGCTACCCACAAAGCCTAAGGGAACTTCGAGGCTTACCTGACGGCTCAATAGTGTCATCAGTATTTTCACGCGACCTTTGGCATCTGGCATTCTCTCGATCATTCCGAGCACACCGTCGAAAGGCCCGCCGCAAATCCTTACCTCTTGGCCGACTATTAAATCAGAGCGAGCGGCGATTATTCCATCGGAGTTTGCCCGACGGATAAGATACTCCGCGACGCCTTCTTCCAACGGAATCGGGGTGTCATTGAAACTAACGAAGCATTTCACCCCAGGGGACCACCGCACATAGTCATATTCTTTCTCTAAATCGATGCGAACAAAGAGGTAGTTGGGGAATAGCGGAACAACTCGCTTTTGCCTGCGCGAAAATACCGGCAACAAGAGGCGAGGAAAAAAAGGTTCGAGCTTTTTTAGCTTCAAATGGAATTGGGCGAACTCTTCCTTCTGCGGTTTTGTATAAACGACGTACCACCGTTTTTTTTCTGGGAGGGGCATTCGGTTCTGTACAAAGATTGATTTTCGCCTTTACACCGCAAGGACAATGCCAATGCGACACACCATAATCCGTACGCCCATACGCAGAAACTATGACGATTCACACGGCAGAGAAACTCTGGCAGCTAACCTCGACAAGGAAACCGGCCAGCAATGGCCTGATGAAAATCGAACGGTTATCTAAGAGTACAAATTGATGTTGGATTTGTGCCGAACTAGAGTTGCAGCCAATTTTGGCCGATCGGCCATGAATTGACATAATGGTCTTGCCGGGATGGGCAGTTGAGCAAGGAAGACCATGGTTCCGTTTCGGCAGCGAGGACACCGAGTGAGATTGATGCCGGTCAGTGCGAGCATCAGCTCGTAACTGAACCTTTGGAGAGGCTTTGGCAGCGCAGGCAAGAGCCTCAGGAGTTGACGGCACGTGGAGAGGCGCTCTTTGGAGTTGTTGGCTAAGAAACCGAAGTGACGCACGCGCATCAAGCCTTTGGGGATCACTTGGAGTAAGAAGCGGCGGATGAAATCGTAGGCTTGGAGCTTCATGAGTTTGAGTTAATTTTGGTTTTTTCGATCGCGGTAAGTGAAGGTCACCTCTGAGTTATGGACCGAACAGATTCGATGATTGGAGAGCGACGCGGTGGGTGTAGCGGCCGAGGTAATCGAGAATAGAGTCGGGAGAAGCAAATGGTTTTTTGGCGTACACGACCCAAGATTTTTGCTCCACTGTTTTGAGCAAGAGCTTGAAGGCCTCTTCGACATCGGACCAAAGACAGTCGACGAGCTGTTGGACAAAATCGTTGACGACATAGAGCGAGCGGAGAGAGGAGAACCTGTTGGCTTGTTTTGACCCATTACCGGTTAATGAACTCAGCTCGGATGCTCCGGGGCTTGATCGACGATATTGGAGACGGGCTCGATTTGTTTGAAACGCAAGGTTTTCCCGGTGTGCGTATTGCATTTTCACATTTTCGGAATTCCGGAAAGGTGGAAGGGTGTTAGTGAACTGGAACAACACGCGCTGAAGACTACTATTGGGAAATGAAGACCGAAGGCAGACCGACCCGTGCCCCTATCTTAACTGTTGTCGATCGTCCGATCCATATCGGATTTCAGATGGAAAAAAAGATTTTTGACACACAAATTCGTCCCAAGAGTGCGCCCGGCGCTGGAAGGACTAAGGCAGGCAGGTCGGATCGAACTGATCGATCGAGATTTCGAGCTTTACCCGGGACTGGAGCTTCTCAAGGCCGGCGGCCACACGCCAGGATCGCAGATAGTGGCGCTCCACACGGCAGCCGGTAAGGCCGCCCTCTGGGGCGACGTGCGCACACTTAAAAACTATTCGCGATCACATTCCGGTCGGCTGGAACTACAACTTGGCGGGGACCGTAGCTGCGCTTGAGCGGCGGAAGTTAGCGCCGGACATCACGTCGAGTTGGGAGTGAAGAGAAGCGGGGGATTCTTTCGGTAAATTCTCTGCCAATCGAGCAAAGCGTTTTTTCATTAGGTCAATTTGACTGAGATACCGCTGCAGGCTATGAGTCCCACAAAGCTCGCCCGGCGTTACTCGAAAGCCGCGCGCGGCGAAGGTCTCTCCTCTCTTCAATCCGCACAGGTGAATCACCGCAGCCAGTTTTTGCTTTTGCGCCAGGCTGACCTTCGCCGTGCGACGACCAGCCAGAGTATCGACCACGCTCTGGTGGAGGTACGCGCCGGTCATTTCGACCGCATGGCTCGGCAGCGTTCTAGCATAGAGGCTATTGAACCAGCAGGAACTCATGTCATGCCACGGACCTTCGGTCACAACCGTATGATTCCGGATGCAATACTTCCGGGCCTCAGCGAACGTTCCGTCGATGATTTGAAACATGCCGAGCGCGCTCGAGGCCGGACGATAAATTTCAAAAGGGCTCCACGACCATTGCCAGCGCCAGTAGGTGCGAGCGATGGGATTGCCGTCGCTCTCGATTTGGGCCAGCGCGGCGAGAAATTCAGGTGAAATAATATTTGTAGAATATTCCTCGAAAAGCGCCCCGTAACTCTCCCAGGTAGACACTGGAGTCTTCGATAAGGAGGCACTGATCGGGGCAAAGATCTCACCAGGCTTCCGTATAACCTGATAGATCAAATTGACCGCGAAGAACCCGGCGATCCCAAGAACGCACCACCAGACGATGACTCCTGTCCAGTGGAGGCCGGCGAAACTTCTCGACTTTCGCCTGACATATCGAACGCCGTTATAGACGGTAGCTGTCACGTAAAACGATCAACCTCTCAGTCATACTGTTTCAAGGCTGCACTCTACTCATTTGAATGTCAATTAGCGGACACAATCGCTGAATAACGAAGGCACAACAGGTCGTGAGTCCGCGAACGAGGGCGATAGTCAATTCCCAGACATTGCCGCGCCAGTAAGGTTGTAAATATTGTTATGCGAGACCCCCGACGCCGACCCCACGGCACGAGCCTTTCGCAGATTCGAACTTGCCGTTGCGCAAAGCATCTCTGCGTAGTTGGATTGCATCCCTCGATAGGCGGTGGGCCGACAAACAATGACGGATAGTGGCTCCAAGTTCCACGTTTCCGGAATTCCGGAAACGTGATAGAGGAGCCGCGTGGAAGAGGATAGCTACAGACAGTCGCGTCTTTGTCGGCTGCTCGGCAATCCGGTCGCGTTCGCAGTCGTTCAACTGCTGGCAGAGAACAACGAATTAAACCCAAGCGAGATTTGCCCGCGCCGTCGGCAGAAGTGTGCAACGGGTCAGCACCGTGCTCGGCGCGCTACGCCTGGCGGAGGTCGTGCGCTACGACACGGATGGGAAGCGCAACCGATACCGGCTCAAACACCCCCAGTGAAGTCCGCAGCCTCCTAGGCGCGTTATCCCGCTTTGTGAAGGTCGCCTCGGTGCCGCAGAGGAAACTCATTTCTTGGTGCGATTCGCAAAAGTAGGCTTTGAGTCTAGAGTTCAATTCGGAAGCCTAAAACAACACTCTCTCAAATGATTCACCCGCCACCAAAAACTCTCGCATCGTGACATTTACATCGAGCATGCCGGCAGGAAATGCATCGCGAATTTTGTCCACTGCGTTTCCTAGAGTGGGAGCAAGATGGATGAGGGCCAAGGACTGAGAGTTGGGCGACAAATCCGTCGCCATAGGATAATCAAGACAGCATGGATAAAACAGAGTCGCACAAGCCGCGCGTCACCCGGTTCGAGCTGTTCCTCACTTTTTCCCGGGTTAGCTTGTCCAGCTTCGGCGGCGCTCTCTTCTGGGCACGGCGCGGGCTGGTCGAGCGACAGCGCTGGCTCACGGAACGAGAGTTTGTCGACTTGTTAACGGTCGGCCAACTTCTGCCCGGGCCCAACGTCCTCAATCTGACGGTGCTGGTCGGCTATCGATTCG
>Ga0184612_10001842_pt1 | contig 10289 bp, 15 predicted proteins | sample PLM3_60_coex_FD_133163 | JGI IMG/M metagenome (GOLD analysis project Ga0184612, IMG submission 133163) | Groundwater sediment microbial communities from an aquifer in East River, Colorado, USA - PLM3_60_coex | ecosystem: Environmental > Terrestrial > Soil > Riparian zone | place: USA: East...
AACTGCGAACCCAGACCTTCCTGCCCTGGAACGAGAAGCTCTGGGACACCCCCAACGTCGCGCACGACAACCCGGCCGACCAGCGGTTCCACGCATCGCTGATTTTGGGCTTCACGGACGCGCAGGAGCGGGCGGGCTTTTTCCACGGCCGTGAGATCGAGAGCTGTCGAACACGCTGGCTCCGCTCACTTCGGCCATTCACGCCTACGACGTGTCCGCGGCGCTGACTTACGTCAAGGACGGCACGATCCTCCCGCACTATCAGCAGTAGTCAGGCAAGAGGAGAGCGTGGCCGGTACGTTCGCCGTTCCGTGCGTATCGCCGGGGGTGGCGGCCCTCAACCGCTGACCCTTGACCAGGACTTTCACGTCGTCCTTGCCGGCCAGGAGCCGCTCGAACCCGTCCTCAACATGGAGACCAAGGACGTCCTACCCTGCTGCTGTGAAGCTGGCTATCTACTGTGCCGACATCGGCTCCGTGCCCTCAGGGCCTCGCTTCGGGATCTGAGGATCTTCAAGCTCCCCGACGCGCTCCGGCTGCCGGCGCCCGCCCCCGCACCCTTTCCGCCCGCTTCCTGAGGCGTCCTTAGCTGTCATCTGCCCCTGGGGCAGCTGAAGTACCGGACGGCGCTACCTCGCACCGGCTGCTTGGCCTGGTCTCAGAGAGAGTCCTCGATTTCTCCCCGCTGACTGCCGACACGGTTCTGCGCCGTTCCGTGCCTTTGTACAGGTGGAAGGTGACCCGCCGAGACCGCGCCGTCGCGAGCGGCCGGTAGGCGGGCCGCCAACGGTCTTCGGACCGAGGCATCGCAAGCGAGCCCGATGGCTGGCGAAGGATCCGCGGCCACAGGCGAGGGACCGGGCCGAGGCTTGGACCGAGCCGCGAGCAGAGCGGCACGAGGCGTTGACCGCACCCGGGCACCTCATTGGAGGCGCGCTCGGAAACGCAGGGAGATCGCCGGAGTGCCAGATGCGAGTGGCGAGGGTCACAGGCGCGGCGCGGCGATCTCGCCAAGGCGAGGCGGAGCCAAGGGCCGGTACGACTGTCACGCGAGCGAGGCCGAGTAGCTGAAGACGGGTCGGCGCCCGTAAGCCACACCGACGCCGATGAAGCGGAGCCGGTTGGGCCACCTCCGGTCGGAGGGGCACGTCCCCGACGACGAACAGGAGGTGAAAGCCCGAACCTGGCGCATAGAAGCACGATCGCCGGTCGCTTGACCGGTGTTTCGCCGTGCCCTCCTTCCGGCCGCGCGTGAAGCCGCGCGCATCTGCTCCGCACCCTCGACTGGAAGGAGCCGCCCAATGACGCACGCGCGTCTTCCGGCCGCCCTCTCCGGCGGGTGCTCCTGCGGCTCCGAGACAACGAGAGCCTGACCTGGGATGAGCTCGCCGACCGCGCGGGCATCACCTCCCGGCATCTGTTCCGGCTCTTGGCTGCCCGGACCGTCTCCGAGCTGGTCGCCGACCGGGTCTCGTGTCGGATCGGCCTGCATCCGGCGCTGCTCTGGCCAAAGGAGTGGTTCCGGCAGGAGCACCCTCGCAGAAGCGGCCGTTCACAAGCCGAGGAAGCGGTCTGAGCTGTGTCACAGCGACCGCCCCTCCCCGCTGCCACAAGGAGGTTCATATGAAGCTGATGGTGTCTGCAAAGCCATTCACCGCCGAACTGAAGTCGGTGCTCCCAGCAGTTGCCACCCGATCGGGGCTCCCCATGCTCTCCGGCGTTCGCCTGGAGGCCTCGGATGGCGGAGTGTCCATCGAGGCGACCGATCTGGAGCTCACTGCCCGACGTGTCGTCGCTGGTGACGTGATGATCGAGGGAGCTGGCTCGGTCGTGGTTCCCGCCAAGGCCCTGATCAAGACCGTCGCGGCGATGAGCGAACCGGAGATCGTGCTCGAGTCGCACTCGAGCGACGGCCGAGCCGGCCTCGATGTGCGGGCCGGTACCCGAACCGTGACGCTCCAAGGCTGGCCGACCGACGATTGGCCGGCGGTGCCGCGGGTGGCGGCGATCGACCCGATCGCCTCGATCGACGCCTCGGCGGTAGTGGACGCGTTCGAGCGAGTGGCCCTGTGCGCGTCGGACGACGAGGCGCGGCCGGTCCTCACGTGCGTCGCCATATTCTTCCGGGAGGATCCGCCGACTCTCGAAGTCGTTGCGACCGACTCGTACCGACTGGGCGTCGCCCAGATCCCGCTGGAGGCGGGGTTCCGTGTCTCCGACGGCCCCCTGCTGGTTCCGGCACGCGGGATCAGGTTCCTGGCCAGGCAGCTCAAGAGAGCCGAAGGCGCAGTTCAGGTTCGGGCTCTTGAGGCATCGGCCGGAGAGACGTCGCGCGCGTCGCGCATTGCGTTTAGCCGTCCCGATGCTGAGTGGACGGTTCGAACCGTTGAGGGGGAGTTCCCGAACTGGAAGCAGGTGGTGCCGAACCCGGAGGGTGGATCGTTCGAGTTCGATCCGGAAGAGCTCGGGTCGGCCCTTCGAGCCGCGACGTCGGTCCGCTCCACGAAGGGAGCCCCTATCCGGCTGACGCTGGATCGCACTTGCTCCCTGGCCCTCAAGGACCCCGGCGTGGGGGAGATGCGAGAGGCGCTCACCGAAACGAAGTTCTCTCCCAACGGGGCCGGGGCCGTGGAGGTCGCCTTCAACCTTGAGTACCTCGTCGACGCCATCCGGTTCTGCGGTGCTGAGAGGGGTCGCATGTGGGTGCGCGATGGCCTCAAGCCGGCGTTGTTCGAAGGTCCGGAGCGGCGCTACGTGCTGATGCCGATCCGGCTGCCCTGACCGCAGCGCATCACACCAACCAACGACTCCCGGAACGGGCTGCCCTTCCCAGGGCTCACTCCGGGGAGTCGTCGTCTGCCGTCGCCGGGCGCCCCGCGAACGGATCCCGATCGGCGAAGGGCAGACGACGACCACGAGGAAGGAGAACGCACATGACCGTGTCAGTGAACGTTGTCGTGCTCGCCGGAACCGTCGCCACCGATCCCGTGGAACGACGGATGCCCTCAGGCGAGGAGTGCACCGAGATCCGGCTGTCTGTTCCCGAGTCTGGGAGACGCTTGCTCCCGCTGCCGGTCGTCGCGTGGCATAGCGAGGTCGGCAAGGAGCGCCTGCGGGACCTCCACCAGGGGGACGAGGTGCTCGTGTACGGGAGGCTGATCCGTCGCTTCTACCGGAGTGGCGCCGGCGCCCGGAGCCTCACGGAGGTCGTGGCGAACGGCCTCAAGCACCTGGAGCCGAGCGAGCAAGCCGACCCAGACGAGCATCGCGATACCGACGCCTGACGGCGCCTGCTGCTACAGGCGGTCAAGGCACGCGCTGCGAGCCGCGGCCGCATCCACCCCGTCCGCCGAGCGACCCAGCTCGAGGACACCTTCCAAGGGCGACACCGGAGTCCTGGTGGGCCCGCCGAACAGCGAGGAGGCAACCCAATGCCACACGAGATGACCGAACACGACCAGATGTACTCGGTGCGCGAAGCGCCGTGGCACCTGGGCAGCGGAGCGAACGTGCTGATGCTCGACGCAGCGCCAGAGACGCGCATGGCCCGGATCGATGCGGCGGGACACGCCTTCACGGTCGAGGAGACCGACGTCCACCTGAGGAAGGAGCGTCCGGCCGGTGACGACGGGCAGCCCGACGTCACGTTCCTGAAGGTGGAAGGCTGGAAGGCGCTCACCCGATCGGACACCGGCGACGTCCTGAACGTCGCCCGGGGCAGCTACGAGGTCGTCCAGAACATCGTCGGCCACGAGCTGTTCGAGGCGCTCAGCACCGGCGCGAGGCTCGACGACGGGTCCGGAGGCACGGTGAAGGCAGGGGCGGTCTGCTACCTGTCCGCCCGCGTGGACGAGCCGCAGACGGTCACGGGCGATGACTCGCCCATCTACCCGTACGTGGTGGTGCTGTGGACCCACGACGGGTCCGGCGCCCTGCAGGCCCGGCGCACCAGCGTCCGGCCGGTCTGCTGGAACACGATCAGCCTAGGGGAGGCCGAGGCCAGGCGCTCGGGGCGGAACTTCACGTTTCGGCACACCAAGAACGTGCTCGTCCGGATCGAGGAGGCCAAGCGCGTCATCGCCGGCGCGCGCGAGGAGACCGCGGCGTTCGTCGAGCTCGCGAACGAGCTCGCCCGGTTGAGCGTCACCGATGAGCAGCGGGAGCGGTTCGTCACCACGTTCATTCCGAAGCCGGAGGCCGAGGTCATCAGCGACCAGGTGCTCGACAACATCCTGCGCGAACGGACCAAGGTGCGGGCGATCTTCGACGGACCGACGAATCCCGGAGGCCCACCGCAACACGGCCTACGGCCTGGTCCAGGCGGGGATCGAGTACCTGGACCACCTGCGGAGCTACCGCAACAGCGACACGTACCTCGGGCGCACGCTGCTCCGAGACGAGCCGCTGAAGCGGAAGCTCGTGCCGATGGTCCGCGAGCTCGCGGCCGCGACGCCGCGCGCAGCCTGAGCCGGGAGGCCGTCATGGCTCGGTTCCGGCTGTTCGCGACGCTCTCCGACGGTGCCGGTGACTGCTGCCGGATCTCCTGCGACGGCCACAGGCATTTCCTGATCGAACGCACGAAGCACGGGGTCACGGTCGAGCGGTTCCGTTCGAGCGACCCCAACCGCGTCCACCGCCGCGCCCACGATCTCTGTGTCCTCGGCTGGGCCGTGGCGTGGGCATCTGAAGAAGGAGGAGTCTGAGATGTCGACACAACAGATGAGCGCCACGGAGGCGCTCGACTTCCGCCACTTCTCCGTGCACAACGCGGTGCAGGCTCAGCTCGCCTGCCCCGAAGCGTCCTGTGAGGCCTACCGCGACATCTTCACCCGTCGCCGGTGGCGAGCCCAGGGCTACGCCGTCCGGAAGGGCGAGCAGGGAACCGCCATCACTATCTGGATCGCGACGCCATCGCGCGAAGACGACGGAGACGACAAGCCCGTTCGGCGTTCGAAGCGCGTCTTCGTCTTCTGTCGACACCAGGTGGACCGGGCTCACTAACCCCTTCGGCCAGGAGGGGATCGGGACCGGCTGCTGTGCCGGCCTGGTCCCCTCCTGGTCTTTCCGCATCTCCCTTTGCGAACACAAGGAGGAATGTCCTATGCCCTCGATCCAAGAGCGGGTCGTTGCCACGGGCCGCGGCGTTCGGGCAGAGCGCGATCTCGCCGAAGCCGCCGCCGACTTCTACGTACTGGAACTGCTCACGGCGCGAAACGACGCAGGCGCCGCGAGGATGCTGGCCAACTTCGAGGGGTGCCTCGCAAGAGAGTTCGCTTGCTACTTGGACATGGCGATCGGAGGGGAGCTCCGATACGCGATGCAGCACCCTGGGCAAGGAGGCGTTGCCCCCCGAGCTCGCCTGCTTCTTCCGTGAGATCGAACCGGGCGAACGCGGGATGGCGTGGATGGCCTGGAACGTGGTCCGACGAGTCCTCGGCCTCCGCGCTCTGGAGCTCGCGACGCAGGTCTTCCGCACCCCGGGTTGGGCTGAGAACTTCGGCGGTGACGCGTGGTCCCTGGTGGCGCGGCTCCTGCGTGACCACCTCCGGGGCCGGGTGATCGCTCGCGTCTTCGTCGACCAGTGCTTCAGCCTCGAACACAACACCGGAAGCGTGTTCAACAAGCTCTACGAGACCGAAACGCTCGCCGGCATCCTGGACGCTCAGTACCGCGACGACTACCAGACGCTGCTCCGACACGCATCGAAGGCGGTGCGCAGGTGCTGGAGGCTCTACGAGTGGCGCCGGCGCCGTGAGCACGACCCCATCTGGCTGGGAGTCCAGGTGACGGACACGTTCGATGAGCTCGCGAAGGAGGCGACCCTCGATGTCTGACTTTCCACCCGATGAGCGCTCCGAGGAGTTGTGGGGAGCTCCGGACTTCGAGGACCGCACGCACGCGCGGCCCCTGCCTGATTGGTTCTCGGGTTCGAAGAGCCTGCTGCCGGCGTGTCGCCACTGGCGCGAACCCGTCGGACTAATCGACGAGGTCGTGGTCTTCGCGTCCGCTTGGTTCGATCGGCCGATGACAGGCCGCAGCGTCGACATGAACTGGCCGGACGTGGGCTTCTACCTGGACGGGAGTTGGTCCGCTGCGGTGCTCGTCTGCTCGCCCGGGTTCCGGCCGCCATTCGCCCAGCGACCGAAGGGCCAGATCGTCGTCTATCCGTGGCCGGACCTAGGCGCGCCGCGCGACCCTCGAAGGTTCCATCGCGCTTTGCGATGGCTGCTCGGACAGGCGTCCGAAGGCCGCCGCGTAGAGATCGGGTGCGCCGGGGGACACGGCCGGACCGGGACCACGCTTGCCGGGCTGCTCGTCCTGCAGGGGCTCTCGCCGCGATCCGCGATCCGTCGGGTCAAGCGCGCCTACTGCGAGGAGGCGATCGAGTCGAGGGAGCAGGAGGCCCTTGTGCGCGACATCGCCCGATGAGCTCGTGGTCTCGCCCCAAACAGAAGTCAGAAGCCGAACGCAACAGAACTCGGCGAAACGAGGAGGACAACACCATGACGAGCCTGTACGTGTGGAAGGCCAACGGGGCGACGGTTTGCCGGTTTCACAGGACGCCCTCGGATTGGGATTACGAACCGCTATCCGCGATAGAGACTCAGGAGCTCGCGCGGATGCTCCAAGCTGAGGACCTCGCGAGGGTGTCGCCTTGCGAGCCCTGCGAGATGGGCTATGGGGGGAGGCGACCGGGGGGTCCACTGACGTTCGCCGAGGCCGTGCTCACCGCGTAGCGTCGGGCCTCGGCCGACTTCGGATGGGCGGTCGACCCGCGCGGACCGTCACCTACGCGGACAGGTCGGCAATCGCGATCGGGCCGACATCGAAATCGACGATCAACGGGGCATGGTCGCTCAGGTGCCGCTCAGTGGCAGCGTCCTCCGCCACTGAAACCTCGTCCACTGACTCCCTCAGCGATAGGTCGCAGAAGACGTAGTCGTCCTGCTGAAGCTTTCCAGGGCCGAACCAGGTGCGGATCTCGTCCTGGCGCTTGCCCCAGACGCAGTCGTGCCAACCGGCTTTGCCCACTCGTGCGAAGAACTCCTCGCCTGCCCTGCTATCGCGCTCGGTGCCCTGGCGGCGAGCAGTGTTCCAATCGCCGGCGAGGATGAACCGGCGGCCCTCGACGAGAGGAGCGAGCCCAGCGAAGATCGCGTCGTTGTACTTTGGTCCCTCGACGGAGCGTCTGAGCTTCTCCGGGTCGCGGCCGCCGACGACATCGCCCTCGGCTCGGCGTGGGGGTGCGTGGATGCTGGCTGCGATCGCCTGCGTACCGTCGGGTAGCGGAACCTCGGCGAAGGCGAGGTAGTTCGGGAGCGCACGAAGGGGACTGTTCTCAGGCAGGGCGAACGGTTCGATCGCGAGCCTAGAACTGAAGATCAGGGACCCCCACTTCTCGAACGAATCACGAACGACTCTCCCTTCGCTCTCGACCCAATCGGGGGGCAACGTCTCCTGCAAGAAAGCGAGATCCGGGCTCAACCCGAGGAGGTAGCGCCACGCCTGGTCGTGCGTCTTGACGAAGCGACGCGACCGATCTGCCATCCCCATGTTCCAGGTGATGACTCGCATGAGGTGCATCGTGGCCGGGATCCGTCGGCGCGTCCACTCTGACAGCCGTGGCTTCGTTTGCGCCGGCGGATGGTCGTTCGCGCGAGCCGCCACGGCCTCAGTGGGATGGGCTGCGACCTGCGGCTTCGTCTGGGGATTACCCTTCGGGCGAATCCTGGCGGTGAATGAAGCGACGCGCCAGGTGTCGACACGGGCGGAGAGGGGCGGCGCTAGTGAAGACGGTGGTCTGGACCGATGGCAGCTGCAACGCGAACGGGATGCACGGCCGTGGCGGCTGGGCAGCGCGGATCGAGCAGGCAGGGACGATCCGCGAGATCTCCGGGGGTGCGGACGGCACGACGCACAACCGAATGGAGCTCACCGCGATCTGCGAGGCGTTGGAGACGATTAGCGGGGTCGTGGAGATCAGGACCGACAGCACCTATGTCGAGAAGTGCTTCAACCAGAACTGGCACGAGCGGTGGCTGCGTGATGGCTCCTGGAAGGGATCGAACGGCCGGGTCAAGAACCGAGACCTGTGGGAACGGTTGTTCGGCGTGGTGTGGGACGGGAGTCGGGACGTGACCTTCGTCTGGATCAAGGGTCACGCGGGTGATCCGAACAACGACCGCGTTGACCGCCTTGCTCGAGCGGCGGCCCTGTCGGTCGGAGAATCCACGATGGACGCGAGCTGAGGACTGAACGTGGGACTCTTCGGACCTCGCAGACCCTGCCCGCATTGCGGGAAGAAGGTCAAGAAGCCTTCGGATCCGTCCGGCTTCCTGTGTCCTCGCTGCAGGAAGCCCGGGCCGTGGGCGAGTCCGGACCAGGTCGCCGATTGGGAGCGGTCGGAGGCGGAAGGAGCGGCTCGGTCGGCTCCAGGCCGACGCGCGCCAGCGCTACTCCGAGACGCTCGCAGCGCTCGCTTCGGGCGCACCGACGGATACGACCCAGCTCCCCGTGCTCGCCACTCAAACGGGTCTAAGCCCCGAACAGCTCGCGCAGAAGAGGACCGAGGCCTTCACTTCCTATGTCCAGCGCGCGGTCGGCGATGAGATCCTGACACCCGAGGAGGAGGAGCACGTCCAGGAGCTCGTGCGGATCCTCGGCGTCGATCTCGGCGCATTCCTTCAGCAAGACCCGGAGCTCGGTCGTCACGTGATGGTCGCCGAGGCGAACGGCGGCTTCCTCCCGGAGGTGCCGTCCTCACGACTCGTGCAGAAGAAGGGCGAGATCCTGCACCTCGAGGTCCAGGCGACGCTCCTCAAAGACGTCACCGTTCGTCAGTCGCAGGGCGGCTACAGCGGCTTCAGCTTCCCGATCGGCAGGACCGGCATCCGCTATCGCGTCGGCGGCTACCGTGGCCAAAGCGTGGAGGTTGGGACCAAACGTGTCCCGGCCGACGACGGCTTCCTCGTCATCTCCTCGCAGCGAGCAGTCTTCTTAGGCAACAAGAAGACGATCGAGCTGCCGTACTCGAAGCTCGTCAATCTCACGGTGTTCAGCGACGGCGTTCAGTTCCACGTGTCGAACCGTCAAACGGCTCCTGTGTTCGTCGTTCCGGCATCGGACGTCGTCGCGGCCTTCGTCCACGCGGCCGCCCAACGCATCAACGCTGATGCCTGAACGGGGTGGGTCTGGAGGCAATCAAGCCACGCTCTCCGAGGACCGCTCCGCGTAGGGCGGTTGCGGACAGCCTTTGGAACCGCCTCGAGCTCTCCGAGAAGCCGAACGACCGTGCGGCGGGCGTCGTTGTTGAGTGTGAGCATGTCGATCAACTCGGCGAGGCTGGCGGCCTGAACGGTTGCGTGCTCCAAGAGTCGTGAAGCCATCGCATCGCGGTACTCCTGGTCCCGGATGAGCACCCTGCGGATGGCATTGCGCGCGGGTGGGTCGAGCCGACGGAGCACATCGCGAAGCTGGACGTCATCCACTTCCAGGAGCATCGCATGTGGGACGAAGCTCGTGGAGGGGCCCTCTTTTGGCCGGGAGCCTCGGGTCTCGTTGTCCCGAACCCGCCGTCAGCCCTCAGGACCCGACGATCTCGAGGCCCATCTCGCGTAGCTCCCGAGCATGCGCCACGCAGAGCGCGGCTGTGCGGACCATGGGGTGGCCAGGCTTGCTAGCGCGCGTCGACTTGATCTCCAACCGAATCGCTGCCGCTCTCGGCCGGTCATGGTCCAGGTCGCACTCCAACTTGCTCTTTGGCACGGACACCTCCCCAAGTGGGTCCGATTCTATGGCCCACCTTGTCTCAACTCGTTGAAGCGCCGAAGACTGGCAGCGTGCCGGCGACGGATCAGAACGCGGCGACGGCTCGGAGCAGCCTCGCCCAAGCCAGCGAGCGGTGTCTACATCGACTGGTAGGGCGTGAAGAGAACCGGGACCTCGCTGCCGGCCAACTTCGCTCTCAGCTCTGCGCTCGGCTCACCGAGGAGTTCGCCGTGAACCACGGAGACCGTCGCAAGGACTGCCCCGAAGAGGTGGCCAAGGTTCGCAGCGTGCTCGATGGCCGCCTTGGAGTCCCTGTACCGCTCGATGACGACGCACTCGGATTGGTCGTCGTTGAAGTAGGTGTCGTATTGCAGCGTTCCGGTGTCCTTGGTCCGCACGATCTCCATCGCCTGAGCGGACAAACGCTTGAACTCGTCGAGCTTGCCTTCGTGGAACTTGAATCGAGCGATACCCATAAGCTCACTCACGGCTCCACCTCCAGACTTCTGCTTGCTGGCTGG
>Ga0184612_10001843_pt1 | contig 10289 bp, 9 predicted proteins | sample PLM3_60_coex_FD_133163 | JGI IMG/M metagenome (GOLD analysis project Ga0184612, IMG submission 133163) | Groundwater sediment microbial communities from an aquifer in East River, Colorado, USA - PLM3_60_coex | ecosystem: Environmental > Terrestrial > Soil > Riparian zone | place: USA: East...
CGGTACTTCAGATACGTGTGGCCGCGAGCTGAAAGCGCCATCTATCGGGAGGTGAAACGCCTCTCTGCGATGGGCCTGCTCGAAGAGAAGAAGGAACACGTCGGCAAACGGGCGCGCACCGTCTACTCGATCACCGAGAAGGGGCGAGAGGCGCTACGACAGTGGCTCGCCACGCCGGTCTCCCCTTTCGCCATGGACTTCGAGGCCATGATCCGTCTCTTCGTAGCCCCTCTGGGGACGAAGGACGAGATCATCGCCACCCTCAAGCTGGTGCTCAACGATGCCCGAGAGATGCTCCGCTTCAGTGGAGAGGTCAAACAGGAGTTCCTCGAGGGCATGGCGGTCACACAGGATCAGGTCTACATCCGCGCGCTCGCGGTTGACTTCTTCATCAGCCTCCTCAACACGGTCGAGGCGTGGGCGCAACGGACGCTGGACGAGATCGAATCGTGGGACGACCTCAGCCCCGATGGAAAGAACGAGCGAGCGCTCGAGAAGCTCCGGGAACTGCCCGTTCCCACGCCGGGATCGATAGAAACGACGCCGGTACCTCCCCGCACTCAGCGTCAAAGGCACCGACGCGCGTGACAAGGTGCTACGTACACAGCGTTGTGCAGGCCCACGAGGCGGAGCCGCGTCGCAGACGTCTGGGTCTCGGTGATGCCCAGTCAGGCGGACATTGAAGCCAGTTTGTTGAAGCCGGCGACGCGGACAGGCATCCTCGCCATCTTCATGCCCTAAGAGCCGTTACACGCTGGGCGAGCCACTGAGGCGCTCCTCTTCACGGATTCCATCAGCGCCCTCTAGAAGGCACTCGTACTGTTGCCTATATCGTCAACTAGTCGGCTACACGCCTACTACACAGGCCCTGCCGGGTGGGAGGGGGTCGTAGCCGGTCGCAGCCGGTTCCGCTGGCGAGGATATGCCTGCTCCAGCCGGTAATTCCGGGTCGCAGCCGGTAGTAGCCGTTTGCCCCGTACCGGCCTGTCACGCCGGAGGTCGCGGGTTCGAGTCCCGTCGCTCCCGTTCTTCGCGTGAGAAAGCCCTGCAAATAGGCATGAGTTGTTGCCTGCCGAGGCGCAAACGACCGCCGGCTCCCTCTTCATCCCGCGCACATCCCGCCACGGGAATCCCCGCAGGTACCCGACCGTACCCGGAAATACCCGCAGGCCGGACGCCCGGCCAATGAGGCCGGAGGTCGTCCCGCAGTCAGACTCGAAGGGTTGTGTTTGCAGGTGGGACGCGCACGCGAATCGCCGCACCAAGCCGGCCAGAGCCGGTGATCCCCGCAACCCGTGGCGCCGGCCGATGAGGCCAGAGGTCGTCTCGGAGCGAGGATGCACGTGAGCCTGTTTGCAGGGATTTTCGTCCAACTAGGCAACAGTTCTGGTCTCAATCCTGCCCAGATCCCGCGTGCGCTCAGGCCACCGGCGGCTCCTCGCCGATCGACTCGTTCATCAGCCACAACACGATCATCGACAGCGGCCGCGACGGGATCCGGATCGAGACCGGAGGCAACGTCGGCAACGGGGTAGGCACAACGGGCTCGACGGAAACGTTGCGCACGACTGCCACGACGACACGGTCGCAGCAGGCACCGGCGGAACCGGCAACATCTGGGAGCACAGCAAGGCCGAGACCCAGAACCGGCCGGGCCTCTGCGGAGCGCGACGATGACGGCCGGGCCTTGATCCCAATGCCGGTGCGTGGCCCCGCTGCCCGATGGGCGGCTTCAGCCCGCGCCGGCGGGCTCGCCTGTCGGCGAAATCCGCGCGAGGTGCGCCGTCAGCGCGCTCTCGGCGGCGCGCGCATAGGCGTCCACTGCGGCGTGCGCGGCGGCCGCAGCAGTCCCTGGGTCCAACAGGTCGCCTGCCCGCAGGCCGAACGGGTCGGTCAACTCGAACAGCAACCCTTTGCGGAGGGACGCCCCCCACGCGTCGAGCGCTGTGATCGCGTCGGCTGCGGCCGTGCCGATCGCGGCCTCGCCGAGCGCCGACGTCACGGCGGCTCGACGCCTTCGCAAGAGCCACAGCTCCTCGGCGGCTGCCTCCAGCAAGCGCGAGGCCTCCCCGTAGCTGCGTGTTTCGTGCGGCACGAGCTGGGTCGCCTCGTCGAGCCGCGCGACCGCGGTCCCCAGGCCGGCGGCGAACGCCTCGACGTCGACGAGCGCGGAGCGGGCCGCGGAGCGCCGGAGCCTGAGCCGTAGGAAGAACGCGCGCACGGCACGCCCTATCGGCACCGTCAAGATCGCCACGAACACGAGCTTGTAGACGAGCAGGGTGCCTCCGCTCCACCGGTCGATGAACTCATGCCCGAGCGACCAGTTCAGGGTGTCGGGGATCGCGAGTCCGGGGACTGCGTCGAGGGCGTGCCAGACATGGAAGCTCACGGCCGCGCGGATCTGGCCGGCTGCCGCGAGCGGCTGCGCCGTGTCTGCGATTCCGAGCTGAAGGAAGCCGATGGACGCTGCCGCCGCCGCTTCCGTTAGCAGGACGAGTGCCAACACGTACAACGTCAACGTGCCCCAGACCGCAGCCGCTCGCTCTCCCGGCGCCACGCTCACGAGCCCGATTCCAATCGGAGCCACCGCTAGTCCGGCGAAGACGAATGCTCCAATGACGAAGGCCGGGACGGCGCTGACCCACAGCAGCGAGTAGTCGTCGCCCGCGACGGTGACCTGGTCAGGAAGCCGCGCGATCGCGTGGGCCGCAGCTGAGGACGGGTCGAGAACGAAGGCGAACGCCAGGCCGCCGAGCGTCGCCCAGATCGCGGATCCGCCGCAAAGGCGCCACGCGACGTGCGCGTAGGACCGCGACGAGCCCGCCGCGCGGCCGTGAGATGTTCTGAGCACCAACGTCGCCTGGAGGAATCCCTGCTGCACGACCAGCCAGCCGTCGATCGCGAGCCGCAGCACGACGAGCGCGACACGCAGCAGCGGCAGGATCACGACGAGCTTGAAGGCGAGGACGAGACTGCCGCTCACGTGGTCGTCGAAGCCGGTCGGCTGCTCCCAGCGAAGCGACTGCGGGATGCCGAGGAACGGCACTGCGTCAGCGAGATGCCAGACGTAGAGCTCTTCGAAGCGCCACAACGTCGGCGAGCCGGCCCGGTGCAAGACGCCGCGATCCCAGAGGAGCCACGTGACGCCTGCGAACGCGACCACACACGTGCCTGCGACCGTCGCGAGCGACAGACCTGCCAAGACGTGACGCTCGACATCCTCGGGCTCGTCGCGGGTCCGCCAGAACGTCAGAGCGAGGAACGCGATGCAGACGACTGCGATCAGCCCTACGAAGACGACGGTTAACGCCTCGACCGCGAGCGGCCTGCCATCCGAGAGCGCGGATAGCAAGAGCAGCTGCAGCCCCGCAACGAACAGCAGGCCGGCGACGATCGCTCCGCCGACCAACGCGGCCCAACCCCCCGTGGCGTCGCCTATCCCCACGATCGCGACGCGGAGAGCGCCGAAGGCGGGCCGCAGCAACCGCTCGAGGCGCTCGCTGTCCGCAGACTCGCGCCACACAGTTCGTGTCATACGGCCCCCTCTGGCCTTCGATATCGCAGATCTGTCGGGTGCTGTCAAGCGCACCCAGGCCGCGTCCGGGTCCGATCACATCTCGCCGCCCACCGAGATGGCGGCGGAGCCATGGACGCCGCGGAACGCCGGCGCGTGTTCGTGGAAGGATCCCGGCGTGATCGCCGTTCCCTGGGATCTCGCGCCGCTCGCGGCTTCTGAGCAGAACATGGAGGAGGCGCGGTTGGACGCGGCGATAGCTGGGGCGGCAGCGTTCGTCGAGAAATGGAATGTCGATGAACATCCCGTCGGTTTGCTATTCAGACAACGCTCCATCCCGCGCTCATCCCGCACGAGGTCGCCGGAAGCTCCCGCCCGCGCCCCGCGAATCCCCGCAACGGCAGGGTTGAGGCGGAGGTCGAAATCGCGGCTGTACCGCTCGTTGCCGCTGTGCGGGGGACTTTCCCGGACGGACAACAGCCCCGCGGTCATCCCGCACGAAGCCGACAGCGTTCAAGTTGTTCTCTCGGCGGGCTCGATCAGTGGGTGATGATTCGGGCGAGAGGCTCACCAACCCGCCGCTGATCCTCCTGCACGGCGGGCCGGGCTTCTCCGAGACGCATTTCTTCCGCCACGTCAGCGCGCCGCTGGAGAAGACCTTCACGGTCGTCTACTAGGACCAGCGCTGGCACTGGCAAATCGTTCGACCGCAAGATTCCCAGATCCTCGATGACCGTCGACCAGTTCATCGCCGACCTCGACGAGCTCGTCGAGGCGGTGCGCAGACGCCTCGGAACGGAGAAGGTCGCGATCTTCGGGCACTCTTGGGGCTCTGCGCTCGGCGTCCTCTATGCCGCCCGCGCTTCCCAGAGAAGGTCGCGGCCTACATCGGAAGCGGCCAGGTCGGCGACTGGCCGGCGGCCGAGGCGTCCTCGTATGGGTAGCACCAGGCCGACGCCTTCCCCGCCGGTGTTTGGGTAGCACCAGGCGAGGTTTCAGTCGACTGGCGTACATCGACTGAACGGCGTCTGATGGCGCGCAGGCGGCTCGGTGAGCAGACTCACGTAGCCGGCCGTGCCTCTAATGAGCGCTTCTGGCGAGTTACGCTGCCCGTTGAGATGAGCGACGCCGTGATCAGCGCCGGAGTCGGCCTCGCCGTGGGCTTGGTGCCTTTCGCGTACCGCGTGCGTAAGGATCGCGAAGAGGCACGGCACCGGGAGGCCGCTGCTGATGCTGAGGCAGCACGGTTAGCCAAGGTCGAAGAGCAGCGCAAGGCTGCCGAGGAGAAGAGCGAGGTCGACCAGCAACGTGAGCGAGGAAAGGCCGTGGCCGGGACGTACCTTGAAATGCTCGGCAGCGTGATGGCACTCGTCGATGTCCTGCGGGTCGATGCGGTCAACGCTGACGATCTGCTTCGGCACGCATCGGAGGCCAGTGCGAAACTTCAGGGCTTCGCGCAAGGCGAGCTCTTGGTCACGTTTGGCGCACGCTCACCCGTGACATGGGCCGACCGCGCCTGTCGGCAAATCATCCGGAATGCGGTAGACCTCGCGCACGACGCGCGACACACCGGAAACGACGGTGAGGCCGCCATAGAGACCCAGAACGCGATTCGCGAGATGACCGCTGGCGGTATCGATCCCGTGGGAGGGCCGCGTGACCTTGTCCGGTGGGCGGCAGACACTGCGGTCGCCCGATGGCCCGCAGAACTAACCACCTTCGAGGATCACACCTACATGGCGCGCAGTGTCGCCGTCGTGGCTGAGTTGGAGTTGGATCCCTACCTGTGCCAGGACGGCTAGCTTGTCTCACCACGCGTGCGCTTTACTGGACCGACGATCACACGATCGTCTACCGCACTCAACGAGCGTCGGGCGTCATGCTGCCGGCGACTCGTGCCATGCTCGACGTGAGCGTCATCTGCTGCTGGGAGCCGGCTGTCGCGGCGCGACCGCGAGCAGAACTCCGCTGCGAGCGGTCGCCGTAAGGTCTCCGTGTGGCGGGAAAGGGCGGAAGCGAAGCGGTTGTGTGACGCGCTGAGAGTCTAGGGAGGAGATGCGATGCCCAACGTCGCTGGTATTCGAACGCTGCAGGATGCAAATCTGGAGATTCCGGATCCGAACACTGGTGTCAACGACCGCCATTTCCGCTTCGACCTGCCCGATTACGTACCGCGGCATTCGATATTGATGTTTCGACTGCGTGCTCTGGAAGATTCAACGTTTCAGTTTCGGATCCAGGGCACTGATGCCCTGAGTCATAACCTACCCGCGGAAGCTACTCGCACGTTTCATGAGATTTATCCGGGAGAGGCACTCAAGGAATCCGGCAATGAACTCATACTATTCGTAGGAGCTGGACGTGTCGCTGTCTCGGACATCTTGGTTCTTTACCAGGTGACCGCCGCGTCGAGAGACCCGTTCCCCGACTCGGTCATTAACGTCAAGGACTACGGAGCTAAAGGCCTCGACTTGGGCTTCAATGACGACACCGACGCGCTACACGCGGCAATCGCAGACTCGGAAGCGGGCCAAGCCTTGTACTTCCCCCCAGGGACGTACCTTGTCTCAAGGCCACTGCGGCCGAAGGCCCACCAGCTGTACTTTTCCCTCACCGACCGGGCCACACTGAAGGCCCGCCCGGGCGAACCGGGGTTCGCGATGTTTGATGTCCAGTCGTGCCCAGTCGAATTTCGGCACCTGGCCATCGACGGCGCAAAGGACAAGAGAACCAGACCCCGCGACCCGGACGACGCCTCAGGCATATGGGTGCAACCCGACACGGGCGCCATCGACGTGGTTGTTTCCGCCTGCCGGATCCGGAACACCCACGGTCATGGCATTCGCATCATGGGGGGCTCTGACCCTGACCGCGGCTCGGACCGCGTGATCGTTCGCGACACGGTGGTGAAGGACTGCGGCTGGAAGGGGAACGGGAACGGCCTCGTGCTCGGCCGGGTCGACAGCGTTCACGTGGAATCGTCGTCGTTCGAAGGGTGCCACAACGGGATCAAGATGCTCGACTGTCACGACGTTGTCGTGCACGGCGTCACGGCGAACGCGAACCGTCGCCACGGCATCGTCTTCACATTCTCGCACCGCTGGCACGTCGACAAGTGCATCGCCCGGGAAAACGGATCCGCGGCAGACGTGTCGAAGGAGCCCGGGGGCTGGGGCATTGCCGCCGGCGGTGAGCCCATCACGAACCTGGTCCCCAACAGCGACTTCACGATCACCAACAACATCTGCGAGGACAATGCCGAGGGCGGCATCACGCTTGACCCGACCGAGGCCGATGATCCGATGACCGATCCGGATGAGTCGGCGGAGGTTTTTGCGCAACGGGCGCGCGTCTCCGGGAATGTGTGCAGGGGCCGTCGGAAGGACGGCGAGCTTTGGGTCGAGGACGCACCCGGTAGTCACGGCATCCATGTAAGGAACTCGAGCGCCGTCGTGGTGACCGACAACCTCTGCCATCACAACAACAGGTCCGGCATCGCGATCGTGAATTCCTCGCATGTCCTCGTGCAGGCGAACGCCTGCTACGGGAACTTGAACGGGATCGGGCTCTTCAGCCGCGAGGGCGTGGATTCCGGGGATCACGTGATCGGGGTGAACATGCTGCACGACAACAAAGGCGAGGATCTCAGGCAAGGCGGCTCTCAAGAGACTCCCAGGTCACTCCCCGGTGTGCGCCTGTATGGCTTGCACGGGAACGAGGACCCCAATCTGAAGCACGCAGCGAACCCCGGGACGCTCTACGAGCGGCACGAAGACGACCAAGGCACGCTCTATGTCAAACAGACCGGCAACGAGACGGAAGGATGGTTCCGCCTGGTAACCGACGCCGCCCCATGAACTGCTGCCGGCCCGCCGCGCTACAAGCCTCCGGCCCGCCCCGCTACAAGCCCTCAGCGCGTATGCGCGTGCGCCCGCGTGGGCGAGTGGCTTTGAGACAGTAGACGGAACGCTGACCCCATACTTGGTGTGCTTGCCAGAAACGCCGCTGATTCGCTTTGAGCATCTCGCTAAAGAACACCCGCCTCCGCGCACAGATCCGGGGGGCGATCGAGATGGTTGCAGCTGGGACAACGGCCGCATGGTCGCGGGTTCGAGTCCCGTCGCTCCCGCTCACAATTGCCCCGTTTGGCGACGGCCGCCGCCGGAAGTCTTTCCCAATCGGAGCGCTCGTGCTTTCTGGCCGACCGCGCCTCAAAGGTACGAGGCACCCGCGCAGGGCTTCGGGTTTGAACGCTTGACCTATAGCCGCCGCGGGGCGAGACTTGGGACTGGTTGCCCACATAGGAAGGCGGTATCGCATGGTTGATTGGGAACGCAACTGGCGCGGTAGCGGCATCGGCTTCGTCTTGTTCTTCATCGTCGCGTACGTCATCTACGGCAGTCAGCCGAAGGTGGGTGCGTCGGCCGGCACACTCGTCTCGTTTTACGACGGCGATCGCACGCGGATCCTGATCGCTGCGGTCATCTTCGGTCTAGGGGTCCTCAACCTGCTCTGGTTCGCAGCGGCGCTCTCGAATGAGCTACGTGCTGCGGGCCAAGGCGTCTGGGGAGCGGCGGCGACAGCTTCGAGCGCAGCGCTGGGCGTGATCTTCTTCGTGCTCATCATGGTGAGCGCGGCGCTCGCGTACTCGATCGCCGGCTCCGGCAACAACCAGATCACATCTGGGCTCAACGACTTTTCGTGGGTCTTGATGGTCATTGCGTCGTTCCCGGCTGCGATGTTGATCATGGCCGGAACGTTCGGGCTTCGGCAGGCGGGAACCATCTCGAGCGCGGCCTTCTCGGCGGGTGTGGCAGCCGTGGTGCTCGTCCTGCTCGGCGGAACGACCTGGGCCGGCGACGGATTCTGGGCGCCCGACGGTGCCTATTCGCGGTTCATCTCGCCGATCGTCGCTCTTGCGTGGATCGCGGTGGTCAGTGGCTTCCTCTACATGCGGAGCCCCTCCACGGTGAGCACGCGTGACCGGGCGGCTGTCCCTGCGTCGTAGTTTGGAACGGAGCGCGGCGTCTTGGCGTCGCGCTCCTTCTCTCCATCCCAAGGTTCGACCGTCCTCACGGTGGCCAGCGAGAACAGGATCGTCAATCCCTTATGTAGGTCAACCTCGAAGTACGCGTAGCGTGCCAGCGGCCTGACTAAGGCTGACCGCCGCAAGATCAGTCGCAGGTTCCACCCTGATGAGTAACGGCGATCTCGTACGCCTTCCGCGTCGCTCCTTCCCGTAGCTCCATGCCGTCCGTGGCCACCCCAACCGTGGCGCCCTGACGGTCGAAGCACGCGAACAGGGTGCGGTCAACAGTCCACGATGTTCCATGCCAACCTCGAAGGTGCTGCTTGTAGAAATGCACGATGTCGTCCTGGGTGAGTGCGTTTGGGACCGCATATGACACATGCGTCGAGTAACCCACGACGTGGGAGAATTGCTCACCCCAGGACTCCTCGTTGCTGAGCATCTGACGTGCGACCTCATGCGCACCGCGAGGGCGCGGCAAGCTCATAACGATTTGTTCGTTTCTCGCGAGGTAAGTCTCACGGTCAGGCCCACGGAAGTACCGGACGAGCAGCGTGATTGCGACGGCCGCTCCGAGAACGAGAGCTAGAACCGCAAACCATCTCTTGCCGACCGCGAACGTCGTCACATCTTGGAAGATCGGCATGGTCGTGAAGAGAATTGAGCCGAAATCCAGGCAGAAGGTGGCCGAGCTTGGAGCGCGAACGGAAGAGCCGTGAGACGCAGGAGGTATCGGCCAGTTGCTCTAGCGGTCTCGCCGTATCCGCCGGACTGGGCAGCTACCTGGGGTCGGCGCGGCTCGCGGGTAGTACGTCAACAGCGCCCAGGACGATCACCCTGCGAAGCCAGGACGTGGCGGTGTTCGGCCGTGTCCGGTGCTCGGCCAACGTCGAGGCGCGCACTCCTCACTTCCTGTGTTCAAAACGACCGCGTGCGAAGGCGAAGTACGAGGTCTCAATTTTCCGCGAGAGCATCGTTGTCTGGAAAATGGGGTTTCCGGACGATCCGGTTTACACCACTCCGTAGCTCGGTGCAGGGGGTGCTGCCGCCGCGAAGGAGGGCGGGCACCTTCTCGCTCGCGGGGTTGGTGCCCGCCCGCCCTCAGTTCCGTTCTCTAGTGGAAGTGTGCTGCCGGTGAGTTGCTCGGTCGCTCAACTCGGCCTTCCGCATCCCATCAGGGTCAAGCCGGGCCCAGGCAGGTCAGCTCACCCTTCTCGACCCTGACCGTTCCGGTCGAGAGGTCAACCACGATCACGAACCGCGCCCTAATCCGGTCTCCGGAGTGATTCGTGAGGATGTCGGTAAGTCTGAACATCTCGACCTGGCCATTGAGGACATTCGAGTCCGTCCCGTGGCCGACAAACCCCGTGGGACTCGTCGTAATGGTCCTCTCGCTGTGGGCGACGATGCGACCGCCGTGGTCGTGAACAGACGTTGTTCCGGCAATCGTGACCGTATGAGTGAGGCCCGTGCACGGATTCACGTCATCGAACACGAACTCGAACGGGAACGCGGTCGGCGGATCTGCGGCCGCCGGAACGGCGAACACCAGAGCAACGACACCTAGCAGGACAGCAAGGAGTCGCTTCATCGGATTCCTCCTCTCCCTCGCTCTGCGGCAGTAACAGGCGTCAGCGTGACCGCCAGCGCGAGGGCGGCGAGCACGGCATGTCGAGCTTTCATGCGTCCTCCTCTCGGGAGACTCACTGTCGGATCTCCCAAACGCTTCTCGAAAAGGCCTGCAAG
>Ga0184612_10001844_pt1 | contig 10288 bp, 8 predicted proteins | sample PLM3_60_coex_FD_133163 | JGI IMG/M metagenome (GOLD analysis project Ga0184612, IMG submission 133163) | Groundwater sediment microbial communities from an aquifer in East River, Colorado, USA - PLM3_60_coex | ecosystem: Environmental > Terrestrial > Soil > Riparian zone | place: USA: East...
GAGAGCAGGCGGTGGTGCTTGCCGACCGCGCCGCGGCAGAAAAACTGGCAGGCCGCTGAAAAAGACTCATATGCTTCGTTGCGCTCAATCGCCTCGCTCCAACGTACTGGCTAAGTACGCCTCCACTCGTCGATTTTCGCGCGCCTCGCCTCTGAGATCTTTTTGAGCTGCCTGCTAGGCTAGCTAGGAGCGAACTGAGACGAAAGGAAAAAATATGCGCGTGGGAATTGCCACCGATCACGGTGGATTTGGTTTGAAGGAGGAATTGGTCACCCAGCTTCGCAACGCGGGGCATGAGGTCGTCGATTTCGGCGCTCATCGCCTGAGCGAGGGCGATGACTATCCCGACTATGTGGTTCCCCTCGCGCAGGCTGTCGTGGCGGGGAAGGTGGATCGCGGCGTGGCGATCTGCGGCAGCGGCGTGGGCGCGTCGGTGTGTGCCAATAAGGTTCAGGGTATTCGCGCGGCGCTGATCCATGATCATTTCTCAGCGAAGCAAGGTGTCGAGGACGATCACATGAATATCCTTTGCATGGGCGGTAGGACGGTGGGACCAGCCGTAGCGTGGGACCTCGTCCAGACGTTTTTGACCGCCGAGTACAGCCAAGCCGAGCGACATCTGCGCCGCTTGGGCAAAGTGGCTTCCCTGGAAACGGGAAAGCTCTAGCCAAAGATTTTGTGAAATTTTCGGTTGAAATTTGGCGTAAAGGACGCGTTTTAGGTTTCGGGTTTCTGGTGTCAGGTACGGAGTGACGAAGTCGTCTCTTACTCGACACTCTACACTCGACACTTTTCCCTCGACCTTATAGGAGAAAACCCATGGCAGACGAAAAAATGGTTCAATTGGCCATCAATACTATTCGCACTCTCTCGATAGATGCGGTTCAGCAGGCGAAGTCCGGACATCCCGGCACGCCGATGGCGCTTGCGCCGCTGGTCTACACGATCTGGAACCGCGTCATGCGCTTCGATCCGCAGGACCCGATCTGGCCCAACCGCGATCGGTTCGTGCTCTCGAACGGTCACGCCTCGATGCTGCTCTGGTCCGTGCTTCATCTCACAAAGACACAGGCGGTGGATGCCGACTACGAGACGCTGGGCCATCCCTCGGTTTCCCTCGACGATATCCGCCACTTCCGCCAGCTCGAAAGCAGGGCACCCGGACACCCCGAGTACCACTGGGTCTCAGGCGTTGAGACCACGACCGGTCCACTCGGGCAAGGCGTCGCTACCAGCGTGGGTATGGGCATCGCCGAGAAGTGGCTCGCCAACCGTTACAACCGGCCGGGTTTCGAGATTTTCGACTACAATATTTACGCGATTTGCGGAGATGGCTGCATGATGGAGGGCATCGCGTCGGAAGCCGCGTCACTGGCCGGTCACTTGGGCCTCGACAACCTTTGCTGGATCTACGACAACAACCGCATCACCATTGAGGGGAGCACGCGCATAACCTTTACGGAAGACGTTGAGACCCGATTCCTGGCCTACGGATGGAACGTCTTGCGCGTCGGCGATGCCAACGACATCGAGCGCATCGAGCACGCCCTGGACATTTTCCGAAAGACCAAGGAACGTCCCACCTTCATTGTTCTGGACAGTCACATCGGCTACGGCTCCCCGCACAAGCAAGACACTGCAGCGGCCCATGGCGAGCCACTGGGAGACGACGAGGTCCGGCTCACCAAGCGCAGCTACGGCTGGCCCGAGGATGCGAAGTTCCTTGTGCCTGACGGCGTCTACGAGCACTTTGCGGCCGGCGTCGGCGCGCGTGGTGCGAAAGCCCGTCAACAATGGACGGAGCTCTTCGCTGCTTATCGAGCCAAGTATCCCGAGGTGGCAACCGAGATCCAGCAGATGCAGCGGCGCGAACTTCCTTCCGGCTGGGACCGCAACTTGCCGGTCTTCCCGGCCGATCCGAAAGGCATCGCGGGGCGGGACGCTTCGGCCAAGGTACTGAATGTGCTCGCGCAGAACATCCCCTGGTTCTTCGGCGGTTCGGCGGACCTTGGACCCTCGAACAAAACTACTCTGACCTATGAGGGCGCGGGCGACTTCCAGGCCGACAGCCCGGGCGGGAAGAATCTGCATTTCGGCATCCGCGAGCACGCTATGGCGGCGACCGTGAACGGGATGTCGCTGTCCAAGCTGCGGCCTTACGGCGCCACCTTCTTTATCTTCAGCGACTACGCGCGGCCGGCGATCCGGCTCTCGGCGCTGATGGAGCTGCCCACAATCTTCGTTTTCACCCACGATGCCATGGGCGACGGAGAAGACGGTCCCACCCACCAGCCGGTCGAGCAGCTCGCGTCGTTGCGCGCTATTCCCGGTCTGGTGACATTGCGGCCCGGTGACGCCAATGAAGTCGTCGAAGCTTATCGCTATATCGTACAACTGCGCCATGAGCCTGCCGTGCTGGCGCTGTCGCGCCAGCCCCTGCCGACGATCGATCGGAGCAAATACGCTTCGGCGTCCGGGCTTGCGCGCGGCGCTTACGTGCTCGGCGACGCCCCCGGCGGGAATCCCGAAGTGATTCTCATCGCCTCGGGTAGTGAAGTCAGCCTCGCCGTAGAGGCCCACGAGCAACTGCTCGCCGAGGACATCCGCTCACGGGTGGTCTCGATGCCTTCCTGGGACATCTTCGATCACCAGACCCAAGAGTACCGGGACAGCGTGTTGCCACCCAAGGTCACAGCGCGCGTCGCGGTGGAGCAGGCATCGACCTTCGGCTGGGAGCGCTACGTCGGCACGACCGGCCGCATCATCGGCATGAAGACGTTTGGCGCCTCGGCGCCGCTTAAAGAGCTCCAGAGAAAGTTCGGCTTCGAGCCGGACCACGTGGCCGCGGCCGCGAAAGAGCAACTGGGCAAGAAATGATCTGGATAGGACCGTGGTCCTATGTTGACGTTTAGCCAAAAATGTATGAGCAAGAGAGTCGGGGCAAGCAGTGAGCTTGACATTTTGGGTTGAAATCAGATAATCAGATTTTATGAAGCTCGCTAAAAACAAGACCAATCACGGGCGGAAACAGAAAATGAAGTCGGAGCCACGATTTCGCGCTGGTCATTCAGCTCAAAGCAGTCGTGTCGTCTCGGCCACCCAGGCGGCGCGCTCCTTCTCCGAGCTACTCGATCGCGTCTGCTATCGCGGCGAGAGCTTTGTGATCGAGCGTGGCGGGGAGCTGGTTTGTGAAATGTCTCGTGTGAAGCCGCCGCACTTTACCGGCGCGGATTTCCTGACTCTAGTCCATTCTCTTCCGAAACCCGATCCGCGTTTTTGGGATGCGGTAAAAGAAGCGACAAGGCAAAAACCAACCGTCCCTGAGTCACCATGGGAATCGTAATCGATTCAAGCGTTTTGATCGCTTGGGAGCGCAAGCAACTCGATTTAGAGACCCAAATGGCTGACCACGTCGAAGAGGACTTCGCTATTTCGGCCATGACCGCTTCCGAGTTGCTCCACGGCGTCCATCGCGCCACAACGCCAGCGCGGCGGAGCCAACGAGAAGCCTTTGTAGAGGGATTGTTATTGCGAATCCCTGTCTTCTCCTTTGGTCTCGTCACCGCTCGCGTCCATGCTCGTTTATCATCGGAGCTCGCGGCAAAGAAAATCCCTGTGGGGCCGCACGACCTCATCATTGCCGCCACGGCCATGGCGAATGGCTACGCCGTTGCTGCACGTGATGAACGAAGTTTTCCCAAAATTCCTGGTCTCACTGTCCTGCGCTGGTGATCGAAAAACGTTGGGCGCCTCGGCGCCGCTTAAAGAGCTCCAAAGAAAGTTCGGCTTCGAGCCGGACCACGTGGCCGCGGCCGAAAGAGCAACCGGACAAGAAGTGATCGGTATTGGACCAAGGTCCAATATACAGGTCCGATCGATCAGTCTATTTTCGTCGCCAAAAGCTCTAACGAGTGAGATCACGTTCGTGGTTTGTAAAACTTTCTTTGACAGATTGCGCCGTGATGAAATCCGAAGAGCCAAACCCGAAAAACATCCGAATCAAGCCAATGTTCAAATGCTGTAAATATCCATTCCGAAAACAGCTGGTTTTGACAATCGCTTCATTCGACTTTCCGATTTCAGATTCGGTTCACGCAAGCGACAATGCGTTGGCGGAATGAATCAGTAGGAAACCATGAACATCCAATCCTCGGGCCTCCTGAATGACCCATCCGCTCGCACCCTCGTCGCCGGCGATCTGGAGGCTGTCTTCCTGCCTGGTCATGGAATGCTCGGCGCTTCCCTTCTTCATAGGGGCGTGGAGATGCTACGGCGCGTGGAGGACCTCGATGCCGCCGCTGCAAACGGGAGCACTGCCGGAATCCCGCTTCTCCACCCGTGGGCAAACCGCCTGGCAGGGTCCCGCTATCGCGCCGCCGGGCGGGAGGTGAACCTCGATCCGTCATCCCCATTGCTTCATCTCGATGCGCACGGGCTCCCAATGCACGGTGTGCCGTGGTCCCTGCTCGCTTGGGAGCCGACCGAAGCGCGGCAAGACTTCCTCGCCGCCCGACTCGAGTGGACTCGCAGCGACCTCCTTTCAGTTTTCCCGTTCCGCCACCGCCTTGAGATGGCAGCGACGCTGCGCTCCGATAGCCTGACAATAGAGACAACCTTGGTCGCCGGCCCAGACGGACCTGTGCCTGTGAGCTTCGGCTTTCATCCCTATTTCGGGCTTCCCGATTTTCCGCGCGCTCAGTGGCGGCTGGAGCTGCCCGCGATGCGGCGACTCGTGCTCGACCCAGGCGGGATCCCGACCGGTGACGAAGAGCCCTTTGACGGGCTCGATGCGCAGCTCGGTGAACTCGACTTCGACGACGGCTTTGCGCTGATGGCGGAGCAGGCTTCATTCTCTATCGCAGGGGCCGGCCTCCGAATCAGTGTGGAATTCCTCGAAGGCTATCCATACGCCCAGGTCTACGCACCGAAGGACAAGGATTACATCGCGCTTGAGCCGATGACCGCGCCGACCAGCGCGCTCACGAGCGGCCACGGGCTGGGGCTCGTGACTCCGGGTGGACAGTTCCAGGCGGTGTTCCGGATCCGTGTTGATGTATTGAAGACTGGCTAACGGGGCTGAAATGAGACAAGTGCGATGACGCCTGTGCGATTTCGTCGTTCAATGTTCAAAGTTCAAGGTCCTCTCGGAGTCTCCACGTTAAACCTGGAACCTTGAACTTTGAACCTGGAACCGGCCAACAGCAACCTTGACATGAGCATCTACGACACCCGCGAAGGCGCGCGCCTGTTAATGAACCGAGAGCGAGAGGGGCACTGGAACCGCTGGGGGTCGTTCCTCTCGGAACGCGCGTGGGGCACAGTGCGCGAGGACTACAGCGCCAACGGCGACGCCTGGAGTTACTTCCCGCACGATCACGCCCGTTCGCGCGCCTATCGTTGGAACGAAGATGGCATAGCGGGTATCTGCGACCGGCACCAATATATGTGCTTTGCCCTGGCGCTCTGGAACGGCCGCGATCCGATCCTCAAGGAGCGGCTGTTTGGTTTGACCAGCAGCGAGGGCAACCACGGCGAAGACGTCAAGGAGTATTACTTCTACCTGGACAACACGCCGACGCACTCGTACATGAAATATCTCTACAAGTGCCCGCAGAGTGAGTATCCCTACGAGCAACTTCGCGAAGAGAACCAGCGGCGGACCAAGCTCGATATGGAATATGAGCTGGTTGACACCGGAGTCTTCGACCAGGGCCGCTATTTCGATGTCGTCGTCGAATACGCCAAGGCCGAGCCGGAGGATTTGTTAATCCGCATCAGCATCAGTAACCGCGGCTCGGAGACGGCGCCCATCGACGTGCTGCCGACGCTTTGGTTCCGCAATACCTGGAGCTGGGGACGCGATGATCGCCGGCCCTCGATCTCTTCGGCGGCGAATGCAGGTCAACAGAAAAGCCAGCTACCCACGCTAGTCGCCAAACATTGGGAGCTCGGCGAGTACAGGCTGTATTGCTCAGGTGCCGACGAGTTGCTGTTCACCGAGAACGAGACCAACACCGAGCGATTGTACGGAGTCCTGTCGCCCACGCCTTACGTCAAGGACGCGTTTCATGCGTATGTGGTGAATAGCAAACGCGAGGCCGTAAACCCGGCCGCCACCGGCACGAAAGCTGCTGCGCGCTACAGCCGCACCATCGGCGCCGGTGAGACCATCAATTTCGACTTACGTCTGGCGTCCGTGGTCACCGAGCCTCGCCTCGAAGCGCCCTTCGCCGATTTCGAAGCGAGCCTGAGGCAACGTAAGGAGGAAGCGGACGAGTTCTACAACGTCGTGCTGCCCCACAAACTCTCAGCGGATGAGAGACTGGTGGCGCACCAGGCCTTGGCCGGCACACTGTGGTCCAAGCAATACTACCACTATGTCGTCACGGACTGGCTGGAGGGCGATCCTTCCGAGCCGGCCCCATCGCCGCAGCGCCTGGAAGGAAGAAATCACGAGTGGACGCATCTCTTCACGCGGGATGTGATCTCGATGCCCGACAAGTGGGAGTTTCCTTGGTTCGCTTCCTGGGATCTCGGTTTTCATTGCATCACCCTTGCCTACGTCGATCCGCAGCTCGCCAAGGAGCAGATCCTCTTGATGCTGCGCGAGTGGTATATGCACCCCAACGGACAGATCCCCGCTTACGAGTGGGATTTTAATGACGTCAATCCGCCGATCCTTTCTCTGGCTGCAAGGGCCGTCTTCGATAGCGAGCGCCAGCGCACCGGCGTGGCTGACTACGCGTTCATGGAGCGTGTCTTTCAGAAGATGCTTCTAAACTTCACCTGGTGGGTCAACCGAAAGGACGCGCTGGGCAAGAACATCTTCCAGGGCGGCTTCCTGGGGATGGACAACATCGGCGCCTTCGATCGCGACCATCTCCCGCCGGGTTACCTTCTGGGGCAGGCCGACGGCACGAGCTGGATGGCCGCCTTTGCCAAGAGCATGTTTTCAATTGCCCTACTGCTGGCCGAAAAGGACCCCGTCTATGAGGACGTGGCCAGCAAGTTCTGGGAGCATTTCATCTACATCGCCAACGCCATGAACAGCCAGACCGATCCGCAGAAGTCGCTCTGGGATGAGCACGACGGTTTTTTCTACGACCACCTGATCTCGGCCCAACATGAACGTATCCCGGTGCGCGCGCGCACCATGGTGGGCTTTGTTCCCATGTTTGGCGCATCGACAGTGCGGCCAGATACCTTCAAACGGTATTCTGATTTCCAGCGCCGACGCCAGTGGTTCATCGAACATCGGCCGGATCTGGTCGGAAGCGTCGGGCCGATGGTGGTTCCGGGAGCCAACAGTAACCTGATTCTGGGTTTGGTGCGGCCGGATCAGTTGCGGCGCATGTTGGCTTATATGCTGGACGAAAACGAGTTTCTCTCGCCCTACGGTGTGCGAGCCGTCTCTCGTTACCACCGGGATCATCCATTGGTCCTCAACCTCGCCGGCAAGGAGTATCGGTTGGACTACGAGCCCGGCGAATCCAGAACCAACCTCTTCGGCGGCAATTCCAACTGGCGCGGACCGATATGGATGCCGGTCAACTTTCTCATCCTGCATGCGCTGAAGCAGTATTATTTGTACTACGGCGATTCGTTTAAGATCGAATGCCCGACGGGGTCGGGCAACATGAAAAACTTAGATCAGGTCGCTGAAGAACTGGCGCGGCGGCTGACGCGCATCTTCCTCCTCGACCCTTCGACGGGCTCAGGGCAGGCTGCGCGGAGGGCGGTGTTCGGCGACTGCAGACTCTTCAATAATGATCCACACTGGCGCGATCTGGTTCCCTTTCATGAATATTTTCACGGCGACACCGGCCGCGGCTGCGGCGCCAGTCACCAAACCGGCTGGACCGGATTGATCGCCCAGATCCTGATTGGCTTGGGCGAAGCCCCCACGGCGAGCACCCGTTAGAATAGAAAACTCTCAAAATCCGAAAGTCGGAATTCGAAAGAAATCTGAATGACCAAAACTACGCGGCGCAGCCGCAACCGAAAAGAAGTGACTCGCGCAAAGGCGCAAAAGCCGCAAAGGAAATGATCAAGACTCGGATTCAAGATCCCTCACTCCGTTTGGGGATGACACGCCTTGTCATTTCGACCGGAGGGAGAAATCTTTTGTTCACGTATCACTTGGCGTCTTGGCGCGAGTCAATCCCCGTTTTTCATGCGCTTCGGGTAGCGGGAAAAAATTTGCGCAAGCTACGAAAAATCTCGCGGATTGTGGTACAAAGAAAATCTCTTAACGGGTACACAAAAAATTAAAGGAGAAGGATGAATGCTAAGGAAACTTGAACACTCCTCGTTACAACGCTTGGTGCTCTGGGTTCCATGTGTCGTATTGCTGATCACTACCGGGTGCCAGAAGCGCAATGAAGTCATTGCTGGACTGGAAATCCCCATACCGGAAAAAATGACTAAGAATCCGGATAAAGTGTTTGATCCAATCCCAGGGTTTCAAGATGGTCAGGCATCGTATCAAGGAAAAGTCACACCGAAAGAAATATTTAATTTTTATCAAGAAGTCATGGCGGCTAAAGGTTGGCAACCGACGGCTCGCTTCGCCGGCGACCAGCAAGATTCAATCGGCTATACAAAGGGGAATCGGCTGGTTTTAGTTAAATATAACGAAAATCCGGACGGGACGACTGTCCTGACGATCATGGTTGGAACGCAGGATCCACCGAAGTAGGGGCGACCGGCCGGTCGCCGCTACAAATCCGAAATTCGAATTTCGAAATCGGAAACCTGGAAGCCGACACCTGACACCTGACACCCAGGACCTTAGTTTTTGGGTTTGCTTCGAATTTCGACATTCGAATTTCGGATTTCTGCTCAAGGCCCCCTCCCCTCCCCTATTGGACTAAAGTCCAATATACACGCGGGAAGACTTCAGTATATGTTGATCACCAAAAGCTCTGAGCCACGCGAGTGACCTGAACGAGTTGGGGTTTCAGATTCGCATCTAAACACATTCATAACACTCTAGGAAAAACCCACAAAAGAAAGGAGATCACCTATGTCAAAGTCATTAACAACCTGGGCGCTCATCGGCGCACTAGGCGCAGCGGGATGCATGACCGAGTCCCAATTTCTCGCCAGCAGACAACCGACAGCAATACAGTCGGCCGTGAGCCGCGGGCAATTCGAAATGAATTGTCCGAACGCAACCGGAGAGGTGCTTTCGCAAGAGCTCACACAGCCCGCTCTCCAAGGGCCGATAGTACAGGGCGAATCACGCGGGCTATTTACGATCGGCGTTGCGGGTTGCGGCCAGCGGCGGGTCTATCAGGTTTTTTGTCCGATGGGGGGAGACAGTTGCACGGCACTCGAAGGTCGCACGAATTAAGCGTGGCCCTGTAAGACGGTTTCAGATTTCGGGTGTCAGGTTCAGGTCGGAGCAGATGCCTGATAAATCACTGATATCCCTGAAACGAAAAATCTGAAACCTCACAAACTAAGCAAAAAAGAGAAAGGGAGACTTATATGAAGAGGCAGCTCGGCATTTTTGCCGTTGTTGTAGCCGTAGCCCTCAGTCTAGGGGCGTGCGGCGAGAAAAAACCTGCCGCGGACGCGACGAAAGAAAAGGCGTCGGCTGAAGCCGACGCGAAGGTGAAGGAAGCCGTCGAAATCGCGACCGCCGCGTATGTCTACGGCTACTCGTTGATTACGACCGAGGTCACGCGCGTGCAGATGAGCAATGTGCCCAAGATCGAAGGTCTGCGTGCGCCCATGAGCATGTTTCTAAAATGAGGGTAAGTGAAACGTCTGACGAGATCGAGAATTCAGGAAATGAAAGAAGGACATTCATGAAAGCCAAACGCAGATTCTTTACTGGGGTCTTGGGCATTGCCATTGGGTTGGGCCTGCTCGCCGGTTGCGGGAAGAAGGATGACCCGATCACTCAGGCCGAAAAGAAAGACGTGGCCAAGGGCATCGCCGCGCCGAGCATCGCCGAAATCAAGACCATCGCCGAGGAAGGGTTCATCTACGGCCTGCCGCTCGTGATGAACTACGCCGTGATGTATGAGTACGCCGTGGACACGAAGTCCAGCCAGTTCAAGGCGCCGTTCAACGAGATCTATAACATGCACCGCGTCGCGACCTACGAAGACACGGCGATCATCACACCGAACAGCGACACACCTTATTCGATGCTCTGGCTCGATCTGCGCGCGGAGCCGATGGTGATCTCGGTGCCGGCGGTGGCAAAGAAGCGCTACTACTCGGTGCAATTGACCGACGGCAATACCTACAACTTTGGCTACATCGGCAGCCGCGC
>Ga0184612_10001846_pt1 | contig 10283 bp, 6 predicted proteins | sample PLM3_60_coex_FD_133163 | JGI IMG/M metagenome (GOLD analysis project Ga0184612, IMG submission 133163) | Groundwater sediment microbial communities from an aquifer in East River, Colorado, USA - PLM3_60_coex | ecosystem: Environmental > Terrestrial > Soil > Riparian zone | place: USA: East...
CCGGCCGAGTTCCGCGACCGCAGCTTCTTCGGCGTGACGGAGGTCCTCCGCTCGCCGGACGGCCAACTCAAGCTGCTCATGAACGGCACGACCGTCCACGGCTCGCAGTCGACCGACCCGGGGCGGGCCCGCGTCCCGCAGAGCTACTACGTGCGCAACGGTCCAGTCGGCGACCTGTTCGCGGTCACCGCCCCGTCGAGCGGCGAACGAGCGGTCGGCATCGCCGGCCTGGGCGGTGGCGCCCTCGCGACCTACGCCGACACGGCCACGGCGATGACGTTCTTCGAGATCGACCCCGTCGTGATCCAGGTCGCCTCCGACGCGCGGTACTTCACCTACCTGGCCGACGCGGCGAGCCGTCCGTCAGTCATCGAAGGCGACGCGCGGCTCTCCTTCGGAGACGTGCCGGAAGGTCGTTTCGACCTGCTGATGCTGGACGCGTTCTCATCGGACTCGGTGCCGGTCCACCTGCTGACCGCCGAGGCGATCGCGGACGAGATCCGCATCACGGCGCCGGACGGCCTGGTCGCGTTCCACGTGTCGAACCGGTACTACGACCTTACGCCCCCCATCGCTGCTGGCGTGACCCGGCAAGGCCTGACGATCCTCGAGAAGTTCCACACCCCAGGCGCCGTCCAGGAGCCGGGCGAGACGCCGTCGCACTGGCTCGCCGCCAGCCGGGATCAGGCGACGCTGGATCGACTTCGCGCCGCCGGCTGGACGCCAGTCACCCCCGCGGACCGGCCGTTCACCGACGACTACGCAGACCTACTGCGGTACCTCTACCTGGGACAGTGACGTGCCCCCGGCGCCCGCCGCGCCTGGGGAGGTGAGGCCGGCGTCCGCGAGCAGGCGCACGTTGGAGGCCAGCGCCCACGCCAGCAGGTAGAGCCCGCCAACGAGGAAAAGCAGCCACGAATAGCCGGTGATCAGCGCGACGTATTCGACGGCACCACCGACGACCGCGCCAAGCAGGTTCGAGGCGAACGCCATGTCGGCGGTCTTCGTGTCGCGGAACGAGTAGCTGAAGACGAGGTTCGCGAAGAAGATCGGTGCGAATGCCAGCACCGCCGCGAGGACGTAGCGCAGCCACGCCGGTTCGAGCAGCAACGACGCCGGCGGCAGCACGATTGCCAGCGCCAGCGATCCGAAGAGGCCGGCGTAGAGCAGCACCGGGTTGCGGAAGCGGATGCGCTGATTGACGAGGATCGCCGCCAGGACGCTGGCGAGCACCGCGAAGAACACCAGCGAGTTGACCACCCAGGTCGTCCCGAACAGCAGGCTGAAGGTGGCGATGCTCTTCGTCTCCAGCAGCAGGAACGCCACGCCGAGCACGAAGAAATGCGGGCTGAATTGGCGCGCGGATGTGCCGCTGCGCCGGGCAGCTCGGGCAACCAGCAGCACCGCGAACGCGATGATGATGGCGATCGCGAGGCCGTAGTACGGCGCGATGAAGCGGTCCTTGAGGTACAGGAACGGCCAGTCGTCGGTCGCGGCCGCCGGCGCGCCACCCAGATCGAGGGGGTCGATCCGGTCGCCCGGAGGGGCACCGCCGCGCAGTGATTCGACGAGGGGGCCGGCCGCCAGGGTAGCGGCCGTCCCGCCATGGATCCGCGCCATCGGCGGGCTGCCGAAGCTCCCTTCGAGCATCCCGGCGATCTTCAGCGGCAGCCAGTCCTCGCGGTAGAAGTTGTACATGACGAAGATGCCGTCCGGCGCGAGTCGCTGACTGACCTCGGTAAAGGCCTCCGTGGTGAACAGGAATGATTCGAGGCGCAGGTTGGCTGACGTACTCACGAGCGTCAGTGAATCGGGCAAGGCGAAGACCACGAGGTCGTACTGGTTCGTCGTCCGCCGGATGAACGCCCGACCGTCATCGTTGATCGGCGTGACGCGTGGATCGGCGTACGGCTTGTTCGGGTGATCGCGCTGGCCAATCTCCTGGATCCGCGCATCGATCTCCACCGCGTCGACGTGCCCCGCGCCATGTGCCAGGGCGACGGCGACGTCCGTACCCGAGCCTGCGCCGACGACGAGCACGCGATCGAAGGTCCGCTCCGGGAACCAGCGGTAGACCTGTTCGTAGAACGGCGACCCGGCGAGGTTTTCGATGTTCCACATGGCCTGGTGCGGGATGCCGTTGACGTTGATCGCGCCGATCCCGCCCGAGTCGTACTCGTCGATCCGGTAGTACGGCGACCAGCTTTGTCCCGCCGGCGTCCGCAGCGCGACGATGGCCAGCACCGCCGCAATCGATCCTGCCGTGACGATCGACGATCGCGAGAGCCCGACGCCGAGACCGAGCAGTGAGACCAGGACCGCAACGATCGCGAACCAGACGATCGGTGGCGTGCCCGTGGCAGCCAGCAACGTGAACAAGGCGATGCCGGTCATGGAGCCCGCGATGTCGATGCTGTAGGCGCGGAGCGGCGCCATCGACCGGAGCAACCCGCCGAGCGGCACCGCGAGGCCGGCCATGATCATCGTCGCGATCAGCACCAGCCCTGGCAGCACGAAGAAGTTGATGTCGGCGCCCTGGCTCTCGCTGAGGCCGAAGAAGATCTCATCCGGCGAGGTCAGCTCGATGCTGACGCGGAACTGTGTGACGAGGATCACAAGGCCGAGCAGCAACGGGCCGAACGGCGAGATCGGGACGCGCTTGGGGTCGCGACCCCACAGGATCCCGACGCCGATCCCGAGGAACGACGCCATCAGCAGGAAGTTGCGGAAGAAGCCGACGTAGATCACGTTGGCGGGGATCCAGCGGATCAGCAGCAACTCGACGAAGAGCAGACTCATGGCGGTCAGGAACAGCCGAACGGCGGGTCGCGAGAGGGCGCTCACAGTGGCCACGATGTCACTCCGCCGCTGATGGATACTGGCGCTCGATGCCAGCGAGGATCCTGCGGGCGGCGGCTCGAGCCGGGGCGGCGATCGGTGTGGTCGCGATCGCGATGATCTGGCCCGGTCTCAACCTTGCCGACGCGCATGCCTACTGGGCTGCGCCGTTGAACGACCTGTATGGCTCCGCCCGCGCCGGAGGCGCGGACGCCTACCTCTACGCTCCGGCCTTCGCGCAGGTCCTCGCGCCGCTCAAGGCGCTGGCCTGGCCCGTGTTTGCCGGCATCTGGCTGCTCGTGCTGGCCCTGTGCCTCGTGGCGATCGTCGGCGTCTGGGCGCTCCTGGTGGTGTTCATCCCGCCCGTCCTGATCGAGCTTCAGGCCGGCAACATCCACCTGCCGCTCGCGCTGGCGATCGGGCTCGGCCTGCGCTACCCGTCGACCTGGGCCTTCGTCCTGCTCACGAAACCGACGCTCGGCATCGGCCTGCTCTGGTTCGTGGTACGTCGCGAATGGCGCCAGCTGGCGCTCGCGTTGGGCACGACCGCGCTCGTTGCGGCAGTGTCCTTCGTGGTGGCTCCGGCCGCCTGGGCGGAATGGGTCGACGCCCTCGTCGCGAACGCCGGTCACCCGATCAGTCCGGACTACTCGGGCGTGATCCACATCCCCCTCCTGCTTCGTTTGCCGGTCGCGGCCGTGATCGTGATCTGGGGCGCGTGGACCGACCGCCCCTGGACCGTGGCCGTCGCGGCGACGCTGGCCCTGCCGATCCTGTGGGTGAACGGCCTTGCCGTCCTGCTTGCCGTGCCGTTGCTGATGCGTTGGCGCACCCCCCGAAATGTCATCACGCGTCTGCTCGCCTCACGTCGAAGCGGCGTGGGCGCCCGGGTTTGACGACACCGTCACGAGCTCGCGGTCCGCGAAGAACCGGATCCGCTGGGCGAGGAGGAACGCTGTCGCGTACAGCGCGGCCACGATCAGCAGCAGCGGCTGGAAGCCGACGAGCAGCGCGATGTACTCGAGCGCACCACCGACCATCGCGCCGAGCAGGTTCGACGCGAACGCCATGTCCGCCGAGGCCGTGTCGCGGAACGAGTAGGTGAACACGAGGTTTGCGAAGAACACGGGTGCGAAGGCGATGACCGCGGCGAGGGTGTAGCGCAGCTCGGGCGGGTCGATCAGGAGGGCGTCCGCGGGCACGAAATAGGCGAGCGCGATCGCCCCGAACAGCGCGGCGTAGAGCGGCCGCGGGTCCTTCGGGCGGAACCGGGCGTTGACCAGGATCGCCAACAGCACGCCGGCCAGGATCGCGAAGAATGCGAGGGCGTTGACGATCCACGTCGTCCCGAAGAGCAGGCTGAACGACACCAGGCTCTTCGTCTCGAGCAAAAGGAACGCGACGCCCAGGACGAAGAAGTGCGGGCTGAACCGGCGGACCGGCGTGCTCGTGACCCTCGCGCCTGCGACGACTGCGCCGACGGCGAAGATCAGCAGGAACGCCAACGCTCCAAGGTAGTACGTCGCGATGCCCGGGCTCCGGAGGTAGAGGAACGGCCAGTTGTCGGTGGCCGGCTTCGGCTCGGGGCTCCCGACGTCGGGCAGCGCGTCAAGGCTGTCGGCGGGTGGCTGGCCGCCGGGGAGCGCCACGATCGCCGGACCCGCTGCGAGCACCGCATTGGACCGCTCCGGCAACTTGAGCAGCGGGCGATGGCCGAAGACGTCGGTGATCATGCCCTCGAGCTTGGCGACCAGCCAGGGCTCCCGATACAGGTTGTACATGACGAACGTGCCGTCGGGGGACAGGTGGTCGCGGGCCTCGGCGAGCGCCTCTTCGGTGTAGATGAACGACTCGAGGCGAACGCTGCCGGTCGAGCTCACGAGCGTCAGCGAATCGGTCAGGGCGAAGACGATGAGATCGTATTGGTCGCTCGAGCCGCGCATGAAGGCGCGCCCGTCGTTGACATGGACGGCGACCCTGGGATCCCCGTAGACGCCCTCGGGATGGAAGTCGCGCCCGATCTGCGCGAGACGTGGATCGATCTCGACGGCGTCGACGTGCGATGCACCCTTGTAGAGGGCGAGCGCGACGTCAGACCCGCTGCCCGCTCCGATGATCAGCACGCGGCCGAACTTCTTGTCGGGGAACCAGCGGTAGATCTGGCGGTGGAGGACGCTGCTGTTCGCTTCCGGGCCGGTCATGACCTGCTGATGCGGGATCCCGTCGACCGCAAGGTAGATCGGCTTGTCGCCGTCCTTCGGATCGACCGACGCGCCCCGCAGGTCCGACGCGTAGGCCGTGATCCGGTAATAGGGCGACCACACGTCCTGCTCGGTCGCCGCGAGGTTGATCGAGCCGAAGACGACGAGCGTCATCGCGAGACCGCCGACCGCGGACCAGATCGTCGGGCCCTGGCCGAGCGACAACAGCAGCAGGAGGACGCCGACGATCGTGAACCAGATCACGGGGTTCGTGCCGAGGAGGGACAGGACGGCGAATGTGGCGATGCCGGCCATCGACCCACCGATGTCGATCGCATAGGCCTTGAGCGGCGGCATCGATCGCAGGAGCGGCCCCAGCGGCAACGCGAGGACCGCCAGCATCGCCGTCACCAGCACGACGATCAGCGGCAGGACGAGGTAGTTGACATCGGCGCTGTCCGAGAGGTCGACGCCGTAGAAGATCTCGTTCTCGCCGCCGAACTGGATGTTCAACTGCGCGACGGTGACGAGCGTGGTCGTTGCGAGCAACAGGATGGGGAACGGCGAGGCCGGCAATTGCACGCCCCGACGACCCAGGACGATGCCCAGGCCGATGCCGAGGAAGCTCGACATCAGGATGAAGTTGCTGAAGTAGCCGATGTACTTGACGTTGGCGGGGATCCAGCGGATGAGCAGCAGCTCGACGAACAGGATCGTGCCGCTGGTCAGGAACAGCCGTATCGGCGCGCCGGACAGGCGCGCGACCGCAGGAAACCGGTGGCGGGGGGAGGGAAGTGCACGAGCCATCGGCGGCGGAGCCTAGCATCCGCCGTGCGGTCGCGATGGGTGCGCGGTGGTCCTGTGCGGGGCGCGCCGAAGGTACGGCCGAGCCCGGTTGCGGCCGCAACCATCGAACGAAACCGATGCTATCCTCGGCTCGATGACCGCCCCCACGCTCGATGTGGAGCCCGCCTGTCCAGGGCCCGCCGAGCCCGCGATTCCCCCCGACCGACCCGCCCCGTCCGTGCACGCCGAGCGTCGGTCGTTCGACTCCATCCCACAGGCAACCTGGGACGAGGTGGCGGCTCGATCGCCGTGGGCGACGCCGTTCTCCTCATGGGCCTTCCACCGCGCGTGGTGGGACGGCTACGGTGACAACGCGCACGAGGAGACGCTGCTCGTCTGCCGCGATGGGGCGGGCGCCGACGGTGACCCGATCGCGATCGTCCCGCTCATGCATCGTCACGAGGTCGAGCCGTCCGACGCGCTGACGCACACCACGATCAGGCACGGCCGACCGCGCGGGCTGACGCCGGTCCCGGGCAGCGCCCGAGCAGTCTTCTTCGGCGCGTCGTACCACGCCGATTACGCAACGGTGCTGGCCGGTCCGGGCGACCTCACCGCCGTGACCGCAGCCCTGGCCGACTACCTGGCCAGCCCGGCGAGCCGTGACTGGGACGTGGTCGACCTCCGTCGGTTGCGCTGCGCGGATCCGACGGGCGACGCGTTGGCCGGCGCACTCGGCGCCCGTGAGATCGCCAATGGCTGGACGCTCAACGTCGACCGCGAGGATGTCTGCCCGGTCGTGACGCTCCCCGACGTCGATGACATCGAGCGCTACCTCGCCACGTTGGGCAAGACGGAGCGTCACGAAGTGCGCCGCAAGGTCCGTCGGGCCGAGGCCCTCGGCGAGGTCCGACTCCGGGAGTCGACGGATCCGCTCGGCGAGCTCGACGCCTTCATCGATCTCCACCAGAAGCGGTGGGGCGCGGACGGCCTGTTCCCACCGACGAAGGGCGGCGAGCAGAGCCGGGTCTTCATCCGCCGGCTGTTCGAGCTGTTCGGACCCGATGGCGGACTCGGGCTGACGTTCCTGACCGTGGGCGATCGCAGGATCGCATCCGGCGTCCATTTCGAGACAAGCGACTCACTGCTCTTCTACAACGCCGGGATCGACCCGGACGCTCGCGAGCTGTCGCCCGGCGTCGTCATGACGTGGGCCTATATCCGCCGGTCGCTGGAGCGTGGGCTGCGACGGTTCGACTTCCTGCGCGGCGACGAACCGTACAAGTACGAGTGGGGAGCAGTCGACGAGCCGATCCAGCGCCTCCTCGTTCGTCGAGATGCCTGAGATGGCTCGCCTGGAGACCGTTTCCCGTTCCATTCCGGCATCGACGGGCCACGATCGGATCCGCGTAGTGGAGGTGCTCGCCACCGGGACGACCGGCGGCGCCCAGGAGCACCTGTACGGCCTCGTGACACGGATGGATCACAGCCGGTTTGAGGTGTCGGTCGTGTCGCTGTCGCCGGGGAGTGCCGTCCGCAAGCTCGAGCGGGCCGGCTTTCCGGTCCTCGTCCTCGACGAGCCGGATGACGCGATCGCCGTCGGCGCCCTTGCCGCGCACCTCGTCGAGATCCGGCCCGACGTGATCCACAACCACATGTACCGCGGAGAGCTCGTTGGCACGCGCGCCGCGATCGGGCTCGGTGAGGCCGGCTATCGCCGCCCGTACATCGTCTCGACGGTCCATTCGAGTCGGGTCCGGTCCGAGGAAGACCGCGAGATGCTGCGGGTCCTGACGCCCCGGATGAACCAGCTGATCGCGGTTTCGCGGATGATCGAGGCGAAGCTCGAGCAGGAAGGCCGGACCGCGGCGCCGATCCGGCGCATCTACAACGGCGTCGACCTGTCGCGCTACGAGAACCAGGAACCGTGCTGCACGCTCCCCGAGGAGTACGGCATGGAGCCGGGTTCGCAGATCGTGGGCGTCGTGGCGCGGCTGGAGCCCGAGAAGGGCCACCCGACGCTGCTCGAGGCGTGGCCGGCGGTGTTGCGTTCGGTGCCCGACGCCTATCTCCTGATCGTCGGCGAGGGGTCGCGCCGGGATGCGCTCGAGGCGCTCGCCCTCGACCTGCGGATCGCGCATCGGGTGGTCTTCACCGGCCGCCGCGATGACGTGCCGGCGGTGACGGCGGCGCTGGACGTCGCGGTCCTCCCGTCTTACCGCGAGGCGCAGGGCCTCTCGATCCTCGAGGCGCTGGCGCTCTCCAGACCGGTCGTCGCCTCGAACGTCGGGGGGATCCCGGAGATGATCACCGACGGCGTGAACGGGCTGCTCGTGCCGCCCCACGATCCGGACGCGCTCGCGGCAGCGATCGTGCGGCTGCTCCGCGACCATCCGTACGCGGACACGCTCGGACGGGCCGGCCACGACATGGTCCACGACCGGTTCGACATCGACATCATGGTCAGCCTGGTGCAGCAGATCTACGAGGAGGGCGCGCGCACCGTACGACCGACCGAGGTGCCCGAGGTCGCCGCCGCGGTCTGAGGTCGTCGCAGCGCCACCGGGAACCCACTGAGCCGAGGGATCGGCAACGGGCGCGGGAACCGGACCAGCGGGAACAGCCCAACCAGGATGACCGGTGAGAGGAAGTACCACCTCGGCATGGCGAGGAAGAGCGCGACGATCATCGCCCAGCGATGGTTCGATCGCGCGCCCCAGATGACGACGAGTGCCGCGATCGGTAGTCGCCACCAGATCTTGAACGGGCTTTCGTCAGGGGCCCCGGCCAGCGCTCCCACGTAGTCGCCCCACATCCACGGCGCGGCGACGAATGACATCGTCGCGATCGCGACCGTTAGCCCCGCCGCGATCCCGAAGTTGCGCCATTCGCGTCGAACGGCGAACCAGAGCAGGCCGATGCCCGGCGTGAGCTTGGTCAGGATCACGAACGCCCACGTCCAGGGATAGCGGAAACCAAGGAGGACGGCGGCGACGAGGAGCAGGTTGATGTTGGCGGCATTGAGCTCGATCTCGACCGCGGGAATCAGCAGGACGACCCCGATCGCGGGACCGGTTATGAGCGCGAGCGCGATGGTCTCGATGGTCCGCAAGGCGGTATAGAACGCCTCGAAGGAGACCAGGGGCTGGATCGCCGTCATGAACTGGGCGACCGGCGGGCTGTAGAGGAAGCAGCGGGTCGGGTCGTAGGGATTCGCCGGGTCCATGCCGTAGTAACACCAGGCATCGACCGGCGTGCCGCGCATCGTCGTCCAGGTGACGAGGACGGCGACGGCCATGCCGAGCCCGATTCCCAGGGCGATGGATGCCCCCCATCTGCGCATAGGCCGAGGATACCCTGTGCCGCCAGTACTTTGGTCCTATTCCCCGCACGCTCTGGTGCGCCGACCCACCACGACACGTGCTTCAATCCCGTCCCAGGACCATCGAGGTGGTGCCGCTATGCACCGACCACCGCTGGCATGCCGCCGTGTCGATGTCCCGGCTCTGGCTGTTCCTGGCCATCGCGCTCCCGGTGCTGGCAGCAACGCTCGCGCCCATGTCGAGCGTCGACCTCGCGTATCAACTGCGAGCTGGTGGCGAGATCATCGACTCGCGCGCGATCCCATCCGTCGACACGTGGACGTTCACCGCGGCTGGCGTTCCGTGGGTTGACCAACAGTGGGGCGCGCAAGCCGTCCTGGCAGCCGTCCATCGACTCGGCGGGTGGACCGGGCTTGTCCTGCTTCGCGCCTTCCTTACGGCAGTCGTGGTCGGGGCGACGCTGGCGATCGCGCGTCGTCGAGGCCTGGACCCACGCGTCGCCGCGGTCCTTACGCTCATCGCCTTCGTGGTCGCGGCCCCGGCGATGGCGCTCCGGCCACAACTGTTCGGGATGGCGTGCTTCGCGGTCACGCTGTTGCTCGTCGTGCTGCGGCGGGATCGGCCGCGCGGCATTTGGCTGGTCCCTGCCGTCGTCGTGCTCTGGGCGAACCTTCACGGGAGCTTCCTCTTCGCGCCGGTCATCCTCGGGCTGGCCTGGCTCGAGGACCTGCACGATCGGGACGGAGCTGCGCGGCGGACGCTGCTTGTGGGCTTCGCGTCGGTCATCGCGGCTTGCCTGACGCCGTTCGGTCCGAGCGTGTGGGCGTACGCGGTCGGGCTGTCGTCGAACCCCGGCGTCACCGCCCGCACCAGCGAATGGCAGCCAACCTCCTTGCGCGATGCGACCGGGTTGCTGTTCTTCGCGTCCGTCGCGGGCGTGGTCGCGCTGATCGCCCGGAGCGGTCGCAGCGTTCCATGGCCAACGCTCCTGTGGCTCGGCGCCTTCGCGGCGATCGGGGTCGTCGCGCAACGGGGCGTCGCCTGGTGGCCGTTCGTGGCGGTCGCGATCGTGAGCGGCGGGCTCCTCACCACCGGCGGGCGATCGCTATCCGAAGGGTCGAGGCGAGTCAACGCC
>Ga0184612_10001848_pt1 | contig 10278 bp, 8 predicted proteins | sample PLM3_60_coex_FD_133163 | JGI IMG/M metagenome (GOLD analysis project Ga0184612, IMG submission 133163) | Groundwater sediment microbial communities from an aquifer in East River, Colorado, USA - PLM3_60_coex | ecosystem: Environmental > Terrestrial > Soil > Riparian zone | place: USA: East...
CATCTATCACAACCCACTGGCCCCCTGGCTGTGGGGCGGCGCGGTGCTCATGGTCATCGGCGGATTCATTTCCCTGAGCGACCGGCGATTCCGCATTGGTGTTGGGGCGCGACGCGGCCGCGCGGCGGCGCCCTCGGCCGCACCCAGCGCGGCTGAATAGCTGCATTGTTCATGTCTCTGTCTTCATTTGCGCGTCGCTACTGTCGGTCCGTATTGGCCTGCGGATTTGCCGCGGTGCTGTTCTTGCAGGGAGCCGGCGTGTTTGCCGTCGAGCCCGATGAGATGCTGGCCGATCCGGCGCTGGAAGCGCGGGCCCGGGAGATCAGCAAGGAATTGCGCTGCCTGGTCTGCCAGAATCAGTCGATCGACGATTCCAGCGCCGACCTGGCGCGCGATTTGCGCGTGCTAGTGCGGCAGCGGCTGGTCGCCGGCGACAGCGACGAGCAGGTGCTCGGCTACATCTCCGATCGTTACGGCGATTTCGTGCTGCTGCGCCCACCGGTGAAGCCGGCGACTCTGGCGTTGTGGCTGACGCCGCCGTTGCTGCTGGTCGTCGGCGCGATCATGTCCATTGCCTATCTGCGGCGGCGGCAACGGCAGGGCGCCGAGCTGGTTCAACCGCTCAGCGTGGACGAACGGCGGCGGCTGGACGAGTTGTTGCGCCCGGACGACGATCGCCCATGATCTGGTTGTTTCTCGCATTGATCACCGTGGCGGTCATCGGCGCGCTGCTGCTGCCCTTGTTCCGGCAGGGCAAGCGGCGCGAGAGCCGCCATCGCCGCGAGATCGCCATCTACAGCGATCAGCTCGCGGAATTGCAGCGCGAAGCCGGTGCCGGCCTGATTTCCACTGAAGCCGCCGCCGCGGCAAGAGTAGAAATCGAGCGCAGGATATTGGCGAGTAGCGAGAGCCAGGATGGCGGCGGCGCGGCAGCAGGGCCGGTCGCCGCGACCTCGCGGATGGCGACGGTCGTGCTGGTGGCCTCGCTGGCGCCGCTCGCGGCTTTCGCCATCTATCTGGCCACGGGCGCGCCGAACGAGCCGTCCTATCCTTACTCGGTCGAGGTCGACGATAGCACCGATGCCGTCACGACCGCCGAGATGACGGTGCTGGTGGAAAAACTGGCAGCGCATCTGCAGCAGTCGCCGAGCAATGTCGAAGGCTGGAAACTGCTGGCCCGATCCTATGGCGCGCTGGAACGTCCCGCCGATGCCGCCGCCGCCTATGGCCGTGCCTTCGATCTGGCGCCGGAGGACATGGCGGTGGCTGCGGATTATGCGGAAGCGCTGACGCAAGCTGCCGATGGCATGGTGCCTCTGAAGGCGAGTGAGCTCTTCGCCAAAGTCAACAGGGCCGACCCCGCGGCGCCGAAACCCCGGTTTTATCTGGCGCTGGCGAAAGCGCAGGCAGGCCAGCGTCGCGAAGCCCTGGTCCTGCTGAAATCTTTGGAGATCGACTCGCCCGTCGATGCGCCCTGGCTGCCCTCGCTACGCAAACGCATCGAGGCGATAGCAAAAGAGGGCGGTATCGATGCGGGCACCATCGAAGCCAAGAGCATAGCGCCGATTGCCAGTCCGGCGGGACCATCCGCAGAAGATGCGGAAGCGGCCCAGTCCATGACTCCCGAGCAACAGCAGGAGATGATCCGCGGCATGGTGGACCGTCTCGCCAAGCGCCTGGAGTCGGAGCCCAACGACCTGGAGGGCTGGAAGCGGCTGGGTCAGTCCTATTTCGTGCTGAACGAGCCCGCGCGCGCCCGCGATGCTTATGCCCGTGCCGTGACGCTGGCACCGGCGGATATCGATCTGCTGGCGGAATATGCGGGGAGCCTGCTCGCTGCGCCCGACGGCGTAGCAGCTCTGCCGGCTGAATCCATTGCAGCCTTACGCGCGGCGCTGGAAAGAGAGCCGGCAAACGGCCCTGCGATGTGGTTGCTGGGTTTCGCGGCTGCGAAGGATGGCCGGATGGACGAAGCCAGGCGGCTATGGTCGCAGTTGCTGACTCAGTTCCCTCCCGACAGCCCGGAACACAACGCCGTGAAGGCGCAGATCGACCGCTTGGCCGCGGCGCCATAGGCTGTGCCGGCCCTTGCTTGACTCGCCCGTGAATGCCGGTTCAGGATCGCATTCCCTGTATTTCTGAAGAAGACAATCATGAAAATCGAATCGTTCGAAATCGCGGTCGGCCGCGACGATCCCGGCATTTCCACCGGCCTGGTGGGCCGCCGGTACGACACCGGCAAGCCTGGGCCGAAAGTACTGTTGACCGGCGCGCTCCATGGCGACGAGCTTACGGCGACGGGCGCGCTGTGGCGCGTGATGGAGCGACTCGACTCCGCTGATATCGGCGGCCAGTTCACCATCATTCCGCTGGTCAATCAGCAGGGGGCGCGGCAGAGCCGGCGCCATGTGCCGCTGGCGACCACCGATCTCAACCGCGTGTTTCCCGGCCGCAAGGACGGCGAACTGGGCGAGCGCCTGGCCGCGGCGCTGGCTGATCTCATGGGTTCGCACGATGCGCTGATCGATGTGCATACCGCCGGCTGGAGCACGCTGTTCCTGCTGCTCGACCATATCGCCGATCCGCAATTGCAGGGGCGCGTCTACCGATGGGCGGCGTCCTCGGGCCTGCCGGCTTTCGGCGAAATGCCACCGGAGCAGGCAAATCTTCAAGGCCTCGACCGCTGCTGGCCCACTTGGGTGGTCAACAACGGCAAGCCCGCCGTAACCATCGAACTTTCGAGCCTTATGACGCTGGATGTCGCCGGCGCGGAAAAGGGCGCCGAAGCCATACTGAAGATGTTACGCGACCTGCCGCGCGCCCTTGCCGACAAGAGCGGTGCCGAGCCGATCAAGCTGGTGCGGAAGGAGGTCTATTCCGAGACCGGCGGGCTGTTCGAAACGGCTTGCAATGTCGGCGAGAGAGTCAAATCCGGCACGATCATCGGCCGCATCCGCACGATATTGGGCGATCCGCAGGAAACCATCACCTCGCCGAGCGCCGCCGAGGTCATCGCGCTCAATCCGGTCTGCGCAGTGATGGTGGGCACGCACCTCGCCACATTGGCGGTGGCACCGGACTAGGCGGCGTCGAACGCGTCGCCGAACAGCCGCAGCAGGCGCTCCAGCAACATGCGCCGGTTCGCGGTGCGCCAGACGCCGTGGCCTTCATCTTCGAAGGTTAACAGCTCGAAGGGAATGCCTGCCTTCGCAAGCGCATCGCAGGCGACCTCGGTATTGCGCGGCGAAACGTTGGGATCCCGCAGGCCGTGAACGATCAGCAGCTGTCCGCGGATGTTCCCGATATGGTTGATCGGCGAGCGTTCGAAATAGCGCTGCGCCTGCTGCGCGGGCTTGCCGCCCATCATCTCCTCGCTGTAGAGACGGCCGTGGGGCAGATGGGTTTCCTCATAATCGATCGTTAGATCGGTCATGCCGCAGATCGGCGCCGCGGCCGCAATGAGATCCGGATACTTCGTAACGGCGTGCCAGCTTGAAAATCCGCCATAGGACAGACCGGCGATGCCGATGCGGCCGCGCTGCGCCACGCCGATAGAAATCAGATATTCGATGCCGGTGCGGATATCCTCCTGCTCACGCCCGCCCCATCCGTCCGCCTTGATGGCTTCGCGGAACGGCAGGCCGAAGCCTGTGCTGCCGCGATAGTTCGGATCCAGCACGGCGAAGCCATGGGCAACCAGGCATTGAGCCAGGCTGTCGATCTCGTTGCCGCTGTGGAAGGTGGGTCCGCCATGAACCCAGACAACAAGGCCGCGCGGCTTATCTCGCGGACGGTAGAGCCAGCCCTGTATCTCCAGCCCATCCACCGAGCGCCAGCGGATACTCTCCGCGCGCGCCGGCGAAGCCGTGAGCGGCGGCACCCGTTCCCTTGTGCGCGACAGGCCAAGCCGTCGCGCCGGATTCCGCGGATCGAAGCGGACGAACTCAGTCGGCTGGTCCGTTCGTTCGTCGATCGCGATCCAATCGCCGCCGGGCAGCGCCGCTACCGGCAGCAGATCATCGGCGCCGGTTTCGATGGGGATGGCCGGAGCACCGTCGATCGGCACTAAGGTCGCATGCACACGGCCCCCGCGGCCCTCGATGACCATGATGGATTTGCCATCATTTGACGGCAGCACGGACTCGATCTGATAGCGGGGATCGTCCCGCAGCCAAGCCACCTCGCCAGTGGTGATGTCGACGACACCGACGCGATCATGGGTCGCCGTCACCGAATGCACCAGCACCTTACCGTCCGCGCCAAGCCATTGCGCGCGAATGGAGATATTGTCGCCGAAATCGAGGAACGGCCGATTCTCCTTGCCTTCGACATCGACGAGCCAGACCTGGCTGCCGGCCGGGTGCTTGTCGCGACGATGGTAGAGCAGCAGCTGGCCGTCGGGACTGAGCAACGGACCGGTGCCTTCTCCCTGCAGCATGCGGGCAAGAATCGTGCGTTCGCCGGTCCTCATGTCATGGCGATAGATGCATGCGCCGGTGCGCCCTTCCGCGTCATGGGAATCGAACTGCGCGCAGAAGAACAGCCACTTGCCATTGGGATGCAGTGCGCCGCCATAGAGAAAGAAGTCCGGCGTCTCCTCCGTCACCAGCTTTAGGTCGAACGGCCGCGCGGGATCGGCGAGCAGGAGCTGCTCCCGCTCGTCGCCGCCCTTGTCGCGGCCGACCAGGATCGACCGGCTGTCCGGCGACCAGCCGCGCACGAAGGCATGATCCTCACCCTGGGTCAGCCGCTGCGGCGCGGTGCTGGCGTCCGTCGGCGCGACATAAACGTCGCAGGCCTCGCCAATCCCCGACCATGACCAAGCCAGCCACTTCCCATCGGGCGACAGCTTCGCGTCCCAATGCACGGGGTAGCGCGCCCAGGCATCGGCTAGAGCGCGGACATTAGAATCGGATGCGGCGGTCGCGATGGGCATCGTCTTCATCTGTCGCTGTTACGCTATGAGTGGCTTACATCGCCGGGCTTTGTGCCGCATAGTGGCACGCCACAAGATGCCCCTTGCCGAAGGGCGTGTAGGCCGGTTCCTCGGCGGCGCAGCGCGCCGTCGCGATCGGACAGCGGGTGCGGAAGCGGCAGCCGGAAGGCGGATTGATCGGCGACGGCAGATCGCCCGATAGCAGCAGCTTGTCCCGCTGCCGCTCCAGCCGCGGATCGGGAATCGGCACCGCCGACATCAGCGCCTGCGTATACGGATGCAACTGCCGCGCATAGAGATCGTCGCGATCGGCGATCTCCATCACCTTGCCGAGATAGAGCACCATCACCCGATTGCTGATATGGCGGACGACGCTGAGATTGTGGGAGATGAACAGCAGCGACAAGCCGAACTCCCGCTGCAGGCGCATCAGCAGGTTGATGATCTGCGCCTGAATGGACACATCGAGCGCCGAGACCGGCTCGTCGCAGACGATCAGCTTCGGCCGCAGGATCATGGCGCGGGCGATGCCGACGCGCTGGCACTGGCCGCCGGAGAATTCGTGGGGATACCGGCCGGCCCAGGTGCGGGGCAGGCCCACAAGCTCCATCATTTCCTGGACGCGGCGGCGGCGCTCTTCGCCCGAAAGGCCGGCCTCGAAGGTGATCAGCGGCCGCTCGATTGCCTGGCCGACCGTCATGCGCGGATCGAGCGAGGCCACGGGATCCTGGAAGATCACCTGCATGTTCCGGCGCTCGCGGCGCAGGGCTTCGCCACGGAGGCCAGCCATGTCTTCGCCGAGCCAGAGAACTCGCCCCGCGGTCGGATCGATCAGCCGCAGGATGGCGCGGCCCAAGGTGGATTTGCCGCAGCCGGATTCGCCGACGACGCCCAGCGTCTCGCCGGGCCGCAGATCGAAGGTGACCCCGTCGATAGCCTTGATGGTCGCGGCCTTGCCGAACAGTTTCTTGCCGGCGCCGAAATGGACGCGCAGATCCTGCACCGACAGCAGGGGCTGGCCGTTCACAGGGACACCTCGTGGCAGGAGAGTCGCCGCGGCCCCGACCGGACCAATGGAGGAAACACGCTCTTGCAGTGGTCCTGCCTCAGCTCACAGCGCGCCTCGAAAGGACAGCCGCCCGACAGCAGTGAGAGGACCGGCGGCTGGCCGGGAATGGTCGGCAGGTCGCCATGGGTCTTCTCGTCGAGCCGCGGCATGGAGCGCAGCAGCCCCTTCGTATAGGGATGCTTCGGATTGTAGAACACATCGTCGATCGGGCCGTCCTCCATGATGCGGCCGCCATAGAGCACGATCACGCGGTCGCAAAGGTCAGCCACCACACCGAGATCGTGAGTCACCAGCACGACCGAAGTGCCGGACTCCCGCGCCAGGTCGCGCATCAGCATCAGGATCTGCGCCTGCACCGTGACATCCAGCGCCGTCGTCGGTTCGTCCGCCAGCAGCAGAGCCGGCTTGCATAGCAGCGCCATGGCGATCATCGCGCGCTGGCGCATGCCGCCGGAGAATTCGTGAGGATACATCCCCATGCGGCGCTGCGCCTCGGGAATGCGCACATGCTCCAGCATCGCCGCAGCCTGGCGCACGGCCTCGCTGCCGCCCACACCGCGATGCTTGACCAGAACCTCGGTCAACTGCTTTCCCACGCGCATATAGGGATTGAGCGAGGTCATGGGGTCCTGGAAGATCATGGTCATCCGGCTGCCGCGGATGCGGTCGAGTTTGTCGCTCGGCAGATTGAGGACCTCTTCGCCGTGCAGCTTGACGCTGCCGAAGGCGCGGCCATTTTCGGCCAGCAGCCCCATCATGGTCAGCAGGATCTGGGTTTTGCCGGAACCGGACTCGCCGACGATTCCCAGAATCTCGCCCGGCGCCATGCTGAAGCCGATATCGGTCAGGGCCTGCAGGGACTTGCGTTCGGTGCGAAAGCGCACCGTCAGCCCTTGCACCTCCAGCAAGGGCGCGGCGGTGCCTGATGCCCGCACCTCAGCGGCTCTTGGGGTCGAAAGCATCGCGCAATCCATCGGCAATGTAGTTGAGGGCAAACAGCGTGGCCGCCAGAAACGCAGCCGGGAAAATCAGGGGCCACCATTGGGACTCCATGGTCGCAGCGCCGTCCTCGATCAATACACCCCAGCTCGTATTGGGCTCCTGCACGCCCAGGCCCAAGAAAGACAAGAGGGATTCGCCGAGAATGACATCGGACACCGTCATGCTGGCGTAAACGATAACGGGCGCTACCGTGTTCGGAACAATATGGCGAAAGATGATCGCCGGCGCGCTCATGCCACCGGCCTTTGCAGCTTCGATGAATTCCTTGCGCTTGAGGCTTAGAGTCTCGCCGCGCACGATCACCGCAATGGTCAGCCAATAGACGGCGCCGATGGCGATCAGCAGCGAAAGCAGACTGCGCCCGAACAGGAACGTCAGCAGGATAACGAAGAAGATGAACGGTACGGCATAAAAGACGTCGACGAAGCGCATCATCAAGCTATCGATCCGCCCACCCGCATAGCCGGCGATGGCGCCGTAGATCACGCCGATCCCCAGCGCCACCAGCGTCGCAGTGACACCCAGCAGAAGCGACACTCTACCGCCCGTCAGGGTGCGTGTCAGGAGGTCGCGCCCGAGATCATCGGTGCCAAACCAATGGCCGTTCGCAAAGGTCGGGGGCAAGGAGACCGCATCAAAATCGGACGCTTCCGGATCGAGGCCGAAGACGATGGGTCCGAGGAAGCAGGCCAGAAAAAGCAGGACCATCACGACAATGCCAAACATGGCCGCAGGATTCCTGACGAGGCGGCCCATGGCCTCGCGGGTCTGGCTGACGCCTTTCTCGACTGCGACGTCGCGGTCCGCTGCCATCGCTGTCTCAGTCATAGCGCACCTTTGGATCCAGCAACGCATAGCAAAGATCGACAATCAGATTGGCGATAATGATCAGGAAGCCATAAAAGATCACCACACCCAGCACGAGCGTATAATCCCGGTTCAACGCGGCATCGACGAAGTAGCGGCCGATCCCGGGAATGCTGAAGACCTTTTCGATGACGATAGATCCGGTCACGATTCCGGCCGTTGCCGGCCCCAGATAAGCGACCACAGGCACCAGCCCGCCGATAAGCGCGTGTCGCGTCACCGTACGCCAACCGCCGATGCCCTTGGCCCGCGCCGTTCGCACGTGATTGGTGCGCAGGGATTCGATCATGCTGCCGCGCGCCAGGCTGGCGATGTAAGCGATGTTCGGCAACGCCAGCGCGATGATCGGCATGATTTTCCGCTCAAGGCTTCCGTCCCAACCGCCTACCGGCAACATCAACAGCGATACGCCGAAGACGATCTGCATCAGCGGACCCACGACGAATGTCGGCACAGCGACGCCCGTCATGCCGACGGCCATCACGCTGTAGTCGATCATGCTATGCTGGCGCAGCGCCGCGACGGTGCCGAGGGTAACACCGACGACAGTCGCGATGGCGATCGCCCACATGCCGACCTCGAAGGAAACCGGGAAGCCTTGCCAGATGAGTTCCGACACAGTGTAGTCGCGATACTTGAACGACGGTCCGAAATCGAAGTGCAGCACGCCCCAGAGATAGCGGAGGAACTGCAGCCAGAGTGGATCGTCAAGGTGATAGGCGCGCTCGAGATTCGCCTTCACCACTTCCGTTACCTTGCGGTTGCCGTCGAACGGGCCGCCCGGCGCGATGCGCATTATGAAGAAGGTAATGGCGATCAGCGCGAACATGGTCGGTATCGCACCGACCAGTCGGCGGATCGTGTAGCGGAGCATGATTTGAAATTCGCTCGATCAGTGCGACAACGGCGCCGGAGCGATTCCGGCGCCGTTGTCAGTCCGTCTACTGCTCGATGCTCATGAATCGAGACGGGTGGGATTCCACCACATTGTCGACCCAGCCCTTCACATAGGGTTTCACCAGATGGCGGGAAGTGGCGCTGGCGATCGGCGCCGTCAGATAATCGTCAAGCAGGATCTTCTCGGCCTGTGCCAGGATCTTCAATCGCTCCGCCGGATCTGCCACGGTCGCTGCCTTATTCATCAGGTTCTCATACTCGTCGTTCTTCCAATTGTAGCCGGCTTCCGAACTCGGCTTCATATAAACGAGATAGGTTTCGGGTCCGGGGAAGTCGCCGACCAGATTGTCGTTAAAGACATCCCAATTCCCAGCGTAGAAAGTATCAAGCCAAGCTTGGAATTCCTGATTTTGCAGATCGGCCTGCACACCCAGCACCTGCTTCCACATAATCGCCAATGCCGATGCCTCGCGCTTCTCCGTTTCATCGGTGGTGGACAGGAGACCAACTTTGAGCGGATTGTCCGGACCGAAGCCTGCCTCAGCCAGCAGAGCGCGCGCCTTCTCCTCACGCTCTTCCTTGGACATCCCGGCCTCGGCGATCTTCGGACCGTCATAGGTGGGATCAACGGCGGGAGCGTAGGAATAGTTCGCCTTGTAACCGGCTTTCAGCACCTTGTCCTGCAGCGCCTCGCGGTCGATCGCCATGGACAGCGCCCGGCGCACGCGAACATCGTCGAATGGCGGTTTGGTGATGTTGAAGCTGATATACATCGTCTCCGTGCTGATCGTTTCCCGTACTTCGCCGCCGAGCTCCGCTTTCAACGCTTCCCGCTGATCGGAAGGAATTTCATTGGTGGTGTCGATTTCCCCGGCCTGATAGCGTTTCAACTCCGTGTTGACGTCTTCGGTCACCACATAGCGCACCTTATCGATCTTCACATTGGCCGCGTTCCAGTAGTTCGGGTTCTTTTCCAGGAGCACATGGGATTGCGGCACATTCTCCTTCAGCACATAGGCGCCGTTACCAACCTGATTGCCGGCCTCGACGAACTTTTCGCCGAATTTCTCGAAGGAAGGGGTGTGCAGCGGCGTCGTTTGAAACGAGTTCAGCACGAAGAAGGCATGCGGCGCCGGATTGTCGAGCGAAATGACGACCGTCTTGTCGTCCGGCGCCTTCAGTCCCACCTGTGCGGGATCGGTCACCGTGCCTTCGGCATAGCCCTTGGTGTTGGTGATCTGAATGACGTTGTAGAAGTAGTACCCCTTCTCGGACGCGGTCTTGGCATCCAATGTGCGTAGAATGCCGTTGATGAAATCCTGGGCAACCAGCGGCTCGCCGTTGGACCATTTCAGGTCCGGTCGCAGATGGAAGGTAATGGTCCTGCCGTCATCGCTGATGTCCCAGCTTTCGGCAGCACCGGGAATGACCTTGCCATCGGCAGCAGTTGCGACCAGCCCTTCATAGAGGTCGTCCTGGATCCACGCCTCACGCGCGCCGAAATTGA
>Ga0184612_10001850_pt1 | contig 10265 bp, 5 predicted proteins | sample PLM3_60_coex_FD_133163 | JGI IMG/M metagenome (GOLD analysis project Ga0184612, IMG submission 133163) | Groundwater sediment microbial communities from an aquifer in East River, Colorado, USA - PLM3_60_coex | ecosystem: Environmental > Terrestrial > Soil > Riparian zone | place: USA: East...
ACACCGACCACGAGCGCTCCCGTGGCCTCGTCATCCGTCCCGACACCGACAAGTTCAGCGCCTTCGACCCCGACGGCCGGTTCCACTCCATCGGCAACAGCCTCTCCGACGCCCACCCCGACCAAGCACAAGCCGACCCCGCCCGGGCAGACGCGAAAACCAACGAAACCGCCACGGCCCTAGCGGCAGTCTCACGACAGCGCCGCGGCTCGTCCTTTTCTGTGCCGCCGAAGGAATCGAACCTTCGCATCACCCATGCTCGACTGCCACGACCGTTTCCGGCTTCGCCGTCTGCTGGCGAGCTAGCGCCAACGCATCCAGGGGCGGCTCGACGTTATTTCATAACGCGTTCGCGCGATCCTAGCTTCCCTAGCAGGGGAATTTCGAACATTCCGGAAAGTCGTACCACGCGTGTCCCGGTCAGTGAGGGCGCATTTCTCCTGGGCCACTGCAGACGGTTATCGGACCTGTGAGAGCAGGCGCGCCACCGATCGGACCGGGCAAGGGGATTGTGTGCTCCACGATCTCGTGCAAATCTGCACGCCAGGACGCTGCCAACGACGGCTGCGACCGCTGCCGCCGCGCAGCGACGACTTGCAGGAAAGGGTGACCCCGTGACCGGCGTAAGTCGTAAGTACATCGCGGCCTTAGTTGCCGCATTACTCGCTCTTACAGGTGTGGTCGTACTCCGGCTCACCGTGTTCGGCGAGGAGGAAAAGGAGGGCACCGGGGAACTCGAGATGCCATCGGCGCTCGCCCGACACCTCGAGAAACTGCGGGAGGCTGCTCCGGATCGCGGCGAGTCCGCCGACTCGGAGGGCCCGGCGTCATTGGCCGACGCCGAGTTCACTGCGCGCGCTTATCCGGCGGACACCATCTCCGTCGCGGAGGCAGACACCTCCAAGGCCGCCTTCGCGGCGGCATCCAAGCGATCGTTTCCCAACGGCAAGGGCCAGAAGGGCACCTGGGTGACGGTCGGGCCGAGCGAGGCGCTCTATCCGTTCACACCACTGCGGAACTCATTCAACTACGTACCGAACGCGTATATCGCAGGTGGCCGCACCACTGCGATAGCAATGGCGAAGACCTGCGTCCCGACCAACTGCAAGGTCTGGATCACGCCCGCCGGGGGCGGCATCTGGCGGAGCAAGGACGCACTCGCCACCCCGCCCAAATGGGATTACCTCGGTGGCCCGCTCGGTATCAACGCCGCCGGCGCCGTCACGGTCGATCCGAACGACCCGAGCGGCAACACGATCTACGTCGGGACCGGCGAGGCGAACATCTGCGGATCGGGCTGCGTCGCGGGTGTGGGACTCTACAAGTCGACCAACGGCGGTAACTCCTGGACCGGCCCACTCGGCAAGCCCGAGCTCGGCGGCAAGGGCATCGGCGACGTCGTGGTCAAGCCCGGGGATCCAAACACCCTGTACGTCGGCACGACGACGGCGCTGCGGGGCATGTCCAGCGTCTGCTGCACCGGCGTGACGCGTCCTGTACCGGATGCGGCGAAGTGGGGCCTGTACAAGTCAACCAACGGGGGTGCTAGCTGGACCTTCCTCCACAATGGCTCTGCCAACGCGGCCGACTGCACCGGCAGTCTGACCGAGTTCACCAACGGTGGGGTCTGCTCACCACGGGGCGTTCGCGTCGTCGAGCTCGACCCGTCGAACCCTGACATTGTCTACGCGGGCTCGTACGCCCGCGGTATCTGGAGATCAAACGACGCCGGCGCCACCTGGACCCAGGTCAAGCCGTCGCTCAACAGTGCTGTGATCCAAACACGGCCCGCGTTCGACGTCGTTGCGTTGCCCAGCGGCAAGACCCGCATGTACGTCTACGAGGGCAACCAGGGCCAGAACTTCTCCCGGCTGTCGCGCAGCGACGACGTTGCGACGGGGACACCGGCCTTCACCGACCTGACAAGTCCGAACCCGGCCAACCCCGGCTTCGCCTGGTACAACCTCTGCTCACCGGGGGCACCGGGCACCGGGCAATGCTGGTACGACGAGTTCGTCTACACGCCGGACGGCTACCCGGACATCGTCTACGCCGGCGGGTCGTACTCCTACGGGCAGACCATCGCCAACAAGCGGGGCGTGGTCCTGTCCACCGACGCGGGCGCAACCGGTACCGACATGACCTTCGACGGTACTGACATGTTGCACCCGAACGGGCTCCATCCCGATCAGCACGACATCGTCACCAACCCGAACGACCCGCTCCAGTTCATCGAGACGAACGACGGCGGTGTCATGCGCTCGAGCGGCACCTTCGTCGACCGCTCGACCTGGTGCGACGACCCGAACCGCGGGCTGAGCGGTGCCCGCCTCGCGCGGTGCAAGCAGATGCTGTCCCGTATCCCGTCGTCTCTGGAGAGCCTCAACAAGGGACTCACCACCTTGCAGTTCCAGAGCCTCTCGGTGAGCCCGGCCAACAGCAAGATCCTGCAGGGAGGCACCCAGGACAACGGCACCTGGGAGTCCGGCGGCAACCCGAACAAGTGGACCAACATGATGATCGGTGACGGCGGCCAATCAGGCTTTGACGTCAGCGTGAAGAACTTCAGGTTCCACACATTCACCGGACCGAGCGTCGACGTCAACTTCAACAGCGGAGCCCTCGCCGACTGGATCTGGACCGGGGACCCGATGGCCGGGGACGCCGGCTCGCAGTTCTACGCGCCGGCCATCAGCGACCCGAAGGTGAGCGGCACGATGTTCGCCGGAACGGGGCTCACGGCCTACCGGACCAAGACCTTCGGTCTCGGTACCCGCACCATCGCTGAGGCGAACGAGCTGTGCAACGAGTGGACCGGGACCTTCCCAGCCGGCGTCGTCTGCGGTGACTGGGAGAAGCTCGGGGCAGACCCGTTGACCTCGGCCTCCTGGGGCGACCGTGCCGGTCCGGCGGTCGGCGCGATCGAGCGGACCACGGGCGACACTTCCACCGCCTGGGCCGCCACGACGACCGGTCGGGTCTTCATCTCGAAGAACGTCGACGCAGAGCCGGCCAGCTCGGTCACGTGGACCCGGCTCGACGACGACGCGGTGACCCCGAACCGGTTCGTCAGCAGCATCCACATCGACCCGGCCAACGGGAACCACGCATGGATCTCGTACAGCGGCTACAACGCCAACACGCCGGCAACCCCGGGGCACGTCTTCGAAGTGACCTTCGACCCCGGTACCGGCACCTCGACCTGGGTCGATCGGTCGTACGACTTCGGTGATCTGCCAGTGACCGATCTCGTCCGTGATGACGTGACCGCGGATCTCTACGCGTCGTCGGACTTCGGCGTGCTTCGCCTCGCCGCAGGCACGACGACATGGACCGCCGCCGCGCCCGGCATGCCAAGCGTCGAGGTCGCGGGGCTGACCATCGTGCCTGGCGACAGGATCCTGTACGCCGCCTCGCACGGGCTCAGCGCCTGGCGGCTCAATCTGAACTAAGAAGACGAGGAGGAGGGCGCTGGATCGCCCAGTCCGTCGCGCTCGACGGCAGCGGCTGTCCAGTGATCCTTCCGGAGAGGGCTGATAAGGGGATGGAGGGCCGCCCATCGGGCGGCCCTCCATCTCGGTTTGTTCATCGGCACCGGGCGCCTCGCCTTCGCATAGCGATGCCACCGTTCCCGGCTGGTACGGCGGGGAACGGTGGCCGCGCCGAGTGGCGGCAGGCTTGGTGGCCTGCCAGCCCGCCGCGGTCGTGAATGCCGCCCCGACGACCCGGCTCGCGCACCCGCACCAGTTTGTCATCGGCGTCTGGCAGGGTTTGAGGATGAACACCGCGTCCGCACATCGCAGCGTGACTGTCGAGCGAACCACGCCGGGCAGGTTCGCGATCAGCAACATCCGCGGCGGGAAGATCACCGTTGGCACTGGTGGCGATGCCGACTTCAGCCCGACCGAGCTGCTCCTCGGTGCGATCGGTGCCTGCACGGCAATCGACGTCGACACCGTGACGTCCCGCCGCGCGGAGCCCGATGCCTTCGAAGTCCGCGTCGATGCGACCAAGGTGAAGGACGACGCAGGCAACCGGCTGACCGACATCGAAGTGACGTTCACGCTGGCCTTCCCCACGGGCGAGGCGGGCGACAACGCCCGCGCGCTGCTTCCGGAAGCGGTACGCCGCTCACATGATCGGTGGTGCACGGTCGGCCGGACCGTTGAAAACGGCACTCCCATCGCCACCCGGATCATCGATTAGGCGGGCGCCTGATGCCGGCGAGATCCGCCGCAAAGGTGGCGGTCGGCGCGGCGAGCCACCCCGCCGAGCCGATCAGCCAGCGAGCGCTCAGCCGCGCTCTCCTCGACCGGCAGCTGCTGCTGCAGCGGTCGTCAACTCGGGCAGTTGACGCGATCGATCATCTGGTCGGCATGCAAGCGCAGGTGCCGCTCCAGCCCTACTTCGGGCTGTGGAGCCGGCTCGACGCCTTCGACCCGAGCGAGCTTGCAGAGCTCATCACGCAGCGGCTCGTCGTCCGGGTCGCGTTGATGCGCAACACCGTCCACCTCGTCACGGCTGCCGACTGCCTGGCGCTGCGACCCCTCATCCAGCCGGTGATGGACCGCGATCTTCGCGGCAACGCCACCTACACGCCCAAGATCTCCGGACTCGACCTCACCGAACTCGCCGCTGCCGGCCGGAGCGCGGTCGAGGAGGAGCCACGGACCGGAAAGCAGCTCGGCCTACTGCTCAGGGAGCGCTGGCCAGATCGGGATCCCACGGCCCTGGTGTGGGCGGTCCGCGATCTGCTGCCGCTGGTGCAGGTGCCGCCGCGCGGCGTGTGGGGGTCCGGTGGCTTGCCGACTCTGACCAGCGCTGAGCGCTGGCTCGACCGTCCGCTTGCCAGCGAACCGCCCATCGACCGGATGCTGTTGCGCTACCTCGCGGCCTTCGGCCCAGCGAGCGTGATGGATGCGCAGACGTGGTGCGGTCTCACCCGCCTTGGCGAGGTCTTCGAACGGCTGCGACCGCGGCTGCGAACCTTCCGCACCGAGACCGGGCGGGAGCTCTTCGATCTTCCCGATGCTCCACGCCCGGATGAGGAGACCCCGGCGGCGCCGCGCTTCCTGCCCGAATACGACAACTTGCTGCTCTCGCACGCCGATCGGAGCCGGGTCGTCTCTGACGACTACCGGAAGCGGTTCGCGTCGCCGAATGGCGTCGGGCCAGGGTGCGTCCTCGTGGACGGCATGGTTTGTGCGATGTGGACCCTCACCCGGAAAGATGGAAGAGCAGTTCTGCAGATCCGGCTATTGGAGCCGCTCCCGGCGCAGGCCCGAGACGCGGTATGCGATGAAGGCGAGCGGCTACTCTCCTTCGCGGCCGCCGATGCCGCTGATCATGACATCCAGCTGACAACCCCCGAGTGACCCTCGCCGGGGGGTGGGTGGTCAGGACTCGACCTGCTGCCCTTTGCCGACGACCACGATCCCGTTGTCGGAGACAGTAAAGCGCTGACGGTCGCGTTCCAGGTCGACGCCGATCTCCGCACCTTTCCTGACGATGACGTTCTTGTCGAGAATCGCGCGGCGGACGACCGCATGCTGACCGATGTCCACCCCCTCCATGAGAACGCAGCCATCGACATGCGCCCACGAGTGCACTCGGACGTTCGGCGAGACGACCGAGTTCTCCACCAGCGCTCCGGAGACCACCGCGCCGGGCGAGACCATCGAGCCGATCGCCCTACCCACCCGTTCTTCCGAGCCGTGCACGAACTTGGCGGGCGGCCACGGACGGTTCTCGGTATGGATCGGCCACTCGTAGTTGTAAAGATTGAAGATGGGGTGGATTGAGATGAGATCAATGTGCGCGTCGTAGAAAGCATCCAGGGTCCCGACATCCCGCCAGTAGCCCCGATCGCGGTCGGTGCTGCCTGGGACATCGTTGTAACGGAAGTCGTAGACGGCCGCCTCTCCGCGTTCGACCAGCGCCGGGATGATGTTGCCCCCCATGTCGTGCTTGCTGTGCTGATCGGTGGCATCGCGCTCCAGGGCTTCGGCGAGCGCCTTGGTCGCGAAGACGTAGTTGCCCATCGACGCGTAGATCTCGTCGGCCGAGTCAGGAAGCCCATGGGCATCTGACGGCTTCTCACGGAACGCCTGGATCTGCGTGCTATCCGCTGCCACCTCGATGACCCCGAACTGGTCTGCCTGCGCCAGTGGCTGCCGGATCCCGGCGACGGTCACCGCCGCGCCCGAGGCGACGTGCATGGCGACCATCTGTGCCGGGTCCATCCGGTAGATATGGTCGGCGCCGAAGACGATGACATGGTCAGGTGATTCGTCCTCGATCAAATTGAAGCTCTGAAAGATGGCGTCGGCCGAGCCCGCGAACCAGCGCGGCCCGAGCCGTTGCTGCGCCGAGACCGGCGTCACGTAGTTGTCCAGCAGGTTCGACATCCGCCAGGTCTTGGTGATGTGCCGGTCCAGCGAGTGCGACTTGTACTGCGTCAGCACGACGACCTTGATATAGCCGGCGTTGATGAGATTCGAGAGCGCGAGGTCGACCAGTCGATAGAGCCCCCCGAAGGGGACCGCAGGCTTCGCCCGGTCCGTCGTGAGCGGCATGAGCCGTTTGCCTTCGCCACCGGCGAGGACGACTGCGAGGACTTTGGGAGCAGCCATGTTTCGACGCTAATCAGCCGCGCCGTGAAGTACCAGGGGCGGGGCGCGCCGAGGGATATCTTCCCTTCGTGGCCGAATCCCTCGCGAATGTGCCCCCCCAACCGGCAGGACAGCTTCGGGTCGATGTGCTAACCCGCGAATATCCGCCTCATGTCTATGGCGGCGCCGGGGTCCACGTCGAGTATCTAGTCCGAAACCTGCGCGACCGGGTCGATGCGCGGGTCCACTGTTTCGCCGAGACGGGGGAGGCCGGCAGCGCAGCGGGAGTGACGAGATACGGGGAACCGTCGCGCCTCCGCGGAGCCAATCCGGCGATCACCACCATCGGCATCGACGTGGAGATGGCTGCCGGCTGTGCCGGCGCCAGCGTGGTGCACAGCCACACGTGGTATGCGAACCTTGCGGGCCACCTCGCCAAGCTCTTGTACGGCGTCCCGCACGTCGTCACGACGCATAGCCTGGAGCCGTTGCGCCCGTGGAAAGCCGAGCAGCTAGGCGGCGGCTATGCGCTCTCGTCCTGGTGCGAGCAGACGGCGCTCGCGTCAGCTGACGCCGTCATCGCCGTCTCTGACGGCATGCGCCGCGACCTGTGGCGCGCTTATCCGGCCGTCGATCCCACGCGCATCCATGTGGTCCACAACGGGATCGACACGGATGAGTACGCTCCGGATCCCGCCATCGACGTCCTCGACCGGCTAGGGGTGGATCCCACGCGTCCGATCGTCGCCTATGTCGGCAGGATCACCAGGCAGAAGGGCCTGCCCTATCTGCTGCGCGCGGCCCGCCGCCTGCCGCCCGATGTACAGCTCGTGCTGCTCGCCGGCGCTCCGGACACCGCGGATATCGCGCGGGAGGTCGAGGCGCTCGCAGCCGAGCTGCGGGCAACCCGCGACGGTGTTGTGTGGGTCCAGGAAATGCTCCCAAAACGCGAGGTGATCCAGGTCCTGTCGCACAGTACGGTTTTCGTCTGCCCGTCGATCTATGAGCCGATGGGCATCGTCAACCTCGAGGCGATGGCTTGCGAGACAGCCGTCGTCGCGACCGCGACCGGTGGGATCCCGGAGGTCGTCGCCAACTCGGAGACGGGAATCCTCGTGCCGATCGATCAGGTTCAGGATGGCAGCGGCACGCCGCTCGACCCGGACCGCTTCGTCGAGGACCTCGCCTCGGCCATCACCGGCCTGGTCACACAGCCTGTGCTGGCCGCTGCCCTCGGTCGAGCTGGCCGGGAGCGGGCGGTCGCCGAATTCTCCTGGTCGGCCATCGCGGGCAAAACCGTGGAGATCTACCGGTCCGTGCTGCCTCCACCTCCGGCGGCCTCCAGCCGCGACCACGCCGGCTGACCCGGACGCCGGACTACGCGCCTGGCTGCGGGCGTCGGCCAAGGCTGAGGCCGGAGCGGACTCTCGCGACCACAGTTGTTACCGTGGGCATTTGCCGACCACTCGGAATCACCCCCGACCGGGCTCACCCGCGTGAATCATGGGAGGGGCACGGAGGCGGGTGCGCCGCCTTGGTCTGGACCTGTGGTGGCTGGATTGGTGCCGGGCTTGGGTGCTGAATGACCGAGGGGGTCAGGTGTCGGCGGAGATTGGGCCGCCTGCTGGGCGTCCGGCGCCGGACCTGTTCGAGGTCGGCGTCATCGCGACCAAGCTTGCTCCGCATCGGCTGCCTCGAGGGTCGGTGAGCCGTCCGCAGCTGCTCGACCGGCTGCGCGCGGGCCGCAACCGTGCCCTGACGCTGGCGTCCGCGCCGGCCGGATATGGCAAGACCACGTTGCTGACCGAGTGGGTGACCACGGACTCGGATATGCCTTTCGCATGGGTCACGTTGGATCGCGGGGACACCGAACCCGTCCGGTTGTGGAGCCACGTCATCGCCGCGCTGGCACATTCCGAGCCTGCGGTCGGCACGCGGTCGCTGAGGACGTTGCGGACCGGTCCTGATCGGGTCACTGACGCCGTGCTGCCGGTCTTGTTCGACGAGCTGTCCGAGGCCGACGGGAATATGGTTCTCATTCTCGACGACTACCACCTCGCGGAGACCGCCAAGGTGAACGCCCAGGTGGAGGCTTTCCTGCGCTACCGCCCTGCCCGGGTCCAGCTGGTGGTTGCGACCCGCTCCGACCCGGCGCTGGGCGTGGCCAGGCTGCGGGCGTCCGGGGAGCTCGTCGAGGTGCGCGCTGATTCGTTGCGATTCGACGTGTCCGAACTGTCCCGCTTCTTTGACGCCATGGGCGTCACGGGCTTGACGGACGCGGACGTGAGCCGCCTCGCGGAGCGAACGAGTGGGTGGCCGGCGCCGCTGCGGCTGGCCGCCTTGTTGCTCCCCGAGCACAACCGGGACGCCTTCATCGACTCGTTCACCGGTGAGACCCGTCAGGTGGTGGACTACCTCACCCGCGACGTGCTGGACATGCTGGAACCGGCGACGAAGGAGTTCCTCCTCCAGGTATCCGTGCTAGGTCGAATGAAAGGCCCTCTGTGCGACGCCGTTCTCGACACGTCGGGTTCCGGGGCGATCCTGGCCGAGCTGGAGCGGTCCAACGTGTTCTTTTCCGTCGACGCCGCCGGCGAGTGGTACCAGCAGCATCAGCTGTTCGCGGAGGCCATGCGTCTTGAGCTGGTCCGGACCAGACCTGAGCTGGTGCCGATCCTGCATGCGCGCGCGGCCGCGTGGTTCACCGAGATCGGCGATCTGGAGACCGCCACCGACCATGCCATCGCCGCGCACAACGTGCGGCAGGCGGCGTACTTGATCGCCGGCCAGCTGCACGTGATGGCCTCCACCGGACGGGCGGCGACCACTCGCCGATGGCTTTCGGCATTGTCGTGGCAGGCGGCTGAGGAAGATCCTGAGCTGGCGTTCGTCCGGGCCGCCGCCGCCTTCCTGGATAACGACGCCGAGAGGGCGCAAACTCATCTGGAGCTGGCCAGGACCGGCCCCGCCGAACTGACGGATGCGGCCGGACTGCCCCTTGGGGTGCGTATCGACCTACTTGAGGCCATGTACGGGGTTACGCAGGTTGGCCGGGCCGAGGCCGCGGCCCGGCGCGCCGTGGCGGCGACGAGGTCGTCCGCATTCGAGGGCATCGCGCTGGCCGGGCTCGGCCAGGCCCTGTACCTGCGGGGTCATCTGAGCGAGGCCGTTCAGGCCCTCCGCTCGGCCGTCGGGAGCATCCCCGACGCGCGCCCGCTCCTTCTGGCCGTCGCGGTAGGGAATCTCGGCCTGGCCGAGTCGGCTCTTGGGGGCTCGTCCCGCCACGCCGACCCGATGCTCGACCACCTCCTGACGATGCTGGCCGAGATCGGTGCGGACCGGACACCGGGCGGCCTGATCATCCAGCTTGCCGCAGGTGAGCGGGACCGCATGCGAGGAGACCCCCGCGCGGCGGCGGCACGCTTCGAGGTGGTGATCGGGCTCCTGGAGGCTATGCCCCGCAGTACCTGGCTGGCCGACGCGTACCTCCTGCTGGCGTTGGTCCGCCGCGAGCTGGGCGAGCCCACGCGGGCCTTGGCCGCCCTCGACCAGGCGGACAGGGTTCTCGATCGCCTGCCAGATCCCGGGGATCTGGCGGAAAGGTCGGCGCGCCTGCGAACGCTGGTGGCCGAGCGGTTGCGGCGCACCTCGCAG
>Ga0184612_10001851_pt1 | contig 10264 bp, 9 predicted proteins | sample PLM3_60_coex_FD_133163 | JGI IMG/M metagenome (GOLD analysis project Ga0184612, IMG submission 133163) | Groundwater sediment microbial communities from an aquifer in East River, Colorado, USA - PLM3_60_coex | ecosystem: Environmental > Terrestrial > Soil > Riparian zone | place: USA: East...
GCCCCGGTGGAGATGCCGGCGAACAGGCCCTCGGTCGCGGCCAGCTGGCGGGTCCGGGCGAGAGCGTCGCGGGAGCCGACCTTGATGCGCCGGTCGAGGACGTGCTCCTCGAAGATCGGGGGCACGAAGCCCTCGTCGAGGTTGCGCAGCCCGTACACCAGGTCGCCGTACTCGGGCTCGGCCGCCACCACCTTGACGGCCGGGTTCTGCTCCTTGAGGTAGCGGCCGACGCCCATGAGGGTCCCGGTGGTGCCGAGCCCGGCGACGAAGTGGCTGACCTCGGGCAGGTCGCGCCAGATCTCGGGCCCGGTGGTCTCGTAGTGGGCGAGCACGTTGGCCGGGTTGCCGTACTGGTAGAGCATGACCCAGTCCGGGTTGGCGGCGGCCAGCTCCTTGGCCATCTCGATCGAGCCGTTGGAGCCCTTGGCGGCGGGCGAGAGCACCACCCGGGCGCCGTACAGCGCAAGCAGCTGGCGGCGCTCCTGGGAGGTGTTCTCGGGCATGACGACCACCAGCCGGTAGCCGCGCAACCGGGCGACCAGCGCCAGCGAGATGCCGGTGTTGCCACTGGACGGCTCGAGCAGGGTCGCACCCGGGGTCAGCCGGCCGGCCTTCTCGGCGTCCACCACCATCGCCTTGGCGACGCGGTCCTTGACGCTGCCGGTCGGGTTCTGCCCCTCGAGCTTGGCCCAGAGCCGCACGTCTGGCCGGGGCGACAGCCGGGGCAGGCCGACCAGCGGGGTGTCGCCGATCGCGTCGACCAGGTTCTCGTAGCGCATCCTGCTCACCCGCGGGCGCCGCCGGCCACCGCGGGCAGGATGGCGACCACGTCGCCCTGGTCGAGCTTGGCGTCCAGGGCGCCGAGGAAGCGGACGTCCTCGTCGTTGACGTAGACGTTGACGAAGCGGTGCAGGGAGCCGTCCTCGTTGAGCAGCTGGCTGGCGATGCCCGGGTAGCGCCTGTCCAGGTCGGCGAGCAGGCCGCGGATGGTGTCGCCCTCGGCGGCGACGCTCTTGGCGCCGTCGGAGTACTTGCGCAGGATGGTGGGGATGCGGACCTCGACAGGCATGGGTGGCGGGCCTCCTGGGCGGTTGGGGTTCACGGGGTCGGGGACGGCTCGGGGCTCACCCGGCCACCGCCGAGCTCGCCTGGTCGACGATCTCGACCGGCTCCTCGGCCACCTGGCCGTCGACGATCCGGAACGCACGCAGCTCGGGTGCGTCCTGGTCGGCCAGGGAGAGGATGAGGTAGGCAGCCTCCGGGTACCGCGCCAGCTCCACGTCGGTGCGGGATGGGTACGCCTCGGTGAAGGTGTGGGAGTGGAAGATCCCGACCAGGTCCCAGCCCAGCTCGTCCATCTCGGTCATGGCGTGGAGCTGGGCCTTGGGCTCGACCACGTAGAAGGTCGGGCTGGCCTCGGCGTTGGGCAGCGCGTAGACCTTCTCCACCCGCCCGTCCCCGCCCAGCAGCGCGCACGCCTCGTTGGGGTACTCGGCCCTGGCGTGGGCGACGAGCGCGTCGTAGCTCTGTCGGTCGATCTCGAACATCGGTTCTCCGCAGCCTCCGGACGGTCCTCCGGGTCCAACCACCGCACCGCTGCGGTTGTTCCGCCGTTCGGACGCCCAGGTCACGAGCGTAGCATCGCACGGTCTCAGGCCGGCGGCAGGCGGCGGACGCGGACGGCCCCTGCCGGGCCGTCGACCACCCGCCCGACCAGGGCCGGACGCAGGCCGCGGCCGTGCAGGTCGTCGAGCAGGCCGCCAAGGGCGCCGGGGGGGACCGCGAGCAGCAGGCCGCCGGAGGTCTGGGCGTCGTGCAGCAGGGTGGCGACCACCGGCGGGACGCCGGGGTCGAGCTCCACCATGCCGGCCAGGAACGCCTGGTTGTTCCTGGTCCCGCCCGGCACGAAGCCGGCCGCTGCCAGCTCGGCGGCGCCGGGCAGGAACGGCACCCTGGCCGCGTCCACCTCAGCGGCCACGCCGCTTGCCCGCAGCATGCGGTGCAGGTGGCCGAGGAGCCCGTAGCCGGTCACGTCGGTCGCGGCGCGCACGCCAGCGTCCAGGGCCGCCTCGGACGCGGCCGCGTTCAGGGTGGTCATGGAGGCGACCGCGCGCGCCACCGACTCCGGGTCGGCGCCGCCCCGCTTGAGCGCGGTGGCGACCACGCCGGTGCCGAGCGGCTTGGTGAGCACCAGGTGGTCGCCTGGTCTGGCCCGGTCGATGGTCAGCAGCCGGCCTGGGTCGGCCAGGCCGACCACTGCCATGCCGTACTTCGGCTCCGGGTCGTCCACCGAGTGGCCGCCGACGACCAGGCAGCCCGCCTCCCTGGCGACCTCGGCGCCCCCGCGCAGCACCTCGGCGAGCAGGTCGAGGGGGAGGGTCGCGGCCGGCCACGCGGTGAGGTTCAGCGCGAGCAGCGGATGCCCGCCCATGGCATAGACGTCTGACAGCGCGTTGGCGGCGGCGATCCGCCCCCAGTCTCGCGCGTCGTCGACGATGGGGGTGAAGAAGTCGGTGGTGAGCACCAGCGCCCGCGTCGGGTCGAGGCGGTACACGGCCGCGTCGTCGCCCTCGCCGGCGCCGACCAGCAGGTCGCCGGCTGCGGTGCCGAGCCCTGGGCCGACCGCCCGCAGCAGCTCGTCGAGCGCGGACAGGGGCAGCTTGCACGCGCATCCGGCGCCGTGGGACAGCGAGGTGAGCCGGACGGCGGCGGTCTGGGGCGGCATCGGTGCTCCGTTCGGGGGTTGGTGGCTGCACGGTCCCTCTAGGATAGGGTCGCGTCCCACCGCACAGCGCCCGGAGACCCACGTGCTCGCTTCCATCCTCCGCGAGGCCGGCCGCCAGTACCAGCGCCGGCCGCTGGCCGCCGCGGCCACCGTCGCGTTCGGCGCGGCCTCGCTCTGGCTGCAGCGGTCGCCGCAGGCGTTCCAGGTCGTCGGGGGCCTCGCGCTGGTGGTGGCCGGCGTGCTGGCCGAGCTGTTCCTGGTCGCCTACCTGGCCGGCGCGCTCCAGCCCGGCCCCCACCAGCCCGGCCAGGCGCTTGCCGCCGCGCGCCGGTCGGCCGGTCCCGGCTTCCGGGGTGCCCTGCTGCAGTTCGCCTACCTGGCCCTTGCCTACATGGTGGCCCTGCTGCTGCTCGGCGGGCGGGACCTCGCCACCTTCAGCCAGCGCGAGCAGACCGCGTTCCAGATCGGCGTCGGCCCGTTGCTCGCGGTCGCCTACGCGTTCCTGGCCGTGCTGACCCAGCGGATCGTGCTCGACGGCGAGCGCCGGGCGCGCATGGCTGCCGCCGCGTCCCACCGCGTCGCCGCCGCCCACTTCCCGATCTGCCTGGGCATCGGGCTCCTCCAGACGCTCGGCTGGGTCGTGGGCGCCCCCAAGATCGCCCTGCTCGGCCAGGCCGCCATCGCGCTGGGGCTCGGGCTGCTCGAGCCGTTCCGGATCGCCATGAGCAACTCGCTGTTCCTGGCCACGCGCCCCCAGCCGGACCGGCGCCCCGGCCGCCTGGGCTAGGCCAGGGCATGCCTGATGGGGCCCGCCTGCGCATGGCACAGGCGCTGCTGCGGGGTGGTCAGATGCTCACGCAGGAGGGCTCGCCGGTGCCGGCCGGGAAGCTGGCCACCCCGTAGACGGTGAGCAGCAGGCCGAGCACGAACGGCGCGGCCAGGGCGAGGAGCTGGAGGCGACGGTTGCCGGCGGGGGCGGCGTCGAGCAGGGCCATGGCGGCCAGGCCGCCGACGAACCCCCCGATGTGGGCGGTGTTGTCGATGTTGGGGATCCGGGTGGCCAGGAACAGGTTGATCGCCACGATGAACAGGAGGTTCTGCAAGGGAGCGCCGCCGATCGCCCGGCGGCGGCGGAAGAAGAACGCCACCAGCGCGCCGAGCAGGCCGAAGATCGCGCCGGAGGCGCCGACCCCGAGGACGGTGCGCCCGATCGCGAAGCTCGCCGCCGCGCCCACGAACCCGGCCCCGACGTACATGGCGAGGTAGCGCGCCCGGCCGAGCACGTACTCGAGCTGAGGCCCGAACGCGAACAGGGCGTAGCTGTTCAGCGCGAAGTGGATGATCCCGGCGTGCAGCACCATCACGGTGAACAGGCGCCAGTACTGGCCGGACTCGGCGATCGCGGCCGAGTTGAGGGCGCCGAGCTGGCACAGCGCCGGCGGGGACGGGTCGAGCAGCCCGGCCGCGCCGCCGCTGCGGGCCGCCTCGACCAGCAGCAGCACCGCGTTGACGGCGAGCAGGCCGTAGGTGACCAGCGGGCGTTCCGGCCCGGGCAGCCCCCTGACGTCAGCCCGGTCCCTGGCGTCGTCCGGGCAGAGCTGGCCGACCGCGACCGGCTGGGCGCACTCGCCGCAGATAGGCCGGTCGCAGCGCGAGCAGCGCAGGGCGGTGGGCCGCTCCGGATGCCGGTAGCAGGTGGCCTCGGCCGGCGCCGGAGCGGGACGGGCCAGCCATTCCGGGCGGTCGTCCGGCACCTGGTCGTCTGGCAAGGTCGGCACTCCTCTCATGAGACCCTCGCGGCCAAGCATGCCATCACCGGGCCGGTTCGGCCGGGTCAGCGGGCAAGGAAGCCGGGGATTGCCGGCACCTTCAGGTCGGGCGGGGAGGGCAGCTCGGCGTCAGCGCGCACCGCGTCCACGCTGGCCACGACGTGGTCGGCGATCGCGTCCCAGGACAGCGGGGCGACCGCGGCCTGCCTGAGGGTCCGCCGGCGCTCCCGGTCCCGCTTGAGCGCGCCCTGGATGGCACGGGCGAACTCCGACGGGTCGCGCGCGATCCACACGAGCCGGCGCAGATCCTCGGCGCCGGCGACCGCGGTGGTGACCACCGGCAGCCCGGCCGCCAGGTAGCCGAACAGCTTCTCGGGCACCACCGCCCGGGTCGCCGGGGCGACCTGGTGCGGGGCGATGGCGACGTCGGCCGCGGCCAGGTAGTCGGGCAGCAGGTCGTAGGGCCGGGGCCCGATCACGTGGACGTTCCGGACCCCGGACAGCAGCGGGACCAGGAAGTCGGCGGCCGGCCCGACGAACACGAAGCTGTGGTCGGCCAGCCGCTCGGCCGTGCCCCGGATGAGGCCGACGTTGAGGTAGGCGCGCATCGAGCCGGCGTAGATGACCAGCGGCCGGGGCAGGTCGGCAAGCTCCGGGGCTGGCCGGCCGTTGGCCAGCCCCTGGTCGGCGCCGACCGGGTGCAGCACGGTCCGCGGGTTGCGCGCCTTCAGCTCCTCCACCAGCTCGGCCGTGCCCGCCCAGACCAGGTCGGCCCGTGGCGCCTGCAGCGCGAAGATGTCGTCGAGCACGCCGCGCTCGTCGGCATCCGGCGGGTAGCCGGCCCTGGCGTCGCGGCGGATCTGCGCCACCCGCGTCACCCCTCGGCCGCCGAGCCGCTGGGCGAGGTCGACCGAGAACCGGTGGGTGAGACCGTGCAGCATGATCAGCGGCTGGGCGAACGCCTGCTCGCGCTCGAGCCGCTCGATGGTGCGGTCCATGGCGGCGTCGGGGCGCTGCGGGTCGGTCCTGGGCGTGAACAGGAACACGCCGCCGTCCTCGACGCCCGAGAACCGGCGGAGCTGGCCGGCCATGTCCTGCTCCCAGCGCGGGTCGCGGAAGCGGGTGCGCAGCTCTGCCGGGTCGACCGGGGGCTGGACGCGGAAGACCCGGCCCACGCGGTGGTGGCGGGCAAGCGCCCGGCTGAGCAGCTCGTCGCCCCTGCCGTAGAGGCCCCAGTCGTCGAACGCCCAGCTCTTGAGCACGTTGTAGGTCGGCAGGTCCCGCCTCTCCTCGGCCACGCGCCCTCCACCGCCATCGCTTGTCGTCACCACCTGCGGCGCATCCTACGACGGTGGGGCGGCCGGGCCCGAACAGCGGCCGGGCCGCCGGGTCGCGGGGTCTTGGTAGGCTCGGCGCATGCCGCCAGACCCTGTCGGGACCGACGTCAGCGTCCCCGCGCCGTCCGTGCCCCGCTACGGCGAGGCGTCCCTGGCCGACCTCGCGCCGTCGCTGCTCGCCGCCCTGGACGTGCCCGGCTGCCGCAACCCGCTCGGGCTCGAGCCGGCCCGCCGGGCGTGCCTGCTGGTGGTCGACGGGCTCGGCTGGGAGCTGCTGCTCGCCAACCGGGCCGCGGCGCCGTTCCTTGCCGCCGCGGCCGGGACGGCAGCGCCGCTGACCGCCGGCTTCCCGTCGACCACGGCGTCGAGCCTGGGGTCGATCGGCACCGGCCGCCCGCCGGCCGAGCACGGCCTGGTGGGCTACACCATCGTGCTGCCCGGGATGGAGCGTGCCTTCAACTGCCTGCGCTGGGCCCCCTACGGCCTCGGGGGGTCGAGAGACCTGCGCGACCGGTTCGTGCCCGAGCGGCTGCAGCCGGAGGCGACCGCCTTCGAGCGCGCCGCGGCCGACGGGCTCGCGGTCAGCCTGCTCGGCCCGTGGGAGCATGCCGCCTCCGGGTTCACCCGGGCGGTCCTGCGGGGCGGCGTGTACGACGGCGTGCTGTCCCTCGGCGACCAGGCCGCCGCGGCAGCCCACCACCTGGCCGGCTCGAAGCGTGGCCTGGTCTACGCCTACCACCCCGACCTGGACAAGACCGGGCACGTCAGGGGCACCGCGAGCGACGCCTGGCGGCTGCAGCTCGCCCACGTCGACCGCTTGGCCGCGCACCTGGCCGAGCGCCTGCCGCGCGACGCCGTGCTGCTGGTGACCGGCGACCACGGCATGGTCGACCTGCGGCCCGAGCAGCGGATCGACCTGGCCGACCAGCCCGAGCTGGCCGCCGGCGTGCGCCTGCTCGCCGGCGAGGCCCGCGCCCGCCACGTCCACGCCGTCGACGGGGCCGCGGGCGACGTGCTGGCCACCTGGCGGGAGCTGCTCGGCCACGCGATGTGGGTCGTCCCCGGCGAGGAGGCGATCGCGTCGGGCTGGTTCGGGCCGCACATGCCCGACCTGGTCCGGCCTCGCATCGGCGACGTGGTCGCGGCGGCCTTCGGCCCTGTCGGGGTGGTGCAGCGGGACGTCGACCCGGCCCAGGCCCGGCTGACCGGCCACCACGGCTCGATGACCCCGGCCGAGCAGCTCGTCCCCCTGATCGAGGTCCGCCGCTGAGCTCGGCTCCTACGGCCAGCCGACGCCCGGTGCGGGTGCCGCGACGGTGAGCACCTGGCCCGTTGGTGGCGCGTCGCCCGCCATGCTGGCCGCGGAGTACTCGGCCGCCATCAGGAACAGCGTGCTGTTGTCCACGCCCCCGAGCGCGCAGGCGAAGCAGCCGCGGTCAAGGTCGATCGTGGCCAGCACCGCCCCGCCTTCGCGAACGCGCACGCACCGCTGGTTGGGGACGTCCCCATACCAGACTGCGTTGTCGGCGTCGAGACAGATGCCGTCGGGGACGCCGCCGCCCAGGTCGGCCCATACCCGCCGGTTCGACAGGCCGCCGTCCGCCGCGATGTCGAAGGCCGTGAGCCTGTTGGCGTAGGACTCGGCGAGGATCAGCGTCGAGTTGCCGGGCGTCACGGCCATGCCGTTGGCGAAGGCGACGCCATCGGCGACCTGCCGAGCCGAACCGTCGGGGGTGACCAGGGCGACGATGCCGGTGGCGAACTCGCCGCCTGGGAAGTCGAAGCCGATGTTGCCGACGTAGGCATTGCCTCGGCCGTCCACGACCATGTCGCCCCAGGGGTGTTCCCCCAGGCTGGTCAGGTCGGCATGGGTCACCAGCGACCCGTCGGGCTGCCTGCGCAGCAGCCGCCCGTCGCGCGCCGAGACGATCAGCAGGCGCCCGTCGGGCAGCCAGCCGATGCCCATCGGCATCGCCGGGACGCGGGCGATGACCTCACTGTCGCCCTCGAGATCGACGGCGACGACCTGTTGCGCACCCATGTCGGAGAACCACAGACGGTCATCGTGCCAACGTGGCGACTCGCCGAACACCAGACCGGTCAGCAGGGTTTGCAGAGCAGGCATTGACGGCTCCTCGGCTCGGGCACCCCGTGTGGGCGCCTCTCATCAGAGAGGTGGAAGCTGCCGCGCCGATCTCGACGTCGCGGGGTGCGGGACTCCCAGGTCCTGGAGGCCGCCGCCCCCGCTGCGGGTCTCGGCGACTGCTTCGCAGGCAACCCACGCGGCCGACCGTCCAGGTTCCAGGGCCGGGCTACGAGACGCTGAAGAAGCGTACCTCCGAGATCGAGGTGCGCTTGAAGTTCGCGCCGGTACCGGGCGCCTCGAAGACGGCGGTGATCTTCATCGTGACCCGCTGCACCGACCGGGGCGGGAAGTCGAGGTTCTGGAGGTCGGGCTGGTCCTTAAGGTCCCTGGTCAGGGTGGTGCCGTCCGAGAAGGCGAGCTCGACGGTCTTGGGCCGGTGCCGTAGCGGAAACTCGGTGTCCGCCGCGCCCGCCGCGACCGCGATCCGGCCGAGCCGCACCGGTTCGGCGAACGAGAAGCTGAGCACCGCGAACTGGTCGGTCGGGAGCCTGGACCAGTAGGTCTCCGGCTTGCCGTCGACCAGCAGCGCCGCCTTGCGCGAGCCGGACTCGCTGCTCGCCTCGACGCCGGAGGCGCTGACCCTGACGAACTTCCTGGCTGCGGAGGCGCCGGTGGTCGTGGTGGTCTTGGCCGCGGTCCCGCCCCCGCCGCCGGGCCGCAGCAGACGGGCGCCGGCGATCATGACGGCGGCCAGCACCGCGATGACCACCAGCACGACCACGAGCCGGCGCAGCGCACGCCGGCGCTCGCCCTGGCCCGCCGGCCGCCCGGCGGCGGTGGGCTGCCACGCCTCGGCCGGCTGAGGCTGCGCCTCAGGCTGGGGCGGCGGCTCGGCTTGCGGCGGCTCGGCCCACGCCCGAGGCTCGGGCTCGGCCTGCGGCGGCGGCTCGGCCCACGGTGGCGGTTCAGCCCACGGTGGCGGCTCAGCCCACGCCCGAGGCTGGGGCGGCGGTTCGGGCTCGGCCTGCGGCGGCTCGGCCCACGGCGGCGGCTCAGCCCATGCCCTCGGCTGGGGGGGCGGCTCGGGCTGGGGCTCAAGGGCCGCGCCGCAGTGGTGGCAGAACCTGAGGCTCGGGTCGACTTCCCCGCCGCAGGACGGGCACGCGGACTGGCCGGGCTTCTGCGCCGGGCCGGGTGGGCGCACCTGTTCGGCGACGGCTTGGCGCTGGGGCTCCGCCGGCTGCTGGGCTGGCGGCTCGGCCGCGGCCGGGCCCCTCGGCACCGGCGGGGACGGCGCCCATGCCGCCGGCCGCTCCTGCGTGTCATCCGGCCGGCGCTGCTGCCCTGCCCTCGCGTCCGGCCGCTCGGCCCGGCCGCCGGCGGCCGGTGGCTCCGGTGCCACGTCGTCCTTGCGCGCCTCGGCTCCCGGGTCGAACAGCTCGCTGGACTCGCCGCCCTCCGCCCAACCCCGCGCCGCGCCGTCGGCGACTGCCTGTGCCGCTGCCGCGTCGGCGGCGCTGTCGGCTGGCGCTGCCACCGGGGGCCGCTGGCCCGGGTCGGCGGTTCGCGGCGCGGGGCTGGGCGGGGCCGGGGCAGGACCCGCAGCGGCGGCAGGAAGCCTCGGCTGCAGCCCGGTCGGGGCCGTCTCCCCCTCCCACTCCAGGAACGCGTGGCAGTCCGGGTTCTGGCAGAAGGTGTCGTTGTTGCCGTTCTTGTGGCCGCACTTGGTGCAGACGATCATGCGCCCACCACTTCCACCTGCCCCACCAGGACCCGCCGGCGCTCGGCCGGCCAGTGCTCGTCGATCATCGCTCCCCACCCATCCGGCCAGCCGGTCGAGGTCGACCAGCGGCCAGCTCGGGGTCGAGTACACCCCGAGATTGTCGGGGGTGCAGCGCACGGGCGCCAGCACCGTTCGAGGGTACAGGCGAGCCTCCGAGCGCGGCGCCCCGCCGCCTGGCTGCAAGCTCGCCGCCCGCCCGCGGCGGGCAGCGTCCCGGGCATCTGTCCGGAAGGTCGAGGATACCGCGTTGCGGCAGGCGACCCACTCGGCACGGTGCCCGGTGGCTATTCCGCCTGGCCGGGTGGCCGGGTCAGGCGCGGGATCGGGGAACGCCAGAGCCAGAGCACCGACAGCAGGCCGCCCGCAGCCGCGACCCACAAGGTGGGGCGCAGGCCGATGGCGCTGCCGAGCGCGCCGCCGGCGAGGGCGCCGAGCGGGCGCACCCCGTAGCCGAAGAACCGGCTGGTGCCGCTGGCCCGGGCGCGGAGCCGGTAGGGGACCAGCAGGGCGGTCAGGCTGTTGTTGTTGACGTCGAAGAGCATCACGCCGAGCGCCGAGAGCAGC
>Ga0184612_10001852_pt1 | contig 10258 bp, 12 predicted proteins | sample PLM3_60_coex_FD_133163 | JGI IMG/M metagenome (GOLD analysis project Ga0184612, IMG submission 133163) | Groundwater sediment microbial communities from an aquifer in East River, Colorado, USA - PLM3_60_coex | ecosystem: Environmental > Terrestrial > Soil > Riparian zone | place: USA: East...
AACGGCGCCCGGTTCGATTACTGGGCGTCCGCGCCGAGTTCGCCAACTGACCGAGTCGGTTCGTCAGGCGAAGATCAACACGTCCGCAACGGGGCGTCGGGGCGTCGGTGGCGTCGGGCCGGTCGGGACACCCAGACGAATCAATGCCTGCGGCCAGAACGTGCCGGCCGTCGGCGGACGGGCGAGCCATCGCATGCTGGGCAGCTCGAGCGGCTGGGTCAGCAGCGACACGGCCACGCCCGCCACGGTGGCCTCGAGCCACAGCCTCTCCAGCGCTTGCCCCGCGCGCAGCCAGTCTGCCGGCCCGTCGTGGTCGGTGAGCAGGACCGCAAGGGTCGGATGCCTCTCGAACTCGACGCGTTCCCTGTCCTCGACTGGCAGTCCCAGGGCGAAGTCCCGGACCAGGCTGGACGGATCCTTGGCGGCCGGGCCCAGCGATACATTCGGAATCCCATCGACGGCGCCGGGGCCGCGGCCGGTCCACCGGCCGACCTCGGCGCGGAGATCGGCGTCCGCGCGCTGCACGAGATCCGCCTGATGGACCAGCCTGCTGACGTCGGCCGCCTCGAAGGCATTGAGGAACCGCAATGTGGCGCCTTCCTTGGTCGCCGCATCCTCGAGTCGGACCACGCTCTCCACGCTCAGGGGCTGGTCTACGAACGGGACGCGGCTGCTGCGCCGCTCCGGGATGGCGGCAAGGAGCCTGGACTCGACCGGAGTCGGTTTGGGCGCGTCACCGGCTCGGACCGTGGCGAGAAGGGAATGCGCAGACGGATCTGGGAGCAGTTCGACCTCGGGAGGACCGACGAGGTGAGCGACGGCGAGCCGCAGGTTGAACAATGCGGCCCCGCACGACACCGTCAGCGCCCGGTTGCTGGGGTCGACGACCGGCAAGACTCGGTTCGGGTCGCGGTGCAGCTCGATGACGTCGTCATGGGCGACGAAGCGCCACGGCTGGACGTTGAGCACGGACGGGGCACGTGTCGCGGACCGCACCGCGGTCTCGACGTTGTTACGGGTCAGGGTGGTGAGCACGGCAACTCCTTCCAGCCCCTCCACCGTGCCGGTGGCCCGCCCGAGCGGCGAGGGCCGAAGGTCCCGATGTCGCATACCGCAAGACCCCTCCAGCGCGGGGCCCGGCGCGGTTGAGTCGGCGGTCCGGATCGAGAGGTAGGTTCCTCTTGTGACGGAAGGCCAGCTCGAGGATGACCGGCTGCGGGTCTACCTGCTCGACGACCACGAAGTCGTGCGCCGAGGGTTGCGCGACCTGCTCGAGGACTCCGGTGACATCACGGTCGTCGGCGAATCGGCTTCGGCAGCTGAGGCGACGCGCCGGATCCCGGCGTTGCGCCCGGACGTGGCCATCCTCGATGCGCGGCTTCCCGATGGCAGCGGCATCGACGTCTGCCGCGAGATCCGGTCGATCGACCCGGGCATCCACGCTCTGATTCTCACCTCGTTCGACGACGACGAGGCGCTGTTCGCCGCGATCATGGCCGGCGCTGCCGGATATGTCCTCAAACAGGTCAGGGGTACGGACCTGGTCGACGCGATTCGGCGGGTGGCCGCCGGCCAGTCCTTGTTGGATCCCGCGGTCACGGCACGGGTACTCGAGCGAGTGCGGTTCGGCCCGCCGGAGGACGAGTCGCTGAAACGGCTCACCGAGCAGGAGCGCCGGATCCTCGCACTCATCGCCGAGGGAAAGACCAACCGACAGATCGGCGAGGAGTTGTTCCTCGCCGAGAAGACCGTGAAGAACTACGTGTCGAGTCTGTTGGCGAAGCTCGGCATGGAACGCAGGACACAGGCGGCCGTGTTCGCCGCGCGGCTCCTAGGGCCTTAGCCTCAATCCACCGCCCAATTTGCGGCCGGCGCGCGCGGCAGACGTGAAGGTGCCCTCTGACGCGAAGATTCCCTGGCCGGAGGTTCCCTCGAGGGGACTGAGGGTGACGGTGTAACCCATGTTGCGAAGTTGGTCGATGGCGCGGCCTTTGGCTCGGTCCGGGTTTAGCTGGATGTAGAAGTCGGCTCTGGGATCGTCGTAGAGAGTGCCGGTGATGGTCATGTTCCATATCGCGACGAGCATCCTGACCTGAGCCACGGCCGACAGATTCGGGACCTCCGGCCCTATGTGCGACGTCGTGAAGGTTCCTATCGTCATGTTCAATCTGGGGAGTTGATGGGTCATGAGCTTCACCGATCGCGAGTGGTGGGCCCTCATTCACGGCATGGTCCTCGGCGCGTTCTTCCTGCTCGCCTTCGCCGGCGGGCTTGCCGAGCTCTACGGCCTCAAGCCCACCCTGGTGACCCGCGCCGGAGTCGTCGCCAAGATGCGCCGGGTCAAGGTCGGCGTCACAGCGATGGCGGTGGCCTCCTGGCTAACCGTGATCACCGGCACCTGGATCGTCTACCCCTGGTACCGGGAAGACGTCGCGTCCAGCCCTCGGTCCGAGCTCCTCGCCAACCCGGACACGGCGGACTGGCACGAGTTCGGCATGGAGTGGAAGGAGCACATCGCCTGGCTCAGCCCGATACTCGCCACCACCGTCGCCTTCGTCGTCGTGTATTACAGCACCAACCTGATTCGGCACGACCGAGTTCGCCGCACGGCACTCGGCCTGTTCGTCCTCGCGTTCGCGTTCGCCGTGGTGGCCGGCGCCTTCGGCGCTTTCATCACCAAGATCGCACCGGTCCAGTAGGAGGTCCACGCCATGACACCCACGGAACGTACCGACGAAGACGAAACGGGCAGTGCCGTCACCGACAAGCCTGAGGGCCCGATCTCCGCCGCGATCATCGCGGCCGGCATCGGCGCGGCTGCACTGGGCCTGTTCACCACGCTCGCCGAAGCAAGCACGACGGTGAAGGAATGGCTGCAGTGGAATGACGACGTCGGACCGTTGTCTGGGAAGACCCTCCTCGCCGTTGCCGTCTGGCTACTCGCCTGGGCTGTCCTCCACGCCACGCTGCGCACCAGGGCGGTCGAGACCCGCCGCGCCCTCATTATTGCCGTCGTGCTGATCGGGCTCGGCGTGATCGGCACCTTCCCGACCTTCTTTCAGGCCTTCTCACCCGAGTAGGCCTGGCTGATCACCCGCGTTATGTGGTGTGAACCAACGGAGCCCATGTCCGTCGAGGGATCAGGCAGGAACCGTCCAGACGAGGCTGGTGCCGCCGGAATCGACGTCCTCGACGATCATGTGGCCACCGAGCCGCTCGGCCCGCTCCTGCAGGTTGAGCAGCCCGCTCCGCCGGCTTGCGTTGTTCATTCCCGCGCCGTCGTCCTGGACGGTCAGAGTGACCTCTGCGCCGACGTCGAGCACGACCGCCACGGCCGACGCTGAGGCGTGTCGGGCCGCGTTGGAGAGAGCCTCGCGCAGGACGGCCAGGACGTGCGGACGGACGGAGTCTGGAACCCCGGTTCCGACCGGACCGGACAGGACAAGCCTGGGCGCGAAGCCCAGGACGGGTTTCATCTCAGCGAGCACCCCATGCACGTCCGAGCGGAAGTCGTCCCCCTCCTGGCGATCCTGGAGGCCGAAAATGGTGGTCCGGATCTCGCGGATGGTCTGGTCGAGGTCCTCCACCGCCGCATTCAGCCGCTCGGCCGCGCTCGGGTCGACCACCCGGCTGACACTCTGCAGGCCCAGTCCGGTCGCGAACAAGCGCTGGATCACCAGGTCGTGAAGGTCCCGGGCGATCCGGTCCCTGTCCTCGAAGATCGCCAACCGGCTGCGGTCGGCCTGCGCCTGCGCCCGTTGCAGCGCGAGGCCGGCCTGATCGGCGAAGGTCTGCAACAACGTGATCGCGTCGTCATGGATCGGCGGGCCGACGCCCGGTGCCCAGGCGACGACGAGGACACCGGTGGCAGATTCACCGGTCAGGGGTGTCAACAGAGCGGCGCCGAGCTCGGGCCAGCCCTCGCTTGCCTGCAGCGCCGGGTCGCGTGTGGTTCGGTCGACCATCAGGGGCTCGCCCGTCCGCAGCACCTTCACGGCGAGCTCACTGTCCAATGGCAGGGTCAGCTCCGCGCCGGAGTCCGGGTCGACACCGGCGACCGCTTCTACCGTGAAGCCGTCGGGTGACGCGTCCGGTAGCACGAGAGCCGCAACCTCGGCCTTCATCAGCTCCCGCGCCCGGGTGACGACGAGCCGCAGCGCCTGGTTGCGGTCTACCGCTCCCAGGAGCATCTCCCTGATCTCCCCGGCGGCCTCCAGCCACCGTCGGCGTTGCTCGACCTGCTCGTACAATCGCGCGTTCTCGACAGCGACGCCGGCGGCCGCGGCGAGGGCGACGACCACGTCCTGGTCGGCCTGGGTGAACCCCGTGCCGCCCTGCTTCTCGGTCAGGTAGAGGTTGCCGAAGACACGGTCACGGATGCGCACCGGGACGCCGAGGAAGGTATCCATCGGCGGATGGTGGGCAGGGAAGCCGTACGACTGTGGATGGTCGGCGATCCGCTCCAGACGAATGGGCCGCGCATCCTCGATGAGCAGGCCGAGGATGCCGCGGCCGTGGGGCAGATCTCCGATCGCGGCGCGTTGCTCCGCCGTCACGCCATGCGTGAGGAACTCCGCGAGCTGCGTAGCCGACGCGTCGAGCACGCCAAGCGCCCCGTATCGGGCACCCGCCAGTTGGCATGCTGCCCGCACGATCCGGTCGAGGACCGCGGACAGGCTCAGCTCGGACGCGACCAAGACGACGGCATCGAGCAGACCACGGAGCCGGTCCTGGGTGGCGACGACCTCGCCTATGCGGTCCAACAGCTCCTTGAGCAACTCGTCCAACCCGGCGTGGTCCATCGCGCCCAGCGGAACGACCGGCGGTTGGCCCGGTGGAACGTGGTCGGATTCATCGGGCGGCATCGGCATCGGCTCCCGGTCGGACAGCACGTCCAGAATCCCCGGCCGAGCGTACGACGACAAGCCGGGTCTTGCAGAAGCTGCAAGACCCGGCCATGTCGGGCGTCGTCGGCTACCGGAGGACGGGGTAGCGGCTCACGATCTGCGAGCGTGCCCACACCTTGCCGAAGCCCCAGGTGTCGCCGGCGTTGGTGGCGGCGAGGCCGACAGCCACGATCGCGTACACCAGGTGGTCGTCCATGAACGGGTTGTTCACGATCGGCAGCACCGCCATCCACATCAGCACCAGCAACACGACCGCCGAGGCTGCGGCGATCCGCATGCCGATGCCGAGCATGAACGCGACACCGAGGCCCAGCAGGGCGAGCATGAACAGCCAGTCGACGAACGCGTTGCCGGCGAGGCCCTGGAAGAAGTCGCCGAACGGCCCCTCGACTCCGCCGAGGAAGCCACTGGTCGGGGATCCGCCGTCGATCCAGGCCCGCTCGGCCGGCGTTGCGTAACCGAGGCCGAAGGTCTTGTCCAGGAAGGCCCACAGGAAGATCCAGCCCAAGCTGATACGGGCGACCGCCCAGACGTACGGAGCGATGCGGGTCGGCGCCCGCTCTACTGCGGATGCCTGTCGGTCAAGGTGACCCGAGTCTCTGGTGGTGGTCATGACTGCCTCCTCATACGGATCTTCGTGACGTCTCCAGCGTGGTCCGTCTGAGCACGCCCGGGCAGCGTCATGGGTCCCGATGTTCGGGGGACGAACGTCCCAGATAATGGCCGCCTCGTCGGGCCAAACGTCCCGTGCGGTCGGGACATCGGACTGTGCCGCCGCGGTGCGCGCCAGCGATGGCATGGCAATGACAGGTCCGCTACCAGGAGGTCGGCCATGAACGTCCACACGGGTGACCACAGGATCAGAGTCCTCGTCGCCGCCGCCAGTCGGCACGGGGCCACCTTCGAGATCGCTGAGGAGATCGGCCGTGTCATCGGCGACGCCCTGGCCCCCGGAGCCGACGTCGACGTCCGCCGGGCAGAGGACGTCTCGCTGGACGACGCGTACGACGCCGCGATCGTCGGCAGCGCCGTCTACGTCGGCCAGTGGCTCCATCCCGCGCGCCGACTCGCCGAGGCAGTCGCGGCGATGCGCCCGAACGCGCCACTGTGGTTGTTCTCCAGCGGACCGATCGGTGACCCTCCACATCCACAGGAAGCTCCCGCGGAAGCGGCCGGTCTGGTCAACCGCACCGGTGCGCGTGAGCACGTCGTGTTCGCCGGCCGGCTCGACAAGCACGACCTGCGATTCAACGAGCGCGCCGTCGTGGGCGCGGTCCGAGCGCCGGCGGGAGACTTCCGCGACCGGGCTGCGATCGGTCGGTGGGCGCAGCACGTCGCCGGCGAGCTGAGGGCGATGCACGCCATGGCGAGCCACCCCTCGACTACGCGGGAAGCAGAGTAGGAGGCCCTAACCATGATCGAGGGTATGGACAGCCATCAGGAATCCGGGATGACCGTGCTCGGCGATGACGAGTGCTGGCGACTGCTCGCCGGCGCGGAGGTCGGCCGGCTGGCCGCGGCGGTCCGCGATATTCCGGAGATCTTCCCGGTCAACTTCGTCATCGACAACAGAACTGTGCTGTTCCGGACGGCTGAAGGCACGAAGCTCGCCGCCGTCGCCGTATCCAAGCGGGTCGCGTTCGAGATCGACGGCTTCGACGCGGCGACGGGCGAGGCCTGGAGCGTTGTCGTCCACGGTACGGCCACGATGCTGGAGCGCCTCAACGACGTCTACGCTGCCCAGGACCTGCCTCTTTTCCCGTGGCACGCGACGCCGAAGCCGATCTTCGTTCGTATCACGCCCAGCAGGGTCACCGGACGTCGCTTCACGGCCGTACGAGGACCTCGCGAGGACTGAGCGAGCCGTCTCGCTCGTGACCAGCTCAGCGGGCGACGGGCAGAGATGCGGCGTGGTCGGGCACGTAGGTGAACTGCTCCCGGGGTGGCCTGTTGTACGTAACGGCCTTCGGCCGCCTCGGCAACTTGAGTGGCGGCCGCTGCACCTCTTCGTAGTCAACCGTCGACAACAGGTGAGCGATCATGTTGATCCGGGCCCGCCGCTTGTCCTCGCTCTCGACGATGTACCAGGGCGCCTCCGCGATGTCCGTGTGCACGAACATCTCGTCCTTCGCACGCGAGAACTCCTCCCACCTCGAGATTGACTCGAGGTCCATCGGCGCGAGCTTCCAGCGCCGCATCGGGTCCTCGAGCCGGCCCTGGAAACGCCGCTCCTGCTCCGCGTCACTGACGCTGAACCAGTACTTGCGCAACAGGATCCCGTCCTCGACGAGCATGCGCTCGAAGAGCGGGCACTGGTGGAGGAACCGCCGGTACTCGGCGTCGGTGCAGAATCCCATCACTCGCTCGACCCCTGCGCGGTTGTACCAGCTCCGGTCGAAGAGCACGATCTCCCCAGCCGCGGGCAGGTGCTGCACGTATCGCTGGAAATACCATTGCTCACGCTCGCGCTCGGTTGGTGCCGGCAGCGCCACGATTCGCGCGATCCGCGGGTTGAGGTACTGGGTGACCCGCTTGATCGTGCTGCCCTTACCTGCCGCATCCCGCCCCTCGAAGACGACGACGAGGCGGGCGTTCCGAGCGCGCACCCACTCCTGCAGCGTCACCAACTGCTCCTGGAGCCGGAACAGTTCCCTTTCGTATCGCTTTCGCGGCAACCGCTCGCCAGAACTCTGCTTTGGCATGCCGTCCAGGCTACGGGGAACGGGGCTCCGTGAGGCTCGATGCCGGCCGGTGGTCCCGACCGGCAGGGACGATCGGCACTAGCCGAGACTTCTCGTGGCCGCGATGGTGGATCGTGGCAGACGTGGATGGCACGGCCGAGGAGTCCGCAATGTTGGCGCGTGAAGTGATGACAAGCCCGGTGGTCACGGTGAGCCCGGACGCCACCATCAAGGATGCGATGCGCCTGTTGGACCGTCACGACATCACCTCGCTGCCCGTCGTCGACGACGAGGAGCGGTTGGTCGGCCTGGTCAGCGAAGCCGACCTCCTTCGAGGAGAGATCCTCGAAGATCCACGGGCGCACGCCCGGCCGTTGGCAGAGCGGCGGGAGCCTCCAGCGGCCACCGTGGCCGACGTGATGACCAGGCACGTGGTCACGGCGCACGAGGGCGGAGACGCGTCTGACATCGCGCGACTCATGCTTGACACGGGCTTCAAGAGCATCCCCGTCGTCCATGGTCAGCACGTCATCGGCATCGTCAGCCGCAGAGACCTCATCCGCGTGCTGGTGGCGACGGATGAGCAGATCCGCGACGAGATCCAGTCACTGCTCGCGGACGCAGGTCTGGGCGGCTGGACCGCATCGGTCTCGGATGGAGAGGTAGAGCTTGTCGGCCACGGCTCGTCGCGAGAGATCCGCATCGTCGAGATCCTCGCCCGCACCGTCGCGGGTGTGCGCGGCGTTCACCTGCCCGCCGATCCTCCGCGACACGATTGAGCTGTCGCTGCCGGCGGGCATGGAGGTGCACGTGTGAGGCTCGTGTCGGAGACCCAGCTCGGGGTTCTCTCCTCGACCATTCCCGTCGATGCCCGGGTCGTGTGTTCGGGGAACTTTGCGACGCCCCATCATGTGCTGGGGATCATCGACAAGTCGCTCGAGTCATATCGGCTGAACATGCTCAACGCTCAGAACGGCATTCCCGACCGGCCTGGCGTCGTGCATGAGACCTCGTTCGTCGGGCCGGGTATGAGGCGCAGCCCTCGGCTGAGCTACATACCGTGCAGGTTGTCTCTCGTGCCGCAACTCTTCCGGACGTCGTCGCCCCCTGACCTGGTCCTCGTACATACGTCAACCCCGCAGGAGGGCACTTTGTCCCTGGGCACGGAGGTCAACGTCCTGCCCGCGGCGATCGAGGCGGCTCGAGGCCGAGGCGGGATCGTCATCGCGCAGGTGAACCCGAGGATGCCCTTCACCTACGGTGACGCCGTCATCTCCGCCGACCTCATCGACTACGCCATCGAGGTGGATCAAGACCTCGGGTCGCCGACAGCGCCGTCGATCGATGACGCGTCCCGGCAGATCGGCGACCTAGTCGCAGCCCGCGTCGGCGACGGTTCGACCCTCCAGCTCGGGATCGGTGCGATCCCCGACGCCGCGTTGCGCGGACTCGCAGAACGCCGAGGACTTCGGATCTGGAGCGAGTTGATCAGCGATCGTGTACTCGAGCTCGAGCAGCGCGGGGCACTCGACCACGATGTCCCGGTCACAGCGTCGTTTCTCTTCGGCTCGGCGGATCTTCACGCCTGGGTTCATCGCAACCGGCGCGTCCGCATGCTCCGGACCGAGACCACCAACGACCCGGCACGGATCAGGGCGCACGACCTGATGGTCAGCATCAACTCCGCGCTGCAAGTGGATCTCTACGCGCAGGTCAACGCAACACGTATCAACGGCCGGATCTACTCCGGCTTCGGCGGGCAGACCGACTTCATCGTCGGGGCGCTGCATTCCCGTGGTGGTCAGGCTCTCATCGCGTTGCGCTCGTGGCATCCGCGAGCCGACTGCTCGACCATCGTGCCGATGGTCGAAGAGCCGGTGACGTCCTTCCAGCCGACCGCAGTGGCAACGGAGAACGGCGTCGCCGAGATCTTCGGAAAATCCGAACGCGCACAGGCCGCGGACATGATCAAGCATGCGGCTCATCCCCGCGTGCGTGAGGAGCTGTGGGAGGAGGCGGCCGCCCTGGGCCTCGCCTGACGCAAGGCGTCCACGCCGCCGCCGTTCTCACTGTCGCTTTCCTGTTTGTCATGCGGCGATGTTGATCTTTGTTGGTGGCTTCCCGGCGGTAGGTTGGCCGGGCCGGGGTCACAGCCTCCGAGCCGGTGGGACTCTATATGGGCAACCCGCGAAACCCGACCTGCTCCACATGACGGCCCACCATCTGGACCGTCGAGCCGGTGCGAGCCAAGCACACCGGCCACCGGCGCCAGCGCATCCCGGCGACCCAGCACCACGACGGTCACCCGGCACGCCAGATCGCCTCGAGAGAGCGGAATCGCCCGCCCGGCGAAACGGGGGCATCTACAGACGCGGGGGCCAAGATCCTGCGATCCGTCAGCGGCAGGCCTCGTCGACGAGCACGCTGGCTGCCTTCTTGGCGGGCCTCCGCTGCGGCTGGGTCGGCGTCGAGCACGCCGGCGGCAGTCCGCCGTCGACCAGCAACGTACGTTGTCGGGCGAGCATCTGCAGCTGAGCGGCCGGCTCGGCGCGCCCGACGAAGCCATGCTCGAGGGCCTCACCACGACACATCTGTTCCGGTGTCCATATGGTGCGGCGTTCTCCACCAGACCTGGCACCACCTCCAGGCGCATCGCCGCACCCGTGGCGA
>Ga0184612_10001853_pt1 | contig 10257 bp, 8 predicted proteins | sample PLM3_60_coex_FD_133163 | JGI IMG/M metagenome (GOLD analysis project Ga0184612, IMG submission 133163) | Groundwater sediment microbial communities from an aquifer in East River, Colorado, USA - PLM3_60_coex | ecosystem: Environmental > Terrestrial > Soil > Riparian zone | place: USA: East...
CCGACTCGCCGGGCTGCGCGGCCACGCCCTGCCGTACTTCGTTGACTGGCTGCTGGAGAACGTCCACCTCGTGGAGATCACAGCGTACTCGGACGACGATGCCTACACCATCCTTTGAGACGATGAACGACCGCGGCCTGTCGTTGAGCCCGACCGACATGCTGAAGGGCTATCTGCTCGCCAATATCGGTGACCCGGCGAAGCGCTCCGACGCCGACACGCGGTGGCGCACACGCATCCGCAAGCTCGACGAGGCGGGCAAGGAAGTAGAGCCCGACTTCTTCAAGAATTGGTTGCGTAGCCAATACGCCACGAAGATCCGTGAGCGGAAGAAGGGTGCGCGACCAGAGGACTTCGACCGCATCGGCACGGAGTACCACCGCTGGCTTCGCGACGCGAGCCTCGCGGTCGGGCTGCGGACCACGGACGACTTCTACCGGCTCATCGACCGTGACTTCGATTTCTACAGCCGCTGGTACCTGCGGCTGATAGACGCCTCACGGGTCCCCGCCCAGGGACTCGAACACGTGCTGTACAAGGCCCAGAACGGCTTCACGCTGCAGTACATGCTGCTACTGGCACCGTTGACTCCGAACGACGATGACATGATCGTCCGCCGCAAGGTCCGGCTCGTCGCGAGATTCGTCGACATCCTTCTCAGGTGGCGTCTTTGGAACTTTCGCAGTATCGCCTACTCGACCATGCAGTACGCGATATTCCTTGAGATGCGGGACATCAGGGGACTAGAAGTCGTGGCGCTCGGCAAGCGGCTCTACGAGACGCTGACAGGCGAGACCGAGACATTCGCCAGCAATGACCGTCTGCGGGTCCACCAGCAGAACCGGTACGCGCTGCACCGGCTGCAAGCCCGCCTCACCGACTATGTCGAGACGCAGTCGGGACAGCCGTCCCATTACGCCGACTACGTCAACGCCGGGACGGTGTGGTGCGAGGTCGAGTACATCTGGGCGGACCACCCCGAGCGCCACATCGACGAGTTCGCTCATCCGACTGACTTCGCGGAGCACCGTAACCGGATCGGAGGGCTGCTGCTATTGCCCAAGATCTTCAACGCGAGCTACGGCGACCTCCCCTACGAGGACAAGCTGCCACACTACGACACTCAGAATCTCCTGGCCCGTTCGCTGCACCCGCAGTGCTACCACCAAGGACCGATGATCGGCCCCGACGGCACAGAGACCCCTCCCACCGGCAAGTCATTCGACGTCGACTTCTGCACCGTTGGCCACTGGAAGAACGGGCAGATGGTCGAGGAGTACCTCTTCTACGACGCCATGACATTCATGAAGCAGGTCGGCTTGACCAAGTAGCAAGGCCGAAGAGAGAGTCGGGACAGGCAAACGGGCTATTCGCCACGAACCGTGGAGGGCACGGCGCCATCGCGCCGCCTCCGACTGCCACGGGCGTAGTCCAGACGCGACCACCCCGGCGACCGGCGCCATGTCTCGACACGATCGAACAGGTCAGCAGCGGCGGCCCGGATCTCCGCCGTCAGGTCGGCGCCGCTGATGGCCGCCAAGTCGGCGACCGTGCGGGCGGCCCGTTCCGGATCCACCTGACGGCCAGGCGCTCCCAGCACACGCTCCCGTTCCGCTACTCTCGGACGCTTACTCTCATGCCGCGATGACGAGCGGTCGCAGAAACCTTCAACCAAAGCAACGGCGACCTTGGTACGCGGACGGGAATACGCCGACGCGGAACCAATGGACCACGCCAACCCAACTCGACGCGACGACAGCGGCGGACGCTTCGTTGAACGGACCGAAGGCGATCAGAGGAGTCCCCGGCCATGACCACGCCCGACCACGCAAGGATCGTCCAGCTCTCCGTCCCGGCCCAGCCACCGCGCCGCCGCCGAAGCCCGTCTCGGCGAACCCACGGTCCGCATCGAGCTCGTCGTGCTCGACAGCGACAGCCAACTCGGCAAGGAACTACTTCGCAGACAGGCAGCCGCCGTACGAGAAGCCCTCCAGTGGTTCGCCGACCACCCACCAACCGACGAACCCAACCACGAAGCCGACACGGAGACCGCAGCAACACGGACCGGCCGTTACCTCGGTCCTGCCTCGACCCGCACGTCCCGCGGGCCCTACGGGAGTAGCGAGGCGCCACCACTCCGATCGGTCGATCGGTTGAGGCGCTCGCAGATCGCCTCAAATGATCGACGTACATCACGGCCCAATTTGGGTTGAACTGATCTTGGATCAGTATGCACGGCCGGCCGAATGGCGTCATGCGCAAAGAGGCCAGCCAATGGCGCTTTGCTACATTTACGCATATGACTTGCGCATTATCCTCGCATCCATCGGCGATGTGCACTCACAACTTTTGCCTGACGACATCGCGCTGTGCTGTCCGTAGGCTCACTGATCGTAGCTGTTCAGCAAGGGTCAGAGGCACTTTTTCATCAGATACAGTCGATGTACGGCTAGGACAAACGGGGCATAACAAACGAATGATCTACGACATCTGCCAACATCGATCAATGGGCCAGCGCATCCGCCCAGGTCAGACGCCCGGGTGAGGGCGCGACCCTTGCTGAATAGCTACCACTGATCGGCAGCGAGAAACGGGGAACGCCATCGCCGACGATGGAAACGAGGACGTGTGGACATTGATGTCATTGGAATAGGCTTTGGACCCGCTAACATCGCGTTCGCGATTGCAATGGAGGAGTTCGGCATACCGGCTCGGCCATACTTCGTCGAGCGCCAGAGCCAACCGGGATGGCAACCCGGAATGCTGCTGGACCAATCGGACATCCAGCACCACCCGGCTCGTGACCTGGCGCTTCCTCGCAACCCGCGAAGTCACTACACATTCTTCAACTACCTCTTCGAAGAGGGCCGGTTATTCGAGTTCCTCAACCTTGGATTGCCGCTCCCTCTGCGCAAGGACTACGCCCGTTATGTGACCTGGGCCGCCAACCACTTCACTGACCAGGTCCGGTTCGGGGTCGCGGCCGTCAGCGTGACCGCGGTGCCGGGCGAGGCAGGAAGCCCTGCGGTGGAGGTCGGTCTCGATGACGGGTCAGTGGTGCGGGCGCGCGTGGTGGTCCTCGCGCCGGGCCGACCGCCGCACATTCCCGAGGTTTTTCAGGGGATCACCGACCGCCGCGTGTACCATTTCACCGAGTATCTCAACCGGCTGCCCGAATTAGTCGCAGCCCGCCAGCCAAGACTTGCAATCATCGGCGGCAGTCAAAGCGCTGTCGAGCTTGTTCTGGATGCCAGCCGCCAGCTCCCGCACGGTGTGATCATCAATATCCTGCGTGGGTTCGGTTATCGACAGAAGGACCTGAGCCCGTTCAACTGCGAGGTCTACTACCCACAGTTCATCAACTACTACTATGAGGCCTCCGAAGACTCGAAACGCAACCTCGACCAACAGCTGAGGTACACCAACTACTCATCTGCAGATATTGACGTAATTCAGGCGCTGTACACCCAACTCTACGAGCAGCGACTGGACGGTGTCGACCGCGTACGGCTGCTGCGAAACACCGATGTGATCGGCTGCGACCCGAGGCCCGGCGGCGTCCGGCTGACGGTGCGGGAGGTTCACCGCCGAACCGTGGAGGAGATCGATGTCGACGCGGTGGTTCTCGCCACCGGGTTTGTTGATCTCACGGATGAGAGCGGTGCGTTCTTCCTGCCGCCGATGCTGGACCCGATCGCCTCGGCAGTCGCGCGTGCACCGTCCGGGCGTGCAGTGATCGACCGCGACTACCGGCTGGCGTTCGCGTCTGGCGCCACGCTGCCGTCCATCTACCTCAACGGACTTTGCGAGACCACACACGGCATGGGTGATGCCGGGTCGTTCAGCCTGCTGTCGCTGCGTGCGGCAACTATCGCCGAGAGCGTGCACAAGGCGCTCACATCGCCCGCCTACCGGCTGGCAGTCAGCGGTACCGGGGTCCACGGGGGAGTGCCGTCATGACAGTTCCGGCGACGACCGAGGCAGTGGAGATCCGGCTCCGCACAGCAGTGCCAGGGCCCCGCTCGCTGCGCTACCTAAGTAGGCAGGAGCAGCGCGAGTCCAACGCACGCACCTACCCGCGGCGGGTGCCGATCGCAATCCAACGGGCACACGGCCCGTACGTCGAAGACGTCGACGGCAACGTTCTGATCGACTTCCTGTGCGGGGCCGGGGCCCTGCCGCTAGGGCACGGCCACCCGGAGGTCGTCGCCCGGGTCGCCCGCCAGTTGGGCGAGTACGTGCACGGACTTGACCTGCCGACGCCGATCAAGGACGAGTTCACCGAGTCGACGTTGAGCCTGCTGCCCGACGGGATGCGGGACCGCACCAAGGTGCATTTCTGCGGCCCGACCGGCGCCAACGCGATCGAGGCGGCGCTGAAGCTTGCCAAAACCCACACCCGGCGCTCAGACATCGTGTCCTTCCACGGCGGGTTCCACGGCTCCACCCATGCGGCGATGGCGGTGACCGGCCTGGTCGGGCCGAAGGCGGTGGTGCCTGGGCGGGTGCCCGACGTGCACTTCTTCCCGTACCCGTACTGCTTACGGTGCCCGCTGTCGCTGAACCCTTCCACATGCGACACCAACTGCGCGACGTACCTGCGTCACGCGCTGCTGGACTCCCACGGCGGGGTACCCCGACCCGCCGCTGTCCTGCTGGAGCTCGTCCAGGGCGAAGGCGGCGTCATCCCGGCCACCCCCCGGTTCGCTCGCGAGGTGGCCCAACTGGCCCGGGAACTCGACGCGCTGCTGATCGTGGACGAGGTGCAAACCGGGTACGGCCGCACGGGTACCTGGTTCGCGTTCGAGCAGTACGGCCTGGAGCCGGACATCGTGGTGGTCTCCAAGGCCGCCGGCGGGATCGGCCTGCCGGTCGCGCTGATCATGTACGACCGCCGGCTAGACACTTGGGAGCCGGGTGCGCACATCGGCACCTTCCGGGGCCACCAGCTCGCCTTCGCCGCCGGCGTCGCGGCGATCGAGGTCATGCGGCGCGAGGACGTCCTGGGCAACGTCGCGCGGCAGGGAGGGTACCTGTGTGCGGAGCTGGGCCGGCTCGCCGAGCGGCACCCGTGCGTTGCCGAGGTCCGCGGCCTGGGACTCATGATCGGACTGGAGATCGTCGATCCTGCGCACGGTCGACCGGATCCGGCTCGCGCCGCGTCGATCCAACGGCGGGCGCTGCTGCGGGGCCTGATCGTCGAGCTGGGTGGCCGGTCCGATGCGGTGGTGCGCCTACTACCCCCGTTGAACGTCACGCGGCCGGTGGTCGACGCGGCCCTGCGGATCCTGGCCGAAGCGATCACCGAGTCGTGAGCCGACACACCTGGCACGGAGGCGAACGTAAGGAGCGACAAATGCTGCTACATCACTGGAAGCCCGAGGAGCTGACCTTCGAACCGGCGTACAACGTGCGCGCGGTCCGCGTGCCCCGGCTGGCCAGCGAACCCTACGAGGGTGGGGCGTGGGTGATCGTCGAACCAGGCGCCACGATGACCGAGCATGTCAATCCCGGCCACGAGTGCGAGCTGTTCTTCTTCGTTGAGGGCGACGGCCTGATGCGAGTGGCGGCCGACAGCCGACCCGTCGGATCCGGCGACACCGTGTTCATCCCGCCCGACGCGCCCCATTCGTTGACCAACAACGGCGAGCGGCCGCTGCGCGCGCTAGCGCTGTGGTGGGGCGCCGAACACGTCGGGGAGGCTTCGCCATGACCGCCCGCGCACCCGTTGGCCCGCTGGCCGACGACGATCTGCTGCGCGCAGCCGTGCTGGCGGACCCGTACGCGGTGTACGACCGGTGGCGTCCGGTCACTCCGCTGCGCTGGAACACTCGCCTGGACGCCTGGATGCTGTTGCGCCACGCCGACGTCGTCACCGCGCTGGGCAACCACAGGCTGTTCTCCTCCGACCGGACCGAGGCCTTCACCGCCCACCTCTCCGACGTTGACCGGGAGCGGTTCCGCCCGTTCATCCAGGTCCGCAAGCGGATGTTGCTGTACAACGACCCGCCACGGCACACCATGCTGCGCCGGCCGATCCAGCACGGGATGAGCCCTCGCTTGGTCAACGGGTTGTGGACAAAGATCCAGCAGGTTGCCGACGACCTGGTCGATGCGGTGATCGAGCGCGGCGAGCTGGACGGCATCCGGGACATCGGGGCACGCCTGCCAGTGATCGTGAACTCTGCGTTGATCGGGGTGCCGGCCACCGACCGTGACAAGGTCAAGAGGTGGACTGCGGACTTTGTCAGCGCGATCAACGCCGGTGGCGCCAACGTCGGCACAACTGATCTGGAACGGGGCCAGGACGCGGTGCTGGCGATGGGCGAGTACTTTCCCAGGCTGGCGCGACGCAAGCGGTCGGATCCGGGTGACGACCTGCTCTCCGCGCTTGTCCAGCGCGAACCGCTGCGCGACGAGGACCTCGTCGCCACCTGCATCGTGCTGATGTTCGCCGGCCTGGAGACCGCGCTCAACCTCATCGGCAACGGGCTGCTGGCGCTGCTGCGCCATCCCGACCAGATGATGCTGCTGCGCGACAACCCCGCGCTGCGGTCCAGCGCTGTCGAGGAGATCCTGCGCTACGACGGTCCGCTGCACCTGGTCGGGCGCATGGCCACCCGCGACGTTGCCCTGCATGGCCACACCATCGGCGCCGGCGACAAGGTCCTGGTTATGCTCGGCGCCGCCAACCGCGATCCGGAGAGGTTCCCCGACCCGCATCGGCTGGATCTGCGCCGTAGCCCCAACCCGCATGTGGCGTTCAGCCACGGCGTGCATTACTGCCCGGGCGCCGGCCTGTCCCGGATCGCCGGCGAGGTGATGTTCGGCACGATCCTGCGCCGCCTGCCGGACCTGCGACTCGGTGAAGGCGAGCTCGAGTACCAACCGAACCTTTCGTTTCGGGGCCTGCGAACGCTTCCGGTGCGCTTCACCCCCGGCCGGCCGCTGGCGCGCTCGTGAACGCGACCGCGGACGTGGTGGTCGTCGGCGCCGGCGTGGTCGGTGCGAGCATCGCCTACCATCTGGCATCGGCAGGCGCGCGGGTGATCGTGCAGGAGCGGGACGACATCGCCGCCAGCGGTGCAACGGCTAGCTCCGCGGGGCAGGTGCGCCTATTCCACCCCGACCCAGCCGACGCCGACCTCGCCATGCGCAGCCTGCCGACCTTCGCCCACTGGGCGGACGTGATCGGCGGCGACTGTGGCTTCCGACGGACCGGCTTCGCGTTTCTGGCCGGCGCCGACCGCCGGGCCGACCTGATGGCCGCGGTGGCGCGCCTGACCAGCCTGGGTGTGGACACCCAGCTGCTGCCCGTGGAGCAGTACGCCGCCACGCATCCATCGCTTCGGCTGGACGGCGTCGGCGCGGTCGTATACGAGGCGGCCAGCGGCTACGCCGACCCGGCCCGTACTGTGCGCAGCCTGCTGGCCGGCGCGGTACGGCACGGTGCCGTGGTGCGGCCGGGTGACGCCGCGCGTTCGCTCATCCGCACCGGCGCCGGTAAGGTCGCCGGCATCCGTACCGCACGGTCGGCGGTCTCCGCACCAATCGTGGTGGTCGCCACCGGGGTGCACGCCAACGACCTGCTTCCGGCCCCGGTGACGCTACCGTTGCAGGCCCGCCCGGTCGGCTGGTGCATCACCGATGCCGCGGCCGTACCGGGCGCCGACCGGCTAAACGTCACCATCGATGACACGCTCGGCACGTATTTCCGGCCGGCCGGACCTGGCCGGGTGCTTACCCGCATCGCCCTCACGGCCGCACTGCACAACGCCGGGCAGGTAACCGCCACCGATCTGACCCGGGTCCCGCCCGCCGTGCTCGCCTCCGCCCTGCGCCTACTGGCCCGCCGTCTGCCGGCGATCGAAACCGTGCCGGTGCTCGCGGTCCGGTCGGCGCTTGAGGCATACACCCCCGACGGCCGTCCGGCTATCGGGCCGGTCGAGGAGATCCCCGGCCTGTACCTGGCCGTCGGGCTCAGCGGCGGGGGGTTCAAGTCGGCGCCGGCGACCGGGTTGGCTGTGGCCGCCGAACTGCTCCTCGGCGAGACCCGCGAGGAGTTCGCTCGCTACCGGCCGGCCCGGTTCGCGGGGGCGGAGAACAGTTCCGAGCAGTGCGGACCGCCGATCGCCATGAGTGGAGGACCGTCATGATTCGCCGCCCGCGGCGTCCACGCCGGACCCCGCCGACCCGGCGTGTGCGCGCCTGGCTGGAGCGGGTGCGCGAGGACATCCAGGTCGTCCGCGACAAGGATCCCGCTGTCACCTCAACCGCCGAGGTACTCCTCTACCCGCACCTGCACGCGCTGTGGCTGCACCGCTTCGCGCATCTGTGCTACCGGCGGGGACGCCGCACCCTCGCCCGTGCCATCGCCATGTTCGCCCGGTTCGTGTCCGGCGGCATTGACATCCATCCGGGTGCACGCATCGGTCGACGGTTCTTCATCGATCACGGCGCCGGGGTCGTCATCGGGGAGCATGTGGAGATAGGCGACGACGTGATGCTCTACCACCTGGTGACACTCGGCTCGGTGGGGTGGTGGCGCGACATGGCCCGCGGTCCTGGTGCCCGGCGCCATCCGATGATCGGTGACGATGTCGTCCTCGGCACGGCCGCCACCGTGCTCGGCCCGATCACCATCGGCGCGGGGAGCCGGATCGGTGCGCACGCGATCGTGCTCCGCTCGCTACCGCCCGGGTCGCGAGTTCGCTGCGGGCGGGTGGTCATCGGCGAAGGCACCGAGCACCTGGTCGACATGGAAAGGAGGCCTGTCAATGGATGACCTTGAGGAGACGGTGCTGGACCTGGTTGGTGTGGGCTTCGGGCCGGCCGGGATCGCCGTAGCCACCGCGATCGAGGACGAGCAGGAGACCCTTTCGGCGTCCGCCGCAAGGTTGTCGGTCCAGTTCATCGAGAGCGCGCCCACGTCGGCCTGGCAGCCCCATATGCTGTTGCCTGGCACCGACATCCAGCACCACTACCTGCGCGACTTCGCCACGCCGCGCAACCCGCGCAGCCGCTTCACGTTCCCGTCATACCTGGTGGACACCGGACGGTTCTACCCGTTCACGCTGATGGGCGGGTACGTCAGCCGCCACGAATGGTCCGAGTACGTGCTCTGGACGGCAGCTGCGGTCACGCTGCCCGTACGGTATGGCACCACGGTGATCGAGATCGCCCCGGTTGTTCGGGACGGGCGGGTGATCGCAGCCCGGGTCGGAGGCGAAGCCGCCGAGGGCGCGGAGCCCTGTGCGTACCTGGCCCGGAACGTGGTGGTCTCCATCGGACACCAGCCGTACGTGCCGGACCTGTTCACCGCGCACCTGGGCGAGCGGGTCTTCCATTCGGCGGAGTTCCTGCCGCGTATCTCGGCGCTGGCGGCGCAGCACCGGCGGCGTGTCGCGGTGATCGGTGCCGGCCAGAACGCCGGTGAGATAGTCCTGCACCTGGTGAACACGTCTGCGGAGACCGAGATCTACTCTGTGGTGCGCAACTCTGGCTTCCGGATCTGCAACCTCGGCCATTTCAGCAACGAGGCGTACTTCCCTGACGAGACCGACTACGTCTACAACCTGGATGATCACGCCCGGCGGCAGGTGTTCGACGAGGTCTACTCCACCAACTACGCAGGCATCGACCCCGATCTCAGCAGCGCGCTCTACCGGACCGTCTACGAGGACCGGTACTGGGGTCGCCAGCGAGTGGTAATGCGCAAACGCACCGCGGTCGACTCCTGCACACCGACCCCCGGTGGGGGCTACCGGCTGGCCCTGCGAGAGGTCCACACCGGCGCATCAGACCAGCTGGAGGTGGATGTCGTCGTTCTGTGCACCGGTTACCGGGAGCCGAAGCTACCGGCGATACTCGATCCGTTCCGCGGGTACGTCGACCTCGACGGGACCGCTAACCCCGTGTTGACCCGCGACTTCCGGCTGGGCCTCGCGGCCCGCTGCGACGTCGGCCTCTACCTCAACGGCATCACGGAGTGGCGACACGGCATCAACACGGCCACCAGCTTCAGCACGATGGCGACCAAGGCTGGCGAGATTCTGCTGGACATCCGGCGCCGATGCGAGTCCAGCCTGGCCACTGGCGCGGACTTCGCCAACAACAGCAAGGTGAGCGGCCATGTTGTGCCGGTCGGCTGAACGGAGAAAGGAGATACACCATGGGTGACCAGACCGGGCGCGTGTTGATTACTTGTGCCCCACCTAACCCGAACGGCGACCTGCACCTTGGCCACCTCTCCGGGCC
>Ga0184612_10001854_pt1 | contig 10254 bp, 10 predicted proteins | sample PLM3_60_coex_FD_133163 | JGI IMG/M metagenome (GOLD analysis project Ga0184612, IMG submission 133163) | Groundwater sediment microbial communities from an aquifer in East River, Colorado, USA - PLM3_60_coex | ecosystem: Environmental > Terrestrial > Soil > Riparian zone | place: USA: East...
GAGCGCCTCCGCCGCGAGGTCGAGGCCCTGCGCTCGAACGTGGGCATCGGCGCGGTGAAGGAGCTGGTCGTCTCCCAGAGCCCGGCCATGCGGGATGTCCTGGAGCTCGCCGCGCGAGTGGCCCGTCACAACACTCCGGTTCTGATTACGGGTGAAAGCGGTACCGGCAAAGAGGTCATTGCCCGCGCCATTCACCGGATGAGCCCCCGGAACGAGCGCAGCTTCACGGCGGCCAACTGCGGCGCCATTCCGGAGCAGCTGCTCGAATCCGAGCTCTTCGGGCACACCAAGGGTGCCTTCCCCGGAGCCACGACCGATCACGCGGGTCTGTTCGAGCTGGCCGACGGCGGAACCCTGTTTCTCGACGAAATCGCTGACGTGTCCCCTGGACTCCAGGCCAAGATCCTGCGGGTGCTGGAAGAGGGTCAGGTCCGCCGTCTGGGCGGACGCGACGCCCGCAAGATCGATGTCCGGGTGCTCGCCGCCACTGGCCGTGCGGTAGAGCAGGCGGTGGAACGGGGTGAGTTCCGCTCGGACCTGTATTACCGGCTGAACGTTGTGCGGTTACACCTCCCGCCACTGCGGGAGCGCCCCGAGGACATCCCCGAGCTGGTCACCCACTTCGCCCGGCAAATGGCGCAGCGGCTCGGCCATCCGGTGAGCATTACCCCAGGGGCACTCACGGCTCTCACTCACCATAGCTGGCCTGGCAACGTGCGCGAGCTGCGGAACACGCTGGAGCGGGCCGCGGTGCTCGGAGTCGGCGGACCGCTCGACTCCAAGGACTTCGCCCTCTCGAACGGGAGCGGATCCGGCCAGAACGGGGCGCCAAACGGCTCACTCGATCTGCGGGCCCAGGTGGAAGCCGTGGAACGGGAGGTCATCCAGCGCGCTCTCCAGACCTCCAAGGGCAACCGACGGCAGGCCGCCAGTCTCCTTGGCATCAGCCTGCGGACCCTCTTTTACAAGCTGCGGCGGCTCCCGGCTCACTAGAGTCATTGCGAGGGCGCGTAGCGCCCGAAGCAATCCAGCTGCGAACCTGCGGGATCGCCACGCGGCGGTTGGCCGCTCGCGATGACTCCCCAAACATTCGATTAGCACCGCGCGAAATGGGTAGCTGCTTTCGTGGCACCGACGCCACCTTCTGAGTGTCCAGGAGAGGGGCCGACCATGAAACATTCCCGACTGGGGTTCACGCTCACCGAGGTCCTGGTAGCCGTCCTCGTGCTCGGAGTGGGAATCGTCGCGCTGGTGGGCACGTCGGCCACTGTCACGCGAATGATCGGACTGGGCAAGGTCGAGACTCGCGCAGCGCAGGCGGCCTCCCGGCGAATGGAAACTCTGCGTCTCGCCGCGTACGCTACCTCGCCACGATGCACCGATCCCGGGTTCGCCTCCGGCGGCCCAGTCCTCTCCGGCGCTATGACGGAATCGTGGCTCGTCCCGCCCACCGGCAGGGTTCGCAAGGTCCGGGTCACCATCACCTATTTGACCGCCCGTGGAAGCCGCGAGGCCATGCTGGAGACGGCGCTGACATGCTGACTCGGTCGCGCCGTGGCTTCACCCTGGTTGAAGTCATGGTCTCGCTGAGTCTCACGCTGGTGGTCGCCGGCGCGCTCTACAGCCTCCTGGTCAGCACCCAGCGGATCACGCGGGCACAGGCGCAGCGGGTGGAGCTGCAGTCCAACGTGCGCGCCGGCTCCCTCGTGGTCCTCAATGAGCTTCGCGAGCTGAGTGCCGTAACGGGAGGAACCGGAGCGCAGAACGACATCCTGGTTGCCGGGGCCACCGCCCTGGTATTTCGCGCCATGCGAGGCATCGGCTTCATCTGCGGCACGCCCAGCGCCACAACCATTCGAATGACTCGAAGCAGCTTCACCGGTGGCCGAGACCCCCAGGCGGGAGGGGACCAGGCCCTGATTTTCATCGAGGACAGTGCAGCAGCCGGGGCCGAAAACTCCTGGCTGGGCACGAACATCGTGGGCGTGGCAACCGGCGTTCCATGTCCTGGAGCCCTGGGCCCGGGGATCACGTTGACTGTGCCGGCCAACGCAGCGGTGGCGGGCCTCGAGGCCGGTACGCCGGTGCGCATCGCAGAGGTGATGGAGCTCCGGCTCTATGAAGCGGAGGGCAGGTCCTGGCTGGGAGCGCGGTCGGTAAGCAGCGGGGAAGCAATCCAGCCGCTTGTCGGTCCTCTGACCAGCGAAAGCGGTTTCCGGCTCGAGTACCTGGATGCCACCGGAACGCCCACCGATGATCGCACGAGCATCAAGAGCATCCGGATCGCGCTGCGAGGAACGACCGAGGGTGGCGGCGCCGGAAACAGCATACCGGTGGAAGAGGAGCTCATCACCCAGGTGGTGTTACGGAACGCGGTCCGGCCGTGAGTGTGTCGTCTCGGGGCAGCGGCGGTGGTGCGGGAGCAGGGCTGAACGATGAGCGGGGCATCGCGCTGGCTATTGCCGTGTTTGCCCTGGCCGTCATCGGAGCGCTGGTGGGCGGCACCTTCTTCGCGGGCCGGCTGGAGCAGCAGAGTGGCCGGAACACCCTCTTCGCCGTGCAGGCCGGCGAGGTCGCCGAGGCGGGGCTGAGCGATGCCATCGCCACAATCGCGGCCGCGACACTCGAGGGTCTGCCGGTCGGAGGCGCGCCGCTCGACCTCGGCCCCCTCACGCTCGCTGGTGGCGTCAGCGCCAGTCGCCAGGTTGCCAGGCTGACCGGCAACCTCTTCCTGATTCGGGTACGCGGGGTCAGGCACAGCGCGGCGGGCACCACCCTTGCCGTGCGGTCGCTGGGTTTACTGGTGCGGCTCGGCGCCGCGGCGGACAGCGCGGCGGATTCGGGGATGGTAGTGCGCTTGAACGAGCGAGGCTGGATCCAGCTTTACTGAGCGGACGGCCGTCGAAAACCGCTCCGCGCCTACTGCCAGATGTTGCACTCCGAGTAACAGGGTCACTGCTGCATCCCGAGAGACCGCTTGCGAAAGAGAAGAAGCAGGCGACTTGATCACTGGAAGGCCGCCGTCATTTCTGGTGTTAACCTGCTTCCCTGCAAAGGATTGCCAAAGTGCAACTTGTGTGGCACATCGGTTGCCCACTGATCTTCGAGATAACCTGACCGCCTCCTCAACTTGCGGACACTATGGGACTCTTCGGGCGCTCATCGACGACTGTCGGGCTGGATATCGGAAGCGGCCTGATCAAGCTCGTCGCGATCTCGCACGCATCCGGTGGTCCGGTGTTGACCAAGGTGGCGTTCACGTCGATCGGCCATGATGCGATCGTCGAGGGCGAGATCATGGATCCGGGCATTGTGGCGGAGGCCATCAAGGGTCTCATGGCCACGGCCGGCATAAAGACCAAGTCGGTGGTGACCGCCGTGGGCGGCCGCGACGTGATCGTCAAGAAGATCACCATGGATCGCATGGGGGAGTCGGAGGCCCGTGAGGTCATCCGCTGGGAAGCCGAGCAGCACGTGCCGTTCGACATGGACAACGTGGAGCTGGATTTCCAGATCCTGGACCCGGTGGGCGAGGGACTCCAGATGACCGTGCTCCTCGTGGCCGCCAAGCGTGAGCTGGTGGATCACAAGGTGGCGCTGCTGGCCGACGTAGGGCTGACATCGACCATCATCGACGTGGATGCCTTCGCGCTCCACAATGCGTTCGAGATCAATTATCCCGAAGCCATGAACGGCGTCGTGGGCCTGGTGAACATCGGTCACGAGGTCACCAACATCTACATACTGGACGACGGCGTCCCAGTTCTCACCCGGGACATCCCGGTGGGCACGCGGCGGTTCCGCGAGGACCTGCAGCGGGAACGGGGACAGTCGGCGGAGGAAGCGGAGCGCATGCTGCAGGGCGGCACGAATGGCGAGATTCCCGAGGCCTTTCTGCAAACCCGCACGGAGGAGCTGGCGGTGGGCATCGAGCGCGCCGGAGCGTTCCTCCAGACGGCGAGCCGCTCGGCCGGCGGGATCTCCAGGATCTTCCTCACCGGCGGCGGCGCGCGGATTCCGCGGCTGAGCCGTGCGTTGGGAGACCGGCTGCAGATTCCGGTTCAGCTCGCCAATCCGATCGAGAAGCTGCAGGTGGCCGAGGGGGTATTCGACGATATGCAGGTGGACGAAGTTGCTCCCCTGCTGATGCTCCCGATCGGTCTTGCCCTGCGCACCGCAGCCTGACCCCGACCAGGGACCCGTCATCAGATGATCACCGTCAATCTCCGCCCCGGTAAACGGCGCAAGAGCTCCGGCTCTCCTTTCAACTTCAAGGGGATGCTGGACAGCTTCCGCGGCCTGGGCACCAAGGTGAAGGACCCGCTTCTACTCGGCGCGGTGGGGGGCTGGGTCTGCGTCCTCGGATTCCTCGGGTTCGTCTATCTCAACAACGTCCGTCAGCTCTATTCTCTGGAGCCCCGGCTGGAGCAAGCCCGCAGCGAGCATCGCCGGTTCAAGGCGTTCATCGCCGACAAACGGCGGCAGGAGACCATCCGTGACTCTCTGCTGGCGCAGATCACCGTCATCCGCAATGTGGATGGCGACCGGTATATCTGGGCCCATCTGCTGGACGAGATCACGAAAGCCCTGCCGGCCTACACCTGGCTGGTGGATCTCGGCACGACGTCGGCGCCACCCGCCGCGGCGCCGGCAGCCCGGAGCGGCAACCCGGCCGATAGCACCGCCGACACCACCACGCCGCCGCTGGTCTTTCAGCTCAACGGCCGCACCATCGACATTCAGGCATACACTCGTTTCCTCCGGCAGCTGGAAGCGTCGCCATGGATCAAGGACGTGACGCCGGTGTCGGCCCAAACGGTGGTGGAGCACGAGCGGCCGGTTACAGCGTTCAGTATCCGCGCCACCTACGCCTCGGCGGACTCGGCCTACGTACGTGTCGCTCCCTTCAGTCAGTCGGTGAGGTGAGATAGCCCATGGCACTCTCTAACGAAAAGGGCGCCCCCCTGCTCGCGCTGTTTCTGGCCGGCATCGTGGGGTACTGCGCCTACACCGGGACGGTCATCCAGATGGTGGGCCTGAAGGGGCTCGCTGCAGGCAAGGCACGGGTGGTCGCCGTTCGCGACACCATCAGTCGGTTCGAGGCCGCCACCGACAGCGCCAAGAAAGAGCTCGCGCGCGGCAGCGTCGCTGACGTACGCAAGCGGCTGGAGACCTATCGGTCAAGCCTCCTGCTGCTCCGGCGCGTGGTGCCCGAGCGGAACGAAGTGCCCAATCTGCTCGACGATATCTCGACCCGGAGCAAGATCCGGGGGGTGACGCTCTCGCAGGTGGTTCCGCAGCCAGTCGAGGCGGGACCGGCACCGTTCAACACTTACTCATACCAGATGTCGGTCATCGGTCGGTACGACCAGATCGGCCAGTTCATGGCAGATGTGGCCAGCTTGCAGCGGATCATCGTGCCCTACAACATGTCGATGGTCGCGGCCAATCTCACCTCCGCCAAGGCACTGGGCGACACTACCGGTTCGCTGCTCGAGGCTCGGTTCCTGGTCCGCACCTATGTGAAGTCTCCCAGCCCGGAAGGAGAGGCCAATGGCTCGTAACGTCTTTGGGCTCGCCCTTCTGGCGGCGCTGGCTCTGTCCGGGTGCTCCAAGCTGGACAACCTGCCGTTCCTGGGAAACAAGAAGGCCAAGGCGGCTGAGCTACACGCGGCGGTCATGCGGGCTCGTACCGACAGCCTGCGCAAGGCCCGGCTGGTCGCCGATTCGCTCGCCCAGGTCCGCTATGCATCGTGTGTGGACTCGGTCCGCACTGAGCTGACCAAGCCGGCTGTGGTCGTGGTGAAGAAGACCAGGGCCAAGGCCAGGAAACAGAAACCGCCGGCTCCGCCGTCCGAGGAGCTCATCGCCGCCCAGGCACAGAACAGCTGCGGAACCGACGCGATGGCGCCGATGACGAAACTGGCCACCGACTCCGGAGCGCCGCAGAGCACTGTAGCCATGGCGCAGCCCGCGGCGGCCAAGGCCGACAGCACCAAGGTGGCGGCTCCTGCAGCTGCCAAGGATAGCGCGGCACGCGCTGACTCGATTGCCCCGGCCGTCGACCGGACTGGGTTGGCCGATTCGGTGCAGCGGGCCAACGAGACTGAGATGTATCGGGAGACCTTCGCCTACTCCGGATCCATTCGCGACCCGTTCAACTCGCTGCTCAACATGGCGAAGTCGGGCCCTGAGGTAGCCGACCTGCAGCTGGTGGGGATCTATCAGAACATGCGGGTTCCCTCGGGCAGTGTCGCGGTATTCCGGGAGAAGGAAAGCGGGAAGCGTCACAAGCTGCGGGCCGGCGATCAACTCGGCCGCTCTCGGGTGGTGCAGATCCGTGAACGGGATGTCGTATTCATTGTCGAGGACTTCGGCTTTGAACGTCAGGAAACCCTTTCGCTCAGGAAGCAGGAGGACGTAACCCCATGACCCGATTGTATCGCCTAATCCTCGCCACCGCCGCCGTGTTCGGAGTGCCCACCGCGGCGCTCGCCGACGGCCCCGCGAGCGGAGAGGTCACGGGCGTCAGCGTCCAAGCTTCACCGGGACGCGCCGACATCGTGATCAACGTGCGCGGCGCAGTCGAGGTCCGCGATTTCATGCTCGAGGGCCCAGACCGCCTGGTCCTCGACGTAATGGGCGCCCGCCTCAAGGGAAACACGTCGAGCCTCTACGATGGGGTGAAGCGCGGCGGGGTACTCAACCTCCGCTACTCCCAGTTCGAGCGCGACGTGGTCCGGATCGTTCTGGAGCTCGACCACGCCAAGGATTATCACGTTGAGCGGGGAACCGACGCCATCCGGGTGTCGTTCGGTACCGACCAGTCCTTCCTGGCCTGGTCCTCGAACGATCCAACCCGGGCTTCCGTTCGGTCGAAGACTCAGCGTCGCGAGCCCGAGGTTCAGCTGCCCGCCAACCGGCTCACCCGCACCACCTCTGAGGAGCCCCGGATCACGGTGGTGTGGGACCGGGCCAATATCGCCGACGTGGTCTCCGGCTTCGCTGCCTTCAGCGGGAGGACGATCATCCTCGGCAAGGACATCAAGGGCGAAGTGACGGCCGAGGTCAAGAATCAGCCCTGGCCGCAGGCGTTCCAGGCCATCCTGGCCTCGCAGGGGCTGTCCGCCCAGGAGATGCCGGGTGGCATCATCCGGGTCGACGCGCCTTCGGTGCTGGCGGCGCTCGACTCGCTGGAGCCGCTGGAGACCAGCGTGGTCCGGATCAACTACAGCAAGGCGGCTGACCTCACCAAGAGCATCGAGGGAACCCTGACCAAGGGCCGCGGCAAGGTCATTGCTGATGTGGGCTCGAACTCGCTCATCATCACCGACACCCGCAGCAAGGTGGCCAACGTAGCCGAATTCGTGCGCGGTCTGGACATCCGTACGCCCCAGGTGTCGATCAAGGCCAAGATCGTGTTCGTGGACCGGACCGACATCGAGGAGCTTGGCATCAAGTACGATCTGGGCAACAGCAACCAGTTCTTCAATCAGCTGGTCCAGCGCCAGGACCCCAATAAGGACGCGGGCATTATGTATAAGCCCGAGGTGAATATCGTCGATCTCGGCGGCAACTCGGTGTCGGGCATCGGGAATGCCAACGGAACCATCATCGGCTCCGCGCTCGACCTGGTCTTCTCCACCGCATTCGGGGGCTTCACGCTCACGTCGTTCCTGACTGCGCTGGAGCGGCAGGACCTCTCCGACATTCAGGCGGAGCCGGTCATCACCACGCTCGACAACCGCAAGGCCGACATCCTCGTGGGTGAGGAGACCCCGGTCCGCGTGGTTGACGCCGGCGGCGGCGGCGCCACCGCTACGGCCACGGTGCAGTTCAAGGAGACCGGTATCCGGCTCACCGTGACGCCACACGTCACCAGCAACCGCCAGATCGCCATGGAGCTGCACACCGAGCGATCAGCGATTCAGGAGGTCACAGCCACCGACCTCGGCTTCGTCTTCCAGACCCAGCGGGCCGACAACCAGCTCCTGGTGAACGATGGCGAGACTGCGGTCATCGGCGGCCTGACCGTCACCGAGGTGACCAACAGCCGGTCCGGCATCCCGCTGCTCTCCGGGCTCCCGATCATCGGCAAGCTGTTCAGCTTCAGCAAGAGCGAGGAAAACCGGCGCGACCTGATTATCTTGGTCACGCCCCGGATCATCGACGACGGCGCCTCGCCGCAGTGAACCGGCGGACGTTTACTGATGTGGAACGAGCCCGGCGCAAGCCGGGCTCGTTCGTTAGTATCCGGCGCGGGCAGACCTCCTTCCAAGGACCCTGTCGTGACGCTCCGATTCACCACTGCAGGCGAATCTCATGGCAAGGCCCTCGTAACCATCGTCGAGGGTCTGCCGGCCGGCCTTCCGGTCTCGGCGGAATGGGTGGACCAGGAGCTCGTCCGGCGAATGCAGGGCTATGGCCGTGGGGCGCGGATGAAGATCGAGCGTGACCACATCGAATGGCTCTCCGGAGTGCGTGCCGGTGAGACGCTGGGGTCACCGGTGGCCATGCTGATTCCGAACCGGGACTGGGCCAACTGGGAAGACGTCATGGCGTACGAGAGCTCGGACCCCCCGGGGGAGCTCCGCCGCCGCCGGGTTACCCGGCCCCGCCCGGGCCACGCCGATCTGGCGGGCCTGCTGAAGTACGACCGCCTCGACGGGCGGGACATTCTCGAGCGAGCCAGCGCCCGGGAGACTACCGCCCGGGTGGCGGCGGGCGCACTGGCCAAGCGACTTCTCCAAGAGTTCGGCGTGGAGATCGGCAGCCACGTGATATCGCTCGGTGGTGTTCAAACGGAATCGGCGAAGGGCACACGCAGCGCGCCCTTACCCTGGCCGTTGAACGAGGCCTCCGATCGCTCCGAGGTGAGGGTGCTCGACTCCGCGGCCGAGGCGGAGATCATCCGGCGGATCGATGCGGCCAAGAAGGCCGGCGATACCCTGGGCGGAGAGGTGGAAGTGGTGGCACGGGGCGTGGTCGTGGGGCTCGGCAGCCACGTGAGCTGGGATCGCAAACTCGATGGCCGCCTGGCCGGGATGATGATGTCGATTCCGGCGGTGAAGGGAGTCGAGATCGGGATGGGGTTCGAGGCAGCCCGGCGGCCGGGCTCCGCGGTGCACGATCCGATTCACAGCGGGACAGCGGGACAGCGGGTCAGCGGGACAGGAAAGGGCGCATCCCGGGCGCCCTCCACTGACACCCGCGGCGGATTCCGGCGGCCGACAAACAACGCCGGTGGGCTCGAGGGCGGAATCACTACCGGGGAACCGGTGGTTGTTAAGCTAGCGATGAAGCCGATCGCGACCTTGATGTCGCCTCTGCCCACGGTAGACCTGGCCTCCGGCCAGCCGGCCAAGGCAGTCAGCGAACGGTCCGATGTCACGGCGGTGCCGGCGATGGGTGTGATCGCCGAGGCTCTCCTGGGCCTGGTGCTGGCAGATGCGATGCTGGAAAAATTCGGAGGGGATTCCCTCTCCGAGATGCGGCGCAACTACACCGGCTACGTGGCAGCCTTGGGCTCCCGCTGGGCTTCGCTGGCCGACTCCGCGGAGAGCTGATGCCGCGTCACATCGTGCTCGTGGGCCTTCCCGGGTCGGGCAAGAGCGCGGTGGGGCGTTTAGTGGCCGCGGGATTGCCCGCCCCTCTCATCGATATCGACGGGCTTCTGGTGCGGGAAATGGGTATGCCGGTGAGTCAGATCTTCGGCATGGTGGGTGAGGCCCGGTTCCGGGAGATGGAGCGCGACGCCGTGAATGCGGCTCAGGGCGGGGGACCCGGCGTGATCGTCCCGGGGGGCGGCTGGGCCGCTCAGCCGGGGCAACTCCAGGCCGCCAAGACCTCGAGCCTGGTCGTCTATCTCAAGTGCCTGCCCGCCACCGCAGCCAAGCGCAGTCAGGAGGGTGAGGTCCGGCCGCTCCTGGCGGGCGTGGACCCAGTGCAACGGATGCGGCTGCTGCTGGAGGAGCGGGAGCCGTTTTACCTCCTGGCCCACCACACGGTCCAGGCGGACCGCAGTGGGTCGGAGGCCATCGCCGCCGAGATCATGGGCTTGGCGCGGCGCCACGGCGGATGGTAGCGCTGCTCCCGCCTTGCCTCGACCAGGGGGTGCGGGTTTCTTGCTACCTGCCGATTTTGACCATTAGGTGACTCAGGCGATTACACTGAAACTATGGCAACAAGAACCAAGAGAACGGGAAAGACGGGAAGGACGGGAAGGACGGGAAAGAAGGCCGCAGAGGCCGTCGC